>Ga0315321_10001461_pt1 | contig 18183 bp, 16 predicted proteins | sample M180m21515metaG_FD_203464 | JGI IMG/M metagenome (GOLD analysis project Ga0315321, IMG submission 203464) | Ammonia-oxidizing marine archaeal communities from Monterey Bay, California, United States - M1 80m 21515 | ecosystem: Environmental > Aquatic > Marine > Intertidal zone | place: USA... | reverse complement strand
CAGCGCCAGTTACGAGCTGACCAGCAACACCGTTAATGGCTCAGGAGACGCAGGGATTTGCGTCATCGACCTCACGGGGCCGGGCAGCGCAACGCTGACCAGCAACCAGGTCTCGAACGCCATCGGTATCGGCGTTGAGTTGCTGCGAAATTCCGCCGAGATCGAGATGGTCAGCAACACCGTGACCGGGACCTCTGCGGGTGAAATCGGGCCCTTGAGTGTAGACACGGCGATGGCCTATGGCGTGGCGCTCTTTGATTCCAAGTCGACCCGGCTGCGAGACAACACCATCACGAACAACGACACCGCCGGCGTGGTGGCGGATATGGCTGACTGGGGCGCTTACGCGCTCCGAGGTGACCTGAGCGGCAACTCAAACGTAGCGCTGCAGGGGAATTCGCTGACTGAAAACGGTACGCAGATGACGCTCAATCTCGTGGTCCAAAACCTCAACCGAGAGGCTCAACTCGAGAGCGATGTAGACCCAGAACAGCCGGGCGCCCGAGATCTCTTGCCCACCACCCGCTCTGGGCGCGCCTTTCGCTGTGGAAATGGAGAGATCAACGGCGCCGAAGAATGTGATCCAGGGATTCGAGGTGGCAACGAAAACTGTACCGCAAACTGCCGCATCCCACGCGGGCGGACCATGGCAGGTGGCGACGGGTACTTCTGCGCAACCAGCAACTCAGGGCGTGTCTTTTGCCGAGGAAATAATGCGCAGGGTCAAGTGGACCCGACCGTTGGGACTAGTCTTTTCCAACCATTAACTCGTCGAGATGACATCCCGGTGGGGAGCGTGGAAATTGCGGCGGGTAAGCTGTCAGCATGCGTGCGGCGCTTCAACGGAGAGGTCGTCTGTTGGGGTGGTGGTCAGCTGGGTCGAAACGAGAGCCCGCGTTCGGCGCAAGCGGCGCGTCCAGTGTTGACAGAAAATGGTCAGCTGGATGGTGCACGCAGGCTCAGTGTAGGGGCTCGAAGCAGCTGCGCTGTTGTCGGTCAAGGCGAGATCTGGTGTTGGGGTGAAGGACCTCTTGGCGAGGGCTCGTACCCCCCAAGGCTGATTCGCAAGGCCTCGCGTCTGACGCGGGGTTCCCCCACAGCTGATGCAGACCGGCAGCCGGTTGATGATGCCAGACAAGTCACCGTTGGCGACAGCTTTGGGTGTTATATCGACTCAGGTGATTCGGTTCGCTGCTGGGGCGCGCTGGACAAGGGTCAACTGGGGGTCTCGCTGCCTTCGCAAAGTGTAGGTCAATGCCGCGACATCTCGGGCAGGCGGCAAATCTGCCTGAACCATGCTGTGGCCAACGGCGTCGAGGGCGCCTCAATGGTGCGCGCAGGCGCTGCTCATGCCTGTGCTCTTGTCGAGGGGGGCGCAGTCATTTGCTGGGGTGACAACAGCCAAAGACAGGCTCGACTCGGTGTCAACCAGCCCGTGTTAGCGCCCTCATCAGTCGGCGGAATTACGGGCGCTGTCGATCTAGCGCTTGGAGCTGCGCACAGCTGCTCCAAGAACGCAGCCGGTCGAGTGATCTGCTGGGGCGCAAACGATCAAGGCGAGCGCGGACTCGGCGCGAACCCAGACGAGAACCTTTACGGTGAGGTCATCACCGCACGAGGCAACCCCATAAGCTGGCAAGAAAACATCTTCGCAATGAGCGCTGCGACCTGCGGCGTCAGCGCTAACGGCGCACTTCAATGCTGGGGTGACGGGTTCGAGTCGTACGCTGCGATGGTGACGCGCCTGCCGCGATGATCCTCGCCATCGCGCTGGCGCTGAGCTCGCCGACAAGCGCCCCTTCAGCCGAGCCGGATCTGAGCATGGTCTTTATGCCCATGTTCGGCGGCGACTCGGACCTTGGTTTGGTCATGGGTTTGTTTGGGATCATCACCAAACCCGACGCACAAGGCGACTTTCGCTGGCAGCTTCAGGCGCACAGCTCCACCAGCCTCAAAGAGGTTGACGGTGAGCGGCTCTGGCCGCTGCAGCGCCACTTTCTACGTTTCGAAAAACCAGAGCTCGTGCCCGGCTTAAAACTGTGGTTAGAGGCACGCTTTGAGCGGGTACTGGACGCCGGTTATTATGGCTTAGCGTCGGGTTCCGCCCAAGCTCCAGCGCCCGCCCCACAGGCTAAATTCTATCAATATCAAAGCACCGAGCCTCACCTTCGAGGCTTTGTCAGCGGGGACTTGAACACCGGGAAGCCTTGGAAGTGGCTCGCAGGCATTGATCTGAAATATGCTCAGGCGGTCGCGCCCCAAGGCAGTCAGCTTGCGTTGGACATCATCGATCAACCTCGACTGTTGGGCGCCGAGCCTCACCTGACCGTGCAACCCTGGCTGGGGTTCTCCTTTGACTCTCGAGACCGCCGCTTTGGGACATCGAGCGGGCAGCACCACCTCTTGACCGTGCGTGGCGCTCCAGGGCTCTTTGATGAGGAGCTAGGGTTTGTCGGCGTCAGCGCGCTGCTTCGCCACTACCTCCCCATCGCTCAGCGCACGGTCCTAGCCTATCGAGTATGGCTCGACGGACTCTACGGTGATGTCCCCTTCGAAGAGCTCGCCCGAGGCGGCGACCTCCGGCAGACACGGATGATCGGACACGCCCGCTCGCTGCGCGGAATCCCCTGGGGTCGCGTCCATGCGCCCTACAAGGCGATGGGGAGCGTCTCGCTTCGCCGGCTGTTGGTGCAGTTTAAACGTGCCAACAAACCGACCATCAAAATAAAGCTCAATGTGTTCGCCGAGGCAGGGCGCGGCTGGTGGCAGTTCGACGAAGGCGGCGAGATCGCTTGGGCGATCGGCGGCGGGCCCCGATTGATCCTCGCCCCTGGCGTCAATATTCGTTTTGATTGGGCTTATGCCCCGGTAGCGGAGGCGCTCAGCGAGACCTTCTACACCGGGTTTTATGTGGATCTCGGCGAGGTCTTCTAAGCCTCGGGCAACCATCCGATAAGCTCGCTTCTTCCTTGAGGCGCCCTCTTGAGCAGGCCAGTAAGGTCCGACTTCGGAGGTCTTATGCATCGTTTGGTACTCGTTTCGCTCTTGGTCGTAGCCTGCTCACCGCCGGCCACCACAGACGACGGTCAGGGCAATGGCGGACGCCAGGGCAACGCAGACGCAGGCGCGATCGTCGATACGGGCACTCAGCCGGTCGACCCGAGCGAGCTCCTTGACCCAGGCTCCGAATGCGACTGCTCGGACGAGTGCTGGGGCACCGACGAGAACCCAGGTATCTGCGTGCTCGGGTTGTGCATGCAAGAAGCCGCCGGCGAGTGCAGCGAAGCCGGCTCGCGCAGCGAGTGTGACAGCCGCTCGCGCTGCTGGGGAGCCGAGGGCATGAGCGGCTCGATCTGCTGGCCTGACGCCAACGCGTACGACTGCGCTGGCGACACCGACGATGACGGCTCCTGCGTACCGACCGCTGACAACAGCTGCGACGCCAGCTGCTCAGACTACTGCGAACGCAGCAGCGGCGGCGGCGGCGACACCAACCGCTGCGACGCCATCACCTGCCCCGACGGTCAGCTCTGTGACCCCTCGAGCGGTCAGTGCATCGAGACCGACCAGAACCTCCCCGCAGGGAGCCCACCCGATTGCGAGCGTGACGTGCCCGCGTTCAACGACTGCGACCCACGTGGCGGCGCCAACAGCTGCGCCGAGCTGATTCAGTTCAGCCCAGTGCGCGACCTCGGCTACTGGGATTACCCGCTCAACGGCGAAACCGAGGCTGATCAATATCGCAGCTGGGCGCGCCGTGACCTCAAGCTGCTCATCCAGCGCGCCACCGCGGCGACCGAATGCCTGAGCGAAGACTGGGAATACCAAGCCTACCAAGACCTTGGTTTGGGCGACATGAGCGAACGCGACGGCTCGATCCCTGGGACCCGAGAAAATCAGCCCGGGCATCCGCAAGGTACCCACACCAACGGGCACGACATGGACATCGCCTATTACCAGGTCGGTCAGCGCAACAACTGGCTGCGCTCGGTCTGCGAGCACGTTCAAAATGGCGCCGATCAATACCACTGCGTCGCTGAGCCTGCGATCCTCGACGTCTACCGCACCGCGCTCTTCATCGGCCGGCTCCATGACACCCCCTACCTTCGAGTGATCGGTGTCGACGGCAAAGTCGGTCCGTTGATTCGAAATGCGGTCGCTCAGCTCTGTGGTTCAGGCTGGCTGCGCAACGGCGCCTGCTCCCGGCTCAAGCTCGCCTACGAGGTCCAAGACGAAGGCCAAGGTTGGTATCGCTTCCACCACCATCACTTGCATATTTCGCTCTCGGCGCCGACCAACGGATGGTGAGGGTTTTCTGACGGGCTGCGTTTGATTAGGCGCTCGAACTGGTCAAGGATCGGCGCTAGTCATTTAGCGAAACCGATCAGATCGATGGGTATTTAGGGGACACGACATGTTTGAAACCAATCAAAATAAGCCGGAGCGCGTTCTGCGGTTTCTGGTCTCGCTGGTCTTAATTCCAGCGCCGCTGCTCTTAGAGCAAAACACCTACACGATGATCGCAGGCGCGGTCGGGCTGATCTTGTTCTTTAACGCCGTGAGCGGGACCTGCATGACCTACAAGATGTTCGGCGTGAACACCTGCAAATTGCCTCAAGGTGATGCTCAGAGCTAACGCCCGGTGAGGCGTCTAGGGTCCTCAACCGCCTCGCTGGTGCACTCCGCTGGCGCGTTGATCGGGTTGCAGCGACTCGGCGTTCCGCCCGGTATGGACGAGTGGTAATCCACCCCGAACACAGGGGCGGGGAAATCAGAGCTGATCAGCTGAGCGCCGCTCTCTAGAGCGGCTTTGAGTTGCGTGTCATCACCGGCTAAACCGACCAAGGCATCGTCACCTCGTGTGCGCACAATAAAACCCTGCTCAACGGCTGCTCGGATCTGATCGCCGGACGTCAGTGGATTGTTGAAATTGGTGATCGCAGCGACCGGGTCGGTCACCTCAGAGACCACAAAAATCTCTCGATGGCTCAGGTCGGTGCGGTTGCGGCTGTAGCGCCGACCCCACTCGCCCCAGCTGTCCATCCATAACACAAAGCGCCCTCGTGTCTGTGCGAGCACGGGCCAGCCGTCGGTGACGACCGCTGCTCGCAAGGTCTCGAAGTCGCCCTGGACCTCTGCCGGGGTCACGTGAGCGCCGCCTTGCATGACGTCGCGTACGACCTCGTCAAGCTGTTCAAGCATCCCCTCGGCGAGCTCTTCTTTGAAATTCGTTTTGGGCTCGATCATCACAAAGATCGGGTGGTGCCCGCGGTGGGCATCGGACCACGTGCGCATGACCTGAAGACAGACCCGCAGGGTCGGGCAGTTGCTCACCGCATCGAGGATCCCGATGTGAAACACGTCGAAGACTCGCCGCTCTTCATCGTAGTAGACGTCGAGCTCAAACTTGCGCAGCCCCTGCTCATCGAGCTGCTGATCAAGCGGCACGTGCGTGTAGCGCCAATCATCCAGCGTATTGGCTGGAGGCTCCACATGGTAGCTGTTGTGAGACCCTAAGGCCTGGAGCTGATTTGTACCCAACACCGCGTCGAGCGGATGCGCCGCAGGCAGTGTCGGTTCAGCGTCTGAATCAGACTCTGAACAGGCCCCAAAGACCAATAAAATTATCAGACCAACTCGTCGCAAAGCCGAAACACCCCCGTAACCCGAACGTGTCCTAACGGCTCACCACGCTTTAGACAAAGGGTTGCAACGAGTAAGGCGAGGGGCTCATCACCATCGTCACTTGCTATTGTTCGCGCATCTCGACAGGCTCACGAACCATCGACCAAGGTGACCCTATGCTGCCTCCTCCAGGCAAACCCAAGCTGCGCGGTGTGTCGCATCTGGTGGCGACGATCCCTGCGCTGGCAGCCGCTTTGCTGCTCGCTCAACACGCCCAAGACGGGCCCTTGCAATGGGGCGTTGTGCTCTATGGGATGACCTTGGTCTTACTCTTCGCGGTGAGCGGATTTTATCACACGCCCAATTGGCCGCCTGAGCTGCGCATGAAGCTGCGCCGGCTCGATCGTTCGATGATCTATTTGTTCGTCGCCGGCGGCTTCACCCCTTATTTTATGGTGATTGAAGCGCAGTACAGTGAATGGGTCTTGCCCGTAGTCTGGACCGGCGCAGCCTTGGGCACCTTAAAGTCCTGCTTTTTTCCGCACGCGCCGCGCGCGCTGACCGCAGGGCTCTACGTGATCCTTGGACTGGTCTGCACACCCTTTATGCCGGCTATGCTCAGCCAGCTAGGCTCCACGCCGGTCTTATGCGTCGCCGTCGGCGGCGTCGTCTATATTTCAGGCGCTCTGTGCTACGCTCGTAAAGCACCAAACCCCTACCCTGGCTGGTTTGGCTACCACGAGGTCTTTCACCTCTTGGTGATCACTGGCGCAGCGTTCCACTACGCGGGTGCTTGGATAATCGTCGGCTAACGACTCAATCCAAGAGACTACAAGCCTTCAAGCTCGCGCTCGTCGAAATAATCGATCTTGTGAAGCGGCATCACGACCACCGACAAAACGTTCGAGAGGTGCGCGGCGATGCGCTTATAAAAGCGCGTCAAGAGCACGTGCACGGTGACGGAGCTCGGGTCTTTATCGCTCTTCGCTATGCGCAAGAGCTGTTGATCGCACCGCTTGCACAGCTCGCGTGCGCTCTGCAGAAGCTCGACCGCTCCATCGATGTCGCCATCGCTTGCCATCACCGGCAACGCAGCATCGAAGATCTCTTCGAGCTCATCGGCGATCGTGCGTAAGCTTGCGGACACCTCATCGCCACCTAAATCACGGGCGTCGTAGTCTCGCAGCTCCGAGAGGTTTTTGCAGTAGTCGCCAATGCGCTCCGCATCCTTGACGACATGCAACAACACCACGCAATTGTTGAGGTCAGTGTCCCCACCTTTCGTGTTCATCGCCACGAGGACGCGTCGGCGCACCGAGCGCTCAAGCTTGTTGACGCGGCGGTCTGAGCGGTAGAGCTCTTGTCGCTCATTGGCGGTCAACGCGGTCTCCCAGACGCCTCGCTTAGCGTCCTTAAACATCGCCTGAGTGCGCTCGAGCATCTCATTAAATTCGGCTTCGGCGGTGGCAAGAGTTTCGTTGTCTTTACCAAAGAGTGTGATCAGTGTGTTCAGCATAATCTGAATTCCTACTAAAAGAGCTTAGAGATGAAGAAGAGCGCAGCAGGTACGCCGTAGAACATGCCAATGATGTAGGCGAATGCCCAGCGTTTCGACTTGTCAGCGACCATAGCTAAACGCTGCGCCATACGAATCGGAACGTCGGCAGCGCGCGGAATACTAAAGATCAAGGTGATCGCGGTCAGGTTGAACAGAAGGTGGACCATAGCGATCTGACGAGCTGCCATGGCTTGATCCCCGACGACAGCGACGGCAGCGATCAACGCAGTGACGGTCGTCCCAACATTAGCGCCAAGCACCAAGGGTAAGGTCTGACGAAGAGTGATCAACCCAGCGCCAGCCAAAGGCACCATCACCGAGGTCGTAATCGATGAGCTTTGAGCCGCCACGGTCAGCACTGCGCCTGCAAACAAGCCCACGATAATGCTGCTATCGAGCGCATTCGAGAGCAAGCTTTGCATGCGGTCCAGAACTAAGGTCCGCATCACCTTCACGATCAACACCAAGCAGATAAAGATGATGATCAGACCGACCACAGCCAAGAGAACTTTTGCGCTCGTTCCTGGCTCCTCGAAGCGATCATTAACAAAGCCTTTAATCGCTTTGTAACAGGCCTTGAGGCTCGCCTTGAAAGGGCTCTTGTACTTCTCGGTACTGCCCGCCTCAAACCAGCCTGCGATGATCAGACTCAGACGCTGCAGATAGCCGGTCATCAGCTCAAGCGGGAGCAGCACAATAACGGCGAGATAATTGAAGAAATCATGACAAGTCGCCGCCGCGAAAGCTCGACGAAACTCGACACGGTTACCGACATGACCGAGCGCGGCGATGGAGCTCGTCACCGTCGTACCAATATTGGCGCCCATGATCATGGGGATCGCCATCTCGACGCTGAGCATCCCACCGCCGACCAAGCCCACCACCAGAGATGTCGTCACCGACGAACTCTGAACCAAGGTCGTCGCGAGCACGCCCAGGATTAATCCCACAAATGGATTCGAGACTGAAGCCATCACCTCGGGCGAAATCACACCCGAACCTAAGCTCTTAACGGCACCCGATAAGACGGTAATACCGACCAAAAAGGCGTAGAGAAGCACGAGCAGTGCACCCAACCTTAGCATCGATGACTTACGAATTGAGTCGATCATGGCTTGACCTCTTGGAGCCTAGAAAAGCTCTCAGATAACTTCGCACGGTTAAGGGGAACGAACCCCATTTTTTCGCCTCGCGTCGACGCGAAATTTAAATACTGCCTGAGGAAACGACGCTGGTGTTCACTGGCTGCACCGTTCACGGTCGCATAAAGATAAGTCAGGCGAGCCAGCTGCTGATAGCGCCCCGCCTGAACGCTTTGAACCGAGGGAACAACAGCGGTCGCCGCGTCGCTGCCGATACCCACAACACGGAGCGTCGATGGGTTCTGAATCGCGTAGCTAAGACCGATAAAGCCCAAAGAGCCCTCATCATTAGCGAGCTCATGCACCAACAAGTGATCATCTTCGCTGCTTTGATAGTCGCCCCGCAACGCGCCGCGCTCGCCCACAATTCGCTCGCTAAAGCTGTCAAAGGTGCCCGAACTTTTTCCGGGGCCATAAAGCGCTATTCGGCGATTCGGAAAGTCAGGTCTGATCTGATCCCAGGTGACGATTCGCCCCTGCGCCTCGGGCGCCCAAATGCGACGAAGTTCATCCAGCGTGAGATGAGTGACCCAGCTATTATTGGGATGCACGACGATGCTGATCGCATCATAACCCAAGGGGATCGAGACGATATCGATACCTGAGCTCGAACAGGTTTGGCGTTCTTCTGGGTTCATCTCGCGCGAGGCCGCAGCCACCGCTGCGCGCCCTGAGCAAAACTCCTTGATACCTTTGGTGGTTCCGGTCACCGAGATCAGGACCTGAGCATCACCTTGAGTCAATTCAGAAGCCACCGCTTTGGTGAGCGGATAAAGGGTGCTGGACCCGACGAGGCGAATATTCTGCTCGCCCGCATCACGCGCCTGAACGCCTGGGTTCGTCCCCATCGAGCAGGCGGTCAATAAAGCGAGGGTCGCAACGAATGTCTTCACAATGCCCCCCCTCGCTCGTTGATGGTTGCGCCTTGTAGGCGCGAAGGTGACAGCGAGGTGACAGCCGCGAAACTCTTGCGCGAGGCGTTTGTGAGCTGTTCGGTTTGAGATCAGCATATCGTGGTCTTTGGTCTTTACAGAAGCGAGTGACTTAGCGCGTCACTCGAGACTAGAAACTCACCTGAAGCTGTGTACGAATCGCCATACCCTCGTCACGATCATCAAGCGGCTGACTCACGTCGATCTGCGCCTTAAGTTTATGCTTCTTCATATAGGTTGAGAACCCGACCATAGCGTGCTGCGCATCGTCGATTTGCACGTAGCGTAGGAGCGGCTGATAGCGCCCTTTGATCAGGTGTCCCACCTGCACGTGCAGTCCATTGCTGGCATCTGCGCCCGACTCACTTCCGGTAAAATACTCAGCAAGTAGTGAGGTTCCAGCAACTTTAGCGATCATGTCAGCGCCGATATACGTCGCCTCGGGTTGATCCGCTGCCTGCGTGAAATAATGCTGCGCACTGAGCCCTATACTGACTCGTAAAGCCCCCCCACCAAAGTCGACCTCATCGTATCCAGAGGGCGTACCGTGATTGTACGCCAGTCGAGTGACCGCCAGCGGACGAGCCTCACCGGTCAAGTTACTGAACTTGTTTTTGTTCGGGTTGAAGATCCCCTTGTCACCGTAGCCGTTGAACAGACCAAGGGCGTATTCGATGCGCTTCTTTTTACCGTTGTGGATCATGAATCCGAGATCGCGGCCCGCACCGAACGCTTTGTCCGTCGCCGCTCGGTCGACAAACGCCAACCGGGATGAGCTGATCAACTGCTGTCGAGAGAAGGGTTTTTTGAACTGACCCACGCGGAGCAGAACGGGACCCAAAGCGAGATCAGCGTAGGCGTCTTTCAAGTTCACAGCGCCTTTACCGAGATCGACCTGAATCGATGCTTTCTTGACGTAGTCGGTCGACCCACCAAACTTTAGCCGCACGCGAGGAAGACTGAACTCACCCGGCAGCTCTTTGACCGTGTAGCGCGCCTGAGCGCGTCCACTGAGTTTGACATTCGCATAAGCGGCTGAAGGGATCACCAGGCACAAAGCGCATACACTCAAACGAAACATGGAATCACTCCTTGTTCGGGTTTTCTCACCCGACGAGGCGCATCAATCACTGTTTCAAGGCTGTGACTAGGTCGTTTTGAGCCGTTGTCTGAATTGACCCCGGCGCGTCATCATCAAGACACACAACTGTCACATAAGCGGTTATCTCAGCGCATAAAAACGGTCAATAACCGAGCTAATTCATAACCTTGGAAGAATCAGGAGGCTATAGGCTCAGCTGGCCATGCTCATGCACCGATCATCCCAAAAGGCGCGCATGGTTGCGATCTTGCCCTGCTCATCAAAGGTGAACAGGTCGGCAATCTGTACCCGCATTTCAACGCCAGCCCCTGAGGTGACCACGCAAAAGATCATCAAGGCTTCATCACCGCACACGACGATGCGATCCAGCTCACAGCGCATCTCCATATCGCCTTGATGAATACGGTCCCAGAACGCAGCGATCGCCTCAGCCCCCTTGATAACTGGGGCTCCCACCGGGTCTTCGAGCGTCGCCTCAGCGGCGAACAAGCTGAGCCAACCCTCCCGATCATCGTCGGCCCAGCACCTCATGTACTCACGCAACGCGGGCTCTGCGAGCTTTCGAGACAGGCTCATTTCTTGGGCTCAGTCACCGTGACCGTGATCGTCTTTGCCCACTCCGGGCCGTAGCTGCGGTGGGCGCCATCGGCGAACTGCAGCGTCAACGTGTGCTGTCCAGGCGATGCGTTCAGCACATGCTTGGTCTGACCTTTACCAAAATGGATATGGCTCGCATCAGCCGGTACCGGTGTGCCGGGCTCAATCCCTTTAGCGTCAATGATCAAGTGATGATGACCGATGGTCTTGTCATCGATCGGCTCACCCGCCGGTTTCACCGTCTTTCCGATCACCTGAAAAACCAATTCAAAACCGTTGGGGATGGAATCTCCGTCTTTGACGTTCGTAAAGGAGACACCGGGAGGACCCTTTGGGGCTTCAGGCGCTGCGGCAGGCTCTTCGGCTTTGGGCTCGGCCTTAGGTGGCTCAACCGCCGCCACGGCAGACTCAACCGCTTTAGCCTCCGGCTCCGCAGCCGCGCGCTCGTCCGATGAAGAATTGCACGCCGTGAGGGCGAGACACGAAACAAGGGAAAGCAAACGCATGATAATCTCCTGGTGATGGTCTAGTACATGACGTGTGCAGCGTAGCGCGGCAAGGGTGCGCGTTGACGAAACTTGATCCAAGGTGTCTAGGAACCCCATGAACCGATCCTTCACTCGAATCGCTTGGCTGTTTACTGCGTACCTCGTGGGGGTGATTCTTTTTGGCGCCTGGGTCAGGATCACGCACAGCGGCGCAGGCTGCGGAGCGCACTGGCCCTTGTGCGATGGTGAGATCATCCCCACCGCCCCCTCCTTAGAAAAGATGATCGAATACACGCACCGTCTCACCAGCGGCTTATGCGGCGTTTTTGGGCTGGGCATTTCCGCGTGGGCTTGGCGCCTGTTTGGCTTGCGCGGCAAGGCCACGATCGCGGCGTTGATCACCCTGCTCTTCATCATCATCGAGGGTGCGATCGGCGCAGGCTTGGTTCTTGCCGAGTTGGTCGCTGACGACACCTCGGCGGCGCGAGCGACCGTCATCGTCCTGCATCTGACCAATACGCTGATGCTCACCGCTGCGGGCGCTGCGACCGCCTACTTCAGCCAAAATCCACACGCCCCCTTTCGCTGGACAGAGCAAAGAGGGCTGCTGACCATGATGGGTCTAGGCTTCATCGTGGTCTCGATGTCAGGCGCCATTACAGCGTTGGGCGACACCCTATTTCCAGTCCAAGCCGCAGAACATTCTGGGTTGCTGGCTCAGGTCACCAACGAGCTCAGCGCCACCCAGCATTTTCTGGTTCGTTTGCGGATCATCCATCCTATTCTGGCGCTGATTTTAGGTGGGTTCATGATCTGGGCGTTTGACCACCTGCGCGAACACACCGCCGGTAAGATCGCGCTCGTGGGCATGGTGTTGAGCATCAGCCAGATTGGACTCGGGCTGCTCAATGTTGCGCTCGCGGCGCCTGGCTGGATGCAGCTCATCCATCTGGGAATGGCGCAAGCCTTGTGGATTGGTTTGGTGCTAACCGGCTGGCGCGCTCAGCTGCGTTGAGCGGTTAACAGCTCGCCTCGAAACGGGCTGGCGTTGCGGACCAAAACCGTCGTGGGGAGATTTTTTACTAAGCGCTCCACCCGCGCTCGGTACTCCTCTTCGGCGCCGGGTTCGGGCAAGCCCATCCCCAAGAAAACGATCTGAGCGCCTTGACTGTGCTCTGCCAAAACGTCGGGCAAATCTCGGCCGGCTCTGAGCACCACCTCGGGGTACACCTTAATGCGCACCTCCTCGGAGAGCTTGGTCAACGCGTCGATCTGTGGCTGCTGCTGATCCGCTGTCGAGACCACCGATTTCAGCTCGATGCGGCTCCCTCGCCAGCCCGCATTTAAGCTCAGCATATGCGCGAGCATCAGCATCAAATCCCCATTATTATGAGCGCCAGCCCACCACACGACGATCCGCTGACGCCGCTCGAGCGCGCCCGGGCGGTGGCGAACGATCAACAAGGACTTACCCAAACGATCCAAGCGGCGCATGACGCGAATCACCGGCAGGGCGAAGCCCTCACGATCAGGCCAACCGAGTAAGACCGTATTCGCCGCGAGCCCCGCCATTCCATTGGCTTGAGCCACCGTCACCATGCCGCTCTCAAATTCAGGCACGACGTGGATCTCACAAAAAGCAGAGATCCCACGGCGCAACAACCCATCCTCCCACTCACGGGCTTGCGTCTCGTAGGTCTCGTGATCATCGAAATCGCCTTCGATGAGTGAGGTCACGGTCAAGACGCCGCGCTGCAAACTCAAAGCCCAGGTAAAATCAACCAGCGCCAAGTTGCGCAAGGGGTCCGAGGTAAAGACTAAAATATGGGGACGCCACGAGCGCGCAAGCTCCACGCCGCGGCGCTTCTTCACCAGCGCCCAAATGGCGACTTGCATCAACAAGCCCCCGCGCAAATCACCCCAGGTCGCGTTCAAAGCTCGACGCTTCATCACGACGAAAATGCCGACCTCAATCGCCATAGCCACAGCAGCCGCAAGCGGATGAATCAAAAACATGACCCACACACAGGCTCCTGCGCACAGCAGCGACATCGACCAATGAAAGTGAAACCGCGGTCGAAAGCTCGGATCTCCAATTAACCCTTCAAGACCGCAGACCACGTTGACCATCCCGTAGGTGGTCAAAAAGAACATCGAGACGGTGATCGCGACGGCGTTCAAATCGCCAAGTGCGCAAGCAATAAGAGCAACCGCAGCCGATAAATACAGCGCAACCCGAGGCTCTCCATCGGCGCTGGTCTTTGCCACGCGCTGGCTGACCAAACCATCATCAGCCATCGCCTTAAGGGTGCGCGGCGCACCGAGAATCGATCCAATAGCGCTGCTCAAAATGGCGCCCCAAAGGCCAGGCAAAACCAACGCGGGTATCCAGGCTACCTTTTGCCAGACCATCGAGTCTTCGCGCAGCATTTCGGCGCTGACTGAGCCCGCAAGGGCGAAGGGGATCGCCATGTAGATCACGGCGCCTGTAATGACCGCTGCCAGCGTCCCTAAGGGGATGGAACGATCAGGCTCAGCCAGGTCGCCGCTGAGGCTCACTCCGGCTAAAATACCGGTCACAGCAGGAAAGAAGACCGCAAAGAGTTTCCAAAATGAAGCGTCAATAAATGAGGCAGGGATTGAGGTCGCCTTCTCAAAGTCCCACTCCGCGCCGATCATCAGCGAGGCAAGGCTCAAGGCAACTAAGACCATAATGGGTAGCTGCATCTTGAGCGCAAGGACCGTCGAGCGCGCAGCGATCGCCGACACCAAAACGACCAAAATGGCAGCAATGAGCGGTAAGGGGAGCTCGGGCATCCCAGGAAAAGCGCTGCGCAAAGCGATGCTCAGCGACTCGGCTAAACCGAAGCAATACAGCGTCAACGAGACCGCCTGAGACAAAAACAAAGGCAGGCCAATCGCCCCGCCAATTTCTAAGCCGAGCGAGCGGCTGATGATAAAGTAGGCGCCGCCGACGCCGACCTTCATGTTGGTCGCCACCGAACTCAAACTCAAACTCGTGACAAAGGTGATGCCGGTCGCCAACAAGACGATGATCAAGGCAGACCAGATACCGGCGTTGCCGATCACCCAGCCGAAGCGCAGGTACATGATCACGCCGAGGATGGTGAGGATCGTCGGCGTAAAGACACCGAGGAAGGTGCCTAGACCCTCGGGTTCTGCGGTCGCATTCGAACCCTGAGTAAGCTCACCGCTCACCGCGCTGCTCTATTCCGGATCGAGAACAACGCCATCTAAACTGCGAAGATCTTCAACGTACTCACTCACGCATTTCCAGTCGCGGTGAGGCTTGCCATTCTTGAACAATTTGAAGCCAGCAGCGGCGGCGTCTTCCTCGGCAAAGGGGTCGACCTGCTTGACCCAGGCTTCATAGCGCCGATCGTCTTGTGTCCAATAGACGCGCTGGACGCCAAGCGACTCACCGCTCTGCTCTTGAGCGTAAGTAAAAGATGCCCGGGATGCGTCGCGATCTTCAGGATAAGTTCGAACCACGTTCTTGGCTTTCCCGAACCGGTACTGGAGCCAACCGCGACGACGGGCTAAGTCTGGACTACCACAGATCGAGACGATTTGAGCGCCGCGCACCTTGCATGAGAAGAGGATCTGCTCATCCACTGCGCAATGGGTGGCGTGGTCGAGCTCTGGACGAGGGACTACAGGTTTGGCTTCGGGCTCAGCCCTGCGGCGCTTGCGTTCTTCTTCATATTGATCATCTGCGCGACGACGCTTCGCCTCACGATCAGCGCTGCGGCGCTCAGCTCCTTGAGCTTCATTATCGCGTAGCTGGCGCTGCATCTTTGCCCGTCGACGCTCCGCTTCGGCGCGTCGCTCGGCTTCAGCGCTAGCCTCAGCTTCTTTCAATCGACGACGGCGCTCCTCTTCCTTGCGCGCTTTACGCTCAGCGGCTTTGCGCTCTCGAGCTTCTTCTTGCTTGGCGCGACGTTTGCGCTCGCGCCGGGTCTCGCCCGCATCCAACTCGACAACGGGTTTCGATGCCCGTTTGCGCTTCTTTGTAGCCGCTGGACGCTGAGCGGCGCCTTCGACCTTGGTCCGAAAACCCCGGGAGTCTACTCGCTCAACCTTTAGGACACGCAGTTTAAGATCTTGAAGCGCTCGCCCGCGCCCATCGATCAACCGTAAGTCAGCATCAACGAAGGCCGTGATCTCCACACCGTCGCTGACTGGGGCTTCTTCTAAGCCATGAGCCTTGAGCAAGATACGCAGCTGAATCGCGCCGCCTTTTGAGCGCTTAACCTCAGCTGCGCCGCCGCGCAGCAAGTCTCGCTCTAAGAGGTTGGCGAGGAGCGAGGCGCCAGCCTTCGCGCCGTCTTGAACACCCAGCGTGACGCTGCGGCCCTGAACACGATCAGCGAACGCCATGGCGGCCCGACTCGAGGCTTCTTCAAGCGCACGCGCCAGCATCAACTGGTCGCGCCGACTCGCCGTCTCAACACCGATTACGCCACGTCGAGCTGCAGGCCCATCGCTGACGCAGGCACTGAACAGCAACACTAGAATCGCTCTGCGCATCTCGCCTCCGCAGCCAGGCGGATACCGACGATCGCGCTCGGGCTCAAGGGTTCATCAGATCTTCAGCGATGGTCTCAAAGAGTTCGAGATAGTTAAATCCCGAAAAGCGCTGAGGCGGTCGGTCACCGAGCATCCCGACTTCGTCCAGATGATCGGCGGGTACACAGCCCATAAAAGTACCCCACTTCGCGCTGCTCACGGCCACCAACCCATCGTTCGGGCCCTGTTCTCGAGTGACCGTCGGCTGCAGCAGTCGAAAGAGGGGGTCCACCAGATCACGCCCATCGGGGTTGGCGTGAACACCCGAGTCACAAGCCTCAGATGCGACGTCACGGACCAGCCGATTCGGGACGCTGCGACCAGCCCATGAGCGGTAGCGAACGTCAGGGTGGTCCGGCGTCTCTCGATTGAAGACTTCCATGTACTCACGCGAGAGCTCTTGCATCTGTTGGTTCAAATTAGCTTCAGCGTCTGGGCGTCCTGCCAATCCAGAATAGATCAGCATCAAGGCTTGAGTGAGCGGGCCTCGCCCTGCGAGCGGGAGCGCTAGGAACGCATCAGCTGCGGCGCTTCCTCGGTTGGGGGTAGCCAAGAACGTGAGCGTATGAATCAAGCGCTCATCACCTTGTCTAGAGGCGACCATCCGAGCGTCGATTCCACCTTGTGAATGCCCGATCAAATGGACGCCATCTGAGCCGGCGATGTGGTTGATGCAGCGGAGCTGTTGCTCGAGCTCTTCGGCGCGCATGGCGCTGCCATGAATCGGCAGGACTTGGGTCAAGTACAGCTCATAACCCAAGCCTCGCAAATGCTCGGGAACGGATGAAAAGTATTCGAGCGGGCCAAGGTCACGAAAGCCGGCCATCCCATGATGCAAAACGATCGGTCGCTCGAGCCGCCGCCGGCCGAAACCTGGGTTCGCCATCATCTGCTCATCGAGCTGTAAGCGGTCCACCCAGTCTTCGCAGTGATCAACTCGCCCTGCGTCGACTTTAGAACCCACGTCAGGCTGCCACGACGCGTCAACGCCCGCAGCGACGTCAGCCGCCGGCGCTTGGGCGTCAGCCACGGATCCAGCGTCGCGCCGGTTCGACCCGTCTTGAGCGGGAGGCGCAGGGCTGCACCCGAGCAGGCTGATGGTGATCGCTAAGAAAGACCGCAAATGGTTCCCCTTTGAACCCTAGTGATGAACCAGGCGCTGAGCGCTGTCGAGTCGATGACACCAAGCGCCCACCTCAAAAGATTGAGGCACCTTTTCGCTACCAAGCCCAGCCGTAGTTTAAACCAAAGGTCGGTAGAATCTCAACGGCTTCGGTCTCGAGCGGGGAATTGTCCGACCGGCTCCAACGCTGGGCGCCCAGCTGAAGCTCAAGAACGTTACGGTTTGCTGCTGTGGATTTCCATCCCAAGTAAGCGCCTTGAAAACGCTCCCAAGGGCTGCCGATCAGCTCGCTTGGTTTCAGCATCGATCCAAACTGCATCCAGTTCCCACCAAGCGACCAACCCCGATCAAAATTACCCGACACATAGACCGCGAGCTGCGCCCCAACACCAGCCGTTGGCTGCGCGTGAGGCACCGAGTATCCGCCCGCTGCTTGGACCGCGAAGCTCACACGGTCGAGCACACGGACCTCACCCTTAATCTTCGCCAAACCGACCAAAGCCCAAAGAGGCGAGGTGGTGAAACTCAGGCGCGTTTTTGCGCGGCCGCCGCGACTGTACGGACTCGGCGCTAAGAACGCGTTTTGGCTCGTCGAGGGGACCGACCCGCCGCTTGAATAATTTTTGTAACGACCCGCCTGAGCTGGGGTGGGAACCCATAGAGCTAGGGTGAGCAAACCAGTGATATAGCGCATCATCTCTCCTCAGGTCGTTGACCCTTTGACCTCGATCGGGGCTGTCCTATTCATTCGCTCGCTCGCAGCAAGGCGTCCACCCCTTGCGAAAAACCCACGAAGACCGGCTCAGGGACCAAGCGCACCCCAAAGACCTCGACGACTTGACGCCGCGCAAACGCCGCCAGCGCAAGCAGGTCGCAAGCCCGAGCCGAGCCTGGGTTGATCAACGCAAGGCAGTGCTTCGTCGACAACTCAGCGGCGCCTAGACGAAACCCCTTGGTCAATCCGGCCCGCTCCATCAACCAAGCCGCAGGCACTTTGACCCCTTTGGCGTCAGGCCAATTCGGGAT
>Ga0315321_10001458_pt1 | contig 18191 bp, 16 predicted proteins | sample M180m21515metaG_FD_203464 | JGI IMG/M metagenome (GOLD analysis project Ga0315321, IMG submission 203464) | Ammonia-oxidizing marine archaeal communities from Monterey Bay, California, United States - M1 80m 21515 | ecosystem: Environmental > Aquatic > Marine > Intertidal zone | place: USA... | reverse complement strand
CCTCGCGAAGGTGTCCTGTGTTCCATCGTCTCCACTACAGCGTGGTCTTGTTGCTCCCCATCATCGGCACCGCCGGCATGGTCGCAGGCGGCTGGGCCACCTGGATGCTTCCGCTGGTCCTCTTCGGGGTGGTGCCGGCAGTCGAGCACTTCCTCCCCGGCACTCACGACAATCCGTCTTCTCAGCAGGAGGCGGACCGCCGGGGGGCGTGGGCCTTCGATGTGCTGTTGTTCGCTGCGGTGCCGCTTCAGCTGGGGATGCTGGGGCTCTACCTCGCGGGCATTTTGGGCAACTGGTGGGGTCCTGTCGGTCTGATCGGCGCCACGGCGAGCGCTGGAGTCACCGGAGGCGCGCTCGGCATCAACGTCGCCCATGAGCTCGGCCATCGCACCACTCGGCCCCATCGCATTGCGGCCTGGGTGCTCCTTGGATCGGTGAACTACCTCCACTTCTACATCGAGCACAATCGCGGTCACCACGCCCGTGTGGCCACTCCCCACGACCCCGCCTCGGCCCGCACAGGGGAGTCTGTCTACAGATTCTGGCTGCGCTCCGTCCGCGACTCCTGGTGGTCAGCATGGGCCATCGAGAACCGCCGCCTGCGCAAGAAGCCACGTCCATCGCTGTCGACCGACAACCTGATGCTGCGCTTTTCGGTGGCGCAGGTGGGCCTGCTCGTTGCGGTTGGCGTGGGCCTCGGTCCACTGGCACTGCTGGGCTGGCTTGCGACGTCTCTCTTCGCCATCCTGCTGCTGGAGACGGTCAACTACATCGAGCACTATGGCCTAGAGCGCGATGAGGTGAAGCCAGGGCGCTACGAGCGGGTGAAGCCCCACCACTCCTGGAACAGCGAACACCCTATCGGCCGGCTGCTGCTGTTCGACCTCACCCGCCACTCGGACCACCACGCCAACCCCGGCCGGCCCTACCCCATCCTGCGCCATCACGACGGCGCACCTGAGCTTCCGACTGGCTACCCGGGCATGGTCGTGCTCGCGCTGGTGCCGCCGGTATACATGTCGGTGATGGCACGCCAGCTCAAGGAAGAAGCCGACCGCCGGAGCCCTCTCACCGACGCTGCAGCTTAGACCTCAGCGGGTTGCACAGCGCTTGAGTCCGGCCCGACAGCTCAGAGTCACCACGCCGCCATCGGGCACCGTGACGCGTCCGGCAGCGGTGAGAGGCCCCCCCCCGAAGGATGCCTTGACGGCGTATGTCCCTGGAGGGACCGCACCGGGCGGATAGCTGGAGCCGCCACCCACGAGGCGAACGGTTGAGGCGTCGCCGGTGACGACCACCCGGCCCGAGGCCTCGGGGGCCGTCCGAGGCGGAGGTGTCTCGCGAGGCGGTGTCTTGCGGCTTGTCCCGGCGGGCTTCTTTTCGACTTCGGCGGGCGGCCGAGCATGCCCTGTCTCGGCAGGGGGGGCGTCTTCGACCAGATCCGGAGTGTCTTCGCCAATCAGCATGTCGATGGCGGCGCCATCATCTTCGACGGGCGCGACCGTGGGCACCGGCGGCCGGGGCTCCACCGCAGGGGGCCCGCTGTGGACGACAAGCCAGGACAGCCCAGCACCCAGTGGCACCACAAGCGCAATGGCCGCCACCGCTGCGCCCACGCCTACGATCCACATCGAGCGCCCTGGCGCTGGCTGTCCGTAAAACGAGCTGGGGTCGCGGTCCTCGGAGGTGGCAGCATCAGACAGTTGGGGGACCGACCGGGACTGGGAAACGAGAGCGGAGGGGTCGACCTGGGTGTCGCCACGTCGCTCGGAGATGCTGGTGGAGGAGGGGGCGCCCACGAGTGTGCCGCTGGAGGGGTGGCTGTCGATCGGCGGACGGGTACGAATCAGCTCGGGGACCACCTCCTCCGCCCAGTCCTGGAGCCAGACTTCGCCATGGCGACTCCGCACGCCCCGCAGTGCCCGCGCCAGGTCATGCGCAGTGGGGCGATGCTCTGGCGTATAGGACAGGCACTGGCCCACGATGTCGTAGAGTTCGCGATCGGGGCACACCGCCCACAGACGGTGAAGCGCATCGGTGCGGTGCTTTTCGTGGCGGTCGGGATTGGCCCAGCTGCGGCCCAGTGTGTCGCCCAGGATGAGCTCGGCGACCACCACTCCGAGCGAGTAGACGTCGCCCGCATGCGAGTCGATGCCGTCCATGCGCTCGGGCGCCATGTAGCCGACCGACCCAAAGAAGATGCTGCGCGTCTCGCTCTCGCGATTCTTGAAGTCCGCCCGCGCCACGCCGAAGTCGAGCACCTTGACCTCGCCACGGGGGGTGAGGTGGATGTTGGACGGCTTGATGTCGCGGTGGAGGAGATGAACTGCCTGACCGTCACTTCCGCGAGCGGCGTAGGCACTGGCCAGCGCGCCAGCGACCTCTTCAATCATCTCAAGCGCCGGACCGACGGGCACCGGACCGGCTTCGAGCACGCGCTTGAGGTCCACGCCCTCGACGAACTCCATTACGACGGTCCAGCGGCCGTCGACTTGCTGAAGGCCGTCCACCCGCACGATGGCACGGTGGTTGAGCAGGCCTAAGATGCGGGCCTCGTCGCGCAGCCGCTCCGCGAAGTCGCCACGTTGGGCCATCTCGTCGTTGAGCACCTTCAGAGCCACGGCCTTGCGGAAGCCACCGGGACCGAGCATGTTCGCACGGTAGACCGTGCCGAAGCCGCCTTTGCCAACGGTCTCGATGATCTGGAATTGCTGCTGACCGGCCGACGACATCAGGCCCCGAATGCGCGGTCGAGTCGCGCTGCCACACATGCTACATCACGGCGATGTCATACTCGGACAATCCGCAGCGTAGCCTCTGGTCCAACGTGCGGGGCGTGCTCATCGCGCTTCATGTAGCGGCGGTGGTCATCGGAGCCTTTCCTGCCCCGGTCGGCGGCTTGGACAAGGCCGCGTGGTCCGAGCCCACCGTGCAAGCGGAGCTCGACACTTGGCATGGTCTGCTTCAAGGCGGGGGCCTTCAGTCGGATCGCGCGGAATTTGAGGCCGATCTCTACCGCCTTGCGGGCATGTGGGTACGCAGCCGAAAGCACGTCGTGAAGCCATTTCAGCCCTACTACCGCTACCTCGGCGTAGAGCAGAGCTGGCGCATGTTCGTAGCCCCCCACAAGCACCCTTCGCGCCTCCAGGTGCAGGTGCGTAGCGGCGAGTCCGACGCCTGGGAGACCCTCTTCGAGCAGGACAACCCCGACTACAGCTGGCGGTCCCACCAGCTCCTCCACACCCGCATGCGATCCTGCCTGTTTCGGTACTCGTGGCCCGGCTACCGCAAGAACTTCAAGGCGCTAAGCCGCTGGGTCGGACGCGAAGTGTCCCAAGAGCGCCCAGACGCCAGCCATGTGCGCTTGCAGTGGCTCCGAAGGCGCACTGCAGGTCCCGCGAAAATGCGAGCAGGCGACCGGCCTCCTGAGAAGGTCGTGCGTCCCATCGTGGTCGACCTAGCGGAGCTGGCGCAATGAGCGATGTCCCCTCGACCAAGCCGGGCCTCTGGAGTCGCTGGAAGGCTCTGCTCGCCCACAAAGAGCCCGCCCACGGCCTCGCTTTCCTGCGGATCGGTCTTGGTTTCATCCTTCTGGTCGAGCTGCTGTCCGTCAGCCTCAGCGGCCTGGTGCCGACGCTGTGGATGCATGTCGACCACGGCGGCTACCGCGCCTACACACTGACCGGCGCATGGCTCATCGACGCGCTCGGCGGGCCGGCTCCCGGCCTCATCTGGACCCTCGTGGCCCTCGGCATGCTGTCGAGCGTGGCCCTCTTGCTCGGGGTGGGCACTCGCATCGCGGCCTTCGTGGGCCTGCAGTCCTTCCTCGCACTCGCCTGGACCAACGGCCACGCTGGCGGAAGCTACGACCCCCTCATCACCAACCTGCTGTGGCTCATGGTGCTGGCGGACGGCGGCTCGACCGGCAGCCTCACGGCGAAGATGCGGACAGGCCGATGGTGGCCGGATGTCGAGGTGTCCGCCTGGCCGCGGTACTTGGTGGTGGGTCAGATGGTCGCGGTCTACACCGCCACTGGCATGCAGAAGGTCAGCGCCAGCTGGGTGCCCGGCGGCGATCTCTCGGCGCTGTACTACATTCTCCAGCAGCCCAGCTGGCATCGCTTCGACATGAGCTGGGCGGCTTCGGTGTACCCGCTCACCCAGCTGCTCACGCTGCTCAGTTGGCTGTTCGAGGTGGGATCAGCCGTGCTCATCTTCGCACTTTGGGCCCGCGCCAGTCGCCAGTCGGCAGGGCCACTGCGGCGCTTCTCCAATCGGGTCGACCTGCGGATGTGGTGGCTCGGCTTCGGCCTCCTGATGCACATCGGCATCATGCTGCTGATGGACGTCGGCACCTTTAGCATCGCCTGTATTTCCACCTATGCGTGCTTCTTCCACGCCGACGAGCTCAAGGCCGCGGCCCGAGTCGTCTCCAGCCGGCTCGGGCGCACAGTAGCCAGCCTACCAGCAAAGCCGTCCCTCCCAGCGGAGTGATGGCGCCCAGCGCCGGCACGTCGAGCAGCACAAGCAGCCACAGCGAGCCGGTGAATAAGCCCACTCCCGTCGCCAGCATCGCTCCGGCGAGATCAACGTCCCAGCCGGACTTCTGGGCACCTAGCCAGCCCACGCTGAGCAGCGCGATGGCGTGGTACATCGCATACTCGGCGCCAGTGTTCCAGGTCTCAAGGCGAGCGGCGGTCACAGAGTCTCGCAGGCCATGCGCCCCGAAGGCTCCCCCTGCAACGGCCATCAAGCCAATCAGGCAGCCCGCGATCCACCAAATTCTGGGAGCCACAGTGTCCTCCTGAACGAGCGAAGCGGGCCGGTGGGGACCGCGCCCATGTCAGGGATGGTAGCCGCCGTAGAGCACAAAGGCAGCGCCTGCGCCATCGAAGCCGCTCGCGCCCACCAACACCTCCGTCCATCCGTCGCCGTTGAGATCGACGCCGCCGGCGATGCTCGTGCCGATGGCGCCATCCGCGCTGGTGCCCGAGATGCGGGCGAGCGGGTCGTCGGCCATGTCGGCGGCTGGGGGACCACGAAGGATGCGAACCTCACCAGCCAGGGCCACGCTGCCCGGCTCCGCAGAGGGCACCCCCACCATCAGCTCGGCCACACCGTCACCATCGACATCCCCGCTGGCCGCGATGGACGCACCGAACCGCTCGCCCGCGACCTCACCCCGCAAGGTGAGGTCTACGTCCGCAACGCTCATTTCGCGGGACAGAAGTGAGATCTCGATGTCGTCGCGACCGAGGAAGATGTAGACCGCTCCCGTAGACGAGTCGGCATTGGGAACACCGATGATGAGGTCGTCGTAGCCGTCGCTATCCAGGTCACCGGGCGCTTCAAGAACAGTGCCGATCTCGTCGGTGGTGTCGACACCCTCCAGCACAATCTCCGCCTGAGACCACGCTGTTGAGGTGGAGAAGGGGTAGTCGAGAATGAGGTAGACCTCACCAGCCCCCGACAGCGCACCCTTCGCGCCGGCCAGGATGTCGGTGGCGCCGTCGCCATTGAAGTCAAAGTTGCCGGCGATGCCGCTGCCCAGTCGGTCGAATGTGTCTGCCCCCTCCAGCCCATCGTCGGCGTTCGGCGGCGTCGCGCGGTCCCCCCACTCGTAGGTGGACACGTAGGTGCCGTCCCCCTCGGGGTCTTCGCAGTCGCCCACGCCGCCTTCGCAGCCTTCCCACACGAGGATGGCACCTGGACGCCCACTGCTCGACAGCACCTTGCCTTCGCCACCGATGATCAGGTCCGCGAAGCCGTCGCCATTGAGGTCGCCTGCCGGAACCGCCGCAGCGCTGAGGACTTGGTTGCTGCCGTCCGAGGAGAAGATGATGTCTGCGTCGCCCACGTTGAGCTCACCCGAACCCAGAGTCGAGCCGAGGACGAGGTAGGCGGTTCCGCCAGCGACATGGTAGTCGACGATCTGAGTGGACCCCACGATTACGTCGTCGAGGCCGTCGTTGTCGATATCTCCCACGCCCCTCACCCACTCCGTGGCGTAGCTGTCGCGGGTGACCCCGCGAATGCCTGTGGAGCTCCATCCAGTACCGGAGTCCTGGATCAGGTCGATGGCCCCCTGGGTGAAGGAGGGGTCGATGGAGAGGATGTCGACCAGTCCCACATTGGCCCGCGCGGCAGAGCCATTGTCGAACGACGGAGAGCTGACGTAGATGTCCTCCACGCCGTCGCCGTTGACGTCACCGGCAAATCCGGTCGATGCGCCAGTGAGCGACCCGGTGCCGAGGCCTGCAATGGTGATGTCCGCATCGGGATCGAGGAGCATGTCGCCGTAGATGAGGCAGTAGGTGTCCTCGCCGTCGCAGTCCTGGTCGATGCCGTCGTTGCAGCTCTCGGGCGCACCTGGGTACACGGTGAGGTCGCCGTCGTCGCAGTCATCGGAGTCGGTGAGGTAGCCGTCTTCGAGCTCGCAGAGCTGGGCGGTGTTGTCGGGGTCGCCAAAGCCATCGCCGTCGGTGTCGGCGAAGTAGGTGGTGGTCAGGCCCTCGTCAATCTCGGCGTCGCAGTCGTTGTCGATGCCATCGCACAACTCGTCGGCGTCGGGGTGGATGGTGTCGTCGTCGTCGTTGCAGTCGGAGCCGTCCGCGATGAGACCGGCATCGGGGTTGCAGTCCGAGACCGGGCTGGAGGCATCGCCATACCCATCGCCGTCGTGGTCCGGGTAGAGCGTAATTTCGAGGCCCTCGTCGATCTCGCCGTCGCAGTCGTTGTCGATGCCGTCGCAGATCTCTTCGGTGGCATCGATGGCGTTTTCATCGATCTCCCCATCGCAGTCCTGGTCTTCGCCGTCGCAGATCTCGTCGACACCAGGTGCGATGTCCGGGTCGTCGGGCGCACAGTCGCGCACGTCCGGACTGCCGTCCCCATCGGAGTCGATGAGGGTGGCCTTCGAGTCAAGAGTGGCACATGCCAGTCCAAGGGAGCTCACCAAGAAGGCAGCCGTCCGGCTCCACCTGGGCGGTCCTCGACGCCTTTCGCTGCTCATAGTGCTCTCCTCCACCAGTCTCAGGCCCGCACGATACCAGCCAGCCGCACTGTCGTCTGGACAGAGCACCCGGGTGTGTGCCCAGGGATACACTCATCTCGGGTCAGGGGAACTCAATCTCCAGTCCTTCCGTGCCAGGTTTGACGGGTCCGAGCAAGACGGAGTCAATATCATCTGGAGACGACGGGCCCGGCCGCCCATCCACATCAACCTTCGCCCGAATCCAGACTTCAGAAGGCCACGGACCACCTGTCATGGAATGTCCCTCTTCAAACTTAAATGTGAAGGGTAGGTCGGCGACGGTGAGCCGCGCCGTGGCCACCGGAGGAGGTGGCGCCTTCGCCTGAGCATTGCTGTAGACCACGAGGAACACGACCCGGTCGGCGGGAAGCTCGGCGACAGGCTTTGCGATGGTGCCTGTGAGCTGGACCGCCCCACCACCCGCCCCTGCGTACATGGGACCAGCGGGAGCCGAGCTGGGCTGGGCCTCTCCAGTCGGGGCCGGACGGGGATTGCGGGCATCCGACAACAGCTGGCGCGCGAAGCCCTGCTCATCGGCGCGAAGGCCCAGCTGCAAGGCCGCCTCGACCTCGACGATGGTCTCTTCTGGCTTCGACTCGTACATGCGCACCAAGCCCCGCCACAGACGCGGCCGCCCCCACTTCGGACGCTGCTCGATGGCGCGCGCCAGCTCCACGTCTGCCTTGTCGACCATTCCCACACTGATCTGCAAGATCGCGAGGTGGACATGGAGGTCAGGGTCGTCGGGGTCGATGGCCCGCGCGCGGTCGACGAGCTGCATGGCGTTCTCGAGATCGCGATTGAGCAAAGCATCGTAGGACAGCGTGTTGATGGCCTTCAGGTCGTTGGGGTCGGCTTCGAGGGCATCCTTGGCCGCCACAATCTCCGCGCTGGCGTTGGCCGCTGAGCTGACCGCACCACCGGTCATGGAGCCACCCTGCGCCCGCTCGGTGGACGACGACGACAAGAAGACCGCCAACATACCGAAGAACAGGAGCACGCCGGCCGCCCACAGACCCGCAGCAAGCGGGTTGGAGCTCGCGCCATCGTTGGCGAGCTCTCGCTCAACCGCAAGCTCTTCGACGGGCATGGCCTCCAGTGCTTCCAGCGCAGCCAACACCTTGGCCGCCTGACCCACGAGCTCCTGTCGGCGGCGGGCGTACTCGGCCTCACCCAGCTTGTCGCGGTCGGCATCGAGCGACCGGATCTGGTCGAGCAGAGTGGCCTTCTGGGCGGTGAGTTCTTCGCGACGCGCAAGTCGATCGTCCTCGACGGCGCGCTGGCCACCTGAGATGAGCGCAAGGCCCAGTCCGACGGCGATGCCGATGCTCAGGACCACGAGCGGTGGTCCCCATGTCTGCCAGTCCACGGCGCGCTCTCAGTTAGGAGGGATCAGGGAGGGTTCGGGGCGAGTGCAGGAAAGGGTGCGAAGTCAGCGCTCGCCAAGCTCGGCGAGGATGCGCTTGCGGTACTCATCCTCTTCGTAGTCGGTGGGGTCTGCGGTGGGACTCTCCGCGTTCGCCTCAGGGGAGCGTCCGCGGGCGGCCAGCCACAGTCCACCAAACACCAGCAGAGCAGCAGGCATCACGAAGATGACCAGCGCCATGCCCTCCGCTTCGGGCTCCAGGCGCACCCAGGCGCCGTAGCGGTCCACGAAGTAGTCACTGATCTGCTCTTCGGAGTAGCCCTGCGCGACCAGCTCTTCGATGCGGTCGTGCATCGCACGGGCAGAGTCGGCGTTGCTGTCGGCCACGCTAAGACCCTGGCAGACCGGGCACCGCAGCCCCTTGGCCACTTCACGGGTGCGGGCGACGACGGTCTCGGGGTCGGGGGGCTCGAAAGCGGGCGGTTCTTCGAGGGGGACGGCCGCCTCCGCAGAGGGAGATGCGGGCGACTCGGCGTGGGCGCTCAGGCCGACCATGCCGGCGATGAAGGCTGCGAGAATGACAATGCGGAAGCTCTTCACAGCATCGGTCCCAGAGTGGCTCTGATCTTGTCGAAGGACACTGGACCGCTCACCTTCTCCACAATCTGGCCGTCCGGCGAGATGAAGAATGTCTCGGGGACACCCGACACGCCGTAGTCGATGGCCACGCGCTGGGCGGGGTCGTAGAGCACCGGAAAGGCATGCCCCTCGCGTTCGAGGAAGCGCGCTGCATTCGCCGGCTCGTCGGAAAACAGCACCCCGTAGAAGACCACCCCTTGAGGCTCGTAGACCTTGGCGGCCTGCACCAAGTGGGGGTGTTCGATCTTGCAGGGCTGGCACCACGTGGACCAGAAGTTGAGCACCACCGGCTTGCCCCGCAGCGACGCGAGATCGACGGTCTCGCCGTCTTCTCCGAGCACGGTCATGGTGAACACGGGCGCTTTACGCCCTTCCAGCGCGTTGGACTCGAGTTGAGGGTTCTTGCCGAATCCGGTGGCGAGAATGGCCACCAGTGGTGCCGTCAGAGCGGCTCCGGCGGCGAGCACCTTCCAGTTCACACCCATGGCGTGGTCCTACTTTGGGGGAGGGAGGCGGGTCTACTTCGCCGCGGAGGCCGTCGCCGGTTTGGTGGCAGGCGATTTCTTGCGCGAGGGCCAGCCGGCCACGAGGGTACCGCCCATCATCAGCGCGCCACCGAACCAAAGCCACCACACGAGCGGGTGGAGCATCACGTCGAGGCTCGCGGTGCCAGCGCCTTCGTCGATGTTGATGAGGCTGAAGTAGAGGTCTTCAGTGAGCCCCGAGCGAACCACGGGGGTGCCGATGGGGGTGCCCATCTTCTTGTAGTAGTTGAGCCGAGGCTCAAAGACACCGAGCTCACGGCCATCTTCGAGCACGCGCAGCTTGGCCTTGTGGCTCTTGCGGTGGGGCTGGTCCTCCCACTCTGCGCCCAGGTAGGTGACCTCATAGCCAAGCACCTCGCGCGGGGTGTCCTTCACGAAGGTGACCGGCTCTTTGACCTGGTAGGCAATGGCCGCGGCGTGGGCGACAGCGATGCTGATGACGCCCACATGCACGATGTAGCCGCCATAGCGACGTCGACTGCGCGACATGACCGTGACCATGGAACGACCGAGCGTCTCTCCGAGGGCCTTCGAGCGGGCCAGCGCAGGGGCGAAGACCTCGCGAATGGTGGTGCCGAGAGCGAAGGCGCCAAAGCCGAAGGTGGCCAGAGCCCAAGGCGCATGGATGCCACCGAGCACACTGCCGATGACCACGAGCATGCCGAATGCACCGGGAACCGCAAGGCTCCGGGCTGCGGAGCCCAACGAGCCGGTGCCCCAGGGCAGCGCGGGCCCCACCCCCATGAGGAAGAGGATGGCCACCCCGAGCGGTGCGCCCATGCGATCGAAGTAGGGCTGGCCGACACTGATCTGGGTCTCGGTGACCGCCTCGTTGAGCAGCGGATAGACGGTACCGAGCAGCACCATGAAGGTGAACGCCGAGAACAGCAGATTGTTGGCCAGGAAGGCCGTGTCGCGGCTCACACCGGCGGCGAGCGGACGACTGCCGCCGCCGAGGCTGTCGAGTCGGAAGGCCAGCAGCAGAACGGAAAAGGCGGTGGCTACTGCCAGGAAGCCCAGAAACACCGGCCCGATGGGTGACTGCGTGAAGCTGTGCACCGAGTTGAACACGCCAGAGCGGGTCATGAAGGTGCCGAGCAGCGTGAGCAGGAAGGTTGCCAGCACCAGCGACAGGGTCCACCCCTTCAGCTGGTCCTTGCGCTCCATCACCATCGCGGAGTGCAAGAAAGCAGTCGCAGTCAGCCAGGGCAGGAAGCTGGCGTTTTCGACGGGGTCCCATGCCCACCAGCCACCCCAGCCAAGCACCTCATAGGACCACCAGCCGCCGAGAATGACCCCGACCGTGAGGAAGCCCCACGGGATGAGCATCCACCTCCGGATGAGGCGGGTCCATGCGGCATCGAGACGACCGGCCAAGAGCGCCGCTGCGCCCATCGCGAAGGGCACCGTCATGCCGACGTAGCCGAGGTAGAGCATCGGTGGATGCACGACCATCAGGATGTGGTTCTGGAGCAGCGGATTCGCCCCAGGACCGTCAGCGGGCACCGGGGAGACCGCCTCGAAGGGGTTGGCCACACCGGCGATGAGGAAGGTGAAGAACACCCCCACACCCATGGCCACCGACAGCGCCCAGGGCGTCTGGTAGGGGTAGCGGTCGCGGGTGGTCTCGACGAGCCCGATGACCGCGAGGCCCAGCACAAAGCCCCACAGCAGGATGGAGCCGTTGAGCGATGACCACAGGCTCACGATGGTGACCCACACCGGCGTGGATCGGCTGCCGACCTCAGCGACGTAGGAGACGCTGAAGTCGTGGGTCAGCAGCGCGTACTCCATCAGCAGAGTCGCCCCGACGAGCGCCAGCCCGAAGACCCAGCCCGCAGTCCGGGTGATGCGCAAGGCCTTGTCGCTGCCACGCATGGCGGCGATGGCTCCAGTGACGGTGCCGACCGAGCAGGCGGCGAGAGCGAGGAGGACGGCTCCGCGCCCCAGGATGGAGATCACAGGTCCTCCACCGTGCGGTACAGCTCTTTGCGGTCGTCCGCGCTCATGCCCTCTTCAGGGGCCTTGTACTCGTTGGAGTGCTTGACCATCAGGCGCTCTGAAGTAAACACGCCGCCGGAGGTCATGGTGCCTTCGACGACCACACCGATGCCCTCTCGGAACATCTGGGGCGGAGCGCCTGAACATTCCACCGGCACTTCGCGGTCGCCGTCGGTGACGATGAACTCAAGATGATTGTCGTCGGGCTGCCAGTCGACGGAGCCTTCCTTGACCACGCCACCGAGGCGGATGGTGGCGCCAACCGCCTTGTCGCCCGCATCATGAAGCTGACCGACGTCCCAGTAGTAGACAAGGTTTTCGCCAATGTTGCCAAAGGCCACGAAGCCCAAGGCGGAGGCAGCCACAAGCAGAGCCACCACGAGGAAGACGCGGCGTCCACCTGCGTTGGAGCCCGTGGCGGCTGCAGGGGTGGAGGTCATGGGGACTCCGGGGGGCTGGAAGAGCCGGATGACGAACGGGAGAGCATGAACGCGCGGGTCGCGAGTCCAAGCACGGTGAGCCAAGTGGCGACATAAACGATGATGACGAAGCTCCAACCACCACCAATCATTCCAGAACCGACTGCGGACTCAGGCATGGGATTGTCCCTTCGAGAGCTTGAGCTCAGGCGGCAGCTCGGGCAGGTCGGGCGTCTTCACCTCCGTCTGTAGGCCGACGTAGATGGTGCGCCAACGCATGACCACCACTGAGATCGCAATAAAGAGCATGGCGAATGCCGCGATGCGCAAGGGAAGCACCATGGTCTGGGCCACCGTCTCGGGGCTGCTCTGCGTCTGGTGCAGCGACTTCCACCACTTCACGCCGAAGTAGACGATGGGGACGTCGACATAGGCGACGATGGCTGCAATTGCGGTGACTGTGAGACGACGCTCCGGCGAGTCGACCACCTTGCGCACCACGAGCACTCCCACGAACAACACCAGCAGGATGGCCGAGGTCGTGAGACGGGGGTCCCAGTCCCAGTAGACACCCCAGGTGGGCTTGGCCCACATGCTGCCTTGGAACAGCAGCAGAGCCGTGAGCACCACACCGGTCTCCGAGCAGGCTTCGACTGCGGCGTCCCAGCTGTACTTGCCAGTCCACAAAGCGCCGACAGCCGCAATGAAGGCGAACGTGAGCGTGAGCAACGCCACCCAAGCAGTGGGGACGTGGGCATAAAGAATGCGCCCCACGTCACCCATCATCGCCTCGGCTGGCGCCACGAAGAGCCCCATCCCATGGCCGACTGCGAGCAGCACCAGACCAAAAGCGAGCAGACCATGTTCCCAACGCATGGGGACTCCTGAGCAAGAGGATTGGCTAACAGAAGCGGAGACCCCGGGCATCCGTACCCGCGCGCTCGGTTGCCCCTGCGTGCCAAGGTGGGGCTTGCATCCGCTTTCGCGGGGTCAGGCGTCGATGACTCGCGGAAAGAGCACGCCGCAGAGGCTCCAGTACATCAGATCAAAGCAGGCGAGCAGCCCCACCCAGCTGGAGAGCTGGCCCATCAGATCGCCTTCCATCATCAGGTCGGTGGCCTTGACCGCCGCCAGAAGTGCCGGCACCAACAATGGGAACAACAACAGCGGCAGCAGCAGCTGGCGGGCATTGAGGCGCGCGGTGAGGCCGGCATACAGGGTGCCGGGGGCGCTCACGCCAGCACAGCCGAGCACCACGACCAGGGCATGCCAGTACAGGGGCTCCGAGAAGCTGCCGTCGAAGAGCGCAAGCACAAAGGGGGTGATGACCACCGACAGACCAACGAGCTGAAGGGTGTTGGACAGAGCCTTGCCGTAGAACAGGGCCTCGGGCTCGATGGGCGCGAGGATGAGCCCCTCAAGCGCACCCGCCTCGACCTCTACCTGGAAGGACTGCGACAACAGCAAGGTGGACGACAACAGCACGGCCAGCCACAGGTACGCGCTGGCGTGAGAGCGCATGACCACGATGTCGGGCCCCACCGCGAAGCTGAACAGCAGCAAGACCGTGACCGCGAAGCAGGCGAGCGCGAAGGCCCTGGAGCGCGCGCGCCACTCGATGAGAAGATCCTTTTGGACAACCAAGAGCACCTGGTGGAACACGCTCGGAGGCGCCGGACGCACGCTCATGCCGACTCCTCGGGGTGCAAGGTAGACCACGCCCGCTCGACATCCGCGGCAGGGCCACGCCAACGCGGGACGCCGTCGCCGAGCAACAGGGCCTTGTCGCAGATGCTCGCGGCACGCCGCAGCTGGTGGGATGCCACCACGACGGCGCCGGGCAGCTCGGTGATGATGCGCGCCACCTGATCACAGCCCTTGGGGTCGAGGGCGGCGAAGGGCTCATCGAGCAGCACCAAGTCAGGCTTCTGGAGCAGCATGGCCGCCAGCTGGAGCCGCTTGCGCATGCCCGCGGAGTAGGCCCGAAGGGGGTCTGCGCGCGTGGGATCGAGGCCAACTCTTTCCAGCAAGCTCGGGATCTCCCTGGGATCGTTTCCGCCCAGGCGCGCCAGGATGCGGAGGTTGTCGAAAGAGTCGAGGTCTTCGTAGAGACCGGCGTGATGAGACAGCAGCGCGAGCCGCCGACGAGCGGTGGTGGGGCGCCCTTTGGTGGACTGTCCGAACAGACTCAGCTCTCCCAGGCTCGGCCTCAGAATCGTTGAGATCACCCTCAGCAGAGTGGTCTTGCCGGACCCATTGCCACCGACCAGCAGCCAGCGCTCCCCAGCCTGGATGGTGAGATCGACCCGCGCGAACGCCCATCGGCGCCCGAAGCGACGGGACAGTCCGCTCGCGTGAACCACGGGCGTCTGCAAGTTTGTGGATGGTGCACCCATGCCGCGGCGCATAGCCGATTCACTGTGTTGAGGACCCCTCCGGAGGACGCCGTGCCCCCCAACTCCACCGCCGCCGCCGATCAGGTGCGACACCTGTTTCGCGCAAACCATGACCCCGTCATCGCGGTCCTGGGCGCCCATCCGGACCGCATGCGCGCGGCCTGGAGCGTACCCGAATACCTCGTAGACGCCGGCGCCAAGGTCCTTCCAATCAACCCTATGCACACCGACAAGCGGCTCTTTGGCCAGCAGGTTGTCGCCGAGCTTGCGGATCTGATGCATCCCCTCGACGCCGTCGTGGTCTTCCGCAGGTCCGCGGCGCTGGCAGGCCACCTCGACGAGCTGCTCGAGCGAGCGCCTCCCCTGGTGTGGTTCCAGCTGGGAGTCCGCGACAATGGCGTGACCAAGGCCCTCGAAGCAGCCGGCATCGAAGTGGTGCAGGACCGGTGCATCAAGGTCGACCACGCTCGCTACGTCGACTTCTCCACCTGGCTGTGAGCGCTGGAGACCTCAGCTACTCACAGCATCGACCCAGGCCCGACCATGGTCGATGTACCACTCGACCGTCTCGGCGAGTCCGTCGTCAAGTCGGCGCGTAGGCTCCCAGTCCAGCTCGTCTTTCATGCGGGTGGCATCGATGGCGTAGCGCCAGTCATGGCCCGGCCGGTCCTGCACAAACGTGATGAGGGAAGCGGGCTTTCCGAGGATTTCAAGAATGCGCTTCACGATCCAGAGGTTGGTGCGCTCGCTGTTGCCCCCGATGTTGTAGACCCGGCCCGCCGGCGCCCTCTGTAGAACCGCGAGAACCGCCGCACAGTGGTCTTCTACGTGAATCCAGTCGCGGATGTTGAGCCCGTTGCCATACACCGGCATTGGCTGGTTGGTGTAGGCCTTGAGAATCATCACGGGGATGAGCTTCTCGGGGAACTGGTAGGGCCCGTAGTTGTTGGAGCAGCGGGTGACGACCACCGGCAGCTTGTAGGTGCGGTGATAGGCGAGCGCGAGCTGGTCCGCAGCGGTCTTGCTGGCAGAGTACGGACTGCGGGGGTCGACGGGGGTGCGCTCCGTGAAGGGCGGGTCATCGTTGCCAAGGTGGCCGTAGACCTCATCGGTGCCGATCTGCACAAACCGCCGTACACCGTGCTTCTTGGCGGCGTCGAGCAGCACTTGGGTGCCGATGACGTTGGTGTGGATGAACACCGCGGGCCCATCGATGCTGCGGTCCACGTGGGACTCAGCCGCAAAGTGGACCACCTCATCGATGCCCTCACCAAACGGGCCTGCCACGAACACCCCGTCGACCAGCGGACCGTCGGTGATGTCGCCATGCACGAACGCAAACCGCGGGTGGTCGGCCACATCCGCGAGGGTGACGCGATTGCCGGCGTAGGTGAGCGCGTCCAGAACCACAACCCTGCGCAAGGGGTCATGCTTGAGAAGGTGGCGCACGAAGTTGCTGCCGATGAAGCCGGCCCCGCCGGTCACAAGGGTCGTGGTGAGAGGGCTCACGGGTGCTCCGAGGAGTCGAAGGAGTCAGTCGCGGAGGGCTCGGCACAGGCTGGAGACCACATGGTCACAGTCGGCGGGCGTCATCCGATGGTGGATGGGCAGGCACAGCGTGTCGAGGCTGGCGGCCTTGGTGCGTGGCAAGGAGTCGGGGTCGATGTTGTAGAGATTCGATGTGGTGGGCGTGGGGTAGAAGTAGCGCCGGGCCAGGATGTCGTCGTGCTTGAGGGCGTCGAGCACCTCATCCCGCGACAGCCGCGCTTCCGGACGCACCCGCACCGGGAAGTACGAGTGGTTGTGGCGCACCCCCGGCTTGCGGAGGTCGTCGGGGAACAGCCTCAGCATGTCGAGGCCCGCCGCGGGGAGCGCTTCGAGGTAATGCTCCGAGACCCGAGCGCGCGCGCGGATGGCCTGGTCGACCTGCTCCAGGTTGAGAAGCCCTACTGCTGCACGAATCTCGTCGACTTTCCCGTTGGTTCCGAAGCAGGACTGCTCTTCTTTGGACAACCCGAAGTTTCGACGCCGAAACAGGCGCTCCAGCAGCGCCGGCTCGCCTGTGATCGCGCCACCTTCGAGGGTGTTGTAGACCTTGGTGGCGTGGAAGCTGAAGATGTTTAGATCACCCAAGACACCGACCGGGACACCGTTTTCGCGCACACCAAACGCGTGGGCGGCATCGTAGATTAGCGTGAGATCGTGGGTGTGGGCCAGGGTGGCCAGGGCGGCGTGGTCACACAAAAAGCCGTAGGTGTGCACCGCCACGATGGCCTGCGTACGCTCGGTAATGGCGGCCTCGACCGCCGCAGGGTCGACCCGGAAGTCGTCGCCGATATCGACGAACACAGCCTTGAAGCGCGGGTTTTCGAAGAACAGGTTCCAGGTGGCTGGAAAGCTGTAGGCCGGGACGATGACCTCGGCCGGCTCCTGCGCCTTCGGGACCCGGATAGCTTCGAGAAACGACATCTCCAGCGCAATGGTGGCGTTGGTGATGAGCAGCGCACGGTCGACGTCGAGGTAGTCAGCCAGCGCCTCTTCGAGCTTCCGAGCATAGGTGCCCTGGTTGGTGACCCAGTTGCTGTCCAAGATGGTCCGCACGTCGTCGCACAGGCGGTCGGCGTCCGGCAGCAAAGGACTCGTGACGGTCAACCAGTCTCGACCATCGGGGTCCTGGGGAACCCGAGTGCGGCGCGATCGAGTGCTGTCCTCGACGGGCTCGGGGTCACTCATGGGGTCCGGCATCGGTGCTCCCGGGCAGTGCCACCGCCAATTCGGACAAGACTGAGACCAAGCAATGGCGAAGTCGTCCCGCGAAGTGGCGCCAAGGGGATATCCTCTGCGGCATGAAAGGCGTCATCCTCGCAGGTGGACTCGGCACACGGCTCCACCCTCTCACGAAGGCTACCAACAAGCACCTCCTCCCAGTCGGGCGGGAGCCGATGCTGTATCACCCCATTCGGCAGATGGTCTCCGCCGGAATCCGCGACATTCTCGTGGTCACAAGCACCGACCATATGGGCGACATCGTGCGGTGTCTCGGCAGCGGCGCCGAGTTCGGCGCGAGCCTGACCTACAAGGTGCAGGAGAAGCCCTCCGGCATCGCTGACGCATTGCGCCTGGCGGAAGGATTCGCGGGTGGCTCCCCCATCTGCGTGATGCTGGGCGACAACGTCTTCGAGTACAGCATCGCGCCCTACGCCGATCACTTCCGCGGCCAGACCAGTGGCGCGCGCGTTTTACTCAAGCGGGTGGGCGACCCCAGCCGCTACGGCGTCGCAGCACTCGACGAAAAACATGTGCTGGAGATTGAAGAGAAGCCCGAGTCGCCCAAGAGCGACTTCGCGGTGGTAGGGCTGTACTTCTACCACTGCGATGTGTTCGACCACATCCGGCAGATCGGACGCAGCGGCCGTGGGGAGTACGAAATCACCACGGTCAACAATCGCTACATCGCCGACGGCAAGCTCCAGTACGACATTGTCCACGGACGATGGACCGACGCCGGCCAGCCCGCATCCCTGCAGGAAGCCAACCGCATCCTGTTCGAAAACGACAACGAGGTCCTACGGTGGACCCCCGACGCCACAGTCTAGCCCAGCCCAGCCCAGCCCAGCCCAGCCCGCTAGCGCACAGCCGAACACTGTCAGAGACTCGTTCTCCACACACCACACATGTCGGTCCGACCCGTGGACTGGCAGAACCACCCGCCATAAGTCCACTCAGCCCACCTGGGTCGGTTGAGAGCAGTCACCTGCTGAGCGCTACGTCTCGAACCGTCCGGGGCCCCAG
>Ga0315321_10001457_pt1 | contig 18192 bp, 12 predicted proteins | sample M180m21515metaG_FD_203464 | JGI IMG/M metagenome (GOLD analysis project Ga0315321, IMG submission 203464) | Ammonia-oxidizing marine archaeal communities from Monterey Bay, California, United States - M1 80m 21515 | ecosystem: Environmental > Aquatic > Marine > Intertidal zone | place: USA... | reverse complement strand
TCTTCGAGCGTCATGCGCAGGGCCTGGCGGACCTTGCGGGCATCGGCGCCATCGTCGCAGGAGGCCGAGACGGTGCGTGCGCTACCGCAGTGGTGAGGGGACGCGAGGTCTACCTGCCGCTCGAAGGCATCATCGACCTCGATGCGGAGCGGTCCCGTCTCGACAAGCAGATCGCCAAGACCGCCAAGGACGTCACCGGCCTCACCCGACGTCTCAACCCCGGCTTCAAGGCCAAGGCGCCGGACCACGTCGTGGCGGAGTTCGAGGAAAAGCTGGCTCAGGCCACAGAGCGCCTCTCCACTCTCGAAGCGGCGCGGGCTCAGCTGGCGTAGGTCGGACCTTCCATCCACACCCCGGGGCTCGCCTCGGGGTGCTTGCGTTCTTGGACCACTACGGCGTGCCCGCCACTGAAAAGGTGGTGGTCACGGTCTCCGCGAGCGCGTTGTCGTTGAGGTCTCGCACACCGCCCGCCATGACCTCAACCGTGTAGGTCTCGCCCGGGATGAGGTCTTCTTTGGGGGACAGCGAGGCGATGGTCTCCTGACCGCTTCCCCACCCGTCCACCGGCCGGCCCGCGCTGTCCCACAGTCGGATGGATCCCGCGAAAACGCTGCTGGGCTCGATGAACTCGTTGAAGCCCACCCCGATGCGGACCCGAGGAGAGATCCCCGTCGCACCATCCACCGGCCGCACCCGCAGCACCTCAGGACCGGTGGAGTCCGGCGCTTCTGCCCACGGGAAGATCATCGTGGCGATGTCGTCCTCGGCCTCATCGTCGACGCTCGCCACCACCACATTGCCGTAGGGGGTCAGAGTGTCGAGGTCGCCTGCTAGGTGGACCTCGCCCACCAGCTCAACCGCGCTGGTAGCTCGCGCATCGTAGACGCGGCCCACACTCGACTCGCCCACGAAGATGTAGCCCTCGTCGTAGAACACGTAGCCACCGTTGCCATCGCTCTGCCAGTCGGTCACGAAGGTGGGCGCGGTGGGGTCGGACACGTCGTACATCATGAAGCCGCCCCCGCCCTCTTTGCGCGCGAACAGGGCCATGTCACCCACGAGATTGCCGTGGTACGCCTCCTTGGCCACACCGGTGTGGTCGGCGTTTTCGAAGCGCCCGCCAGGGATGGGCTGCGGGTCGTCGGGCACCCCCACGTCGTAGAGCACTGACTCGCGGCCCTCGGCAGACGTGGCCAGCAGCAGGTCGCCAAGCACGAACACGCCAGCCACACGGATGTCTGGGTCGAAGCGCATCACCTCAAACGGACTGGAAGGGTCGCTGGCATCCAGCACCAGCACGCCATTGTCAGCGGCCCCCACGTACAGCCAGGGGTACTGCCAGAACACGCTGAGAACCACCCGCGCGTAGGAGTCGGGGTAGAAGACATCTTCGAGCTCGACGTAGGACAGAGGCTCCAGGCTGGTCTCGTCGGACAGGTCCCAGATCTCCACCCCGAGCACACCGGTGACCGCAGCATAGTCGCCGGCGATGTCGACCCCGTCGAGTTCAGTACCCTCGGGAAGATGCATGAGCCCGATGGCATGGGACTCGCGCATGGTCTGAGACCAGCCCTCTCCGACGTGGGTGGGCGCGCAGGGGTCGGCCATGTCGAACAGAGTCATCCCGCCCGATCCGAACTCCGGAGACCACGGCATCAGCAGGTGACCGCGCCATGTCACCACCAGGTTGTGGTGCTTGTAGTCCTTGTCCCCCCCGTGCAGCGGCGCGCATCCCTGCCACAAGGCGTCGGTGGAGAACGAGGTCGCGGGGCCTCCGCCTCCGCGCAGTGGGGGCATGGCATCGGGAGCAAGGAACTGGAAGCCCGTGCCTGCGGTGTCCCCTGACTTGTCGGGATTGCCTGAGCATGCCGCCAGCTGGACGACCACAGACAGGGCAGCGAAGGGGAGGGGACCGCGCGTCATGGTGGCTCCGAGGTGGCTTGCCAGCAGCCGCCATCCTAATCCTCCCGCCCACCGTTGCTCGTGCGACTTCCCGATTTTCGGAGCCCCGATGCACCTCACCGAGCTCGTCCGCTTAGCCCTCTCTGAAGACATCGGATCAGGCGACCTCACCACCCAAGCCACCGTGCCCGAGGGCGCCCAGGGCCTGGGCCACATCCGGGCAAAGTCCGCCGACGGGCTGGTGGTGTGTGGACAGCGCGAGGCCACCGAGGTCTTTCGCCAGCTCGACCCCACCGTGGACTACGCGGTCAAGGTCAGCGACGGCGAACACGCTGCGCAGGGCGAGGTGGTGGCCGAGCTCAGGGGTCCGCTGGCATCCATCCTCACCGGGGAGCGACTGGCGCTCAATTTTCTGATGCACTTGTCTGGCATCGCCACCCACACCCGTCACACCGTGGCCGCCGTACCAGCCGGCAGCAACCTCCGCGTGGTGGACACCCGCAAGACAGCTCCTCTGCTCCGTGGTCCACAGCGCCGCGCCGTGTGTGTCGGCGGCGGCACAAACCACCGCTTTGCGCTCTATGACGGCGTTCTTATCAAAGACAATCACATCGTAGCGGCTGGGGGCATCACCGCCGCAGTGACCGCCGCCCGATCCCGCATCCACCACCTGCTGCGCATCGAGGTGGAGGTGGAGTCTCTCGACGAGGCCCGCGAAGCGGTGCAAGCCGGTGCAGACGTCGTGATGTTAGACAACATGGACGATCGACAGGTGGCCGAGGCGATGGACGAGCTGCGAGGACAAGCGCTGTTCGAGGTAAGCGGCAACATCACGGCCGAGCGACTTCCCATTCTAGCTGCCTTGGGCGTAGACGTGGTCAGCATCGGTGGCCTCATCCACCAGGCCCGCTGGGCAGACCTCTCACTCAAGCTCAAGTCGGTCTGACGACCATGCAGCAGCGCCCCAGGCGCTGAGCAGCGGTGGTAGTCTCCTATTCGGAGGAGCAATGTTCCCGACCGCCAGCCGCACCCCAATGCTTTCCCCGTCGATCCTGCTCACGCTTGTGGCCCTTACCGGCTGCTTCGTCAGCGACGAGGAGGTCAAAGAGCGCTCCGACTACGACGGCGACAAGATCCCGCTCGATATCGACTGCGACGACAACGACCCCACAGTCGGGTCTCCAGAGACTTGGTTCTCCGATGTCGACGCCGATGGCTTTGGATCGGGAGAGGAACAGTCCGGCTGTCCGAGTGAGAAGCCGTCCACCAACACCGCAGACAACGCCGATGACTGCGACGACAGCAACCCGTCGGCCTACCCTGGCGCTGAGGAGCGCTACTACGACGGTGTAGACCAAGACTGCGCAGGCGAGGATGCCGATGGAAACGGCAGCATCGACGACTTCGACCAGGACAGCGACGGCTACGAACGAGATGTGGACTGCGACGACCTCGACGCCTCTCTCAAGCCCGACGACTCGATCGATGAGGTTCCTTACGACGGCATCGACAACGACTGCGACCTCGGCACTGGCGACGGCGACAAGGACGGCGACGGCTACTGGTCCGCACTCTATTCCTCGAAGGCAGCGGGGTCCTCACTGAGCCCACCGGACGGCCAAGATGGCGACTGCTACGATGATGTCGATGACCCCGAGCAGGAAGTCGAGCCGCTCAACGACCTGTCCGCGATCGCGCCCGAAGACGTCCACCCGGGTGCAGCCGACGACCCGCCCTACGATGGCATCGACTCCAGCTGTGACGGGGACGACTCCGAGTACGACGCGGATGGCGACGGCTTTGCATCGGCCGCCTACCAAGACCGCGATGGTGCCGTGGGCCACGACTGCCAGGACTGTCTGACGGAATGTGACCGAGAGCCCGACTGGACCGATTCGCAGTCCAGCGACGACATCCATCCCGATGCCGAGGAGGTCTACTACGACGGGGTCGACCAGGACTGCAAGGGCACCGACAGCGTCACCGCGGGCATCGAAGATGACTTCGACCAGGACAGTGACGGTCACGTCATCGAAGGCATGACCGACTCACTGGGCAATGTGGGCGACGACTGCCTCGACACCGACGACCGCCTCGCACCCGGAAACACCGACCTCCCCGCCAACGGTATCGACGAGGACTGCGGGGGCAACAACGACTACGACATCGACGGGGACGGCTACGTGCCCGATGCCTCCTTTGGCTTGGCCACCTTAGGCGTGCCCGGCAGTGAGACCACACCGGGAGGGGACTGCGTCGACGACACCTCGCTCGATGGTATCGGGGGAGGCTCGCAGCGGGCTGTTCTGTACAACCCCAGCCGCGGCGACTCCTGGGGCGACGGCTACGACTTCGACTGCGCGGGCAACGACGACTACGACATCGATGGCGACGGCTACCGAGGCGATGCCTACGCAGTCAGCACGAACCTGGCCACGTACCAGCAAAACGTCGTCATCGTGCCCCACTCCGCCACTACTGCCGACGACTGCGACGACTCAGACGCAGCCATCAACCCCGGCGCCACGGAGATCGCTGCCAACGAGATCGATGACAACTGCGACGGCGGCGCGGCTCCCGAAGGCATCGAGGGCACAAACATGGCGGACCAGCACTCCGGCGCGGTGGTGGGTGACTACAGCGGCTACTTCGGGAGTGTGGTCGTACTGGGAGACCTCGACAACGACGGACAGGACGACGTTGTGGTAGGTGACTCCAACTACTCAGCCACGAGCTCCTCCATCGGACAGGCGGTCTGGTTCAGTGCATCCGATGTCTTCGGCAGCGAGCTCAGCGCCAGTGACTACGCCGGACAGGTCACCGGCTCGAACACGAGCGCACAGGCCGGCTACGCCATCGATGTGGTCGACGTCACCGCAGACGGCAGGGACGACCTCATCGTGACCGCACCCGGAGCCTATGCTGGGGCCGGGTCGACCTATGACGGGGCCGTATACGTGTTTGCCGGTCCGCTGTCCGCCACCTCCAGCAGCCCCTTGGAGACGACGGGAGCCAGCGCCGACTACGTCGCAGCGGGCACCTCGGGAGCATATCTGGGGTACTCACTCGCAGTCGGAGAGGTCACGGGCGACTCCACAGTCGACCTCATCTCCGCCGCCCCCTACCAAGACGATGACCTCTACTCGAACGTCGGGGCCATCCACATCTGGACCCCATCCACCGCCACCAGCGACGAGGACGAGGGCGACGCCATCACCCTCTACGGCGATGCCTCAAGCGGCTACCTCGGGCTTGGAGATCTGGCTGTTGGCGACATCGACGGCGATGGCAACAACGACCTCGTGGTGGGGTCCTACATCTATCCCTACTCCGAGAGCTCCTCCGGGGTGGTCCATGTGCTGGAGTCCCCATTTTTAAGTGGGGACTACATCTCCAGCTACACCCTGGCCACCATCAACGGCGGCACTGAGTCTGCCCAGTGTGGGCGCTCCGTCGCCACCGCTGACTTTGACGACGACGGCTACGATGACCTCGCCATGGGATGCCCCAACGCCAACTCCGGCGGAGGGGCCGCTGCGATCTTCCTCGGTAGCGCGTCCTTCTCGGGAATCCCCCCCTCCACATACACCTACAGCGACGCAGACCTTCTCGTGAAGGGCTCGCGGGCCTATTACCCTGGACAGATGGGCTACCAGGTCGCCTTCGCCGACGTCGACGGCAGCGGCAAGCCCGACTTCATCGCCTCGGAGCGGTACTACACGCCCTCCAGCTCCGTCTACTACGTCGGCCGGGTCACCATGATGCTTTCAGGTGCCAGCGGCTCCTACGACGGCGACGACACCGATGGACAGGTCATCGGGGACACCGGGAACGGCTACTTGGGCAGCTCGCTCGACGCCGGCGGAGATGTCGATGGCGATGGCTACGACGACGTCCTCGCCGGGCGCACCGGCTACAATCTCAACGGCGACTTCTACGGCGACGTGCTGCTGTTCACGGGCGGGGAGTGGTAGACGACTCAAACACCCGCTGCTGCCATCGCGGGTCGAGCGCGCTGTCCTGAGCAGCACTCAGCCCTGGATAGGCGGCGTGGAGACGCACCAGCGGCCACCAAGCCACCAAGATGGCGACCATGAGTCCAATCACACGCGTTGGACTTCGAAGTGCGCGCAGACCCAGACCCGCCCCTATCGTTGTGGTCAGCCACACCGCCTCGAAGAATACTTCGGGCTTCGCCATCCGCCAGAATCCCGGCACCACCGCGTGAATCGCGAGGTACACCGGGTTGGTCAGTACCGGCTGGTCCGGCAGGTCTCCCGGGATGAGCACGGGTCCCAAAGAAACGATGAAGAGTGCACTAGAAGCCGCCAGCACGGCCCACAATCGCCGGTCACGCCGCCATCGCCAGACACTCCAGGCCGCCAGCCCCATCACCGCCGGATTGCACGCCCGCCAAACCTCCAGCCGGTTCCAGCGAAAGGGCACCAACGAGAAGCCATCGAGCCCCGCACGCTCCCACAAAAAGCGCTCCGGTGAAGCCAGCGCCGGTCCACCCGCCTGGATGGCCAGCTGAGCCCCCGCGATCGGCAGTCCCAGCGCCGCGCATCCAAGACAGGCCAGCCACCACCGCGTTGCGGCTTGTCGCCATCCGCGGTCCACCAGTGTCCCCACCGTGAGCACACCCGCCCCCAGCATCCCCACGGTGGCGCCGACAATGGCGAAGTAGAGGTTGTAGAGCGCCATCAAGGCGTAGACAAGCGCAGGGGCGAGAGTCCACCGTCCCCCCCGGCGAGCAGCCCGCACCATGGCCACCCCGAAGAGCGCGAGCCAGAACACGCCACCCTTTTCCACGGTGGTCCAGTTGAGGTCGCGGAACATGTGGAGGCCCATGCCAAACGGAAAGGCCACGGCCCAAGGCACCCACGCAGCCAGTGCACCCGCTCTGCGATCCAAGCCGTCCGGGTCGACCACCTCAGCCACCAGCCACCACGCCGACGCCCAACCGAGCGCCATCTGGAGCAGCCACTGGGCGTTGAACGCCCCCATCGCCGACAGCCCCATCCCGTGGAGCAGCGCAGTGAGCCAGAGGTGTCCGGCATGCACGCCGATGAGCCGAACCGCAGCATCGTCGGGCGCCGACAGCGGGTCGCCATAGAGTCGCTGGTGCACCCCTTGCTCAAAGAAGAGCAGGCTGCCTTCCTTATCGATGGTCGGAAAGTCCCCAAACCAAGCGGAGTCGAGATTGGGCAGCCACGGCATCGTGAAGACGACCACCACCGCCAACAAGACCAAGATCCCTTTCAGCTCGAAGCGCCGAACCCGCCATGCAGCCACACACAGCAGCACCCCAACCCCGAGACACCCCAAGTAGTCGGCAGTCTCGGCGAGATATGCAAGCTGGCGCGGGTCTGGCGGAGGTCCGTACACCCCGTCGCTGTATCGCTCGGGTCGCGTTCAGGCTGGGATAGCCGGCCCTTCTGGAGGCCCGATGCCCAACCCCACCGCCTTCTGCGATGCCTTGCTCGGCTGGTACGACACCCACGCCCGCACCCTTCCCTGGCGCGGGTCGGAGGTCAGCCCCTACTTCACCTGGGTGAGTGAGGTGATGCTGCAACAGACGCGTGTAGACACCGCACAGCCTTACTTCGAGCGCTTCACCACCCGCTTCCCCACCGTGAACGACCTCGCACACGCCAATCTCGACGAAGTGCTACAGCTGTGGTCCGGCCTCGGCTACTACTCTCGCGCCCGCAACATGCACCGAGCTGCCCAAGCGGTGGTCCAGCTGGGCACCTTCCCCAACACGGTCGATGGGCTGCGCGCACTCCCAGGGGTCGGGCCCTACATGGCCGGCGCCATCGGCTCCATTGCGTTTGGACTGCCGGTGCCTGCGGTCGACGGCAACCTTGAGCGAGTCCTTGCCCGAGTGGAAGCCTCCCCAGGAGGCCGCAAGCAGATGACCACAGTGGCCCAGCACCTCCTCGGCGGCGCTTCGACACGCGCAGGCGACTTCAACCAGGCCCTCATGGACGTCGGCGCCACCGTCTGCACCCCGCGCAGCCCATCTTGCGATGACTGTCCGCTCCAGTCTCTCTGTGCCGCCCACGAACAGGGCACTCCGACCGCCTTTCCGGTGGTGCAGAAGCGCAAGAAGGCCCCCATCAGGCATGCCGTTGCGGGGGTCCAGAGAAGGCTAGATGGCGCCGTGCTACTGGGTTGTCGTCCGGCCGAGGGACTGTTCGGAGGACTGCTGGAGCTCCCGGGTCGACTCCTCGAAAAGGCCGCCCGCCCCCCAAAGACCACCGACGCACTCGCCGAGTCCTGGTCCGCACGGCTCGGCGTGGTCCCATCCCGCATCACTCCGGTCGAAGGCCGTCCTGTGGCCCACACACTCACCCACATGCGTCTGAGGCTCCACCTCTACGTCGTCGATGGCCCCGTCCCCAAGGCCCCTGCCGACTTCTACAGCCGACTCGAGTGGTCCCACGCACCGGAGACCCTCGCTGTCTCCACTCTCACGAAGAAGGCCATCAAGCGACTGTAGGCCCAGCCCAGCCCTGCCCAGCCCAGCCCAGCGCCTGTAAGTGTCACTCCAGCGGCACACGGGGCCCCACCAGCGCCTGCACCGCTCGCTCCACCGCGTCGAGCGCATCAGCGTTGTGACCGTCCATCGTAATGGTGACCGTCCAAGGGCGACGGTCATACTGAGGATATGAGCCGATGGCCACGGCGGGATGCGCGGCCTGCACCTTGCGCAGCTCATCGGCAATCTCGGACTCTTCGGCAGTAGTCACGAGTCGGCGGGTCTGGGTCGGTGTGCCCCCGAAGCGGTGGGCGATGGCGTCGAACTTGAGCCGCAGCAGCGCCGGCACACCGGGGAAGACGACGATGTTGTCCACGACCACCTGCGGGAAGGACAGCTCTCCGTCCCACCACATGGTCGCGCCCGCCGGCACATCCGCCATCCGACCCGCGGCCGGGGTGAAGCGCTTGCCCATGCGCTCTTGGAGCACCCTGAGCAGCTCGGGATGCCGCTCGACCGGACGCCCGAGGCCGCGAGCGATGCCGGCCATCGTGAGGTCGTCGTGGGTGGGCCCGACGCCGCCACTGGTCAGCACGATGTCCACCCGACGGGACCACTCCGCAACGGCGGAGGCGATTTCATCGACAACATCCGGCAGCACGATGATCCGACACAACGCGAGGCCCAGCTCTCGACAGCGCGCGGCGACCCAGGGCGAGTTGGTGTCGGTGACCTTGCCGGTCAGGATCTCGTCACCGATGACCAGCATCGCGACGGAGGGACGGCGAATCGCAGAGACAGAGGCCGGGAAGACGGGAGAGGACATGCCTTCAGCGTAGTCCAACCCAACTCCCCAGGCTCAGACCGGTTGGACAGAACCATTGGACAGAACCAGAAGACGCGTTCGCTGTCGGAAGCGGTGTCCCCAAGCCCCCATCGCGATGTCCCTTCCACCGCCCGCCATCGCCCACCTCATTCACGCCACCGATGACTCGGTCAGGCTGTACACTGAGGTTGCGAAGGACCGGTCATTCACCGGTTTGTCTCGCCCCCAAGCCTCCTGCCCAAAGCCCGTCTCCGGCATGTCCGCTCCCTCTTCCGGTCCCCACGGCGTTCGCGTCACTGCGCGGCTGCATGGCTCTGTCGTCGTGCAGACGATGCGTTGGCGAGACCGAGCTGGTGTGACCCTCGGAGCGACAGGCGCGGAGGCCATTCCCACGCCCTCGGGTGGACCGCTGGTGCGGCTGGCCTGGACCGCCGCGCACATTGTCGAAGTGGAAGCCCTCGACGACTCGGCCCAGAGTGGGCGGCTCGACACGACCACCCAGAGCTGGCAGTGGACCGGACCATCGGGCGTCACCGTCGACCTTGAGCTGGTGCCCCGAAAGGACGCTCGCCGTCTTCCGCACCACCCCGGACTCGACCTGGGGCTTGCAGTGGTGGTCGGTGCGCTGATGCTCCTCGTCACCCAGACCTACTTTGTCGCGAGCCTCTTTGAGGGCGACGCCTCCGAGCTCCAGAGCGCCCAGGAACCCAGCCCCGAGTACATCGCTCGACTGCTCGAACGAGACCTCGACGGCGCAGACGAAGGCGCCCCCGAGCGGGTGGAGCGCCCCGAGCACGAACAGTCCGCGAAGTCGTTTTACCTGCCCGCAGGAAGCGACGGACCGTTGACCCGCACGGGCGGGGGAGCGGAGGTCGGCCCGGAAGCGCAGCGCGTCGTCCCCGAAGACGCCGAAGACGCCGAAGACGATGGTTCCGAGGCCAAGCTTCTCGAAGAGGGCCTGCGCGGCGAGCGCGATCACATGGTGCTCGACGACCTGCCATCCGACACCACACCAGATCTCTCAGGCGATGCCCTGGCCGATGCCCGGCCCTTGTCCGAGGACGACCTTGAGGTGGTGCCGCCTGCGGTCGAGAAATTCATTGGCTGGGGGTTTCGCGACTGGTTCGAGGTCAGCGACGCCCGCCCCGAGCAGAAGGCTGAGTGGGAAGAGGCTCTGGAGCTGGCCCGGGTGCGCCTCCGCATCAATCCAGACGACCCCTACGCCCTCAACACTGTGGGCCTCTACGCCTATCTGGCCGAGAACCACGAGCTGTCGCGCGCCAGCTACCAGCGCATGATGGAGCTCTTCCCCGACACGCCCGCCGCGTACAACAACTACGCCCTCGTGCTCAAGCGCGAAGGCAAGTACGGCGAGGAAGAGGGTCTCTACCGACGCGCACTGGAGCTCGACCCCCAAGACACCCACGTGCTCAACAACCTCGCGGTCTGCCTGGCCCATCAAGGACGCTTCAACGAGGCGTTGACCGTGATGGACAAGCTCGACCACATCGACCCCGAGGACTCCTACGCCGACCTGCATCGCGCCAAGATCTACGCCGCAATGGGCAAGGACCGAAAGGCGCTGCGCTTCCTCGAGCGCGCGCTATCTGAGGTGCCCGACCTCCAGACGATGCACCACATTGAATTCCGTCAGGACATTCGCCTCGACCCCGTCTTCGATGACCTCCGCGAAGACCCCCGCTTCCGCCGCACCCTCCGCGACGTCTATGGCAAGGAAGCCGACGCGCTCCTGGGCAAGACTCAACGTGCAAGGCGGGGTGACCATGGGTGATCTCGCAATAGTGGTCCGTCTTCACGGCGAAGTCGTCGAGGACCGTGTGTTGTCGGCCCCGCGCGTGGTGCGCCTCGGTGAAGCCGCCCACTCAGATGTGCCATTCCCAGGAGCCGACCTCCGAGTAGTGCGGTCGGGTGGCTGCTACGACATCCGCGGGCGCAGCCTCGCCGAAGGTGACGAGCTAGACATTCGCCTCGGGCCGGTCCAGGTCCACCTCAGTCACACTCGCCGGGCGCCAGTCCCCAAAGAGTGGCCCCGACGCTTCGACACCCGCTTCTTGCTTGTCATCGCCCTGGCCACCCTCACCGCGGGATGGCTTGAGGCCTTCGACGCATGGACCCGCTGCTGGATGCCGGCCCACATCGCTGACCAAAGCCCACTCAGCCGGGTCGAAGAGGTGTTCTGGCCCGGTCCTTCGGACGATGCGAGCCGAGCTTCCGCAGTGTCTCAGCCCGAGTCCATCGCACGACCCAACGAAGCGCTGCTTCGCGACACCGACGGGCCCCGCCATCACAGCGACGACGCCATCACCCACACCGGCTGGTATCACTGGTATCGAAGCGCAGTCCCCGTCGACGACGAGCAGACCGATGCCGCTGTCGCCCGCTACCTGCGCCTCCCCGCCGATGTCGAGGCCCGCCGCCAGCTCGCGCGTGCCGCCTACGACTCCGACGACGCCCACGAAGCCGCCCGCCTGTACCGCTGGATCTGCGAGCGTCATCCCGGCGACCGCGATGCCCGCATCCGACTGGCGCGAGCCGAGATGCGCCGCGGCCATCATGCCTCCGAGATTAAGCATTACGCGGTGGTTCTCAACCAAGATCGCAAGTCCGTCGAGGCCCGCGCCGGACTCGCCGTCGCCCTCGCCCGTCTCGAACGCCTCGACGAAGCCGCCCTCCAGATCGACGAGCTCACCCTTCAAGCCCCCGCCCACCTCTTCACCGCACTCGCCCAGGCCAAGGTGGCTGCGCTTGAGGGTCGCAGCGACAAAGCACTCGAGCATCTCGACCACATCTACGCCGCTCGGCGCACACTCAGCGAAGAGTGGCAGCTGGAGCTTCGGCGCGATCTTGCCACCGACCCCGCTTTCGCCGGGCTGCGCAAAGGAGTACGCCTGAGAAGCCTCGTGCACCGCCATCTCGGCGCCGCAGGTCCCCAGCCGGTGCGCTGACCCGCCATCTCGCGATAGACTCGACGCGTCTGTGCTCATCGGGAGATCGGATGCACACAGTTGCAGTCTACGCTGGCTCCTTCGACCCCATCACTCTTGGCCATGTCGACATTGTGCGCCGAGGGGCCACTCTGTTCGAAGAAGTGATCGTCGCGGTCGGCCAGAACCCCGCCAAGCGCTACACCTTCGACCTCGCCGAGCGGGTTCGCATCATCGAGAGCGCTCTTGCCGATGTACCGAATGTGCGGGTCGACGTGTTCGAGGGGCTGCTGGTCGACTACTGCAAAAAGGTTGATGCAAGGGTCATTCTCCGAGGCCTGCGCGCGGTCACGGACTTCGAGTTCGAGTTCAAGATCGGGCTGGCCAACATGGACATGGCACCCACCATCCAGACCGTATTCTTGCTGACAGAGCCATCGATGCTGTTCGTGTCCAGCTCACTGATTCGTGAAATCGCGAGTCACAAGGGCGATGTCCGCAAGTACGTGCCCAAGGCCGCAGCCGACGCGCTGGTGGACCTCTACGGTTCTCGCTGACCGTCCAGCCCCTTTCCCGCAATTTCGCCTGCTTTCCCGGCCCACCTGAGCCGATGGCCGACGGGATACACCGACGCGCGTGAGCAAGGGCGTGTCTCTGGGAAGGTCCAAATGTGCGGAATCATCGGCTACACCGGCAAGCGCCGAGTCACCCCCATCCTCGTCGACGGCCTCCGGCGCTTAGAGTACCGCGGCTACGACTCCGCTGGGATCGCTGTCCAGCAGGGCCGCGACATCAAGATCATCAAGGCGGTGGGCCGGGTTCGCAACCTCGAAGCCAAGGTGCCCAACAACCTCGAGGGCAACTCGGGCATCGCGCACACCCGCTGGGCAACCCACGGTGGGGTCACCCAGGAAAATGCTCACCCCCACCTCGATGAGCTCGACCGCATCGCCGTGGTCCACAACGGCATCATCGAGAACATGGCCTCCCTGAAGTCCCGCCTTGTGGCCGATGGCGTGCGCTTCCGCTCCGAGACCGACACCGAGATTCTGGCCCACCTCATCGCCCACTTCTACGATGGAATGGGAGCGCTCGGCGACAGCATCAGCCCCGATGCTGCCGGCGATCCCTTGGATGCCGTCCGTGCCGCGCTGGGCCGAGTTCGCGGTACCTGGGGCATCGCGGTCATGTTCCGCGACCACCCCGGCCTCATCGTGGCCGCCCGCAATGGCTCGCCTCTGGTCGTGGGTCTGGGCGACGGCGAGACCTACATCGCGTCCGACCCCAATGCCCTAGTGCCCTACACCCGCCGCGTGGTCTACCTCCAAGATGGCGAGCTGGCGCGCCTTGACGTCAACGGCGTGCAGACTTGGCGTCTCGACGGCCACGAGTCCGAGAGCCCCGTCCACGAGCTTGAAGAAGACTGGGGCGACGCGGAGCTGGGCGACTTTCCCCACTTCATGCTCAAAGAGATCCACGAGCAGCCCGAGGCTCTCCGCCAGTGCCTGTCGGGGCGGCTGGTCCCCGAAAACGGCACCGCCAAGCTCGGCGGCCTGGAGCTCACCGCCCGCGACCTCGTCGACCTGCCCTACATCGGCCTAGTCGGCTGCGGCACGGCCTACCACGCATGCCAGGTGGGAGCGATGGTCATCGAGCATATGGCCCGGCTGCCCGCGCGTGCCCACATCGCGTCCGAGTTTCGCTACCGGAACCCCGTGATCAACCCCAGGGCGCTGTTCTTCGCCGTCAGCCAGTCCGGCGAGACCGCCGACACCATGGGGGCGATTCGGGAGATTCAGCTGAAGGGCGCCACAGTGATGGGGGCAGTCAACGTCGTCGGCTCCACGATTGCGCGGGCTTGCGGTCGAGGCGTCTACATCCACTCCGGTCCGGAGATGGCGGTCGCATCCACCAAGGCGTTCAGCAACATGGTGGTCGCGCTCAGCCTGTTTGCGCTCCAGATCGGTCGCTCGCGGGCGCTGTCCCCCCACGCTGGCCGGCAGATCGCCACCGCGATGCAGGCCATCCCCGACCTCGTGCGCCAGTACCTCAGAGAACCCGGCCCCATCAACGAGATGGTGCGTGCGGTAACGGGCGCCAAGATGGTGCTCTTCCTGGGCCGCGGGGTCAGCGCTCCGGTGGCCGCAGAAGGCGCGCTCAAGCTGATGGAGGTCGCCTACATCCCGTGCCTCGCCTACCCCTCCGGGGAGATGAAGCACGGTCCCATCGCACTTCTCGAGGAAGGTTCCCCGGTCATCGTCATCGCTCCCGACGATTCCCACCACACCAAGACGATGTCCAACCTTCAGGAGTGCCGCGCCCGTGGCGCCAGGGTCATTCTCATCCACACCGAGGGCGATCCTGCCGCGGAGCTGGCCGATGTGTCTGTGCCAGTGCCACGCAGCCTCGATGTCCTGAGCCCCCTTCTCACGGTGCTTCCACTGCAGCTGCTGGCCTATAAGGCCGGGCTCGCACTCGGCCGCGACATCGACCGTCCGCGCAACCTCGCGAAGTCCGTCACGGTGGAGTGAGGCCGGCCACCACGCCGCCGTCCGCGCTCCACCAGATGTCCTGAGTCCCCACTCTCACACGACCGCAGTCGGGCGCTGGCGCAAGCAATGCGGAGAGGTCGGGCTCGCACAGACGACCGATAGAGTCGAAGCCGAAGGCGCCTTGTGCGGTGAGCACGGTGATCGCGTCGTCCGAGTGGGTGCGCATGTCCATTGGAGGGGAGGGGAGGGCGATTGCATGGTGGACGACACCGGCATCTGCGCGCCACACCGACAGCCGAGTGCGGCTCACCCTCCAGACCCCACGCCCTCCGGGGGACGCCCGCGCAGCCGGTCGTTCCTCCGCGTCCACACACTCTGCGTCCAGCGTCCAGCCGATGGTGCCCCCATCCGAGCCCGGAACCAGCCCAGTGCGACAGATCGCTCGTACCCCCGGAGTCTCGGCCAAGACCACTCTGTGGCCGTCATCCGAGAAGAGCAGGTCCCCTGGGCACAGCTGCTCCAGCGCGATGCCCGCGGCGTCCATCTGCATCAAGGGTACCCGGCGGGCAAAGCGACCTGGCGGTCCCCACCACATGCACCCTGCGCCCACACACCACACGGCGCCGTCTGGGCCCACATCCCAGGCGCCAATGGGGCCAGGCAAGCGGGCCGCCACCGACACACGCCCCTCCGGAGTCCGTCGGTAAAGCGTGTTTTCCCAGGCCCAAGCCCAGCCGGTCTTGACAGGCCAGGGCCGCGCGCCGCCTTCGTGCGCACTCTCCGGGAGACACGGCAAGAGCTGGTCGATGCCCATCACACGCATGCCCCTGCGCTCGACCACCATGTGACCGACCGCGCGACGCCGCACCGGATCAGTGTGGAGCAGCTGTTCAAGGTGCCACACGCTGTTTCCGAGGTCGACCACAGGCCCACGCTCCGAGCAGATGATGGCCCGCAGGTCGTGTGGACGGCCTCCAGACCGCCCCAGCCACACCTTCGCTTGTGCGCTTCCGAGCGGCGACCACATCGCCAGTCCGCCCCCTACAAACAGGGACACGCCCCGTCCCACACGCGCCGTCCCCATCGAGGGCAGCGTGACATGGGCGGCGTTGACGGTGTGGATCAACGGGTGCCCACAGCAACCACACTGCCGTCGGTCAGGCCCACAACCACCTTGCCGTCGATGACCACCGGGCTGGCCGACGGCGTCGCACCGAGCGGCACCGCCCAGACCTCGCCACCGTCGTCCGGATCGAAGCGGTGGAGGCGACCGTCGGCGTTGCCGATGTAGACGCCAAAGCGGCCGAATGCAGCCGAGGTACTGGGAGCGCCGGCCACCGTCGCCCGCCAGCTGATGTCGCCCGTTGCCGGGTCGAGGCCCACAATCTCACCACTACGATCGGGCACCACCAACACATGGGACAGCGCGGGCCCAGCAGTGGGGTCGTCCGTGAGGGGGGTGCGCCAGGCGATGTCTCCGCTTTCAGCGACAAGCGCAGCCACTCCGCCCGGACGCCCGAGCTCGCCGGTGTAGGCCGCGTAGACCAAGCCATCTGCCGCTACCAGCCCGCCCACAATGGAGCCCGGCAGCACCGCCCGCCACCGCGCCCGCGCACGGCTGGCCGCCACCACTTCACCCGTCTTGGTGCCGAAGTAGATGTGCAGCCCGTCACTGGCAGGCCAGCCGACCGCCGAGTCACTCGCGGGCGCCATCCAACCGGCCTCCGACACGACCTTGCCCTCTTGGGTGACCCACACAAGCTCACCGCCCACGGGTACTGGCCAGCCAGATGCCACCCCGCCGGCCACATGGGTATTGGCGATCGTGCCGCGCAACCGCTCTAAGTCGACGATGGTGTCGTTGGTGGTGGGCACTGCCACACCAGCTTCGCGCAGACCTACGCCCCCGACGGCCTCCACACGGGACCGCCAGATCTCATTGCCATCGGCATCGATGCAGAAGACCGAGCCAGCGCCCACACCACACACCCGCTCGCCGTCGGTGACCAGGGGGTGCACCAATGCCGAGCCGATCTCTACACGCCAAACCACGCCCGGAGAGCCTCCAGGATCAGTGGCATCGTACTTCCGCGCCCCTGTGTGCCAGACAAAGTCGGAATCGACCTGCTCCGCCACGGGGGCGGCTACTACCGTGGGGGGAGCGGTCACCGTGCGCCGATGCTCGGTGGACTTCGGCCCGCAAGCCGCGATGACGGCAAGCACACTGCACCGACACCAGGTGGACAGGACGGACATCGCGGGCTCCAGCGGATGGTCGGAAAGGGCCAAGGGGTCCATGCACGGTGTCGTGGACGAGGCATCACACGCGCTTGACTGGACAATTCCCCGCATATCGAGCATCACGACACCATGCCGTACTCACGAGTCACCCCACGTTTCTGCCTGACCGCCGGCGCGCTCGCGTCCATGGTCACCATCGCCACACCCGCAATTGCGGATGTGCCCGACAAGATCGCCAATCACCCCATCCTCGCCGAGGATGGCGATGTGCTCCGTGCCTCCGAGCCGCTGGTGTTTGCCCTCATCGGCAATACCCGCGCCCCACTGACTGGCCCGGACATCGCTGCTGGCGCCAGCATTCACAAGGGCACCCGCAGCGCCATCGTCGCGGACATCGCCCAGGACTCCAAGCTCGACCAAGGACCGGCGGTCGTGTGGATGCTGGGCGACCACGTGCGCAAGGCGGCCGGATCGGAGTGGAAGGGCGTAGACAAGCGCCTCGCTGCCATTCTCGACGGCGCCACCCCGCCAAAAGGCGAGGAAGTCAAGCAGCTCCGGGCCCTGCCAGTTGCCGGAGACCACGAAGGACTCGGCGACGATCGCTACTTTGGCTTCGGGGATATGTACCCGGGCGTGGGCGCAGACATCGGCTTTGGACGCGTCGCGAGCTGGTATCACTTCGACCTGCAGACCGCTGATGTCACGTGGCGGTTCATGGTTGTCGACCCGCGCCAGGAGGCTCTGGGCAGTCGCTGGACTGAGCAGATCGGCTGGATCGAGCGCATCACCAAAGATCCCAAGTTCGACTACCTAATCGTCGTGATGCACGACCCGGTCTACGATCTCGGCGGACGCATCCCCCTGATGAACAAGGGCGGTGGTCCTCTTGAGCTCATCGAACACATCGAAGATGCCATCGGGGTGCAGCGACTGCGTGCGGTCATCTCGGCCGGCCACCATACCAACCAAGTGTTGATGCCCGACGGTCCGCGCGGCGCCCTCCACCTCGGCGCAGGTGGCGCAGGCCCCGTTCAGGACGACCTCAAGCGCTGGGCGCCCGCCGACGACGCTGGCAAGGCTGCCGAGGTCAGTCTCGAGCCCATCTTCGACTTGGCCCTGCTCGACCAGATGGACCGCTGGCACCGGGATGTCGGCCTACCTGATGTCGCCATCGACGAGGCCAAGGCCCGCGGTTCGTTCGACGGCTTCACCGCAGCGTACAACGCCAAGCACTTCCCAGTGGCGGGATGGTGGTCGATGAAGGTCGACGGTGCGGTGGTGGTTCTCGACTTTCACTTCCGC
>Ga0315321_10001450_pt1 | contig 18207 bp, 9 predicted proteins | sample M180m21515metaG_FD_203464 | JGI IMG/M metagenome (GOLD analysis project Ga0315321, IMG submission 203464) | Ammonia-oxidizing marine archaeal communities from Monterey Bay, California, United States - M1 80m 21515 | ecosystem: Environmental > Aquatic > Marine > Intertidal zone | place: USA... | reverse complement strand
CGGCACATGCGGAAGGCACGGGCTCTCCAACTGGCGTATCATTCGATGCGACTGTAGCCTCGAACTACACTCAAATCTTCAAAACCGCCTTCACCGTCACCAACACATTGAAGGCCACAAACCTTCGTACTGGTGACAAAGAAGACGAGATGGCGACTAAAGCTCTCAAGATGCACATGATGGACATCGAGAGAGCAATGCTGTTTGGCAAAAAAGCCGAAAGCAACGGCTCGACAGCCCAGCCACTTCGTTACACTGGCGGCCTCGTCAACACCTTGTCTAGCGTGATTGATCGCTCAACAGCGTCAAACACAATGACAGAGGATCAATTCGACCGCGCATTGGTCGAGGACATCTTCGCATTCGGCTCCAAACAGAAGCTCATGTTCTGTGGTGCCAAAGTTGCGGGACACCTTCAAAAGTTCGGTAAAGACCGCTGGTCTCCAACCGTTGTCGAAGGAAGCTACGGCGTAAGCCTTTCGTCCTACTCGACATTTGCTGGTGACTTGATGGTTCATCTTCACCCACAGTTCCGTCAAGTCCCTGGAATGGACACGGCGGCAATCATCATTGACTTCCCTTACGTCAAGTATCGCTACCTCGACGGTCGCGACACAAATCTTGAGCGTGATCTGCAAGCCAATGACGCTGACAGCGTGAAGCATCAGTACATTTCTGAGTGCGGCCTCGAGCTAACTCAGGACAAGGTTCACACTTACATCAAAAACTGGAACCTAGTCGCTTAATTACCAGAGCAATACCAAAGAGGGGGGCTGCGCTTATGCGCGGCCCTTTTCGTTTGGGACGACTGAGAACCAAAAAACATTGATAAAAGTCCCACACAAAACAGGAGCAAAGTAATGGCAAGAAAAAGAGCCCGCACGAGCACAGGAAGTTTTATCGCTGACGATCCCGCCACCCCCGAGAACGAGGCGTACGTTGACGAGAAACCAAAGACTAAAAAGAAGAAAGCATCCGCCACAGTCAGATACGCGACGGTAAACGAAGAGAACGGCGTCTTTGACCTTCGTTGTGGTGAAGAGCGTTTTTCTGGCGCGTGGGATTTAAACCGCGAGCGTGTGCAATGGGACGTTCCTGCTGAGTACAGAAAAGCAATGTCGGGCCATCATCTCGTTTGGTCAGGCCGCATCATGGAAATTGAGGAAGAGTAACAATGGCTGAACTGAGCGTCCAAAAACCTTTTGCGGCGGGCACGGGAAACTTTACCCCGCTCGAAAATCTTGTGCGCTCGGCTCTTGTTCGGGCGGGTAACTTTAGCCCGTCCCGCATCGACGGCGAGGTGATGATGATGATGATTGAACTCGCAAACCGAGTGGTCGAGGACGTTCGCCAACACCCGTATTGGACGGGCGGCGATATCGATTATTACGCTGACATCACCCAAAGCCGCGCTATCCCTGACATGATTATGATAGACGGGCTGACCGCTCATTACTTCATTCAGCAGGGCTCGGAGAAAGCTATGGTTTTCTTGCAGCTTTACCAAGCTGGAATGAACAACATCCTTCACGAGCGAGCGAACGGCAACAAAGCGTACACCCGCATGGTCACAGACGGTGGCTCAAACAAATCCTACGCACCCGTAACCACAGAAAAGGCGTACTAAATGGGTCGTCTTACATACTCTCCAATCGCAGTAAAGTCTGCCTCGAAGACCTACTATGGTTTTCGGGGCATTGACCGTTCTCGTGACATTACTGCACTCGAGACAGAGGAAGACCAAAACTTTTGGGAACTTAAAAATTGCTACGTTGATTACCGAGGCCAGCTAATCCGCGACCCCGCATTCTTTCTACACAAAAGCTCGAGCCGCTTTCCCATCAAGGCTCTGCGCTTCTACAGCCGAGAGGGCGTTGTCTACGCCGAGACAGACGCAGCCGCTACGCACTTACGATCCGACCGAGACCACGTTGTCTTGAGCGCATACAACAAAGACGCTGTTGTTCACATGACCAACTTTAAGGGTCAGGTGCATATTTTTTCTCTCGACACCAAAATGTTCAAGTATGACGGGTTTCAGTTCTCGACATCCACTGCCTCGATTAAGCCAGCTTTCGGCGTTCCCATCCAGCGCCGCCTTGCGGTCGCAGGCTTTAAGGACAGGCCGACCACCATCGAGTTTAGCCGCGTTGATAACCCAGACATTTTTCTTGAGGAAGAGGCCACCACCGCAGAGGTAACACGGGCCGCCTTTATCGACATCTCGAACTTGATCGGCACTGCTGACCAGATCATCGGGCTGGGTACATTCGAGGCCAACCGCCTTGCCGTGTTTACGCAAGACCAAACGCTCGTTTACATCATCGACCCCAGCTTCGAGGAATGGCAACTCGACAGCCGAGCTAACCTCCGTATCGGGTGCATCTCGCACGGAACGATCATCAACGCGGGCTCCGACCTGCTGTTCTGTTCTCGCAGAGGTATTCACTCGATTATGCGTAACGAGACAAATGGGCTGACCATTGCGGAAGCCTCTCTGTCTGACGAGATCGAGCCGCTATACCAAGAGCTTGTTCGTACCACGCCCGACCCCACAACGATTTCGGCGGTCTTTGATCCTGACGAGCAGACTTACCATGTATTCTTCCCACGAGCGGGCGGCAGGTTTACGCAACGCCTCTCGATGAACTTTCGCTCGGGCTACGAGATGGTAAACTTCCAGCTAGGCGACACGCTCCTCCCGAGGTGCGGCACGTTCTTGGGCGGTCGCCTTATGTTCGGAACGTCGGACGGCGTTTACGAAAGTACGAGCCGAACTTTCGTGCAGGACACTGGCTTGTCTGATCTCCGCCGATCTCCAATGGTTGCCGAAACTCCTGTGCTTTGGCTAGGAGACTTTATTGGCAACAAGCGCACTCACTCGTTTGTGATCCAAGCAACGGGTACGGGCCGCTTCTTCGTCGATTTCACCGATGAGGATGGTCGCGATATGCACTCAATCGAAGTCGTCTTGGATCGCATAGCTGGCGACGAACGCTGGGGTGACGCGCCACTCAAGCAAGACTTTACTTTCCCATTTAACCACACGTTCCGAGGCGTCAGAATGCGTTTTCGGACAGAAGAAAAAGACGTTGATAGCGATGTCACGATGATCTCGTTCGCGTTCCTCATGCACAAGGAGAAATAGAATGGCTCGCCTCAAGGTACTGTACCCTGGAAATCATACAAGCTCTGGCAATATTGGTGCGGATATTGAGAATATCGTCCGCTACCTAAACGCCACAGAGCTTGGAGAAAACACCCTCGCGGAGCTTGTCAAAATACTGTTCGACAGCACTGGCAAATTAGTTGCGCCTCTCGAGTTACGAAACGACAGCATTAACGGGCTGCAATATCGTGTCGGCACTTACACGGAAGCCGAGCAAGGCTGGACAACTCTTGCGTCAGTCGCAGATTTGCGCGGTGTGTCAGGCTCGGATGTGGGCACAATCGGCTCGCCGCTCTTCTCGGGCCGAGAAGATCATGTTGTCAACGCAACTGTCAGCGGCTCGATCCCTTATCCAACAGGGACAACCGTGTTCTCTTTTGTCCACGAAGCGCAGGACGCCATCGTTGTTTACATCAACGGCGCTCTCCAAGCGGAGACGACCTTTACGAGCAGCAACACTGCAAACACGGTAACACTTGGGTCGGCGACATCAGCGAACGATCTGGTCACTATTTACAAGGTGCAGAGCGCAAACGATAGCGGGTACACCCGATCAGACGTTATTGCCGCAGCAGCACAAGCGGTGTTCCCGTTCAGCCACACAGCAAATCAATCCGTGCTTGTCTATCGCAACGGCGTCCTACAGCGTCAGGGCGGCACGAACGACTACACGCAACAGCCGACAAACTCGACCATCACATTTACGAGCGCCATGTCGGCGGGTGATATCGCGACCTTTATTATTATCGAGGACACTTCTCAGGTTCGCGTCTCAGGGCTGATGACCGAGGACAAGTTCACAAACGCTGACGGCCTGATCCCGTACACAAATATAGCTGTCACTGACAACCAAATCCCGCAGTCCAAAGTGGACGGCATCTCAACTCTGCTCGCTAATCGTGGTCGTGTTTACGTGTCCGCCTCGCAGCCAGCCTCCGCCAACGCTGGCGATATGTGGGTGGACACAGCCGCCAGCCCCAACGTCCTAAAGTTCTACAACGGAACAGGCTGGCTCCTTACCTCACCCGACACAGGCATTCCAGCATTCTCGACATCGAACGCTTTGCAGTTTCTCCGCATTAACTCGACGGGCGGCGGCTTGGAATTTAGTGACGTTGACCAGACAGCCCTAGTTCCCAAAACCTATATGGGCGCAGCGGACGGCGTTGCTGGTCTCGACAGCACGGGCAAACTTCCTGTCGCACAGCTACCCGACACTTTTGCAACGCGCTCGTACTTTTTCCAGCAAACGGGCTCGGTATCTAATGGGGTCAAGAAAGTCACTCGTGCGTTCAAACAAAACGTGCGGATCGATGCGGTCGCTGCTAAATCCACTTCGGGAACTTGCAACATCCAGCTTCGTGTCAACGGCACCAACGCTGGCGATGTGATCCCCGTATCGTCAACGCTTACCGAGCAGAACCTCTCGGCATCAATCGCAGTAGACGCGACAACAACCTCACGAGAGATCGGCTTCGAGATTACATCGCAAAGCTCGCTCACTGATATCGAAGTAACCTTGGCCTGCGTCATCACAAATGTCTGACCTTAAACTCTCCCCTCAAGAAAAGCGGATCGTTGAGTACCACAACAACTCAATGAAAACGGGTCGCGTGGGGAGAGACAGTCAAGGCAGGCCGATGACAGTTTACTCGACGGGCATCCTGATCGAGCGCGGCCCACACAAGGGCAAGTTTGTATCGGTTCCCGCTTGGGTTCCAAGCGTAAACCCAGACCGCCCTTTAACCGAGGGCGAGGCTTTCGATCATTGGGAAAGCCAAATTAACGAGGGCAAGTGGCCCTTCTACGAAAGCGGCCCAGCGCTTAATTCTCGCTCACAGGAGATACACACTATTATGGATAGGGACGCCAAAGGCATAAACTTCAACCCTGCGGGAACGTGGGATCAAAGTCCCGAGGACGAGGCCGCAGGTATCGAGCGAGCCAAGCAAGGAGGCGGGCAAACTCTCGAGATGCCCGCTTACCAAAGCAACGCTCCCGAGACATCTTTGCGACCCCGCCTTCGTCCAGAAGACCCAGAAATGTCGAGCACCACAGGCATGATGGGATTGGACGCGCAGGGAAACTTAACGGAGTACGGCATCGAGCCTGACGTTATGATGGCGAATATGCAGGCGGATGGCACACAGTCTGTTCTCATCAACGATCCAGAGCTTGAGATGCTAAGATCAATGCTGCCACCTCCGCCTGACCCAAAGCCGTCTCTCGACTATGTTGCCCCCGAGGACGAGGCCGCCGTTCAGTTCCGCAATATGGACGTGCGAACATTATTTCCTGCTGTCTACCGCGAGAGCGTTGAGACAGATGTTGGCTCGGCAGGCCCAATGGCAACTTCTGGGTTGCACTATATAGACACTCGCGGAAACGGCGACAGATCAATGTCAGGAAACAAAACCCCAACTCACCTTCAAAAGTTACAAGACACAACCGAGAGCTTTGTCTCTTCGCAAATGTTTGTGTCGGCGATGGATCAAATGCGAAGCCAGCTAGATCGAGAGACCCAGCAAAACTTGCGAGGCTCAATGTTTGGGGAGCAAGGCGATGACGGCTTGTTCCACCTATTCGTGGGTGACGATGACACTGGCTACACCGAGATGACTTACGACAAGGGCGAAGAGGGAATGCGAAACGCAAAGCTCGATGCTCGTAAGGCGCTCAATTACGCAAGCCAGATGCTCGACTACAATATGGACGGCGGCTTTATGGGGCGTGTAGCGATGGCCCACGCTTATCGGGGTTACGAAGACAGCGACCTCAAAAGAATGCAGGCAGACTTAGCGAGAGAAGCACGAGAGACCGTGGCTCGTGATGGCTCGATGGGCAACCCCAACGTGGGAGCAAACCTCGCCGCCATTCTCGAGCAGTCCGAAAAAATCGAGGACGAGCAAAAGCGGCGCGGCAGCAAGAAAGAAACGCAAGGCTTTGACTACTCGGCTCGCGTCCTCTCTCGCGAAATTTCTGAGAAAGCAAAAAGTGCATGGGGCGGGTTTGTCGAAACCGCTGTGCCAGCAATTAACGATTTTGTCTCAGGAGCCACGTCTGTCGGAATGGAGCTAGACAACTATTTCGGAACGGAAGACATGACAGCGTTTCCGAAGATCAACCCGTCCGAGAAAGCAAGAGGAAGTATGTAAATGGCTGGGCTCGCTGAGTATATAAACCCGTCTGCGTCTACCAAGCAAAAGCGCTACGAGCGTAGCAAGGGATGGATGGATAGCGTTGACAACTTCATCGCTCCCGTCACGGGCGCAATATCTGGCGCGGTCTATGACTTTGAGGACGCGGCAACACCCTTCATTCCGCCAGAGCTACGCCACCTTCCCCTCTCCCCCAGCGACATAGGCGGCGGCGCTCTTACTCTCGCGCAGATGATAAACCCGCTACCCATGATTGACCAAGCCATGACCGACAGCGGTGACGCGGGAGACGGCACCCAGACAGTCGTGGGTGCGGACGGGCAGTGGTACGACCGCGAGCTTACGCTTGATGAACGTGCGGGGCTCGCCACGGGCTCGGCAGTAGAAGCCACAGCCGCAGTCCTGCCCGCCGCAATCTATGGCAGGGTCATGGGCAGCAGCGCAGGCTCGGCGATGACAGAAGCTCTAACGGGCTACACAGCACAAACCTCTGACGAGGTAGGCGAGGGCTTGGCAAAAGCCATAGCCAAACAGACGGGCAAACCCAAAGAAGGAATGACCCGCCGTACATTCAACAAGGGGGCCGCCGCAACGGCTGTGGGTGGCTCGGTAGCAGTAGCGGGCGGCGACATTATCGTGGACGCGGTTAAAGCTACAGCAAAGACAGCGGCAAAGGCTGCGTCCAAGCGCGGCGGGCCATTCGCGGATGTTTTTGCAAGCGCCATGAAATCTGTGAAGGAAAAGGAAGGCGAATTAGAGGTGTCGGGCATCAATAGGACTGAGATCGACGTTATGCGTGGCAGAACGATCAATGATAGTGATGCTAGTATTTACGCAACGAACGCGGACGGTGAATTTATCGACCCAAGACTTATAGAAGCCCACGAAGCTGAACAAGAAGCACTATTGGCTATGGATGACGCCAACGGCGATGTCGTTAGGATATTGGGCATTCGTGGTGGCTTAGATATAGACGACATGGCCCAGCTTTCAGACGAGCAACTGGAAGAAATGCTTGACCAAATAACCAAGTACGAAAGCAATATTTATTACCCCGAGTACAGTATGAGAGGCGGAGACGGTGGCCCTCGACCTGACCTAGACCCTTACGAATATGGCATGGCAAGAGAAGAAAACGAAGAAATGATTTCTGACGCCAAAGAATTACTGCGGAATGAAATAGAAACGCGGAAGCTCCCTGATGATGGCACCGAAGGAATGACGTTTGAAGAGATTATGGCTCGCGACCCAGACGCCCCCGTTGAGGGCGAGTTTGCAAAACTTCGCCGAGAGCGAGCAGAGCGCATCGCTCGAGAGAAAGCCGAGGAACTCGCCAAGCAGCAAGCAGACCAAGTTTGGTTTGAGAAATACCTGCCCGTGGGCTGGAAGACGGGTGGCTTCTAATGGGACGACCCCGCCCATCAATATCGCATACATTGACCACAGATAGAGGAGGCCGACATGGCTTTTAGCACACAGATTTTTGGCCCGAACACGGGTATCTCGATTGCAAACCGCAAACAAGCCGCCGCGATGGGGGTCAAGGCTGCGAGCCAAGGCAGAGGCGGAGACAAGTACAGTATCCAAGCCACGCCATTCACCGCGAACCTTCTCAAGAATATGGGCGGCGCGACCAGCTTTAACCCCGAGACGGGCGAGATGGAGTTTTTCTTTGGTGGCTACTCGAGTATCGGCGATATGTTTGACGGTGGCGGCCCAGGTGCTTCATCCCCAGACCAGAACAACAAAACATACGACAACGATAACATTGCTGGCAATGAAGTCACAGGCATAGCCGCTGCATCCAACAGGTCAGCGGGCAACGCTGACAGGAACGCCGCCACTCAAACCTACACCGATACGGGAAGTGACAGCGACGACAGGGTGCCAGTTGTTTCATCTTCAAGTTCTGCGAGCAAAAACCCTCTTCTTATGGGCTTTGATAGTGTCGCTGATATGTTTGACAAAGGCGGCGCTGGGCGGTCGGGCTCGTCCTACAGCACCGAGGGTTCAATATTCGATCCAGACGGCGTAAACAACTATGTCGATCCCAATGACCCCAAGGTGAACAAAACAGGCGGCGTTAATAATGACGGCATGGGCGGCTCGGACGGCAAAGGCAATGCTGGCAATATGCTGACAAACATCACGAACGACATAATAGGCAATGACAAAATGGGCCGCGCTCGCCCACAAGTCAGTGATGTTGATGAAGAAATTGTAGCGCTTGTCGGCAGCGATGAGAAAGCGACCCGATTGGGAATAAAGACTGAGGGTGATTACGTCAAATATAAGAATGGCGTGAACTACAGTGGATCGATTGGTGGGCAATACTTTGTCAATGGCAAGCCCGTCGATGACGTTGCCGCTTTCGGTGCTGGAATGAGCTCTGGCGGTGATGACGATATGGGGCCAGCGGCTCCCATGAACTACAGTACGCAGTCATTCGCTGGCGGTCAAGCGGGCGGAACATACGACTACACGCCTCTATTCGGCGGCATGGAATTGGGCAATAGCGCCGAAATGGTTGAGGGTATCAACGCCGAAATTGCTTCGCTCGAACAGCAGATCGCAGAAATATCGGCCTCGGGCAGCGGTCAGGACACTTCGATGATGGAAGCCGAGCTTGTATCTTTACAAAACCAGCTTGCTTCATACGGGCTGTCCTCGCAGGAAGTCTCAGAATATATCTCAACGCTTGATCCAAACTCTCCCGACTATAACCCAGAGGCATATCAAGCGGCCTTCGGGTTTGCCTTGCAGCCCAACTATGATGGCGGCGTTGTCGATCCATCCGATCCCACCGTAGGCGGTGGCGGCTACGTGCGCCGAGCCGTCAAGGATCGCGAGACAGGTGAGGTACGCTACGTCAACGTCCCGATCAACGTGGACAGCGGCATGGATCAATTCAGAGGCGAAAGACGCGCTGGCTTTGGCAGGGCAATAGACAGCGGCATGTACGTTTAAGATAGGAGTGCTGACATGAGCTTATTCAATACGGGAATGGCGGTACTCACTGGCTTGAATATGATCAAGTCAAACGAGCGAGCCAATACAGCGTCTAATAATCAGTCGGCACTCACCGCCGCCGAGATCGCTCGTAACGAGCGCGTTATGTCACTTTACAACAGTGGCTCTAGTGAGATGCGGGCGGCGATTGAAGCCGCTTACGAGAACTTCGGCGGCTTTGATCAGATCAGCGCGACCCAGTTTGAAAACATGCGCGGCATGTTCTCGAACGCTCGTGAACTCGAAGAGTTGAAAAACGCTTCGCAAGTTGTTGACCGCACGACGGGCTATCAAAACACGCTTATCAATGACGAGAGCAGGTTCCGCAACAACGCGACTTCTCGTTACAACCAAGGCCGATCAGAGCAAGACGAAATGATCGCTCGCTTTGCTGATCTCCGCAACCAAAACACAGACAGGGCAATCGGCGAAGCCCGCGCTCGAGCAAGCGCCAATATACCCGAGGGGATGGAGAACTCGACATACGCTATCCAAATGGAAAGAAGCCTCGCTGATATGGAGGCCCAAGCCTACAACCAGAACTTAATTGATGCGATGTCTGACGCTCAGACCTACATCAGCGGCAACCTTGACTATAGCACCTCTCGCTCCGCAAACGACATTGCGGGTGGACGCTACGGAATGGAGTTTGCGGACGGTAAGATCGGCATGTACGGCGGCGCAATAAACGACATTAAAAACCTGCAAGGCATGAGAAACAACACGTACCTAAACGATTACGTGACGGGCCTCGACACAATGAATAAAACAAGCTCTGTGTTCCGAGACTACGCCACGACCAAAGGCAACGAAGCCGCTTCGCCTTACAAGTTTGCCGCAGATGGCGCGACAGCAGCGGGCTTCGGCACCGCGCTGACATCAGCGTCTAACTCTGCTGATCGTATGGCGGACGCCGCCGAAAATGCTGGCAGCGCGTTCGGCACTTGGCTCGATAGAACGCTTGATTACAACCCGATTACGGGCATGACAAATAAAAAAGAAGCATAGGAGAGCGTTATGGCTCTAGCACTCGGCGGCTTTACAAACGCCTTCGTCGGCGCAGATGAGAAACGCAAAGATCGCCGCGCAGCGAACGCACAGCTTTATGCAAACTGGATAAGTGCAAATCCAGACGCGAGCGTTGACGAGCGTAAGGAATATTACGGCAATCTTGCGGGCAATAGTCGCGGGCTACAGTCGGGCATCCCGACCGAAGAAACGATGAAGCGCCAAGTCAAAAAGTACAAAGACAAGCAAGCAAAGATTGCGGCAGCTAACGCACGAGCGGCGGAAGACAGAAAGCTGCAAATGGCTCGTAATTCTTTGGACGACATAAACAGAGTGGCGAAGTCTCTCTCTCCGCTTTATGGAGACAAGGAAGCCGCAAAAGCGCAGGCCGTAGCTACTGGTCTTACATCGCCCGAGCAGTTCGAGCAGGTCTACGCTAGAATGAAGACTTTTGCGTACGCTGATTGGAACGACACCAACAAACTGCTTATTTCGGACTACCTAAACGACCCAACGCAAGCAGCCCTTGATGCGCTCAAGGGAACGACAACAAGCGCAGAGCTACAAACCATGATCACGACCCAATACAAGGGCGCTTTAGATCGAGAGGCAACTAGGCAAACAAATGAAGCTGCCGTGGCCTTCCAAAAGATAGCCAATACTGCATTGACCCAAGCAGACTTTGAAGCACAAAATTCTGCCGTTACCGCCGAGTTCCCGCTCGCTACTGTTGCGGCAGCAACGCCCGAACAAAAATCATTCTTCACTGAAAGAATGGGAGATATTACGGAGAAACAAACCGCAAAGGCTAAAGGCGAACTTAACACAGCCGCCTCGAGAGCGAGCAGCCTTGCCGACTACAACGCGATGGTTCAGGGCATTCAAGCGAAATACCCTGACCTAAACATTGGAAACAGTTTCACGCTGGACGCTACCGTTATGTTGAACGGTAGGTTAAGGTCGGAAGCTGAACGGGCCGCCCTTGCGGGAGTAAAGACCGTAGAGAACGAAGAGCAGTGGCAAGCTCTTAGGGCTGAAATGGTTAGGTTGTATGGCGCGAACTTCCCCGCACAAGCCGAGAGTGACGACTTTGACTTCCTCGACGCCGCCTTCGCCCAGAAAGAATTGATATTTGCAAATTCTTTGAAAGACAAAAAGGAGTTGCTTGAGAAACGTCTTTTGGAAGTTGGTCAAGAGATGACGCCCGAGGCTTACGAGAACGCAAAGGCATTGCTCGAAAATCAGGCGAAAGAACTCGGCATTACCTTAGATACTTCGGGTGGCGATGAGCAAAATTCTCTCAAGGCTGGCAGAGACGCTACAACCGAACAGCAGAAAATTATCAAAGCTGCAACCACGATTGCGGGTGAGGCAAAGAGCATAGAAGAATACGACCGCCGCATAGCCGCTCTTAAAGCCGCCAACCCAGACGTGACCGTGACTGACGAATTGCTTACAACAGCGAAGTCCCTCTTCACCACGCAGCAAACCGCTCGAGACGAGAAGGAAACCGAGAAGTTACAGCTAACCGTCGCTGATAGAGTAAACCAAGCTGATATGTCTCAGGCGGCAAAACAAGGGAAGACCGCAGAGGAAGCAATCGAAGACTTCCTAATCGGTCTAAAAGCTGGTTTGCAAGAAAATGGCATTGTCCTTACTGCCGATCAGGAGGGCAGGCTTCGAGAAGATTACGGAACCGCGATGACGGCGCTTACGAGCCAAATCGACAATGCGGTCAACCCAACGCAGACCCCCGAGGTGATGCAAGCAACAATCCAAGGTGGGCGAGAAAAGTGGCTCAAGGTCATACAGAACACTTTGCAAACAGACAATGTAAAGTTCACCCCTGCAATAGAAGCTCTCGCAAACGGTGGGTTTGATGCAGTCTTTGCTAACCTTCGCAATGCCAAGAATGCAGAGGAAGGGCTAAATGTTTCCACCGCTCGATCCGAAATGGAAACCAAGCGAGGATTTATTTCGCAAGAGGATGCCACGAGTATTACCGAGGCGTATCTCAAATCGCCCATTTTCGTGGGAGACAGCACCGATGAAGACACGATTGGCGGAATTTCCACTGCACTGTCAACGCAAGCAATCACGATTATTCGGAATACCGTGGAAGACTTGGGCCTGCCTATCGATGAATTTTTGGTTGAAGATATTATGTCCGAAGCCCAGAACCTAGCGGGTGTGGAAGGGCAGACCATCTTAGACGGGAGCGGGTTAAATCGATCTTTCAATGTTGATGCCTTGAAGGGGATTATCTTTAACCTCGTGCAAGTGGACGGGCTTGCGAAAGTGCTCGATAAGAACGGCGCTATTGAGCAAGCCGCCTTTAACGAGGCCGCTATGAATACGGGCATAAACAACTTTGCAACAGCCAGCGAGAAAGACCTTAAAATATTTAGGGGCGAGTACGCACGGTTGCGCGAAGTTATCCGCACCAGCGTTTTCGACACGGTTGACCCTGAGTTTACAAACACAGCGGACAGATCAAGCGCTATGGTGGCAAAACTACAAAACAGAGACGGGGAGTTCTCTCTTGAAGCGCTGCCGTTTACAAAAGATATGGACGCACTCTTTGTCGAGTTTAGTGGCTATACCAAAGTATATGAAGACCCATCCATTCCTGACGCGCAAAAGCTAATAGCAGGGCAGAATGTTATGGGCAAAGCGGACGGCATATTAACCATGCGGCAAGGGCTCGCTGCCGAAAGCGCTCGTGTGCAGCGAGAGATTGGTAATCTGCAACAAGCCCTTCAAAGTGGGATGTATCCTAAAAAGGGCGTTGACAGCGGTATGCGCGAAAAGATCGAGGGCAACCTTGTTATCCTCAACGAACAGCGAAAAACCATAGAGCAAGCCTCAAAGGGCTTAACTGCCTTTGCAGTAGCCACAGACGCTAAAGTCAAAGCGCTTGAGTTGTCCGAGCAAAAACGATTGCAGCAAGCCTCTATTGACGAGAAGGCTGCCGAAGACAAGGCTCACATGGCTCTTGACGAATTTGGCGTTTATGAAAGCGTATTGGTGAAAGAATTTAACGAGAAAGCGGGATACCAAGAAAACTTAAACGAACTTAGGGAAACAGACTTGGACGCCTACAGAGGATTTATAAGTCAAAGGCTTGCTATCGAGCGCGGCAGGGAACCCACTCCAGATGCCTACTCTCCGATGCCACCGCAGCCTACCCCAGCCCCAACACCACCACCACCGCCCCCTGATGCTGACGACCAGTTGCAAATGAGGTCATGGCTGAGAAGAAATGCAGCTACGGTTGCCGCACAGCTTGGGTACACAGGCGCAAGCGCGATGATGCGGCTTCGCACCGCAGCGCAAGCTAACGATCCTGCGCTTCTCGAGCTTTGGGAGCAGGAAAAGTTATCTCAATAAGGACGACCCGAGCGGGTGCTCCGAGTAATCTGCCAAGATCAGGTTAAATGGAGTACCCGATATGGTCGATTATGCACAGTTCGCCGCAGAGGCGAATGCCTTTGGTTCGTCAGACAATTCTTTATCTTCGGGTTACAACGACCTTTTTGGCGGCGACCTTATAAAAAACAAAGACTTTCACCAAGACATCCGAGATTATTACTCGGCACAGGGAATGTCGTTCTCATCCACGAACGAAATGCTAGACAAGTGGTACACTGATCGCCGCTGGATCGACAGCAACTTCGGCGAAGCTGGTATTGACATGGCGAAATACGCCAACTCAAGCGATGCTGACCAGCAGCGCCACACTCGCCTTGCAGCCGCATGGCAGCGAGCGCCTTCGAGGGGCACACTCTTTGACCAAGTTGTAGACTATGGCGGAGCGACCATTCTCGATCCAGTTAATGCTATTCCTTATGCTGGCGTTGTCAGCAAGCTCTCGAGAATTGGTCAGGTAGCGAAGGCCGCTCGTGCGGCGGGCAAGACACGCGCAGCCGCTCGTTCAGCGGGCGTTTCACGAGGCGTAAAAGAAGGTGTGGTTGAGGGCGCAGCAGTTGGCGCGGTCTTTGGTGGTGGATTTGACGCGCTACAACAGTCACGAGAAATGCAGCAAGGCATTACTGATGCAACCGAGTACGATCTCGGTCGCATGGGTGAAAGTGCTCTTTATGAGGCTGGGGCTGGCGGATTTCTAGGTGGCGTTATCGGTCGCTTTGCGTCAGGTAAACGAGCCGACGATGCTCTTAACTGGTCGAAAAATTCAAAGCTAGGCCCGTACATTGAAGGGCGGCTCGCGCAAATTAACCGCATCGAAAACGACCTTAACGTAAAAATTGCGGATAGTAGTCTTGAAGATCAGCGCTTTGATCTCGTCAATGAACTCGGGCTAATCCAGCAAGAAAAAGCGGACATCGAGAACTATGCTCGTGACGTGGAAAACAGGCAGTCCGAGCTAGACGGTCTTGCTAAAGAAATGGAAACTGCTCAAGCCAATGGCGACAGCACTGGCTCGCTGATGACAGATTTCCAATCTAAGAACCGCGAGCTTACCAAGATGCTCGAAACAAGAGAGGTCAAACCTCTCGAGCGTCTGTCGCCCGAAGAAATCCGCACTCGTGAAGCGCAACAAAAAGTCGTAAACGCTCCCGCACCCAACACGGGTGCTGCGCCCACAGGCACCGCGACACCCGCAGATACAGTGCCGACAGAGAACTTAGGTGGACAGGCACCAGCCGCAGAGGCACCAGCAGCGCCAGCGCCCAAAGCCCCGACCCCTGACGAGGTGCGTGCTGAGATGCTCGCGCTGGAAATCCCCACCGAGGGTGACGGGAAGGCAGCGTTCGCGGCTGCAACAAAGAGCAATGGAAAGTGGGTGACAGCCCTCAAGACAGCTATAAACGGCTATCGCAAAAAAGCCTCAGAGGCGGGGATTGAATTACCCACTGATGAAGAGATCGGTCGCCTAATAGCGGCGGGCAAGTTTAGTCGAAACGTAGACAAAGATGGCAACCCAACAACACTGAGCACAGCGGGCAAGCAAGAGCTTAAAGAGTTTGTTTCATCTCGTGGCGGCGATGCAGTGAAGCAATTTGTCGGCGCTCGCAGAAAGCCCAGCACGACGGCAGCAGCAACGCCAGATGCACCAGCAGCCGCAACGCCAGATGCGCCAGCGGAGACGCCCACCCCAACCAAGGGCGAGACCAAAGCTGCCGAACGGGCTGAGAGTGTAGGCACAGGCGAGAGTAATGAAGACCTGATGCTTCGCCTCGCAGACGAGGAAATCCCTGACAACGATGGTACGGCATCCGATGTGCTTTTGGGCAACCCGCTTGCCACAGACAAGAAAGGCAAGGCTAGTAACGAAAGGGCCACATTAAAGTTTATCGAAGCCATAAGCGATTACGCGAAGCAAGCTAAAGCCAAGGGTAACACGCCCCTCACAATGGACGACATTGGCAAGCTGATTAAGTCAGGCCGCCTTGAGCTTAAAAAGAACGGAGCCCTTACCAACCGAGGCATTCAGATGGCGAAGGCAATGGCCTCGTCTCGTGGTGATGGTAAGTTTGTTCTCAAGGCTCGCGCTACTGCAACTCAGGTTACTGACGAGGCGGCTCGCATAGAGGCATACAACAAAGCCAACCGCACCCCCGAGCAAATCGCGGCAGACAGAGAAGTCTCGATGGCGGCGGACACTATCTTTGGTGACATCATCGAAGCTGCTGTCGCAGAAGGCGTGGTGGACAACACCAACAAGATCAGAAACAAAATCTTGGCTGGTCTTAAAAGCAGCATGACCGATGAGGTCTATGGGGCAGTCGTTCGCCGCTTGGACGATTGGGCCAATATCCGCAAAACCATAGCCGACGATGCCTCCGAAGCCGAAGTATTCAATCTCGCTCGAGAGCGGATGGCGGAGCAACGGCAACTCGATCTTGCGTTTCATACCAAGCAAGGCGTTTTCACAGGCGCACCCAAGTCCTCGGGCGGTAATCGTGTGGGCGGTACGGCAGCAAAGGCAGGAGCGGCGCTCGAGAACGACCCCAACGCAGGCCGCGTGTTCCGCACGTACGTCAACAGCAAGGGCGAAACTGTCACCACGAGCAAGATCAGCAGCCTGTTTAAATCGGGCATGGATATTGGTGATGGGTATAGCGTCACCGAGGGCGTACAAGACCTCAACCCCAGAACCTTCAATCTCCAAGAGGCTCAAGCAGAGGCCATTCGTGACGCGGGCCTTGGCGTTCAAAAGGCAACTTATGAGGTTGTGGCACAAGGCGGCGAGCGTGATGTTGCAGGTATCGGGCGGGGCAATAAAGTTAAGAAAGGCATGATCCTTCACGGTGCGCCGATCAAGCAAAAGGACGGCACATTTAAGCTCAAGCTCTACAAAGAAAAGAAACACGCTTACGAGGTACTGGGTCTCCAAGGCAAAACTGATGGATACGTTCTCGTCAAAGACTTGCCTATGTTCGAGAACATGGATGAAGTCAGGGCAGCCATTCTAAAAGCAACTAATGACTTTGCGGGTGACGGCAAAAAGATTGGCGTCGAAGCCGCCAACATGATCAAGAAAGTTGATGAGAGCGGAGCGCCCAAAACAATAACCGCAAACTTGCGGAAGATTGCGGCAAAAGAAGGTGTGACCATAGACGCCAAGGACACCCCCGCTACCGTGATCGAGAAGATACGGGCGAAAGACAGCCTCGTGGGCGGACACGGCGACTACACCAAGTATCAGGTCGAGCTAAGAAAGATCAAAGCTCGCACCCCAGCCGACCCTGATCCCGTTACGATTAACGTGGAGACAGGTAAGCCCAAGGCTATCAACACAGTGAAAGCAGACGGCACACGAGGCGACAAAATTTTGGTTGTTCTCAAGCGTACAGACGACAAAAAGAACGCGAACGCCAACGCTCGCATAATCAGCGAAACGCAGTTAGCGGACGGCAAAGGCGTTGACGCTTTGCTCGGACAATCAGACGCCGACCTTTTCTTTATCGGCTATGTCCCACGGGAAATAAACGGTGTGGACGTACGCAAAATGCGGACAGACCGAGAGGCTATCTTGAGTGTGTTCGAGCCGCTCGATGACGCCAACAAACTAGACGGCTCGGCAGTGGATGCGTATGTCGCACCGCCCAAGCCAGTTGATCTTGCCGTCGAAGCCCCCCGCATGATGATTAACATGGCGGACTTTACTGACGACCAGTTTGACAACATTTTCATGGCTGTTTCTCTCGCTCGTAATTCGGCAAGTTCCCTTGCTGGAGAGGGCGCAGGGCTTGTCAGTCTTCCAGTAAACAAAGCAGAAATGCGTAAGGCTTCCGTGACACTGGGCGAGCTTCACGGTTACATGGAAATACTCGAGAGCGACCAGTGGATAACAACCATTGCGCCGAAGTATAACGAAGCTGGGATGGCTGAAATAACGGGTCAGCCAGAGATAGGCATAGGTTCCCGCACGAAAGCACTGCGAACCATGTACGAAGTGATGAGCAACATCGCTCCTGCGGGTTTCAAGCTGCCAAATCAAAGCATTGAGGCCAGCCGTGGTCAGCTTAAAAAGGTGATCAAGGGCGTAGATAAAGCGCAGTCGGCTGAGATTACTCGATTGTTTGACGAAGTAATGGGGGATCGCACCGAAGCCCCAATATTCGTTGACGGCAGCAGCAAAGGCACGGAGGTAGGTAACGGCTACTATACATCAACCGCCATGTTTATGAAGGATGGCTCGGTGTCTCAGACGGGGCCAGTGAACCGCGTGTCCCTCGACGTTGCGGGCAACAGAAACCCTACGACCGCCGCAGAAAACCAAGGCATCGGTTCGACATACCTGGTCATGCACGAGCTTGGGCATTGGGCGTATCGCAATCTTATGTCGTTTGACATGCGAGCCGAGTTCTGGGCAGAGATGTCTAAGTATTATGATGC
>Ga0315321_10001448_pt1 | contig 18224 bp, 14 predicted proteins | sample M180m21515metaG_FD_203464 | JGI IMG/M metagenome (GOLD analysis project Ga0315321, IMG submission 203464) | Ammonia-oxidizing marine archaeal communities from Monterey Bay, California, United States - M1 80m 21515 | ecosystem: Environmental > Aquatic > Marine > Intertidal zone | place: USA... | reverse complement strand
CCTTAAAAGGATACTGCATGTTACGAGCGATGGTATCCATTATGATACCAGAAGCATTCGTTCTATCTTCTACAGTAAGAGCCTCCATGTTCTTGTAAAGCCCATCAAAAGGAGTTTCTACGAACAAGTCTCCCATATCAGATGTAATTTGAACAGAAGAGGTCTTAGACTCGTTGTTAAATGACAAATACAAATCATCCTTCAAAGCTATGATTGCACCATCGGCCAAGTAGAATGTTTTTCCTTCTATAACAAACTCCAGTATCTCCGAACCTATGATTGTATCCAGTATCGTATCCTTAGCATTCGGAACAAACGCTGCATATTGAAATAATAAATCACCTGATTTTCTTGGAAATGCTATTTCAAAATCATTCGAAGCAGGCGACGATCTTGAAAACCATTTTTGCATTTCTATGGATGTCTGCGTTCCATCTTCATTTAACCCAGTAATCTTTAAATACGGCTCTGCAGAATACATATATCCTACCGATTCTTGTTCACCTACTTTTATAATTCCTTCTTCGCCTGTAAAGCGTGTAATTCCAGAACCAATCAAGATGACAACAAATGCGAGGTGAAAGGTTAACGTGGAAACTTTAGCCCATCGCCACATTTTATATCGAAAGGTATTGTAAACGAGATTCAAGAGTAATAGTCCTAAAACCAATTCAAACCAAGTCGCATTGTAGACCAATATTTTGGCTGCTTCAGTAGAATCTGAGTTTTCGATAAAAGTAGCAATGCCAATAGCGGACAGAAAAACAAGCATGAGCAGCCCCATGGTTGTGGTAGATAAAAAGATTTGTTTTAGTACGCTCATTTCCGCTTAAACTTGTGCTAATTGAAAATAATTCGGCACAAATGTAATTAAACAATTGGCTCGTTGAATATTTTGATTGGCTCTTAAATTCGGTAAAAGGTTTTGTTGCATATTAAACACCATATTCAATGCAATAGTTCAGCTCATTAGATCAATTCTTTCTCTTTTTAAGTACATTTGTTTGATAAGCGAATTGAAGTGCAAGAAATCAAAAGAATTGGAATAATCGGCTCAGGAAATGTCGCTACAAATTTGACTGTTAAATTCAAAAATTCAGGAATTGAAGTTGCACAAGTTTTCACGAGAAACCGAAAATCTTTAAATACGTTTATTACTGGTTGCCAACCAAGTGTAATTGCAGACATTAAGCTCTTTGACAGCAGCTTAGATCTGATCATAATTGCAACACCGGACGACAGCATAGAACAAATTGCAAAAGAAATACTCACCAAAATACCGGTAGTTCATACATCTGGAAGCGTAGCGATAGCCAACTTAAAGAATCGTTCAAACTATGGATCTTTTTACCCGCTCCAAACACTTACAACTGATCATGCCGGTAAGAGCATACCTATTCCTATTTTAATTGAAGCCTCGAATCCTACGTTTGAAGCTAAGCTGATTAAACTAGCAGAAACCATCAGCACAATGGTCTCGGTGCATTCTTCAGAGAACAGAAAAAAATTACATTTGGCAGCGGTCGTTGTTAATAATTTCACGAATCACTTGTATAGTGAAGCAGAGCAATATTGCATAGAATCTGGTATTAGTTTTAATCTTTTAAAACCTCTTTTAAAAGAAACCGCGAGGAAAGTGCAAACACAATCTGCCGGATCTATCCAAACTGGCCCCGCTAAAAGAAAAGACATGAATATAATTGAAGGACATCTAAATATGCTTTCAGAAAACAAAGATTTACGTGACCTTTATCAGCTGATTTCAGCTCAAATTTTAAAAAAATCAATTAAATGAGCTCCTACAAAACCAAATTAAGTAGTATTAATACATTCATTTTTGATGTAGACGGTGTACTAACAGACAGCACTGTAATTCTTGATTCCAGCGGAGAGATGGTGAGGTCCATGAATACCAGAGATGGTTATGCGATGCAGTACGCAGTGAAAAACGGGTACAACGTATGCATCATTACTGGAGGTAATTCTCCAATGGTTAAACAACGACTGGAATATCTAGGAATCAATGACGTTTATTTAGCTGCAACATCAAAAACAGCATGTTTAGAGGAATACATCAATCGTAAAGGCATTGACTTGAACCAAGTGCTTTATATGGGCGATGATTTACCAGACTTTTCTGTTATGAAGCAAATCGGATTACCTACGTGCCCAAAAGATGCCGCAATTGAAATCTTGCAAATCGCTGAATATGTTTCTCATTACAATGGAGGAAGAGGATGTGTAAGAGACGTTATAGAACAAACGCTAAGAGCACAAGGGAATTGGCCTATCCCAACATAATGATATCAAGCTATTTTAAAATAATTCGGCCTGTCAATCTGCTAATCATGGCTTTGACCATGTACTTTTTAAGATATTTTTATTTTAAAACCGCACTTGATATTTTCAATATTGATTTGATTGCCTCAGATTGGCAATATAGCTGTTTAGTACTTTCAGTGCTTCTCGCGGCGGCAAGCGGATATGTTATTAATGACATTTATGATTACAAGGCAGATATCGTTAATAAGCCGGAATCTGTAGTTACTTTCAAGCTGTTTTCTCGAAAGCAGTTGGTGATCTTATACATCATTCTGATTATTTTGAGTCTTCTTGGAGCATGGTTTGCGACTCATACATCTTTATTGCCCATAATTGTAACGGTTATTTTTAACAGCCTTTTATTTCTTTATTCAAGCACATTAAAAGCAATGCCCTTTGTAAGTAATGTCATTGTGAGCGCCATTATTGCATTTATCCCCGCATATGCGCTCCTTTACGACATCCCTTCTACGCTGTATCATGTAGATGTAGACTCTTACGAACACCTGTCAAAAGAAATCTTAGAAGAGAAGTTCAATCGTTTTATTTTCTTCTTCATGGAGATGGCCTTTTTCATTAATCTTTCTAGAGAAATAATTAAAGATATTATTGATATAAAAGGTGATAAAGAACTAAATATCAAAACAATACCAATGATCTATGGAGTTGATGGGACACGTGTATTCGTGGCAATTTTACTTCTAACAACAGGAGGCTTAATTCTTATTCATCCGGCATTAAGCAATATGCCCTACAGTTTTATATTTTTCCTTACCACCGTTATTCCCTGCATACTTTCAGCCGCTTATTTGTTGTGGAATTCTAAATTTAAAAAATCAAGCGTGTCCTTGAAATTAGCTATGTTTATTGCCTTAATGTATTTACCACTATTTCATTTTATTCTTGGCCATCATGATGCTTGAAGAAAAAATCGCGGGATACCAACTAACGCTTGGCTCTAAGTCTCCCAGAAGAGACTACCTGCTGCGAGAGCTCGGCCTAAAATTCAATACTCGTGTAATAGAAACGGATGAGTCCTATCCAAAAGGTCTTAACATTCCCGAAATCGCACCCTTTTTAGCTAAAACTAAAGGAAATGCACACTTATTAAAAATAAAAGAAAGTGAAATTGTAATAACCGCCGACACAATCGTTGCTGTAGATAATTGTGTATTAAATAAGCCTACGAGCAAGGAGCAAGCAGTATCCATGCTTCAGCAGCTATCTGGCACATGCCATACAGTTTACACCGGTGTTTGTTTGACCAATTCCGAAAAACAATTGGTTTTTTGCGAATCTACAGAAGTATGGTTTCATGCGCTTACAAATGAAGAAATTAACTTTTATATAGAAAGCTGTAAACCATTTGACAAAGCGGGATCATACGGAATTCAAGAATGGATGGGTTATGCAGGAATCAAAAAGATTAATGGTGACTTTTTTTCTGTTATGGGGCTTCCATTGCAATTACTTTATAGAAAATTAAACGAATTTATCTCAGAATGAATGAAACTCGCAGACCCACCATCCTTCTTGCTGTAATCCCAATTATAGTTCTGGTAACTTTATTAGCACTGAACGTATATGTTTACGGTGAAGATGCTACCTATGGATCCAACCAAATTGCCCTGCTTATTGCTGCTGCAGTTGCCACTATGATTGGATTTTCGCTTAAGTTTTCTTGGAAAGAAATGCAAAGTGGCATTGTAAAAAGTATTTCAGCCGCCCTTCCTGCTCTAATTATACTTCTGTTGATAGGTTCACTGGCAGGCACCTGGATGATTTCTGGCGTTGTTCCAACCATGATTTATTACGGTCTTCAGATATTAAACCCCACCATATTTCTTTTTGCTGCCTGTGCAGTAAGTGCAATTGTAGCAATCGCTACAGGCAGCTCATGGAGCACAATTGCCACTGTAGGGCTGGCTTTACTTGGCATAGGAACTGTGCTTGGTATAAATCCAGGAGTAATCGCAGGCGCTATCATTTCGGGAGCTTATTTTGGTGATAAAATGTCGCCTTTGTCTGACACTACTAATTTGGCTCCCGCCATGGCCGGAACAGATTTATTCACACACATTAGATACATGGCATTAACTACAATTCCTTCGATTATCATTACGTTAATTATCTTTCTCATATGGGGGTTTACGATTGAATCTAATCCAAGTGAGGAAGGTGTGCAAGGAATATTATCACTTCTCGAGTCTAAATTTTATATCTCTCCCCTGTTATTCCTTGTGCCTGTTGCCGTGATCATTTTAATCATCAAAAAAATAGATGCCATTCCCGCATTATTTATTGGCACATTGCTTGGAGCAGCAGCGGCTGTGATTTTTCAACCGGATCTGATGACTCAAATTTCTGGAGAATCTGGCAATTACTTATATGTTGCATACAAGGGGACAATGGACGCTATGTTTGGTGGAATTTCAATTTTAAGTGATGATTTTGGTCAATTCGAGCCCCTCTTGAATCAGTTTGGACAGGCCAAAGACATTCCAACAGCGCAAATTACTGCTTTAGAAATGGAGTCTAAAGAATACCAACAGCTAATTATAAAAGACGCTGAGACCTACAAAGCAATTCATAAACTTTTCGCGACTGGCGGCATGTTCGGTATGATGAACACCGTTTGGTTAATTATCTGCGCAATGGCCTTCGGCGGAATTATGGAAGCGTGCGGATTACTTCAACGCATTACCTCCGCAGTAGTTAGTTTAGCGAAGACTACTGGATCTTTAATTTCTACAACAGTTGGCACATGTGTATTTTTTAATGCGACTGCCTCCGACCAGTATTTATCCATTGTTGTTCCCGGAAGGATGTTTGCAAAAACGTACAAAGATCGAGGTTTAGCACCTCAAAATCTAAGTAGAACTTTAGAAGATTCGGGAACTGTAACCTCTGTTTTGTTCCCGTGGAATACTTGCGGAGCTGCGCAATCAACCGTTTTAGGGGTCGCTACTGGCGAATATTGGATGTATTGCTTTTTCAACCTTATTAGCCCTGTAATGACTATGATTTACGGTTATTTTGGTATAAAAATTGCAAAGTTATCGGCAGATGGTAAAAAGTAACAGAATTGATTGTTATTTTTTTGTAAATTGCAAGAACCACTTTTATTAAGCCTTTTATCGCTAAACCTATTATGTCATGAGAAAATTATGTCTATTCGTAATTTTAACTAGTTTTTGTCTCCCAGTTAATTTTGCTCAAGTTTCTTCCCAATTAAAAGAACAGATTAAAAAACCTCAATTATATGATCAATCAGTTATTGATGATGTATACGGGATTACTTTATATGAAGCTTTGAATCCCATGCTAGGAGGCGACTCCACAAGAATGTGTGATGGCTATGCTTGTAACGGTTGGGTTACGGATAAATACAAAAATGGAAATATCATTCACAAAGGCTACTATGTGGATGGCCAACTTAAAGTTTACAAGAATTTTTACCCCAATGGAACACTCGAAAGAGAATTTAAAGGCTTAAACACCTTTTCAGCGTTGGCTAAATTGTTTTATAGCACGGGCACTTTAAAATCAGAAATAAAGTATGTTGAAGCTACACCCATGGTTTGGTCAGATTATTATGAAAATGGACAATTAGAATATTTTGAAGAATACCACAAGAGCTTTGATTACCACATTGCGAAAAAATCATTCTTCAAAAACGGTAAACCTGAATCATTACTGGAAATGATCAATAAAAAGAAATTAGAATATACGCAATTCGAATTTTATTCTGCAGGTTCTAAAAAATTAGAAGGTAGTCTGATTTATGACAAAAAAATCTACGATTACAGAAAAATTGGCACTTGGAAATTTTATTCAGAAACCGGTGACATTAAAAAAGAGTCCTTTTAGACAATCTCTTTAGAAATCTATTTCGCCGATCACCGTTCTTTTCCTGGGTAAAAAACAAGGATTAACACGGGTAGCAAGAACAAATCAGACACTACGGCAAAGATTAAAGCAAGGGTGATTAAGAAGCCCATGTAGAACGTACCAAGAAAATCCGAGGCAATTAAAGTTAAAAATCCAGCACACAAAATAGCCGTAGTTAAAACAAGTGCGCGACCCGTTGACATATACGTTCTTCGAATGGCAAAAAGCATTTTATTCCCTTTTTTCAATTCCAATTTCAGCTTACTAATAAAATGAATAGTATCGTCAACAGCAATTCCAAAAGCAATAGTAAACAAGATGGAAGTGCTTACTTTAATATCAATACCAAGGAAACCCATTACCCCACCAATCATAATGAGTGGAAACACATTCGGAATTAATGCAATTAAAACCATTCTAGCTGACTTATAAAGAAACCCAACTATCAGCGCAATTACTGAAAAGGCAATTCCTAAACTCCAGATCATGCTGGAAGCTAAATATTGATTATTCTTATCAATCAAATGAGCAGTGCCCGTATGGGTTATGTTAAATGCAGGAAACAGGCCTTCAATTTCAGATTTGAACGTGGAATTCAAGGCATTAAATGCGTCACCACCTATATCTGGAGCTGTTGCACTCAATCGAGCCACTTTTCCATCAGCAGAAAGGTACTTACTGGCAATTGAGGATGACATCAACCTCTTTAACCGATTAATTGCTTTTTGCAAATCAATATCTGATACAGGTAATTCATAATGCTGATTCAATCCGCCCATTTGAATCCGATTAATCGTTTTTATTGCGGATAAAGGAGAAATAAGCAGTTCTACAGGATACGTGCGAACAATTACCCGTTCTATTGAATCCAATGCTCTGAGCCCTTCAACTGACAGGATATCAACCGATTTGCTTTCTACTGCCAATTCCATGGGTCTAACGCCCGAAAAGTTTACATCAAAAAATTGAAAGCTAAGATTCATAGGATCCTCTTTTTTAAGGTCTTCTAAAAGAAAGTTGTTAACCTCTATTGAGGTTAAACCTATAGCTGAAACAATTAAAATAATTAAACTTATTATTCCAATTTTTAGTTGATTTCGAATTGTCCACAAAAATGATTTTCTTAGAAGGGGTGTCCAAAAACTTTGTTCCACTCTTTTTTTTGCGCGCTTGGGCTCTGGTATTAAGACAAACATTGAAGGCAGCACCAGAAATGAAAGCACGAAAGCAATCATAACACCCACAGAAACATAAAGGCCAAAATCCTTAATCGGGACTACGCGAGATGAATACAAAGTTAAAAAGCCAATAGCTGTAGTTAGTGAGGTTAACAAGGTTGCCATACCGACCTCTTTGATAGTAATCCTTAAAGCGACTAATTTAGCTCGACCACGCCTGAGCTCTTCTAGATATTTTGATGAAATGTGAATGACATCGCTCATACCCACCACAAAAATGATAGTAGGCATTACCGTTAAAACTAAGTTAATTGGCTTATTCAGCATTGACATAACTCCTAATATCCAAATTACAGATAGCACCACAACAACTACTGGCAAAAAGACACCCCACCATGACCTGAACGCCAAGATTAGAAATAAAACCAGCAGGAACAATGAGGTCAAGCTAAAAAACATCAATTCACTTTGCATCAGTTTAACGTAGTAATTCTGACCAACTGCCCGACCTGCAATGTGAAATTCATCAAATTCATACCGAGCTTTAATAGCTTTAAGCGATTGTGCTAATTGTTCGCAACCAGCAGCTGACAGGTAATCCTTGTGTTTTAAAAAAATCGATAAACTTCTAAAATCTTTTGAAATCAAATGCCCATAGACATCGGGAGTTTTAGCAATCCAAATAGAATCATCTATCAAGTTATCTAATTGGTTATAATTAATATACGGAACCTTCCACCTGCCAAAGTCAGAAATAAATAGCTTGTTCATTCTCGTTAAGCTAAGTACAGTATCCAGATTAGATACCGTATCTACTTCCGCAAGTAAATCTTCTACTTTAAGTAAAAATTCTTTTTGAAATACACCAGCATCATTCTTTACCGCTAAAAATAAAAAATCATTGTCGGAGGAAAACATTTCTCGATGGTCCTTAAAAAATCTTGTTTCTGTATCCTCTTCAGGGTAAAATTTTTCAAAATTATAATCAAACTCCAAGTTCTGGATAGCTACTAGACACACAAGAGTAAATAAACCTACCGCGGTTAATATAAGCGTGCTTAAAATTCTTGGATTCTTCATTCAACACAAAACTACCGAGATAACCAATAAATGCAATGCTTTTATTGCTGTAATTCTAATGAAAATGAATACTTGCTCATAGAAGCCTTTATCGTATCATGATCTGATAAGGAAACACCTTTAATCATCGCGGTAAAACCCACAGATTTAGAATTAAACACATCTATTGATTGAAATGAAAATCCCTTCAATTCCTTTTCGCAAGTAGCTTTTATCTCTTGCATGCACAACTTCGGTTTAAATATTTTATCAATAGAGGTCATTGGCATCTTGTCAATAATTACAATTGCTTTTGGAATTGCTGCCTTTTCAAATATTTTTTCCCTAACAAACTCCATTAAATCCTGCTCATTCAGCTTTTTCCCTGGCTTAACTTGTACGTATACCACAGGCACTTCTCCTACTTTAGGATCAGGGCGTCCAACAGCAGCAGCCAGATCAACAAAAGGATGCGCATAAAAAGCAGCTTCTATACTTGCGGGATCAATATTGTGTCCGCCTCGAATAATCAATTCCTTCTTTCTTCCTGTCAACCACAAGTAACCATCGTTATCTATTTTCCCGAGATCTCCAGTATTGAAATAGTTTTCTCCATTAAAATCCACCCAGACCTTGGCATTGTCTTCTTCTTCTAAATATCCCTTAAACACATTTCTTCCCTTGATACAAACAGACCCGACTTCATTAGACGCAAGTTCTAAGTAATTAGACTGGCTATCCTGACGCAAAATTTTAATCTCGCTATATGGAATAGGATATCCGACCGAGCCAATCTTACGCTCTCCATAAGGTGGGTTAACAGCGACCATGCACGTCCCTTCCGTACAGCCATAACCTTCGAGTATTTCAACACCCGTTCTTTTTTCAAATGTTCTCATTACTTCCACTGGCAGCGGAGCAGCTCCGCTAATCGCATAATTAATCCCAGTGCAATCTTCCCCCGATGAAATATCTAAGAGACTATTATAAATTGCTGGAACCGCTGCAATCACAGTGATTTCATAATGTCTGATTGTCTTCCAAAAATTGGCCATTATGCCATCTCCTCTGAAACCTTTTGGTCCAGCAAGAACAAGATGACCACTTCCAGCAATACACATAGACAACATAACCATAGCACCAAACACATGAAACAAAGGCAATCCACCATAAACCGTGAATTCTTCTTCACCGGTTCTAAGATTGTGTCCCGTTGACCAGCAATCAAAACAAATATTATCTTGTGTTTGAATTGCAATCTTTGGGCGACCTGTGGTACCTCCAGTCTGAAAATAGGCTGCTGCATCAGAAGAATGAACATCAAAAGTGAAACTTAATTTATCTTTGGAAAATTGTTCTTTTAAATGTTCATAATCATGCAACTTCTGTTCCTCTGCAGAAGTTCCTTGATTTTTAAATTGAGTAATCAAACCCACAACACTCTTTTTCCAACCTTGGAGATAAGGTGTCATATTTACTTTAATCACGTGTTTAATACTCGGTACTTCTAAACGAATCGCATTGACTTTTTCCCAAATATTCGTTTTAACAAACGGTCCAAGAGTAATGAGCACTTTCACATTAGAAGCAAGCAATAGTTCCTTCAGCAATTCTTTTTCTAATAACGGATTAATAGTAAAAGAGATGCCAACGGTTTGCGCTGCCACCATCGCAAAACAAGTTTCTGGTAAATTCGGCAAGATAATACCAACAACATCTCCTTTTTCTACACCAAGACTGCGCAACATATTCGCAGCAGCATTAATTTCAGCTAACATTTCAGAATAAGTAAATGTAAAAGGCGATTTAAAATCTTTACCCAACATAAAAAAGGACAAGGCTGTTTCATTGGGATTGTCCTGACAACTCTGCAAAGCGGAATCATAAGTGGTTTTAGGACAAGATGAAAGTTCCGAATTAGCTTCAATTTTAGCAATATCTTCTTTAGATGCTATCCCCTTAAAAGCAAATCTATCTGTTCTTCCCACGTCCTATTTTTGTTATCGTGAATATAGTAATTTTCGTATTTACAATGCACGCATTGTAAATTTATTTAGATTTGTATTATTCTATTAATAATAACAAACGATTTATCATGTTAAAAGGAGGTGAATTTTTAGTTTCAAAAACAGCACATAACGATTTGTTTATTCCCGAAGAATGGTCGGAAGAGCAGTTGATGATCCGTGATATGGTGAAAGATTTTTGTGATCAGGAAATCCTACAGCCCATGAGAAAATCTGGGAGAGAATTAGACGCGTCCAAAGATCGTGATGAAATTATTCGATTGTTAGATAAATCTGCAGAGCTTGGCCTTTGTGGGCTTGCAATCCCCCAGGAATATGGAGGGATGGACTTAGATTTCAACACTGGACTCTTGTTTGGCGAAGCTATTTCGAACGGTTTCTCGTTCGCTACTACAATTGGCGCACAAACCTCTATTGGGTCTTTACCTATTGTTTATTACGGAACCAATGCTCAAAAAGAAAAATACTTGCCAAAAATATGATCTGCAGAATACAAAGCCAGCTATGCGCTCACCGAACCTAGTGCTGGTTCCGATGCGAATTCCGGCAAGACAAAAGCTACGTTAACTGCAGATGGAAAAAGCTATTTATTAAATGGTCAAAAGATGTGGATAACCAATGGCGGGTTTGCAGATATTTTTATTGTATTTGCAAAAATTGACGACGACAAAAACTTATCCGCTTTTATTGTAGAAAAAGCTTTTGGAGGAATTACTCTTGGCGAAGAAGAAAAGAAGTTGGGAATCAAGGGCTCATCTACCGTGCAAGTTTTCTTTAATGACTGTCCTGTTCCAACAGAAAATATTTTGGCGGAGCGCGGTGATGGATTTAAAATTGCGTTAAATATCCTCAACTCAGGCAGAATTAAGTTAAGTGCTGGTTCCATTGGAGGATCTAAGTATGCACTTTCTCAATCCATTAACTATTCGAATGAGAGAAAACAGTTTGATAAATCAATTGCTGAGTTCGGTGCCATCAAATATAAGATTGGCGAAATGGCTACTAAAATTTTTGCTGCAGAAAGCGCCATATATAGAACAGGAAAACACATTGATGAAAAGGAAGCAGCCTTAATTGATGCTGGTAAAAGTAAAAGCGAAGCGAAAGTTCTTGGACTTCGTGAATATACTATTGAATGCGCGTTATTAAAAGTATACGGGACGGAAGTATTGGATTATTGTATTGACGAAACACTACAAATTCATGGGGGAATGGGTTATAGTGCTGAAGCCGGAATAGAGATGGGCTATCGAGATTCTCGCATTACACGAATCTATGAAGGGACAAATGAAATCAATAGAATGCTCTCATTTGGGGAGCTCATGAAGCGCGCATTTCAAACCAAAGAGATTGATTTAATTGCTGCGGGAAAGAAAATTCCTATGCGATTCTTTAAAGAGCTTTTCTCAGCTACTTACGCCGTTGGACAGGAAGATAGAATTGTAGAAAACATGAAGCTTCTTTTTATTGCACTATCAGGAATAGCTGGACAAAAGTTAAAACTTAAAATGATCGATGAGCAGGAAATCATCATGAACCTATCAGACATATTAAGTGAAATTTACATCTCAGAAAGTTTAGCGCTTAGAGTTGTGAAGCTTAGAACAATGAGCATTGCAAAAGAAAAAATGGCCATCGTCGAAAAAATGATGCAATTACACATTTATGAATCGCTAAAAAAAGTTCGAACCGCTGCGGAGAGTGAAATTGATAGCCTGCCTGAAGGAACCAAACAAGGCCTTCAGCGGAAAATGGTAAAAAGATTCGCTAAAAAATACGTGGTTAATCCAAAAGACCTAAGAAGAGATATCGCTGATTATTTCATCCAAAAAAACGACTACACCTTTTAACTTTAACCATCCAGCTTTTCTGAAGTGATTAGCTCCATGGCTTTAGGAATACTAGCCATAACCTTAAAAAAACCATTCAAATCTTTCTCAGACACATGCTGTTGAATTGTGTTCTCAAAAGAAAATACTGCTGTCATCGCAACTTCCCGCATTTCTTTACCGTGATCCGTTAAATTGATAAACACTTTTCTTTTATCGTTCTTGCTTTTTCTTTTGTAAATCAACCCCTTTTCCTCCATCGATTTTAATATTCGAGACAGGCTGTTCGGCTCCATTCCCATGCGAGGCGCAATCTTCGTAACAGGAGTTCCATTTACTGCATGAATGGTTAATAAAACAAATGCCATAGGCATTGTTCCGTCTTGTTCTGAAGCCAGCTCGTTGTACATCTTTGAAATGGATAGCCATTTGCTTCTTAACTGATAAATGACCATTCTATCTGCAAGCGCTTGAAAAGAGTCTTTATTTTCTTGATTATCTTTCAACTGAATGTAAAAATACAGAAGAACGCACAAAAAAACAATGCACGCATTGAATTTATTTCTAATTTTGAAAAAACAAGTACTGTAAATCATGAAGGATAAGATTGTTTTTATCGACGGGTGCAGAACCCCTTTTCTAAAATCAGGAACCGACTATTTTCACAACGACATCATGTCTTACCAATTGGGCCAATATGCTATTAAAGGATTATTGATCAAAACAGGTATTGACCCAAAAGAAATTGATACCGTAATTATGGGTACTGTCATCTCTAATCTTAAAACCTCTAATGTTGCACGTGAAGCATCTCTGGGAGCCGGAATCCCGACCGCTACCCCCTGTCACACCGTTTCACAAGCATGCATTTCCGCCAATCGAGCGGTGGCTTCGGGTATCGGAGAAATCAGAAGCGGACAAGCAGAAGTATTTATTGCTGGCGGTGTCGATAACACATCAGATACACCTATAGGATTTAAAAAAGAGATGCGAAAAAAGCTGTTTGCGGCCCAAAAATTAAAAACAATGGGAGACAATTTAAAGTTTCTATTTTCTCTCAGGCCCAGACATTTTGCACCCGAAAGACCTCAGGTAGCAGAATTTACTACCAAAAAGACCATGGGTCAGGACTGCGATGTTTTGGCTGCTAAATACCAAATCAGCCGGGAAGCGCAAGACGCGTTTTGTTTGCGATCTCATCAGCTTTCATCAAAAGCTTGGGAAGATGGTCATTTGGAAAAAGAAGTGGTTACCGTTTCATTACCACCTAAATTTAAACCCATAAATCGTGACAATGGGGTTCGCGTATCTTCACTAGAAAAGCTGGCTAAACTAAGGCCTGCATTCGACAAAAAATACGGGACCTTAACAGCGGCCAATTCATCCTTTTTAACCGATGGAGGTTCTGCGGGGTTGTTCATGACCGAATCCAAGGCCAAAGCGTTGGGATTAGTCCCTAAAGCAGAAATAATAGACTTTTGTTTCACCGGACAAGAACTTGAAGAAGAGCTACTTCTTGGGCCTGCTTTTGCTTCAGCTAAAGTATTGGATAAAACGGGCTTAACTTTAGACGACATGGACGTCATTGAATTCCATGAGGCATTTGCCGGACAAATTTTAGCGAACCTAGCCTGTCTGGAATCAGCTACTTTTGCTAAAGAAAAACTGAACAGAGCCCAAGCCGTTGGTAAAATACCCATGAGTAAATTTAATTTGTGGGGTGGTTCGCTCTCGTTAGGTCATCCTTTCGGCGCTACGGGATTGAGGTTAATTAACACTGCCGCAAATAGACTCCAACACGAAGGCGGCAAATATGCACTGATAGCAGCATGCGCCGCCGGTGCGCACGGTCATGCTATGATATTAAAACGATATGAAGCTTAAAATATGAGTAGAGAAGACTTTTATAGAATAGAGAAAAAAAATGGAATTGCTACGATTTGGGTTCATATCAAAAAGGAGAAGATGAATATCGTATCTCCAGATCTGATTCAATATTTTGATGAGATTTATACAGAGCTAAATGACGATGACACCGTAAGAGCCGGCGTTTTGATTTCTGATCGTAAAGATTTCATTGCAGGTGCCGACATCAAAGCTTTTAAAGCAGAAAAAAAAGGCGATTTCACTCCAACTTTGAAAAAAGGGCATTTATGTTTAAACGCCTTGGAAAATGCTAAAAAACCTATTATTGCCGCAATTCACGGTACGGCTTACGGTTTTGGAACTGAGCTTTCGTTAGCTTGTCATGGACGAGTTTGTTCTGATGATCCAAAAACTAAATTTGGCCTTCCTGAGGTAAAGCTCGGTTTACTACCAGGTGGCGGCGGAACACAACGACTTCCCCGATTAGTTGGCCTACAAAAATCTCTGGACATGATGCTAACGGGTAAAAACATTTTTGCACGACAAGCTAAGAAAATGGGACTAGTAGATGTCGTGGTTAATCGAAATAAATTGCATACTGCTGCGGTAGCTTTAGCAGACAAAATCATCAAAAATGGTGGCAAGCTAGAACGCAATCGAAAGAAAACAATGCTCGACAAATTCTTAGATGGCACTTCGATTGGAAGAAACCTTGTTTTTAAGAAGGCAAGAGAAAAAGTAATGAAGCTAACGCAAGGCAACTATCCTGCAGTACCAAAAATCATAGATTGTGTAGAGCACGGTTTGAAGCATGGCCTAGACAAAGGCTTACTTTATGAACGTGAGGCTTTTGAGGCCCTAATGCTTGGACAGGTTTCTAAAGAGCTAAGGCAAATCTTCTACAACATGACCGACAATAAGAAAAACCCATATAAGAACTACAACAGTGTTGATAAGTTGGGGATATTAGGTGCTGGCTTTATGGGAGCTGGAATAGCAGAAGTTTCTGTAATGAATCAGATGGATGTTGTGCTAAAAGACATTAATCAAGAAACTATCAGCGAGGCAAAGCAATTGATATGGAAAACCTTACGAAAGAAACTAAAACGAAAACAAATCTCTACGACACAAGCAGACCGAACCATAGAACGTGTTAGGGAAAGGCTGGACTATGACGGCTTTGAAAAACTTGATTTAGTGGTTGAAGCGGTCGTTGAAAAAATGTCTGTAAAAAAGGCCATTATTGATGATTTGGATGCTGTTTGTTCTGACGATTACATTTTTGCTACCAACACCTCTGCCCTTTCTGTTACCGAAATGGCTGAACATGCAAAAAATCCTGCTCATGTAATTGGGATGCATTACTTTTCCCCGGTACCAAAAATGCCATTGTTAGAAATCGTAAAAACCAAACACACTTCAGAAAAAACCATCGGTACAGTCTACGACATCGGAGTACGGCAAGGTAAAACTTGCATTGTGGTTCAAGACGGGCCTGGATTTTATGCCAATAGAATCTTAGCACCTTACCTGAATGAAGTAATGCTTATGCTTGAGGAAGGTGCTCAAATAGAAGCACTTGATCAAGCCATGAAGAAAAAAGGCATGCCCGTAGGGCCGATTGCACTTATGGATGAAGTAGGCATTGATGTTGGTGCACACGTAATGAGTGGCGACATTGCAGATGTAGTTAAATCTCGAGAAGGCTTGGTTGTTTCAAAAGGATTACTCAAGATGTTTGAAGCAGGGTATTTGGGCAAAAAGAACAAGAAAGGCTACTATAAATACGACGGAAAGAATGGCAAAAGAAATGGCGCTAACCCACATGCTTATCAATTCTTTGGGAATCCGCCTAAAATAGAGCTTGCATTTGAAGAGATGACCTGGAGGCCACTTCTACTGATGATTAATGAAGCTGTAATGTGCTTAGAGGAAGGTATTCTATCGACACCGACAGATGGTGACCTGGGTGCCGTATTCGGACTTGGATTTTTGCCTTTTACGGGCGGCCCCTTTCGCTTTGCTGATGCCTACGGAATAAGTGAACTCGTGAAGCTCATGGAAGAATACGCCAAAAAGTTCGGGCCAAAATTTAATCCACGACCACTACTTGCATCAATGGCTGAGAACAACCAACTGTTTCACTCAAAAAATTGTGACTAAGCATACAGGCAAAAGCCATAATGTAGACTGCTCTCTAATCACTCGTAAAACTGTATCTTTAGCACATAAAATAAATTAAAATGAAAAAAACAAATCTTTTACTAATCTTAATCTTACTTGTAAATGCCGTTATTCTTTGGAATGTCTGCTGTTGTAATAGCGCGTGTACTGACAGTACTGATTGCAAAAGCAACACAGAATGCACTGCCGAAAAATCTTGTACCGCTCAAGACAGTATTTGCACAAAAACTACTTGCTGCAATGGAGATAAAAGTCAATGTTGCAAAGAAGAAAAAGGAAAATGCTGTAAATACGGTGAGCCCAAAAGCAAGTGTTGCAAAGGCAATAAAGGAAAATGCTCCAAAAATGAAAAATGTTCTAAGAAATGTGAAAAAGCAGACGGCAAGGACCACGAGAAGATGAAGCTGAAATGGATGAAAGAAGAGCTCGGACTAACCGATGAGCAAATGGAAACATTAAAAGCGGACAAAGAAGTTACTAGAGAAAAAGTAATGGCTTTGAAAGCAGCACACGAAGCGGTTATGATGGACATGCTGAACGAAGAGCAAAAGAAATTAATGCAAGAAATGAAAGCAGACCACCACGGTCACGACCACAATGAAAAGGTGGAAGATACGAGTGAGGAATCTTCGGAAGCAGAAGAAAACAACTGAGACACGAGTTCCTTCATGCGCTTAGGCGCTTTTTTTATTTCAAGAAAGTGACTTTTTATTTTCGTAGTTAGTCATTATTATTAAATTTGCGCCCGATTGGTCGCGTAGCTCAGCTGGATAGAGCACCTGCCTTCTAAGCAGGCGGTCGAAGGTTCGAATCCTTCCGCGATCACTAAGAGAAACCCAGTAATACATAGGTATTGCTGGGTTTTTTGTTTTACTGCTACAAAGCGCAAGCAATGTTTTTGTGGTAACGGCTTTTCTTAGGAGCAACAATTGACCACTATTACGATTCCTTATCCTTCTGCTGGGTTGGATTTACCTTTAAAATTTTGTGATTTTTCCCTTCTTGAATTTGGTGCTGTCTCCAAACCATGCGAACAAGGAAAAACATGTATGAAATAAAAATGAAGGAACCCAATGTAAAAAGTGTTATATCATCCATTACTAGTCGTTTTTAACAAGTCTGAAGAATATCGCAAAGCACAGAATCGAGGGAACCCAAATTCCAACAAACATCCCTTCGTCTTTTTGACCAGTAAACCATAACGAAACTGAGAGAACGAAACTGATAAACGCGAGCAATACGGGATAATACTTTTCTAAAAACTTCATATAACTTGTTATTAATTTATAATGTACTTACCAGATTATAACAATGAATTCTTTTTTTTGTTCAACATTTATCAAAATTCATTAAACAAAATGTTTTTGATAAAAGTCTAAGATTCAACGAAAACAGGTCACAAAACATTTTTATTCGTTCTTCGTTATTACATTAGTGCTTAATATTAAGCCGACTTAAAGGGATTAAACTCATACCATGCAACTTATTCGTAAACATTTCATCTGGTGCGTCCTGTTGTTCCAAGTCGGATTTTCATCAGCACAAGGTGAAATTGTGGCCAATTTTCGGCTCGCTTCTACTGGAAATGAAGTATTGCTTTCTTGGGATATCACTTCAGGAAACACATGTGATGGGATTTCGGTTTTAAAATCGAGTGATGGCATTAATTTTCAGCTGACACATTTTATTAGTGGTATTTGCGGAAGCATCTTAGAACCTGTACCCTACACCTATCTGGATGAAAACCCTGAAAGTGGATGGAATTTCTACAAGATACAACCTGGTTTCTTTGATGAATCAAAAATCCTTTCCATTGAAATTATTGATATCGAGAAAAATGGACATGTAGTTAGACCACAGCCGGTCAC
>Ga0315321_10001446_pt1 | contig 18245 bp, 16 predicted proteins | sample M180m21515metaG_FD_203464 | JGI IMG/M metagenome (GOLD analysis project Ga0315321, IMG submission 203464) | Ammonia-oxidizing marine archaeal communities from Monterey Bay, California, United States - M1 80m 21515 | ecosystem: Environmental > Aquatic > Marine > Intertidal zone | place: USA... | reverse complement strand
GGAGCAGGTAATCCTCGTACCATTGCTCCAGCTCTTCCGGGCTTTTATCCTGATTTTGCCCGTGGATAAACGCATGGCCACTCTTGGTGCCGGTCCAGGCGCTGGTGTGCACCCAGAACGCGCAGTGACCGCTGACGCCGTCGAGCTTGAGGCCGTTTTTCTCAAACGCGTCTTTAATTTCGGAGGCGCTGCGAAATTTCGAGCCATCGGAGCCGTCCTCCTCCAACATATAATTACTCGGCTGCGCGCCCGCGGCACCGGCTTCTTTGGCGAACTTTAGAAAGCCATCGAGTCCCTTGCCGCCGTGCTGGGCGCCTTCAATACTGCTGTGGTAGATAGGTTTAGCCATAATATCCAAAAGGGTTTGGGTGGCGGGAAATTAGCGGGGAACGCCGTGGATGGCAACCCGTTTTGGTGAAAATGGTGGAGGAAAAAGCGCGATTAGTGCTGTTTTTGCCGGGCTTTGAGCAATTCTTTTTCGGCTTCGGCGGCCTTAATTTTGATCCACGAATGCCAGCCTTTTTCCAGTAACGCCGTACCGCCTTGCCAATTGCGGTTGATGGCCTGCTCGAAGGCGGCTTCCAATCGGCCATTGCCACGTCCGCGGGCGCTGAGCACGGCGCGATCGTTGACCACGGCTCCAAGAAACTTCATCGCCTGCGGATGAGTTTTCATGAAGAAATCAAAGACGGACCATCCGATATCGTAGCCCATGCCGATGTTGCCATCAAACATCTGATCCCAATGCTCATACTCATGGGAGAGGAGATAGGCTTTGAGGTTAGGCAGATCGCCGTTTAGGCGCATACGGTTTAGGCGTACCCAGCGGGCGTGTTGATCATTGCGCAGTCCATCGGCCTTTTGCAGCCATGCGGGGGCTTCGCCCAGCCAGTCGGCACTGCCCTCAATCATCCAGAAGGGCAGTTCGCCAAACATATCGTCCATGATGGCGTGGCATCCTTCGTGGAGCAGGGTGGGCACCAAACGCCAACTCATGATGGGTTTCTGCCTCCAAGTGACTATCTCCTTCGTGGCGGGGCTGAAAAAGCCAAGTAGATTGGGGCTGATTTCCTTGCGGTATTTTTTCAGCGAATACTCTTCGTAATCCTCGTACTTACCGAAGATTCGGAAACGCACCCGGAAGTCGCGGTCTACATTGCGTTGGAAAACGGTTTGATGCGAGCGCACGAGATTGGCCAAGCCGAAGTTCACAGTGTAGATCATGGCCGGGGTCAGCTCGTAATCATGCACGGCAAATTCCGCGTAGCCCAAGGCAAAATCGGGCGCGCGCTTGGGGTCCCATCGCTGGGTTTTCGAGAAGACATAACCCTGAGTGCTCCCGCCAAAAATGCTGGTTTGAAAATCCTCGCCGCGAAGCATGGCACGGGTAATGTCGAGGGCCGAGCTGGATACAGGCAGCAACCACCCGGCCACTAGAATCAGCCAGAGGATGTTTTTCAGAGAGATCATGAGTCGCCTTGCGCGATAAAACAAACTGCACCCAATTAGCTCGCCTGTAAAGGCCTGATCATTCTCAAACGATTGTCACCGAGGCATTAGATGGGCACACTGCGGCGGGATGGAAACCTTTTACGATACCCACGCGCACCTGACTTTTCCGGATTTTGCGAATGATATTCCCGCGCTATTGGAGCGCGCGCAGGCGGCCGGGATCACGAGGGTGATCTCCATTGGTACAGACTTGACCAGCAGCCGCCAAGCGGTGGCCTTGGCCGAGGCCCACGAGGAGGTGTATGCGGTGGTGGGATGGCATCCCAATGATTTAGAGTCGGCTTCGGATGATGTGCGGCCAGAGCTGCGTCCCTTATGTGAACACCCGAAAGTGGTGGCGGTTGGGGAAACAGGGATTGACCATTATCGCCTGCCTAGCAGTCAGGGCGGTTCGGCCGAGGACGATGTCAGTTGGAAGGAAAAACAGGAAACGGTCTTTCGTCAGCAATTGGAGTTGGCGGAGGAATTTCAAATGAACGTGGTGATCCATCAGCGAGTGGCATTGGAACCGACGATGGCGATTTTTGAAGAATTCGCTGCCCGTGTGCGTGGGCAGTTTCATTGTTTTGTGGACGATGCGGCCAGCATGAGGCGGGTGATCGATCTTGGCTCGCTGGTGAGCTTTACCGGGATTGCCACTTTCAAAAACGCGCAGGAAGTGCGCGACACCTTGGCGGCCACGCCGTTGGAAAAACTCATGCTGGAGACCGACAGCCCGTTCCTGGCCCCCATGCCTCATCGCGGCAAGCGTTGCGAACCGGCGTTCACCCGGCACACCGCCGAGCAAGTGGCAGAAGTGAAAGCCGTGAGCTTGGCGGAACTCAGCGCGGCGACCTGCGCGACCGCCCATGCATTTTTTCCCAAGCTTGGTTAGCGTAACCAAGCGGCCAATTGCGTGTGCCGCAGAGCAAAGCTAAGACCGTACATCAGGCCGAGCGCGAGAAACGGTCCGAGATCCACCTTGCCCACCACCAATGGCAAGTACGACAGGGGCGTCAGTAATCGCTTGCCTGAGGCATCGACATTTTTCCATAAATTCTGTTCGCCGAAATACACGAACGAATTCAGCAAATAAAGGATCAGCACACCCATGGCGAGATACACCGCCGCGCGCATGTCCAGCGCCATCAAGGCCGGGAGGTGTTGGGCGAAGGCGGCCGATTCACTGCGGACATCCACCTGGCCCATCCATTCCGCTTCGATCAGGTGCACGCCAACGGACAACATGATGGCGACCAGCCAGAGGATCACGGCCGGCAAGCCGCCCAGCCAACCAAACTGGGCGCGCAAAAAGGAGCGCCACATTTTTGCTGTGTCCACTTCTGGCTTAATGGTCGCAAGCAAGGCCCAGCAAAAATACACCGCCGCCAGCCAGCGCATAAAACTTAGAGTGGAATAAGCCAGGGCTCGCGGGAAGAAGTCGCTTCGGAAATGCGGTGATTCATGGAGTAAAGGCAGGGAAGGGATCCAGTCTAAGCCGGGGCCAAATTGATGGTAAAAAACGGCCCGCAACATAAGCAGCCCCACCAGTGCCAGCAGGTACACCCACGAGTGTTTGAAAATGGTGCCCTGTCGTGGCGCGGGACCGACGATATGGTTGGCCGGTTTGGGGCGGACCATCGTGCCTGCGCGCCAGAGAATCCAGAACAGCAGGCCGATGAGGTTTAGGATGCCGTGCAGCCAATCCATCCGCAGCGGATGGACTACATCATTTTCAGCAGTGTGTCAGCCATTTCTGATGGGGTCTCGGCGATGCCGATGCCTGCATCACGAAAGGCTTCCTTCTTGGCTTCGGCCGTGCCTTTCCCACCGCTGACGATGGCGCCGGCATGGCCCATGCGGCGGCCGGGAGGAGCGGTGGCGCCGGCGATGAAGCCGGCGATGGGCTTGGAGCAGTTGTCTTTAGCCCAAGCGGCGGCTTCTTCCTCGGCCGTGCCGCCGATTTCGCCGATCATGATGATGCCTTCAGTTTCCGGATCATCATTGAACATCTTTAGCACATCCAAATGGGTCATACCCGGCACGGGATCGCCGCCGATACCGACGCATGTGGATTGACCGACGCCCGCGCTGGTGAGTTGCCAAACCGCTTCGTAGGTAAGCGTGCCGCTGCGGGAGACAACGCCGATGTTTCCTTTCTTGTGAATGTACCCGGGCGCAATACCGATGCGGCAGCCGCCGTGGGATTGATCGCCTTCACCGGGGGTTACGATGCCGGGGCAGTTGGGGCCGATCAGCTTGGTATCGCTGGTATCCAGCACCTTTTTGACGCTCAACATATCGCGCACGGGAATGCCTTCGGTGATGGCCACAACCAATTCGAGGCCGGCGTCGACGCCTTCGAGGATGGCATCGGCCGCGAAGGGAGGGGGGACGAAGATGGCGCTGGCAGTGGCGCCGGTCTCGGCAGCGGCCTCAGCGACGCTGTCATAAATCGGCACGGTGTCGGAAAAGGTTTGCCCGCCTTTGCCGGGGGTAACGCCGGCAACGAGTTGAGAACCGTAGTCGAGGCTTAGCTGGGCGTGCCGACCGCCGAAGCCGCCGGTGATACCTTGAACGAGAAACTTGGTTTCAGGGGTAACGAGAATGGACATGGTGAGAAATTATTTGGCGGCTTCGACGGATTTCTGCGCAGCCTCGGCCAGACTGCTGGCGGTGATGAGGGCGAGCCCGGAATCGGCCAGTGTTTGTCGGCCAGCTTCGACGTTGTTGCCTTCGAGGCGCACAACGAGCGGGAGTTTGAGGTCGGTTTCCTTGGCAGCAGCCACTACGCCCTCGGCGATGGTGTTGCAGTTCATGATGCCACCGAAAATGTTGATGAGAATGGCCTCGACCGAGGGATCGCTCAGGATGATTTCAAACGCGGCTTTCACCTGCTCCTGAGTGGCACCACCGCCGACATCGAGGAAGTTGGCCGGGTCGCCGCCGTAATGTTTGATGGCGTCCATGGTGGACATTGCAAGGCCGGCTCCGTTGACGAGGCAGGCGATGTTGCCGTCGAGCTTGATGTAGTTCAGGTCAAATTTGCCTGCTTCGACCTCCAACGGATCTTCCTCGGTGAGATCACGCATCTCGGCAATGTCCACTTGGCGGAACATAGCGTTGGTGTCGATGGACATCTTGGCGTCCAGCGCCACCACGGCCTCGGTACCGTCTTCAATTTCAATGAGAGCTAGTGGGTTGACCTCTAACATCGAGGCGTCGCAGCCGGCCCAAGTGGCGTAAAGGCCCTGTAGCAACCTACCGCATTGGCCGATGAGCTTGCCGCGCAGGCCGAGCGCGATGGCGATCTTGCGGCCTTGATAGGCCTGCAGGCCGAGATCGGGATCCACGGTTTCCTTGATAATTTTTTCGGGGGTGGCTTCGGCCACTTCCTCGATATCCACGCCGCCCTCGGAGCTGGCCATGATGATCGGCTTGCCCAGCGCGCGGTCGAGCAGCACGGCGCAGTAAAATTCGCTCTTAATTTCTTGGCAGGACGTGATGAGCAGGCGGTTGACCTGCTTGCCTTCCTCGCCGGTTTGCTTGGTGACGAGTACATTGCCGAACATCGCCTCCGCTTTAGCGGTGGCATCTTCCACGCTGTCGGCCAAGTGCACGCCGCCCTGGAAGCCGTTCTTAAACGTGCCTTTGCCTCGGCCGCCTGCGTGGATTTGGCTTTTTACCACCACGCGTTGATGGCCTTCGCTAAACAGTTTTTCGATTGCGGCCTTAGCTTCCTCAACCGAGGTGGCCGGTTCGCCGGCGGGGACGGGCACGCCGTGGTGCCGCATGAGTTCCTTGGCCTGATATTCGTGCAGATTCATGGATAAAAAATCGGAGCCCCTGTCTTGCGGCAAGGGCTCCGGTCGTTCAAGGAATTTGTGTATTTTTTATCGCCTACCACTAACGCTCGCCCAGCGGCACCCATGGCTTGCCTTCGTCACCAGCGTACTGGGCGCGGGGGCGGATGAGGCGGTTGCCGTTCAAATGCTCGATCATGTGAGCCGTCCAGCCGGCGGTCCGTGCGATGGCGAAGATCGGGGTGAACAGGTCAGTTGGGATATCGAGTGAGTAGTAGACGGTGGCCGAGTAGAAATCGACGTTGGCGTTGAGATTCTTCTTTTCCAGCATCAACTCGGCGATGCGTTCGCTCATCTGAATCCATTTCGGCTCGCCGAGTTCCTTGGTGAGCTTCTGGGCCATGCGCTTGAGGTGCGGTGCGCGCGGATCCAGCACGCGATAGACGCGGTGCCCAATGCCCATGATGCGGCGCTTGTTGGCAAGGCAATCATCCACGTAAGCATCGACTTTCTCGAGATCGCCGATCTCCTGAAGCATTTTGATGACGCCTTCGTTTGCGCCGCCGTGCAATGGGCCTTTGAGCGTGCCGATGGCGCTGGTAACCGCGCTGTACACATCGCTCAAGGTGGCGATGGTGACGCGGCCGCTGAAGGTGGAGGCGTTGAACCCGTGGTCGGCATGGAGGATGTAGCAGATGTCCATCGTGCGTTCCATGTCTTCACTGGGTTTATTGCCGGTGATGAGCCAGATGAAATTCGCGGCCTCGCCGAGGCTGTTGTCCGACTCCAAAATCTCTTTGCCTTGGCGCAGGCAATGGAAAGCGGCGACGATCACCGGCACTTGCGCGATGATTTGAATGGATTTCTTCCGCACCGCCTCGAGGTCATCCTGTGTTTCGGCTTCGGAATCGAAGCAGCCCAAGGCGCTGACGCCGGTGCGGAGGGCATGCATCGGAGAGGTGTCTTTCGGCAGGGCCTTGAGCACATCGATCACGCCCCCAGGCAAGTTGCGGCTGGCACAGAATTCCGCCTTAAGCGCGGCGAGTTCGTCGGCATCGGGCAAATGTCCGCGGTGCAGCAGGTGCACCACTTCCTCAAAGGTGGCCTTTTCGGCAAGGTCGTTGATGTTGTAGCCGCAATAGATCAGTTCACCGATCTCACCGCGGACATCGCTCAGGTTGGTCTCCGCGGCCACCACCGCGGCCATGCCCTTGTCGATGGAATTTGCTGATTCGCTCATAGTCATAGCTCAAAAATCCCGGCCAGTGGGGTTAAGGCCGAGCAATCTAAGGAAGCAGGATTCGCCGGTCAAGCTTTGGCATCCTTGCCTCCGGTTGTGAAGGCATTTGCCTTGTGCCGGGCCGTTGAGCGACGGCAGCATTCGTGGGCATGGATCCTGCCGCCCAGCCTATCGGAATATTTGATTCCGGGATCGGTGGATTGACCGTGGTACGGCAGATGCAACGGCTGTTTCCGCACGAACAGATCATCTATCTGGGTGACACAGCCCGCGTGCCGTACGGCACCAAAAGCGCGGAAACGGTGACGCGCTTTGCTTGCGAAGATGCCGCCTTTCTTGTGGCGAAAGGCGTCAAGGCGTTGGTGGTAGCGTGCAACAGCGCCAGCGCCAGTGCGTTGCCTGAACTGGGCGAGCGCTTTTCGTTGCCGACCTTTGGTGTGATTTTGCCTGGGGCCATTGCCGCCAATAAAGCTACTCGCAACGGCCACATTGGCGTGATCGGTACGCAGGCCACCGTTCGCAGCGGTGCTTATGAACGGTTGGTGGGCGAATTAAATAGCGAACTACGCGTGACCAGTCGAGCGTGTCCGTTGCTGGTACCATTGGTGGAGGAAGGGTGGCTGGATCATGAGGTGACCGATGCCGTGCTGCGGGAATATCTGACGCCTATGCTGGAAAGCGGCGTGGATACCCTGGTATTGGGGTGCACACATTATCCGTTGCTCAAGGAATCCATCGCCCGCGTGGCCGGACCGGAGGTGGCATTGGTGGATTCCGCTCAAACGTGTGCGGCGTTTGTGCAGCAGGAATTGCAATGGCATCATCTGTTGGCCACCGAAGGAGAGGGGAGTGTACGAATCCATGTGACTGACGAGATGGAGCGCGTGCGCGAAATGGCTGGCCGGTTTCTCGGTGGACCGTCGAATGCTGTGCAGCAGGTGGAGCTAGGGGCGTTGTGAGTTTCGCACGGTGCGGTAGGTCAGGAAAATTTCGTCTGCCACCTGTTTGCGCGTGTGCAGCTTGAATTGAGCGGCATCATCCAGCTGATCGAAACCGATGCCGTCGGCAATGGTGGGCGCATCCTGACCGCCGAGAATCAGTGGGCAGATTGTGAGGTTCACCTCATCCACCACTCCCGCGCGGAGCAGGGAATCATTGAGGCGCCCGCCGCCTTCACAGAGGACACGCTTCACGCCGTGATGTTTGCGCAGGAATTCAAAGGCGGCCTCGAAGTCCACATTGTTGGCGCCGCAAACATGAACGGCATCGGCTACTTTCTTCAGTTCCTTCAGCCGACTGGCAAGGATCCGTTTGCTGGCTAGGACGATGACCGGAGCGCCGGGCGTACGAAAGATTTTGTGCTGCGCATCCACTTGCCCGGTGCCGCTGACGATCACTCGCACCGGTGCAGACTTCTGTTTTAGCGCGGGGTCCAGGGTGATGTCGGGTTGGGCGTTGAGCGTGCCGGCACCAGTGAGAATGGCATCCGCTCGGGTGCGCAATTCCAGCAGCCGTTGGTGGTCAGTCCGACTGCCGAATGTGGTGACGTTGCGGTTTGTGCTGGCGATCTTGCCGTCGGCCGTCATCGCCATATTGATGAACACAAACGACCGCTTCATGTGATCAGCATCGCATCGCCGTAGCTGAAGAAGCGATATTTTTTCCGGACAGCTTCGGCATAGGTTTCGAGCATCCATTCGCGGCCGGTCAATGAACCCGGCGCGGCAAAGGCACTCACGAGCATGAGCAGGGTGGATTGCGGTAGATGGAAATTGGTGATTAATGCGTCCACCACCGCGAAGGGGCGGGGCGGGTAAATGAAAATGGCCGTGCTGCCGCTGGTGGCGGAAAGCGGGAGGGATTGTTCGGCGACACTTTCCAAAACGCGCACAGTGGTGGTGCCCACGGCGATAACACGACGGCCATCAGTCTTGGCGCAGTTAATGGCTTCGGTGGTGGCGGCAGGCAGCGTGTAGCGTTCGGTGTGCATGGCATGCTCTTCCAAAGCCTCCGCCTTCACCGGAGCAAAGGTGCCGAGCCCGACGTGCAGGGTGACGGTGTGGGTTTCAACACCAAACGACCGGATTTGATTCAGCAACGGCTCCGTGAAATGAAGCCCGGCCGTGGGAGCGGCTACTGAGCCGGCGGGTTCGGCATAGACGGTTTGGTAGCGCTCGGTGTCCTCCGCGGATTGGCCAAAGGCTTCGCGCCGGATGTAAGGCGGCAACGGCATTTCGCCGAGCGAGTCGAGGGCGTCAAGTAGATCCTCCGTGCCTTCAAAGCGAACACGCGCGTGGCCGGCTTCGTTTTTTTCCAGTACCTCAGCCATCAGAGGAGAGGGGCGTCCGTTACGATCGGTGAGGGCAATGCGGGTGCCGGGCGGGAACCGTTTGCCGGGGCGAATGAGGCTCCACCAGGTTTGGTCTTCGGCAGGTTCCACAAGCAACAATTCAGCGGCCGCTTCGCCGCCTACTTTTTGACCACGCAACCGGGCTGGAATGACGCGGGAATTGTTCATCACCAACACATCACCGGCTCGGAGGAATTGCGGCAAATCGGAAAAATGTTGATGCGAACGGGTGCCGGTGTGGCGATCGGTCACCAGTAAACGCGATCCATCACGCGTCGGGGCAGGGTGCTGGGCTATGAGCTCGGAAGGCAGATCGAAGTCAAAATCTTCTGTTTTCAGTGGTTTCGATGGGTTTTCGCCGCTCACGGACGGGGATTGAGCCATTTTTAGCCGAAAAACGCGAGTCCGAGGTTTTTGAAAAAAGCCCTCATAAAAATGCGCAAAAATGTTGACGAGTGTGAAAAAGTAAGACTAAAGTGTTGCGTTGTGTGGCGAAGTGGGTTAAATGTGCATCAAGCACACGATGGCAGAAGTAAGCGACAGCATGCCCGTTTATTACAATTCGCTCTATACCCATGGAGTCGACGGGAAGCGGCGTGTGCAAGTGCCGGCCAAGTGGCGGCCCGAATCGCCGGATGTGGAATTTACGCTGATCGTGTGGCCCAAGTCGCCACACGGCCCGTGCTTGCGCGCCTTGCCGCCGGAACAGATGTCCAAGCTGATGGAGGACATCAATACCATGAGCAACGACGATCCCAACAAGGTCGTGCTCAAGCGGTTCATTGGCAGCGAGAGTGTGCAAGTGGCCTTGGATAAGGCTGGGCGGATTTGTTTGCCCGAGGCGATGGCGATGCTGGCGGGCATTAAGAAGGAAGCGGTGTTGGTAGGTTTGCTGGACCGCTTTGAGATTTGGAGCCCAGGCCGCTACGCGGAGGTGCGCAGCGAGGATCAGGTGATGGCCGGTGCGGCCTTCAGCTTGATGGAATAAAGCTGAACGCGGCAGGGCGGGTAGAGAATTTGGACTGCCATTCCGGCAGACGCCAAGGAGGTGGGAAACGTGTTGGCCGGGTGAAATATCCCGGCCGACGCGGGCCCTTTTTAAGAGTTTGCATGGAGGCGATATTTCACCACGTGCCTGTGCTGGCGGCGGAAGTGATTGAAGCGCTCCGACCCGTGAGCGGTGGACGGTATCTTGACGGCACGCTTGGGGGCGGCGGGCATGCGGAGATAATTTTGAAGGCGAGTTCTCCTGACGGCAAGTTATGGGGAACGGATCGTGACGAGTGTGCGATCGCGGCGGCGTCCAGCCGTCTGGCAGCATTTGGGGATCGGGTTGAGATCAAGAACGATTCCTATAGCAACGCGGCTGGTTGGGTTGCCGCGGGCACCTTGGATGGGGTGCTGCTGGACCTGGGCGTTAGCTCGCCTCAATTGGATCAGGCAAATCGCGGGTTCAGCGTGCAGGCTGATGGCCCGCTAGATATGCGGATGGATCAGGCCCAAGACTTGACGGCGGCCGAGGTGGTCAATACATGGCCGGAGAAGGAATTGGCGACGGTCATTTGGAAATATGGTGGTGATCGGGATTCGCGTCGAATTGCCCAAGCCATCGTCCGAGCGCGCGTGGAGGCGTCCTTGGAAACGACGTGCCAATTGGCCAAGGCTGTCTCCAGTGCGAAACGGCGTGGGCGCCACAAGAAACATCCGGCTGTGCAGGTGTTTCAGGCGATCCGCATCGCGGTGAATGATGAATTGGGCGAATTGACGCGCGGCCTGGAAGGTGCGTTTGGATTGCTCAAGCCGGGCGGTCGGTTGGCGGTGATCACTTTTCACTCCCTGGAAGACCGGATGGTCAAGGAATTTGGCAACGAACACGCTCGAGATTATGACGTGCCGGGTGAGGTGGATGTACCGATGTTACGCGTGGACCGCGAGCCGCGCATGCGTTGGGTGAGTCGAAAGTCCATTCGGCCGACCGATGCGGAACTGGAGGTAAATCCGCGGGCGCGTAGTGCACAGTTGAGAGTGTTGGAGAAGATTTAACCCAAGGGGAAATATGAATCGTAAAAAGGGGAACAAGGCAGTACGGTTTGGTCCTGCGCTCAAGGCGGTTTTGATTTGCGTTGTCACATGTGGTCTCGGTTTGGGGTACGTGTGGCAGAAACAGCAGATCAATTCCCTCGGGCAGCAGATCAAGGAGAACGAAATCAAGCTGGAGGAATTGCGGCGTGAAAACAAACGCCGGGGTGATAATTTGGCTTACCTGATGTCACCTCAGGAATTGGACACGCGCATGCGGCAGCTGAACCTGGACTTGATGGTGCCACGACCCGAACACATCATGGTGCTTCAGGAACGGCGTGAATCCGCGCCGCAAACGTCGTTGACCGGTACGGAACCCATCCGCACGGCCAGGCGCTAACCCTCCTACAGCCCGGAGAAATACGTGGAAGATAATGGGAAGAGCCTGCAACGCTCGGCCAAGCGGTCGCTTTACTGCTTTGGCGCCATCATGCTGTTGTCCTTCAGCCTGCTGGGCTATCGTCTGGTGGATCTTCAAGTGATCCGGCATGCGCAACTCAGCGATGCGGCCCGCGGCAATACGGTGCGCACCATCGTTCGCGAACCGCGTCGGGGAAATATTCTGGATTCCCGCGGCAACCTGCTGGCGACAAGTTTATTTGTCAAAACCGTCTGTGCCGATCCAGGCTTGATCGGACCGTATGGTCCGCTATTGGCCGCCGCCTTGGCGCCGCATTTGGGTTTGGAAGCGGCATGGATTGCTTCCAAGCTGGAGCCGAAATTGTTTCAGGGCGATTCCGGGCAAATGCGTACGAATCGTTATGTCGTGCTCAAGCGGAAAATGCCGCGGGAGAAATGGGAGGAAATTGCGGCGGACCTGAAGAAGCTCGATCTCGGAGTGGATGAATCCGGCCTTACTCGTAAACAACGCCAGATGCTGACCAGCGTGCGCCAGTCTATTTTTGCCGACCGTAAGGAGGATCAACTCCGCGTGTACCCCGGAAACCGACTGGCTTCTCACGTGCTTGGTTTCGTAGGTGGAACCGATCATGACGGCAAAGAGGGCATCGAGGCGGTGTTGGATTCCCGGCTCACCGGCACTCGCGGTTGGCGGGTCACTGAAACCGATTCGCGCAAACGCGAGGTGGTTTCCCTGCGCCATCAGGACGTCGCTGCTCGCAACGGGTTGAACGCGCGTCTTACCATTGACCTTGGCGTGCAGCACATCGTGGAGGCGGAACTGGATCAGGCGATGCAACGCCATCAGCCGCAGGGTATCACCGCAGTGGTGGTGCGACCGGCGACCGGTGAAGTTTTGGCGATGGCCAACAGGCCGGATTTCGATCCCAACCGGCCAGGTGAATTCCCTGCCGCCAATCGCCGGAATCGGGCCGTGACCGATACGGCCGAGCCTGGCTCCACCTTCAAGGCGGTGACCGTGGCCGGCGCCATCAACGAACGTTTGGTTTCACTGGAGAGCCGGTTCGATTGCGAGAACGGCATCTTTTATCATGGCGGTCGGCCGCTGCGGGACCATCATCCTTATAGCCGGCTGAGCGTGAAGGAGATCATTACCAAATCCTCCAACATTGGTTCCGCTAAGGTGGCCATGATGTTGGGCCAAGGCCACCTGCATCATTACATCCGGCGATTTGGGTTTGGTGAACGCACACGCGTGAGTCTGCCCGGCGAGGTATCCGGCACCGTGCATCCCTTGAAACGCTGGAACAAACTCTCCATCACCCGCGTGCCCATGGGGCATGAAGTGGCCACCACCCCCATCCAAATGGCCATGATGGCCAGTGCTATTGCCAATGGCGGAAAACTGATGCGGCCCATGCTGATGCGGCAGTTGGAAGATGAGGCTGGCCGGGTGGTGGTCCAATATCACCCCGAAGCCGTGCGACAGGTGGTGACCCCGGAAACAGCCCGGCGCGTGACCGAGGCATTGAAGACCGTGGTGGAGCCGGGAGGCACGGCTCGCCGTGCGGCGTTGGAGTATTATAGTGTGGCCGGGAAAACCGGCACGGCGCAAAAAGCGGGACGCGGCGGATACATCCCCGGCAAATATTATTCGTCATTCGTGGGGTTTTTTCCTGCCGAACAGCCCGCCTTGTGTATATATGTGGCGCTCGATGAACCGACCGGGGATTACTACGGAGGCCTTACCGCCGCTCCAATCTTCAAGGCGATCGCGGAGCGGTCGGCCAGTTATCTTGGTGTCAAACCGGATCTGGTCGAGCAAGGCTCCATGGTATCCTCCAACAGCGAAGGGCCATAAACCTTGAAATTAGCGGCACTGTTGGAGGCCCTGCCGGAGGTGCAAACCACCGGCAATCTTCCTGAATCCATCAAGGCTCTGGAATATGACTCGCGCCGAATCGCGCCCGGTTCCCTTTTTATTGCACTACGCGGGGCGAAAGTGGACGGGCACCAGTTCGCCGCCCAAGCCGCCCAGCGCGGAGCTGTGGCCGTGGTGGCCGAGGAATCGCTGGCCTTGCCTGATACCTGTGCACTTTTGCGCGTGCCCAATAGCCGTGAGGCAATGGCTGATTTGGCGGCCGTATTTTACGGTCAACCGGCTCGCCAAATAAAACTATTGGGCGTGACCGGTACCAACGGGAAAACATCCGTGACGTTTCTGCTGCGTCATCTTTTGGCGGCTTCCGGTAATCGTTGCGGCATGATTGGCACCGTGGAATACGATCTGGGTGAACGCGTCGTGCCCGCTACGCGGACGACCCCTGAATCGCTCGAGCTGCAGACTTACTTGGCGGCCATGCGCGATGCCGGATGCGGAATGGCCGTCATGGAGGTGAGCTCCCACGCGTTGCAGCAACACCGTGTTCGCGGATTGGATTTTACCGTCGTCGGCTTCACCAACCTGACGCAGGATCACCTCGATTATCACGGCGACATGGAGCAGTACTTTGCGGCCAAACGTCGGTTATTTGCTGATCACAATTTCGGCACGGCCGTGGTGAATTCAGCGGATCCGTATGGCCAGCGCTTGGCAGGTGAGTTTGCGGCCCAAACCGTGGGCGATACCCCACCGGCCGATCTTTTCATTGAGATTGTAAAACTGGCACAAGCGCAGTCTCTTTTTCGCGTGGATGGAGTTGAATTCAGCATGCCCTTGATCGGCCGCCATAACGTTGCCAATGCCGCTTTGGCCTTGGGGATGGTCCGGGCGTTGGGCGTGAGTCTGGATGATTGCGTGAAGCCGCTGGCTTCGGCGGCCCCTGTGCCCGGCCGGCTGGAGCCGATTGAGGAAGATCAACTGTTTGCGGTGTACGTCGATTACGCCCACACGGATGATGCCTTGCGTCAGGTATTATCGACACTGCGCGAGATTACCCCGGGCCAATTGCGGGTGGTGTTTGGATGCGGTGGAAACCGGGATGTGGGGAAGCGGCAAAAGATGGGCGCGGTGGCCGCCACGCTGGCCGATGCGGTGATGATTACCACGGACAACCCGCGCCGCGAAGATCCGGCGACGATTGCAGATCAGATTGCCGAGGGTTGTGCTTCCGTAGAAGGTGCCGGCTGGCAGATTGAGTTGGATAGGGAACGTGCCATTGACGAAGCATTGCGGGCGGCGGCTCCGGGCGACACGGTGTTGCTCGCCGGTAAAGGGCACGAGACCTATCAGGAGATCTATGATCTGGTGCAACCGTTTGATGACCGCGCCATGGCACGGTCCATTTTGACAACCCTGAAAGAGACGCGTTGATGGAGCGTTCATTGCAATTTTTGCTCGAGGCGTGTTTGGGAGAAAGTGTGGGCATCGAACCGGCGAAGGTTTATCAGCGGGTTTGCACCGACACCCGCGCGGTACAACCTGGCGATTTGTTTATTGCGCTGCGCGGCGAACGCTTCAATGGCAATGCCTATGCGGCTGCGGCACTGCAAGCGGGGGCGGTGGCGGCGGTGGTGGATGAGCCGGTGGACGCAGCCTCGGTTTTGCGCGTGGCGGATGCCCGCGTGGCGTATGGTCAGTTGGCTGCTGCTCATCGACGGGAGTTCGAGTTGCCGGTGTTCGGGGTGGCGGGATCCAACGGCAAAACTTCCACCAAAGATATGTTGGCCTCCGTGCTGGGGGCCGAACGTAACGTGCTGCGCAGTGAGGCTAGTTTTAACAACGACGTGGGTGTGCCCGCGACCTTACTAAAGCTTGGCCCGAAACATGAGGCTGCGGTGGTGGAACTGGGCACCAATCATCCCGGTGAACTGGCGCCCTTGGTGCGGATGGCGGCGCCGGATTATGGTGTGCTCACGGGTATTGGTCGCGAGCATTTGGAATTTTTCGGTGATCTGCAAGGCGTGGCACAAGAGGAGGGGATGCTGGCGGAGTTGTTGCCGTCTCGTGGAAAACTTTTCCTGTATGGCGATGGAGATTGGGTTAAGCCAGTCTCTCAACGCACCCAGGCTCACGTCATTCGCGTGGGCTTTGAGGCGGCTAATGATTGGCAGGTGAAGACCGTGCAGGTTGAAGAGAGCGGGACGCACTTTTCAATTCGGGCTGCTGAAGACTCGTGGAGCGGAGATTATTTTACTCCGCTCATTGGACGCCATCAGGCCGGCAACGCCGCCTTGGCGGTGGCGGCCGGAGCCGCGCTGGGCATGGGTCTGGAGGCCTTGGCCCGGGGATTGGCGGCCAGTCCGCAGCCGAGGAAACGATTGCAATGGGCCGAGAGCGGCGGAGTGCGTTGGCTAAACGATGCCTACAATGCCAACGCGGATTCAGTTCGCGCCTCCTTGGAAACATTGGGGGCGTTGAAAACAGCCGGTCGCCGCTTTGTGGTGTTGGGTGAGATGGCTGAACTGGGAGAGCACGCTGAGAGCGCGCACCGGGAGGCCGGCGAATTGGCGGTCTCGGTGGCAGCAGGTTTGGTCGCGATTGGCCAATGGGCTGAAGTTACGGCCGAAACGGCGCGGGCCGCGGGGTTGAAGAGAGTTGAAGCCGTGTCGGATGCTCAAGACGCTGCGAATGTGTTGCGAGAGTGGGTGCAGCCGAAGGATGTGGTGTTATTGAAGGCTTCGCGAGCGGCGAAGCTGGAACAGATTTTGGATTTATATTAGCCCGCTAATACGGGTTGGGAGGATGTTTTATTATTTGAGTCAACTGCCGGAATGGCTGATGGACAATGGGCACAGTCAATGGGGGGATTGGCTCTCGCCACTGAACGTTTTTCAGTACTCCACCTTTCGCAGTGCTGGGGCGGCGGTGACGGCACTGCTGATTTGCTGGTGGCTGGGTACGCGAGTCATTCGTTGGCTGCAATATTTGGCAAACCAGGAGTACGAGGACATGGCGCGCGAAGGCGGCGGGATGTCCGATGGGGTCAGCAAAAAAAATGTACCGACCATGGGCGGGTTGTTGATTGTGGCGGCGGTTGATCTTTCGGCTCTGATGTGGGCACAATGGAACCCGTTGGTTACGCTCACGCTGCTTTCCATGCTGGCCCTATGTTTGCTGGGTTTTTACGATGATTACTCGAAGGTGACGCAGCAAAGCCGCGAGGCCGGATTGTCCGAGGGCGTCAAGTTGGTAGGGCAGATTTTTCTCGCGGTGTTCATTGCCGTGTACCTGTGGCGATTGGATGACACTCGAGAATTGATCACGGCAGTGATGGTGCCGTTTCTCAAGTCTCCAGTTCTGGAGGGGCCTTCCCACACCATGGTGTGGTCGGCGGCGGCAGTGATGGGGTTATTCATCACCATCTCCGCGATTGTCGGCAGTTCAAACGCGGTGAACCTGACCGATGGGCTGGACGGATTGGCGATTGGCTGCACATTGATCGTTTCCTTTGTGTTTTACATTTTCACATACATTGCCGGAAACGCGGAGATTGCGAGTGAACTGTATGTGCCTCATGTGCGCGGAGCGGTAGAGTTATCGGTCATTTGTGCGGCGATGATCGGGGCAGGATTGGGTTTCCTGTGGTTCAACTGTCATCCGGCCAAGGTGTTCATGGGCGACACGGGGTCGCTGGCGTTAGGGGGCTCGCTGGGCATCATGGCCGTGCTCATCCATCAGCCTTTTGTCTTGGTGATTGCCGGAGGGGTGTTTGTGTTGGAGGCGCTTAGCGTGATGTTGCAACGGGGATGGTTTAAATGGACGCGACTGCGCACGGGCGAGGGACGGCGAATTTTCTTAATGGCGCCATTGCACCATCACTTCCAGAAAAAAGGCTGGCACGAAAACCAGGTGGTGATGCGGTTTTACATCCTGGGTATTTTGTTTGCCGTGCTGGCCTTGGCGACCCTGAAGTTGCGCTAGAATGAAACTGGGGCCGGACAAGGCGGTGTGCGTGCTGGGGCTCGGTCGAAGCGGGAAAGCGGCGGTGGAATGGCTGCAAACCACCGGCGCTAAGGTGACCGCCGTGGATGGCCACGCCACGCCGGAACTTCAGGAATGGGCGGATCAATTGCCGGCGGATTTTGATTGCCGTTTGGGAGAACGGACGGTGTTGGCCGATCGGTTTGACTTGGCCGTGGTGAGCCCGGGCGTGCCATTGGATCAACCGCAGGTGGCGAGCTTGCGCGCCCGCGGCGTGCTCGTGTGGGGAGAGCTGGAGTTGGGCTGGAGCGCAGCGCAGTGTCTGGCCATTGCGATTACGGGGACCAATGGAAAGACGACCACGACTGAATGGGTGACACAGCTGCTGGCCGAGACGGGCCGCCAAGTGTTGTCCGCCGGAAATATCGGCCGACCGTTATGCGAAGTGTTGCCGCAAACGAGCAAGCTGGATGCCCTTGTGCTTGAGGTGAGTTCGTTTCAGTTGGAAACAATCGAGTCCTTTCGCGCGAGTGTGGGCGTGCTGTTGAACTTGGCTGAGGATCATTTGGACCGTCATGGGTCCATGGAAAACTATGTTCGTGCCAAGGGGCGTATCTTCGAAAATCAAAAGCCTTTCGATTGGGCGATTATCCAGTTTGAGGCGTGGAAACAATTACAGGCACTGGACGTAAGCGTGCCGGGGAAAGTCATTACCTTCAGCGCCCACACGCATTCTGCGGATGTGTATCTGGAAGGGAATCGGATCATCAGTCGGTTGCCGGGATTGGAAGGTTCTGTGCTGGATTTGGCCGAGTGTGCGCAGGAGGGGCAGCACAACGCCGAAAACCTTATGGCCGCGTGGTTGGTGGGGCGCGCCATGAAGCTGTTGCCGTCCGAGATGATACCGGTGCTGCAAACGCTCCGTACCGGCGAGCACCGTTGTGAGATGGTGACGGAATGGGAGGGGGTGCGGTTTTACAACGATTCGAAAGCCACCAATGTGCATGCGCTGGAAAGTGCGCTGCGATCGATGCCGTTTGCCGAGGCAGCAGACCG
>Ga0315321_10001444_pt1 | contig 18251 bp, 16 predicted proteins | sample M180m21515metaG_FD_203464 | JGI IMG/M metagenome (GOLD analysis project Ga0315321, IMG submission 203464) | Ammonia-oxidizing marine archaeal communities from Monterey Bay, California, United States - M1 80m 21515 | ecosystem: Environmental > Aquatic > Marine > Intertidal zone | place: USA... | reverse complement strand
TACCGGTCTTGGGCGGTCGACTGTCGTGGGCGGGATTCTTGACCGTGACGTACCAGCCCTTGGGGGCGGTAGGGAAGAGCTTCGTGGACTCGTCGAGATTGCAGTTTTCGAAGTGCTTGGTGGACTCGTTGAAGAACACCGGCTGATCGGTGTTTGCGAGGCTGGTCTTGTATGGCCCTACGTAGACGTTGATGTTGCCCTTCGTCTGGTCAGAGATGAAGGCAAATTCGTTGGGCGCGAGGACGAGATCTCGTTCACGAGAGCTTGCCATGGTGGCCTCCTTGGGGTGGACGCAGAGCGTCTGGTGAGCCGACTGGGCAGTTCCCAGGCCGGATTTCTGGACAACACTCACCGTCGGAAGGCTTGGTCTTCTTCCGGGCACTGCAACAGAGCGCAGCGGGCGACGAAGAGGTCACTGAGCTGGTCGGGGGACCCGCGCCGACGGTGGTGTCAGAAGCACACGATCAACTCACACGCGGCGGCCTTCTTGTCCATGCGACACGAACTGTCATGACCTCGCTTGACACTTCATGACAGGTAGGCTCAAAACCCGGAGGGTCTCAGAGGGGGGGATGCCCGGCGATCGCCGCACTTCGCCGCACTTCGCCGACTCTCAGAGACTGGCGCGACTCTCCGCCACCAGCGACACGCGCTCGAACCCCGCCTGTTGTGCGGTGAGCAACACCTTGCCCACCAGCCGCCACGGCGCATCCGCATGCGCCCGCACCACTGCAGAATCACCAGCCCGCTGTTGCAGCGGCCCGTACAAGTCCGTCACCAGCGCGCCTTCAGCGTCAGCCCAGTAGCTCGCCGAGCCTGCACGCCAGCCGTCTACATAGAGACCGTCCACTCCCACATCAATCACAACGCCCCGCTCGGGGGGAGTCTCTTCACGGGTGAGAGGCAGCTGCATCTCGCCCTCTGGAGTCTCCAACGGCGGCTCGGCACTCCATGTGCGCAGCACCGCCACGATGAGCAAGGTGAAGAGGTCCACCATCGGGGCCAGCGCCCCTGTGGACAGGCCCTGCGGTGGGCCGGCCGTGCTGCCGGAAAACAGCCGCCGCTTCATGGCGTACCCGCGGAGGGGCCGCGGACCTGGGGTGACTGCAGCACCACCTCAGCAAACAGCGGTCCGTGCCGGTCCTGCTTCACGGCGTCTATCCACAGCACCACATCCGCCGCCCGGCTGTCGGTGCCTGGAACCAAGGTGATTCGCTGTCTCTTGCTGTCGAGTCCTTTGAGGGTCCGCAGCACTCCCTGGAGCGCCGACAGGTCATCCGCAGCCAGCTCACGGGTCTCCACGTCGCCAGATCCGGCCAGCACGTCGGTGCTCCGTACACTGGCGCGCACCACGAAGCCGGACTCTCCGAGCGTGACATCGAGCGTCTCGATGGGACCTGGCGGAATGGGCGGCAGCTGGTCGCCAGGTGCGGACACTGCGAGAGGCAGTCCCGCCAACTTCCGCGCATTGGTGGTCATCAGGAGCATGGGCAGCAGAATGACCATGAGCGACACGACCGACAAAATTGCCGGGCGAGTGTCGGGCGGCTGGGCGGGGTCTCGGAACAGGCGCCGCATGGCTCAAGCTGAACGGTCGGGCTGGGCCCGGTGAACGGCGACTGCAGCAGCGGCGGCCTCGGTAAATGCGAGGAGCCGTCTTACTCGAGCGTCGAGGAATGCGTGAGCGCCCAGGGCTGGAATGCCGACCAGCAGGCCATAGGCAGTGGTGGCCATGGCGGTCGCGATGCCCTGGCTGAGACGTGCTGCGCGCTCCACTGTACTGGCGTCTCCGAGTCCCTGAAACGCCACAATGAGACCAAAGACCGTGCCCAACAGCCCAAGCATGGTGGCGATGTTGCCTACGGTCGCCAGGTAGGGCACCCGCTGCGAGATGCGCACTTCCACGCGCGCGGCCGCCGCTCCCATCGCGTCCCATACGGCAGCTTGGGGCGCCTCCAGGCCGGCTCGAACCACCCTGGCGCTCGGATGGGTGCCCAGCCTGCTCAACGCCGCGGCGGGGTCGGTCCCGAGCGCGCGCAGCAGCTCGTCTTCGGACACTCGCCAGCCCCACAGCAGCAAAAACCCACGTTCCAACAGTACCGCGATGCCAAACGCCATCACGGCGGTGAGCGCGTACATGAAGCCGGCACCCGGCCCTTCAAAGGCCCCTAGCAGTGAGCTGAGCACCAGTTCCTCCAAGTCCTATCTGCGGCGACGAGTCCGCGAAGTCTCCGGATGCCTACCACGTGGAGAGTGTCTCCCACGGGGTCGCACCGAGCAGGACGGTCTGGGATTGCTGCTGATCGCGTGTCGGCACGAGCAGAGCTGGGGAGAGATGATACCGAAGGGAGCTGGTTGTGCCTGCCATTCCGCCCGAGATGACCGTGCGGGAGGCGGGGATGGTCTGAAGGTGCAGGGAGCCCTCCTGGTTCCGTTAGCAGGGCGCAGCGAGGGCACCTTTGCCTGAACCTCGTCGGAGAGTCGATGTACATCCGCTCCACCTGGACCACCGCCCTGCTCGTGTCGACCATCGCTTGCTCGAGTGGCCCCACCGGTCCGAAGGACTGCAAGGCGATGTCTGCGGGGACCCCACGCGACGAGTGCTGGGTGGCCCACGCCCCTGAACTCTTCCGCAACACCCCCGACAGTCGGGTCGCCATCGAGCTCATCCAAGCACAGGTGGCCGACGTCAATGCCCGAGACTTCATCTGGCTGATGGTCACCCGCGAGGTCGACCCATCAAGCTACCAGTATTGCAAGCTGATCGAAGGACAGGCTCTGGCCGAGCGATGTCGGGTCGTCGTGAGCCGCCCGCATCTCCACCGTGAGCTCGTCGGCGAAGCCCGCGGGGGACCAAAGGGTGCAGGCGGAGGACCTCCTCCGGGCGGTGGCCCTGCTCCAGGTGGCGGTCCTCCCCCAGGTGGCGGTCCTCCCCCAGGTGGCGGTCCTCCCCCGCAGTAGGCTGCGGTACTGCTGGACGGTCCAGGTCCACATCCTCAAGGTCGCCCCGGTTGGGGTCGGCTTGGTGGAGGCGCTTCCAGACGGTGGGCCGGAGCAAGCTGTGGGGCAGCCACATGCTCGTCGAGCCCGGAGCCATGCGGGTGGACGACGCAAGGGATCCCTCAGCCGCCGCTTGGTTCGTGACAAGATACGACAAAGCATTGTGCTTCGCGCTTCATCTTTCCATCTCTTGGTGGGTCGAACCGCTGCCATACTGAGGCGGGCTCAAGACACACGACACTTGAAGAAGGTCCTCCCCGCAATCGGGCCCCACCGCATGTAGATGGAGGAGACGCTGAGACGATTGCAAAGTGTGGTCCGGCGAGGAGGACGATTCTTCAAGTCTTCGAGATATGGGTCAACAGGGTGAAAACGCCGGTCTTCAGCCTGCCGTTGCACGGGGAACGCCCCGCTTTCGACACGTTGATCCTACGACACCGCGACATCGCTCGCAACCCCAAATGTGTCCCCACCGGGGGAACTTGGCCCACTGGAGGCGTCACCGGGTTCCTCTGTCCTTATGCTGGAGCTTTCGAGGTGAACGAATACTGCTTGATGGTCGTGGTTTTCGCCGACTGAGGTGCTGTTTCGAGAGAACCTGGCCGTCGAGCTCCGGCGATCTTCGTCGACAATTCGGGACATTTTGCCCTGTGGCGGGCCCCCTTCGAGATCGCGACATCGATGTCGCTATGGATCTGCAGGTTCTATGCCAGGACTGGGATCAGCTTGGCTGAGCGTCGGTCTGGGTGGTCTCGATCAGCTCGTTCAGTAGGCTGACGACCTTGCGCATTGAAAACGGCTTGCGCAGGGCTGCGGACCATCGGGCGGATCGTCGCTCGCCGGACGACAGAGGACTGCCGGAGGCCACAATGATGGGAGCACGAGGGAAGCGCGCACGAATGCCTTCGATGACGCCACTCCCACCCACACCGGGGAGGTGCCAGTCGACCACTGCAGCATCGAGCTGTGCCTCATCGGTCTGCAGCCAGTCGACGACGTCGCGACCGCTTGAGAAGGCGATGACGGAGAACCCTTGCCACTGAAGGAACTCGACGAGGGCTTCTCGTTGCGCTTGTTCGTCTTCAACAATGACAACAGCCAATCCAGTCATCGCAGCCTTGCTCCCGTTTCGTGGAGCCGTTGCGTAACGAGGGGGCGATGTCGAGTTTGTGGCGTGCTTGCAAGGCGGTTGCTCGACGCTGCACTCGGTCGGCAACCGCGACGTATTACACTCTCCCCCGAACCGGTGCAGGCAACATGTCCCCGGGAGTCAGGAGGTCGTGCGTGCGGGTCACCCTTGAGCTGGTGGGAGGTGGGGAAGGTCCCCGTGTGTGGTCGCTGTTGCGGGGCACCACTCGCATTGGGCGCGCACCGGACAACGACTTTGTTGTTCCCAAGCCATCGGTCTCAAGCTACCATCTGGTCATCGTAAACGAACAGGAGCAGGTCTCTGTTCGCGACCTCGGCAGCACCAACGGCACCTACATCAACGAGCGCCGCGTCGAGGGCACTCGTCGGCTGAAGGACTCCGACTTCCTTCGGGTTGGACTCGTGGTTCGCGCCCGCGTGCGACTGAAGCCCGACAGGCAGCCCGCCCAGCACCCGGACGGCTGGCTGGTCCACGAAAACACCGGTCGGTCCTTCCCGTTGTTGGGCCCGGTCGTGCTCGAGCAGCTGTTGTCCAACCTCTCGGTCAGCGAGCTCACCGAGCTGGGGGACACACCCGAAGACGCCTCTGGAGGCGCACTCCCGCACCGCATCCACCTCAAGCATGGTGTGGTGCATATCGACGGTCCCGAGGGCGCGTATGTCGTTCAGCTGGGGACCACGTTTCAGGTGGGTCCCCACGGACTGCTTGCGGTGAGTGCGGACGACGTGGGCTCTACGACGGTCTCCTCGTCCGAAGCGCGTTGGACCCTCCGCGTCGACATCGCGGGGCGCGCCGGCTCCCAGGCTGAGGTGATCGATCCGGAAGGGTGCGTGCAGGGCACCATCCGCGCTGCGAATCGGGTCGCGGTGCTTCACCAACTGGTGCGCCAGCTGCAGGCCGACAGGGCGGTCGGGGCGCCAGAGTCCGACCGTGGCTGGCTCGCCGACGAAGATCTCATGAAAGGCGTGTGGGGCCGTCACTGGCGCAACAAGGGCTCCGCGTCGTTTCAGGTCCTTATTCACAGAGTGCGCAAGGACCTCGCGCGGGTAGGCTTGGCGGGGGCGGTAATCGAGAAGCGGTCGGGTCACACCCGTCTGCGGCCGGGCACGGTTCTGGTGGCGAGCCAAGAGCAGCGATAAATGGAGTCTCTTGAGCTGCTGGCAGGACGCTATCGGCTGGGCGGCCGGCTCGGCGAGGGCGGTGCGTCTGTTGTCTTTCGCGCGCGTGATGAGCGTCTGGGCGTCGACTGCGCGGTGAAGGTCCTCACGCCGCCTCGCAGCTCTCTGCGAGCGGCGCTCCGGCGGCGTCTGCAGGCCGAAGCCCGGGTGATGGCACGGCTGGCCCACCCCAACATCCTGCCCGTGATCGATGTGGGCACCGGTGACGGCATCGACTTTGTGGTCATGGCGCTTGCGGAGGGAGGCAGCCTGGCGGACCGCCTGAAGTCCGGTGGGCCGGTCCCTCCCGATGAGGTGGTGGAGATTGGGCTGCAGGTGCTGTCCGCGCTTGAAGCGGCCCATCGGGAGGGGGTGGTCCACCGTGATGTGAAGCCCCAGAACCTACTGGTCACCAAGAGCGGACGAGTGCAGCTGGCGGACTTCGGCATTGCTCTGGTCACTGGTCCCGGGGCGGATCGGCGCACGAGCACCGGTGTGGCCATGGGGTCGATGGCCTTCATGGCGCCAGAACAGCGGCTGGATGCCAGTCGGGTCGATGCCACTGCCGACCTCTACGCCACCGGAACTACGCTCTACACACTGCTTACCAACCGAAGCCCGATGGATCTGTTCACCGAGGATGGTTCTTCGCCGCGTTGGTCGGCCATTCCAAGCCCTCTCCTGCCCGTCCTCTTTCGAGCGACCCGCCACTCGCCTGGGGACCGCTTTGAAGATGCGGCCGCGATGGCTCTGGCACTGAAGCGAAGTGGTGAAGTCCTGGAGACCGGTCTTCTCGCAGTCCCCGATGCGGGTGAGAACATTCCGTTCGCGACTCATCCCAGCTGGCTGAGCGTACTTTCGCCCGTCACCAAGGGTTCGAGTGTGCTCGCGCCCACTACTGTCGAAGCATCGACCGAAGCCACCGCCGACTTCAAGGACTCGCCAAGCGGCTCTCGTGGATGGGTGGGGCTCGGGATTGGCGCGATGGTGGGTGTCGTGGCGATTGGTGGCGCTGTGGCTCTCAAGCCGACTGGGGAGCCATTACCCATCGATGCACCACCCGAGCTGGCTGAGATTGCAACAGCCACTCCTCCTGCCGAGTCGCCGGTCGCCACCGTCATGTCGCCTAGTGATGTCGAGCTTGTCGAGCTTGTCGAGCCTGTCGAGCCTGTCGAGCCCGCACCCGAGCCTGCGGCGGTCGTTGCCGCATCGCCTCCCAAGCCACTACCGCCAGAGTTCAGCCCCACGCCTGCGGCCAACAATCGCTCGAAGGTCGCTCCCCAAGACAGTGGTCCGCCGCCCTACCCGCTGTCCGCCCAGTCCGCTGCTCCTGGTGGCCAGTGGTTTCTCAACGTAAACGCCGTCGACCAGCGACTGCGCATCGTTGTTGATGGCAACACGGTACGGGGCACAGTGGATGCCCAAAGTGGCCAGGGCCGAAGCCGTGTGGCGGTGCGTGGCACTTGGCGTCCGGCGGCGCGAACCCTCCAGCTGGTGGAGACGGGACCGGAAGCAGGGAGCCAGCCCGCCCGCTACAGTCTGCGCCTCGACGGCGCGCTGGGCCGCGTTGTAGATGGTGACTTGACCCATGGCCGAGGAGGTCTCAGCTTGGTCTCGGGGTATCGTCAGCCCGTCAGCGAGTGGTGATGCTCCTTTTGTTGCCCGTCGTCGGCTTTGCAGCTGAGCCTCTGCATATTGGCGAAGTGCATGGCCTCGTCGAGACCTCTACGGCGCGCAGCCCGGGGGCGCGGTCTCTTGGAGCCGGGGCCTTCTTCGGTGTGCGCACGGAGGGCCAGCGCTTCGACCATGGGGCCCGACTGAGCCTGCTGACTGGCTCCACCGCTCCTTTCGCCGGCGACCTGCGGGGCCAGTCTCGGCTCTGGCTTTCGGACCCCGGGGCCTGGGCGTCGGTCGCGCTGTCCTACGGCGTGCGGGCCGACTCAGAAGGCTTTGGTCCAGTGGGTGACCTCGAAGTGGCCTGGGACGTGCCCCTGTCCCACGCCGATGCGGTCCATCGCTTGCGCATCGGCGGACGCCTGGGTGTCGCGGGCGTTCAGCCCGAGTATGCCGCCCTTGCCGTCGGACTCGCCTGGGGACCTCCTCCATCGCCCCCACCCGAGCCCGAAGTTCCCGACGCCCGCATCTGGCTGCCCCATCCGGTGTGTGCCTGGGTCCATCCGGACGACCTCGATGCCGTGCTCGCCGACCTCCCACCCGACAAGCAGCCTCAGATCCACACCGTCCCTTTCCCCGCGCCTGATGTCGACGTGAGCGGGCTCGACGGTGCTGCGCCCCAACCCGCGCTTCTGCAGGGGGCACTCCTCGTCGTGGGCCGCCCGGGTGATCGGGTGGTGGTTGGCGAGCAGGAAGTTCCTGCTGGCGCCGACGGTGTGGTGCAGTTTGCAGTCGCAGAAGGTCCCGTGGAGGCTGAGGTGGTCGGGGGCGGACGACGCCTGCATGTGCACGCTGCGGTTTCAAAAGGTCATGGCACCTGGGTTCGCATCGACGACCCCGTGCCCAGCAACATTGAGTTCGACATGGGTAGTGAGGTTCTGGATGCTGCATCCAAGGACCGTCTCGCTGCTTTGGTCTCGAATGCCGGCGACTGGGAGTTCGAGCTTCAGGGCGGCTTCAGCCCTGAGGGCGAACGGGAGGCCAACATCTCTCTTGCCAACCGACGGTCGGCGATGGTGCGCGCCGCGCTGCTGGAGCTTGGCCTGCCCGAAGCCCAGGTCCGAATCGTCAGTGCGGCGGTCCCCGAAGATGCCACCAGTGCTGCGGCTCGGCGGGTGTGCACCATCCTGCCTCGTTCGCCCGGTGAGGTGTCGCCATGATGCTGTTTTGGCTGCTGACATGGACCGCTCTGGCCGGTGACCACGTAGTGGTCCATAATGGTGATACGGTGGAGTCTTTCGCCGAAAGTGACGCGGATATGGCCACCCGAATCCGCGCTCTGAATGGGCTGGGTCCAACAGAGCAACCTGCCGTGGGCTCGCTCGTTGAGCTTCCCGACGGTCTGAGCGGACTGCCAATGGAGGCAGCGGTCGTCAATGTGTACCGAGGCGCTGCTGCTGCGCTGCCCAGATCCCCCCAGATCAATCTCGTCCCAGGCATGGGGCTGCCTGCTGGTTCTCGGGTCTGCACCTCGATGGATGGCTACGTCACGCTGCGGCTGGCGATCGATCAAGAAGGGCTGCAACACGACGACATCACGCTGCTGCCCAGCACATGCCTCACCATCCAGGCTACTTCGTCCCGGTCGTCTGGCCGCCGCTCCATGGTTCGCTTGGAGACGGGCTCGATCACAGTTCCGCGGCCCGACGCGGGGGCTTCGCCCGGTGAGATCACCGTGGCGACCGAAACGGGCATCACCACGGCCGATCGAGGCGGCTTCCGGGTCCATGTGGAGTCCGATGTCGCCCGCACGGAGGCGCTCTACAATCCACTGTCCGTGTTTGGCGGAGGCGTAGAACAACGGGTCGAACCCGGTCAAGGGAGCCGGGTTCGTGCAGGCCAAGCGCCGTCCACCCCGGTCGCCTTGCTGTCCCCTGGGCATCCCATTCGCCCCTTGGATGGCGCGACCCTGCGGCGTCCGGACTTCTCCTGGGTCCGCGTCGATACCGCCCTTGGCTATCAGTTCGAGCTCGCCAGCAGCGAAGACTTCCGCGAAATGCTGGTCGCCCGCTCCGTCGACCGTCCCTCCTGGGAGCCCGCCCGCCTGCTGCTCCCCGGCGATGTGGAAGGCATTTGGTGGCGGGTGTCTGCCATCGATCGCCACGGGTTCACTGGGGTCCCGTCTGCCCCCCAGCGGCTGGCCCTTCCGGTCGGAGTCTCGCCATGAGTAGCGCGTACATCGTGCTTCTGGGCGTGGCTTTGGCGCGGGACTCTATGGTTGCGCCCCCCGCATTGGCGGCCGACCCCGTTCGGCCAGACCCCTTCGCGACCCGCACCAGTGTGGTCCCTGACACCCGGTCTTTCTCTGGTCACCGGGCCGTCCTCTTCGCCAGCCACGTGCGCGACCCCCTGGTCTTTCGTCCCGCCGCCTCCGATGAGGTCATCGCGATTGTGGGCCCGGTGTGGGGACTGACGGGTGGTCTGGCCTGGGCGCGCGGTCCGCTTGCTGTCGCCGCGACCCTTCCCGCGCAGTTCGCCATCGGATCAGACCTCCACGATGGCCGTCCAGCCAGTGCTCTCGGCGACCTGGCGGTGGACTCTCGCTTCGTGGGTCTCGATGCGTCGGAGGCCCCCGCTGGCGTGGCCGGTCAGCTGCGACTCACCGCTCCCCTCGGAGGAGATGCCCAGTATATGGGCCAGCCTGGCTTCAGCTGGGAGCTGCTGGTTGTCGGCGAGGTCGCGCCAGCCAGCTGGTCCTTCACTGCAGCTGTTGGCACCCGCGGTGTGCCAGAGGTGAAGATTGACGGTCAGAGCCTCGACGACCTGTTGGTCTACCGGCTCGGAGTTGCGCGGGTGCTCGGAGAGGGTGGGACAACCGCGGAGTTCCTTGGACAGCGTCAGTATCAGGGCTTTCTCGACGACCTCACGAACAGTCCCCTCGAGGTCGTTGTCGGTGGTTGGCGATATCTCGACTCCGACCAACGGAACGCTCTCCGCGGAGGACTCGGCTGGGGCGTCAATCCAGGAATCGGCTCCCCGCAGGTGCGCCTGCTCGTGGGCATCCACAGCCTCGCCCCCTGAGCTGGCAAGCGCGTCGCGGAGGTCGCCTCAGCACTCTTCGACTGCGCGGTATCGCACCACCACTTCGCTGCCCGCACCGGGGGGCCGGTCGCTGTCGAACACGATGGTGTGGTCTTCGGCCCGGTACTCATAGTGCGGCCATGCGTCGCCATCGACCTCCACCTCGATGCTCTCGGGGATCGGCTCGGGCTCTAGGGGATGCTCGAGGGCCAGCCGGAGATCTGCGACCGCGGCGTCGGCAATCTGGCCCACGATCGCTGAAAGGTCCGACGAACACAGGTCGACGAGTGCGCCACTCGACAGCACCGCCATCTCCGCGTAGGTCTCGTCGTAGAGGGTGCCCCCGCAGCCGAAGGTGTCGGTGGGAAGGATGGTGCTCACCATGGTCTGGGATGCCACAGGGGCTTCCGCTGCGATGCGGGCCAGCTGGGTTGTCGCGCTCTGTTCCGACTGGTCGTGGTCGCCGGCGACCAGCAGCACATGGAGGCGTGCTCCGGGTCGAAGGAAGCCTTCCAGGCAGCCTCCCTCGTCGGCTTGGGCGAGGGCGGTGACCGCTTGGACTCCCAGCCAGTCGCTGCCAGGGCCCCGCTCGCCTTCCAGGCCCACTTGTAGATGGTCGATGCGGGCCAGCCGCTCGACGGATGTATCGGCCCAGCTTGGGAGGGTCTGCGGACAGGGAGACTCGCCGGTGATGACCGCGGTGTGAAGACTGGTCCCGACATCGAGAAAGCCGTCTATCAGTGCTGGGACAGCGGCTTGGACCGATGGAATTCGCAGTCCCATCACGCCATCTGTGTCTGCGACCACCATCAGGTCGACCACTGCGCCTGGACTGTAGGTGAATTGTTCTTCCACGCCGTCGACCTGCAACGCCAAGCCTTCCAGCAGCACGTCGCTGCGAGCTTGGCGGGGGTCGTCGGTGATCACGGAGGCCGTCGCGGGTCGGAGGCCGCCGCTGTCACCTAAATACCCCGGTGAAAATGCGTAGCTGAGACGAAGGCGCTCCCCGGGGTCGAGCTGAGCGGGTGTGGGGTCGACCGTGAGGGACCACGCGTCCCATGGGTCGTCGAGGACCAGATCCTCCACGGTCAGTGGTTCGCTCCCTTGGTTGAAGACATCGACTGAAACCCTGCTTTCGCATCCAATGGGTGCGGTGGTTCCATCCGGGTCGTCGACGCCCACGACTGGAGCGGATCCGCGACCCAGCACTTCGACACGCCAGTCTCCGGGCTGAATCTCGAGCACAGCTTCCCAGCGGCCATCGGTGGGGGGCGCAAAGACCACTGGCAGCACATGCACTTCGCCAGGCGCGATGTCCATCACCGGCTCGGCCGAGAGCGAGAAGACCTGGGCGTCTTCGCCGTAGAGGCCGATGAGCTGGTCATGCCCGTAGACGGTGACCGCTTCGTTGCCGGCATTGCGCAGCGTGAGGGTGCGCTGGGTGCCGGCTTCGGATGGAGTGACAGTGCCGAAGTCGATGGTGGCTGGACTCACCACCAAGATGCTCTCGCCTGGAGTCTCTTCGTCGATCTTGTCAAGGCCCCGGAACGACCCGAGCGGCTCGCACCCCAACAGCCCGCAGAGCAGCACAAGGCGAACCTGTGCATCCGGACCCTGCGGTCGACGTGGCATGGATGCTCCTTGGGACCACCTCAACGCTGTGGCGGCGGCGACCACCCTACTGAGAGTCCATGATGCCACATGCCCAAGCGGTCCGCGTCCATGGTGTAGGCCGCGTAGCGAGTGTCCAGCCGCACCACGAGGGTCTGCGCACCGATGCGGGGGGTCCAGAGTGCGCGGATGCCTGCCGCGCCGGTGAGCTGCATCTGGTTTCGGGTCTCGGTCTGGGTGCCGGTCTCGTCGATGTAGTCTTCGAAGAGGCGCCAGGGCGCCAACAGCTCGACCTGCGGACCGATGCTCGCGGTGCCCCATCGGGCGCCGAGACTCGCCCCCGCCGCCAAGCTGCCCGCCGACACTGGCAGGGCGCCCAAATTTCCAGTCTGCTCGTCGACAAAGCCCCGCCAGCCGCCGCCGCGCACGTGAAGTGCCGGACGAAGCCTCTTGCCGAGCGAGACCGGCTCCAGCCACTGCAGCTCCACCTCGGGGGTGACTGCATGAAACCAGGGCAGGGCATCGCCGGTGTGGGCCACGGACCCGAGGCTCATTGAGATGCGCGAGCTGCGAGCGGGGTCGAGCAGCGACTCCACAGGCAGTGTGACACCCGCTTCGAGGTGGACGGTCTGGCGGGCAAGTGTGGAGCCGTCGGCGGCCTGGAGCTCGATGCGGTGACGCCCGGGCTCGATGGCGGTGAGGCCGGGCATTGCGCCCCGGGGCTGGCCGTCGACCAGCAGGCGTGCCTTGCTCAGAATCTCGTCACAGGCGGTCAGCAGCGCCTGCTCCGCGTTGGAGCGTCGGCTGGGGTCACCCGAGAGGTAGATCTCTTCGTGGCCAACAATCCGGTACTCCGCGCGTGGAACCTGCATGCCGCCGGTGTGGCGGATGGTGCGGTCGCGGGCGTAGTCGTGGGCCTCGGCCACATCGACCAAGCCGTCGCGATCGAGGTCTGCATCGTCGCGGCCGTCGGTCAGAGACTCGAGAAGAAAGTGGGTGTAGACGCCATTTTCGAGCTCGGGGTCTTCCATTGCGGGCTGATGGTACTGGGCGGCGAACAGGCGAGCTTCAGACTCGGAGACGGCGTGGAGTCCGCGAGGAGCCGGCGCCTCGCCGCGGAGCCCGGCCAGCAGCTGGGCGGTGGGGTCGTTGACAGCGGAGCGTCCCGCGAGACTGCCGGTGTCGCGGCCGTTGTGACAGGTGTCCATTACGAGCACGCGGCGGCGCGCGGCCTGGCTGTTGACGAGGTTCTCCAGCTCCGCAATGGCGATACCGGTGTGCTCGGGATCATCCAGGCGGGCATCGCTCGGCAGGAACCACAGGCGGCTGCCTTCGCGGGGATCGAGCGTGAGGGTGCCGTGACCGGACAGGTACACGAAGAAGGTGTCGTCGCGCTGGAGGTCGGCGGAGGCGATGGCCAGCGCGCGTCGGATGCCGTCGGCGGTGGTGGCTTGGGCGCCTGAGACGACGAACACTTGGTCGAAGCCGCCTGCGTCGCCCGACTCCAGCACCGATCCCAGGTCGCGGGCGTCCTTTTCGGGGAAGCGCAGTCCCTGCAGCATGGGGTCGGCGTAGTCCTGCACTCCGATCACGACCGCCACGCGGCGGGCTTCCCAGACGCTGTCGCCCGTGTCGTCGCCGCCGGCCACAACGCCAGCATGTGCGGTCCCAAACAGGGGAGCTACTCCAAGGACAATCATGGGCAGGGACGGCATCATGGCTGGACCCGGAGCAGGCGTTCATCACAAGCGAGGTGGCCGACCCTCGCGCACACCGAACCGGCAGGCTCACTGAGAGTAGCCGGATCCACCGACAGACCGCTGGCGGGGTCTTCGGGGAGTGTGCCCGAGGGGGCGGCCAGGAGCACAAAGCGGGCGTCGGACTCGCCGGGCTCGACCTGCCAGGCCAGGGGTTGCGCGCCCATCTGAAGATTGGAGTCACCAGCGGTCAGCGTGGCCGTGGTGACGACTTCCGCGCCGGAGCCGTCGACCCGCACCAGCGCGACGTCAGCAGGTCGGTCGAGCGCAACGCGGAACTGCACCTTGGTACCGGACGGGTAGGCGGCGTCGCGGCGATGGCGCTCCAGGCCGGTGCCTTCGTCGACAGCGACCTTGAGAGCGACCGTGGGAAGGATGTCTCCCGAACCACGGGCGACCAGGCGGTCGGGGGGAGCTGGGGACGGTCCACCCGGCCAAGCGACGACCAGTGCCATGGCGGCCGCCAGTCCGCCTACAATCATGGCGAAGGGCCACTTTTGATGTGTCGAACGACGGACGGGTGCAGCGGACGGGGCCATCTCAGCCAGCACGGCCTCAAGTGTGCGCTTCGACAGCTCCGCCGGTACCTCAAGATCTGGAAGATCGGCCGCCAGTACGTCAATCTCCGCGAGGGCCGCCGCGAGATCAGTGCACGCATCACAGGAGGACACGCCTGCCTCGAAGTCGGTCAGAACGCCCACAGGAACGGGGGACTCCCCGAGCAGCACGGCCTCGGCGTATGCGCAGTCATGGGGGCGGGTCATTGGGTGTCCCCCGTGAGGAACTTGCGCAGCCAGGACCGGCCCCGGCTGATGCGCGCGCGGGCATTGGCGGGAGAGATCGACAACGACTCGGCCACCTCATTGTGGTCGAAGCCCTCGACTGCGCCCAGCACGAAGGCCTCGCGCAGCGTGTCAGGCATGGCCGCCAGTCCACGCTCCAAGGTGAGACGGGCCTCGGTGTGCTCGTTGTGGGCGCGGGTGGGGGCGTCCCATTCTTCGAGCGAGACCGCAATAGGACGTCGGACCTGCCGGCGTCGAAGGTCCACCGCCGCGTTTGCTGCGATGCCGAACAGCCAGGGCTTTAGCGGTCGCGAGGGGTCCCATGAGTCCCGCGCCTTGAACATCTTGAGGAAGGTGTCCTGAAACAGCTCCGCCGCCGCCTCTCGGTCGCCAGTGCGGCGCACCAAAAAGCCAAAGATCCGCCGCTCATAGCGACCGAACAGGACCTCGAAGGCCTGCGGGTCTCCGCTTTGGACCTGCAGCATGAGTTCCTCGTCCGAAGGGCTCGGCAAAGGCGCGGTGACTGATGGGTCGCGGGACAGGCGCAATCTCCGTCCCGGTGAACGGCAACATCGCCGCTCATCCAGGGTCTACGCTGAGAAGAGGAAGGTGTGACACGGCCTGCATCAAATCATGCGGGTGTGGGCACTTCTTCTGAGGCGGCCGGTGATTCGTCGGACTTGCGGCGACGGCCGACCACAAACACACCGGCAGTCCCCAAGATGCAGAGGTACGGAAACACCCAGCCACCGGCCACATACAGTGTGTCGAAGGTTGCAAGTCGCACCTCTTCGACCTTGGCCACATCCACGAAGGTCTTGGTCTCGCCCACGATCCGACCATGGGGCTCCACCAGCCAGCTCACGCCTGTGTAGGCCGTGCGCACCATCGGTCGGCCAAACTCCATCGCTGGCACAGTGGTGAGCATGGCGTGCTGGTGAGGCGAGGAGGTGTTCCCAAACCATGCGTCGTTGGTGATGACCACGAACAAGTCGACGGGACGATCGCCAGTGCCTTCGTATAGCCACCACATTGGAAGGTTGAGGATCGCCTCGTAGCAGATGGGCACGGAGTAGGTGTAGTCGATGCCTTCGCTGGTACGGGCCTCGAAGGTGGTGGGCACATCCCCCGCTTGAAAGTCGCCCACGCCCTCGATCTGGTCGGCGAGCCAGGGGAACCAGGACGAACCCGGAATGTACTCACCAAAGGGCAGGGGAATCATCTTGTCGTAGCGCCCGACCAGGTCGCCCTGCCGGTTGTAGGCGTAGACTGAGTTGTAGCTCGTGACCTTGGGGCGGCCCCCAGCACCCTCACTGACCTCCCAGGTGCCGCCGCCGATGAGCAGGTGGAAGTCGTAGCGCTGGGTCCAGCCGCTGTAGAACTCGCGGGGGGACTGCTGGCCTAGCCACGCCGCTTGGCGCTCCTCATCGGGATTGTAGAGGATGGCGCCTTCGGGCCAAATCACCAAGTCAGGCTTATCGTGGAGGGTCTTGCGGGTGGAGTCGACCCAGGCCTTGGTGGTGATGGAGGGGTGCTCGGCCAGCCGCACGTTCATCGAGACGTTGTGCTGCAGCAGCCCCACCTTGACCTTGGGCGCGTCTTCCAGCTCTGCGTCCACCATGTCGATGCGCCAGAAGCCGAAGGCCAGGTTGCCGAGAAAGACTGCAGCGAAGGCGCCCATCGACTTGAGGGGGAGGGGACGGCCCTCGCGTCGGGACCACACCACCTCGGTGGCCACCGAGTTGGACCACCAGACCAGGAAGGTGAGCGAAGTAATGCCGAGGACCGACACCAGCTGCCAGGTGGGCATGAAGCGGTACTGGCTGACCCCATGGTAGTAGGGAAACAGCGTGGGCAGCATCTCCATGGTGACCCAGATTGCGGGAAGAGCGAGGGTCCAGCCTGCTCCGAAGCGCTCTCTCAGCCAGTGCACTGTGCGGCCCATCAGCAAGTAGGGCAGCGAAAAGACCGTCGCGAACAGCAGGTGGGCCAGGAATGCCAAGATCCACGGCACGTTGCTGAACCGGATGATGGTCTCGATGATCCAGAAGTACAGGATGAAGATGGCGACCCAGCCGCCAAACCAAGCAATGCGCCCGTTGCGCTTGTGGTCGCCCGGACGCATCGCCCAGAGCATCGGCACAAACGACAGCCAGTGCATCCAGTGAATGTTGGCGGGCGCGGAGATGAACACCAGCATCACGCCCGAGGCCACGCTGGCGAGCAAGCGTGGTGCGAGCTCGATCAGCCCTTCCGTCGAAAATCCCGACTTGGAAGCGGGAGCCGGGTCGAGTTTGGTCATGCGAGACCTGGGGACTTGAGGAGGGGTTGGACGGTGCCCGGTCTATCCTGCCTTGGGCGCCCAGGCGGGGGAACGACTCGCCATCCGGGCCTGGATGGCTTCCATCACTTCACCGGCGAGTAGGGCCTTCACACCGGCTTCGGTCTCCGCTGCGAACTGTTGGTCGAGGCACTCTTCAGCCCCTCGAAGCAGACCCAGAGAGCCTTCGGTGGCCACCGGCGCACCCTTGGCCATGTCCCACACGAGGGCCAGAGCGTCGGAGAGCGCCTCTCCAGAAGCGCTGCGCTGTTCGATGAGACCCCAGTTCTCGGCGGTCTCCACCCCGATCTTGCGCCCGCTGCTGATGAGCCAGGTGGCCCGGCCAGGACCCACCAGTCGACGAAGCAGTGTTGTGCCGCCCACATCGGCGACGAAGCCCAGTCGAGGCTCGGGCATGGACATCACTGCGGTGTCCGACGCCACCCGCACATCACAGTGCAGGGCGACTTCCAGTCCGCCACCAAAGCACGGGCCTTCGATGGCCGCGATGGTGGGCACCTTGGCTTCCCGCAGCGGGGAGAGGCAGCCCTTCAAGCGATGGATGATGCTGCGGAGCTGGTCGGGATCTTGGGCACCGATGGCCTGGCCGACCTCCATGAGCAGCGGGTTGTCCAGCTTGAGGTCCATGCCCGCGGAAAACACGCTGTCCGAGCCGGTGACGATGATGGCCCGCGCTTCGTCTGGGACCGCGAGAACAGCGTCTCGCAGGCTTTCCCAGGCGGGTCCGCCAAGCGCATTTCTGCGTTTGGGTCGGTCGATGCGCACCACCCAAGCGATGCCATCCACCAGCCCTGCCACCACTCCGTTGCCCATGACTGCCTCCGAGTCGGCGGCCGACTATCCTGCTGGCCTAATTGTGGTGCAGTTCGTCCAAGAAGCAGGACACCCGCGAAGCCGAGGCCCCGCGGGTGTCGAAAGTCAGGTGACCGGGCTCACATCATGCCGCCCATTCCGCCCATTCCACCCATTCCACCCATGCCGCCCATGCCGCCCATTCCACCCATGTCGCCGCCGCCACCGCCGGCCGGGGCCTTCTCGGGGCGCTGCGAGATCACAGCTTCGGTGGTGAGCAGGAGGCTGGCCACGCTGGCTGCGTTCTGCAGCGCGGTGCGGACCACCTTCGTGGGGTCGATGACGCCCATCTCCACAAGGTCGCCGTAGGTGTCGGTGGCGGCGTTGTAGCCGTAGCCGCCTTCGCCCTTGCGCACCTTGTTGACCACGAGGCTGCCGTCGACGCCGGCGTTGGCGGAGATGGCGCGGATGGGCTCCTGGATGGCGTCGCGCACGATCTGCACGCCGAAGGCCATGTCCCCTTCGGCGTCGATGGCGTCGAGGGCCGCCAGCGAGCGCACGAGGGCGACACCGCCACCGGGCACCACGCCTTCTTCGATGGCTGCGCGGGTGGCGTTGAGGGCGTCCTCCACGCGGGCCTTCTTCTCCTTCATCTCGATCTCGGTGGCGGCACCCACGTGGATGACGGCCACGCCGCCGACGAGCTTGGCGAGGCGCTCTTGGAGCTTCTCGCGGTCGTAGTCGGAGGTGGTGTTGCGGATCTGGCCACGGATCTGCTTGACGCGACCCTTGACGGCATCGCGGGAGCCGGAGCCCTTCACGATGGTGGTGGCGTCCTTGGTGATGACGATGCGGCCGGCGCTGCCAAGGTCGGACAGCTCGAGGGCGTCGAGCTTGGTGCCGAGGTCTTCCATGATGGCGCGGCCGCCGGTGAGGATGGAGATGTCCTCGAGCATGGCCTTGCGA
>Ga0315321_10001438_pt1 | contig 18279 bp, 23 predicted proteins | sample M180m21515metaG_FD_203464 | JGI IMG/M metagenome (GOLD analysis project Ga0315321, IMG submission 203464) | Ammonia-oxidizing marine archaeal communities from Monterey Bay, California, United States - M1 80m 21515 | ecosystem: Environmental > Aquatic > Marine > Intertidal zone | place: USA... | reverse complement strand
TACTGATGAATCGTAGGCATCTAGCACTACATTCTCATCATCAAATGAGGTATAATACGTCGGCATAGTATCGTTACGTATAAGTAAAATACTATCTGATGCTACATCATTAACCTGTAACACATCAGATGAAAGACTGTTTCTACCATCAGATAAACTAAAGAACTCATCTGGTGTTAGGTATGTTAGTCTTTCATATTCTACTCCACCTACAGTCTTAGAAACGTTGTAGTCTAAGAACTCTATGTTCTTTACTCTACTAGGAAATGTAAAGTGAGTAGGTCTTACTGAACTAGAGAAAGATGTTAGCTTTATTGTTTGAGCATGTTCAGGTATTATACGAGTAGAGATTAAATTAAAGTAGGTGTTCTCTACTACCTTAGCTATTTGTTCAGCTTCGTTAGAATCAGAAATGCTGTTGATCTCTTCCGAATCCATATCGGATAAGATATTTTGTACCATTTCGAGAAGAGTCATTTTCATGTTATGCACTCATTCCTATAATAGAAACATAGATATTAGCATAGTTAACATCTACGTTATCTGCACTAGCTTTTGTTTTAATTTCTATGTAATCGTTCTGTGTTAAAGCAGTTAAGCCAGTTACACTTATTGAACCCCAAGCACCAGATGATATAGTACGTATAGCTCTAGAGCCAACAATCTCTGTACCGTTCTTAAACAATGCCCATTCAACGTCCTTAGCACTGCCTGTACTTTGAGAGGATGACATTGTAACATTTAACAATGCTGTAAGATTAGTAGCATCATTGTATTGAAATCTTAGGTTAGGGGAGGTTACCACTGTGAACCCAGATACTATAGAAGCTGATACTGGAGGAGAAAGAAACTTCTCAGTAGTATCCGTATCTAAACTATAAGCATAAGGGGAAGAGTGGTTGAATGCTGTAGCAGCACTTAGATGTCTGTGAATTGGTTGCCATGTACCACTACCTGAACCATTAGCAATATAGGCTGAACCACTAGAAGCAGTGGCTGTACCTTTAGGTTCATGTAATGCACTACCAGTAAGGGATGAATGTTCTACGTTTGCCATTGTAAATAAGTCCTTAGTAGGGGAGACTTGTTAAGACTATTATACACATAAGTAAAATAGTTGTCAAGTGTTAAAGAGATAGAGGAGGAGATTTCTCCCCTCCCCTTGTATTTATGTCACTAAGCCATTGGCTTTGTAAGAACAGAAACCAAGTTCTCTGGACGGTACAATTTAAGACCGTAACGTGCAGTAGTAACAAACTCTGTACGTTGGTGATCTTTGTTGTACTCAGTGTCCACGTTCGGCATCTGTCTCCATGCACCAACAAATGGCTGCACTGCTTGGTCAGCAGAGAAGAACATGTTGTTGATTGCGTTAGCTGGAGCAGCTGAACCACTGATAGTTTCTGCAGACTTTGTAGCTAAGTAGTTAGATGTGTATACATCAAAACCGTAGATGTTAGCAATGAAAGACATACCAGATGCGATACCAGTGTTGACGATACCTTCCCAACGTGGGTTGTTTGATACACTTGTTAAGTTTGAAATTGTATTCATTTCAAATTCAACTGATGGATCAACAATAGCCACTAGGTTCTTCTGTGGTACTTTACCAGTTTTTAATGCACGAAGAGCTTTAGCAAAGTCTTCAACTGCAATTTTACCACCAGTACCTGAACCAATCATACGGTGAGCAACACCGTTGATAGTGTTAGGATCAGCAGCTGTTTGGTCTTGACCTAACTTCATGATGTCTGTCTCTAGACGTTCCATTAAGGCACGTTCTTGTAGAGGCACAAACTGAGACATGATCTGATTTGAGTAGTATACATCCTGCATCGCCTTGTTGGTGATGTAGTTACCAGCCTGTAAGTATTCAGTGATGGTGAATGTAAACTGTGCATCATCAATCGGATCGTATGTTACAGCAGCATCTTCAGTGTAGTCATTAACAGTTGCATCACCTAATGATGGGATCTTAAACGTGTCCCCATCTGGAAAGTCATTCAACCAATTTACGTATTTCATACCTTGCAGCTCATCCCGCAAGATCTCTTTTAATTCTGCACCCCAAACTTCTGCTCTTTTTGCGAGAGCTAGAGTGCTTACTGTATTACCAGCCATAGTTCTATTCCTTATCTATAAAAATTATCACCCAAACGTTCGGCATCAGCCATCATTGCACGTTGAGTAGATGGTTTGTAGTATTGTGACGAGTTTTCTCTTCGAAGTCTTTGATAGTAGCCAAAGTCTTTTTCAGAGGATGCTTGCATTGTAGAACCTTCAGTGCGAATGCTCCCTTGAACCACTGGTGAAATACTTGGTGCTGACTTACCCATCAACTGCATAAACGCAGCAGGTGACTTAGCAGCCATACCTTGTAACTCATTCATTGGCAAACCTAGTTCAGAAGCTTTCTGTTTTACAGCAGAAGATGCTTCAGTCCCATAGGCTTTTTCAAGTTCCGATTCAACGATTGCAATGTTATTCTTTGCAGAACTCTCTTGCTCTCGCCTCTTCAGGGTCTGTTCTACTAGGCTCTCAATGTTTGCTTCACTCGAACTAAACTGGGTATTAGCTGTATCCGAAGTGCCACTATTATTATTATTAGGATCAGGAAGTTCGGCTGTGGTTGCCGAGGCCATTTCTTCCATCTTAGCTGTAACTCCAAGTCTGTAGGCTTGTTTCTCTAGGTCAGCTTTTAAAGTAGCATTCTCTTGTTTCATTTGTTCAATGAACTTGTCTGCTTCTAACTTTCCTTTTGCTAACGCCTCTACATCGTTAAATTTACGTCCGTCTCCTACAAGATCACCCAAGACTGAAGGGCTGGTTGGCTCTTCAAATGCTGATACTTGTTCACTCTGTGTTGCAGGGGTCACCTGATCCTCAGAAAATACACTCATTGTTATTCCTTATCTAAGTTAATTAGATCCAACACAGTGGTCACTGCTCTGTTGTATCCGTTTCGATCTGCCTGTTTATAAGCCCAAGAAGGGGAATCATAATCATTTGCAGGGGTTGTATCCTTTAGCATAGGCTCTAGGATTTCTTTAAGACGGTCTAATCCCTCTCTCTGGGATTGCAGTGTTTGTGCTACCGCCTCTTTTTCTTTCTTTGTCTTACAGTCTTTGAACCAAGCTGCCTTCATTCAATAGGCTCCTCAGAAGCTTCCTCAGTAGCCATCTCTAGCTCTTGGCTACCCTCTTCTATTTTTTCTTCTTGATCAGCCTCATACTCAACCTGTGCCTCTGTGACAACCTTCTGAGTTTCTAGTTGTTCAGATACTGCAACGTTCTCACCGAATAGAGCTGGTTCACCTAGTTCATCAGCTAACAATCTAGCAAACTCTTTACCTGATAGATGTGATGCAACACTTGGGTCAGATGCTTTGATCTGGTACATAGTAGTTAGGTTCTGTACACGTTGTGCTCTTTCAGCAAAGTGTCTAGCACCCATCGGTACAATCTTACCGTTAGACTTAATGTCATCTCTAGTGATCTGTGTGAAGAAATACAAACCAGTATCTTCGTTTAGTACCTTAGCTGTATCTTCATAATCCATGTTACGTCTAGATACTTCTAGCATAGCATTTAAGATTGGCTCTAAGAATACTCTCTCGAAGTGAGCAGTCTTGTGCTGGAATATTCTACCTGCTGCAGTCATAAGTTGGTTAACTTCGAAGGCTGTCTTCTCACCTGCACTACGGATACCCATAGCTTCTCTTGGTGCTCCAGCCATCATCTCCATCTTAGCTTCTAGGTTCTGTATTTGGAAGTCAGCATTCAATGCTGTACTGTCAGGTACTAGGTAACCTACATCGCCTTCATCTCCTAAGTATATACGAGCATTAGGTTCGAAGTCAAAGTCCTCTACGTCACCTCTTATCTTTAATACAGGATAAGCTATCTGATCAAATACATCTGCCTTGAGGTTCTCTAAGTGATCTATTCTGTACTGCATACCAACTAAGTTATCTAGTGGTCCCATGCTGTACAAGTTATCTGGTCTGTCCCTCCATCCCACATGGAAGATAGGATCTCTACCTAAGAAACTAGGGTTCTCTTCATTAGATAAAACGTAGGCTCTATCAACAATAGTAATAACTCTGTTGTTTAGGAACTCACCTTTTTGTGTATCGTAGATGTCACCATAGAATGTTAGTACCTCTACGTAGTCAGATTCGTAGTAATCAGTTAAGTTAGAGAAACCATCAGCTACAAAACCTTCTGACTTATCTACATCTACTTCGTTACCTTTAGCTGATCCTCTATTGCCGAGCATCTTATCAAACACACCACTCATGTAGTCTTTGTCAGGTGATGTCTCAACCATACGTTGTACTTCACCTAAGGTTAGAATAGATCTAACAATCTTTGGTGTATCTGAGAACTCAGCAGCTACTGGGTTAAAGCAGATATCAAAAGGTGAGATACGTACTAGCTTAGGTCCTACATAGTTAACTACTCTGTCACCATCTTCAAAGTTAGTAACTTTTCTTTTGAAGTCAACAGTAGCAAAACAGTTACCGTATTGTATGTAGTCGTTGATAAGTTTACTTGTTGTGTTAACAAAGTCAGATTGACTTAGCTTGTTCTCCATGTATGCTTGTATGATGTCTCGTTTAATCTTAACGTCTGATGAGGCATCTGTAGCTTCAAACCTGAACCATCTTTTCTGAGGGAACAATGCAGCAAAGTAGTTAGCATGTAGGTTGTCGGCAATCTGTGTTAGCTTAGGTGTAGTTGTTGAGTTAGACCAAGGTAACTTATTGTTACTAGTTGTTCTAGTATCTGTAGCATAGATATAGTTACGTAACTCTTTCCACTCTTCTAACTTAGAAGAACGAGAGCTATTCCATGAAGACCAACGGTTAGCTATCTCCACAGCTAGGGTATGAGGATCTATAATACTTTCAATGTCAATAGTAGTGCCAGCCATTTTAACTCCAAGTTCCTAGCTATGTGATAATTATATCACAGTGTGATAAATATGTCAACATTTAAAATGCTACTCCACCAAACTTAGGGTGGAATACGACATTATTGTCGGTTTTATGTCTTCTAATTGCTGACATGCTTGGTTTAATTGCTACCTCAACGGCTGCAGCTAAACAGTCTTTGCAGTCATCATGTGCTGGATTGTAAGATACTAGCTCTTCTTCTAGTACTTGACAGTTACCACCACGGTAATGATACATTTGTAAGTTGTCATACCTTGGTTCAAGAGCAGCAGCTATACGTTCCTCTTTAGAACCTTGGTGACGGTTAGGCCTATGCTCATCAATCTTTAAAGCTAGGCCGTTAGGTTTAATGTAGTTATCTTTTAACTCTGTTACGATGGCTGACTGAGCAGCAGTACATTCAGCTCGTAGCTTTCTGAAGTCCCATCTATTAAGTAAGTCTAGGATGTGTCTGAAGTACTCAGAGATCTTATCTGTCTTAAATCTATCAATGTCTAAGACATAAACGTTATTCTCAAAGTCAACACCTATTACAACAATAGCTGTGTAGTCAGCTCGTTTACTTACACTGTAGGCAAAGTCAACTGCTGCACTAACGTTTAACTTCCTACCTTGATACTGCCACTGACCATTATCTCTGTTTAGATGTTTACGGTCATAGTACTGAAACTTCTCATAGGCTATAGGTTGTGTATCTGGATCTGTTGGATCGTTGTAGTACTGTGCTCTAAACTGTACCCTGTCTAGGTACTGACCTCTTTTCTTAGCTAAGATCTTAATGTCAAACCCGAAGTACTTACCATCTTTACGTAGTTGTCTAGGCCAAAGGAAATCACCTGTCCCATCCCCTCCGTCTTCTACTGCTCTCTCTAGTACTTCATATATATTTTCTTTACCTGTTAGTTCACCCTTGTCTGAGTATATATCTTCTTCCATACCCATCAAGTCAGAGTACAAGTCCTTAGGGTGATACCTAGTACCTACTACCCATTCCTTAGCTTCACTACCCTCAATAGATGATAGAAGTGAGTACTGTGACTTAACCTTGTTTCTTCCCTCACCAGTGTAAGCATTCTCGAAAACAACTACATCATCGAGTACAGCAATATCGCAGTGCATCCCTGTAAGAGAAGTAGTAAGGCCACCAGTAAAAATAGACGGATCACGTATTGCTTCTTTCTTTCTGTCAGGATGATCTAAAGCAATCTCTGAAGTAGTCCACTTCTCTCGTTTACTTTCATCTTTGTTTAAGTGTTCAGGCCAATACTTTTGGTGTATGTCTGATTCAAATATGTTCTTAATAAACGAGAGCTGTTTCTGAGCTAAGTTAGATGTAGCTGAGATGTATAAAATTCTTAGGGTAGGGTTCTTAGTTAATTCCCAAGCAACCCTGTAAGCTACCATAGCTGACTTACCATGATCACGAGGGAATAAGAGAAGCTGATGCGTCTTAGAGTCTTGTCTAGTCCACCACTTGCATACATCCTCATGACAGTTACCTAGTACACGTTGTGGTGCAACTAGTTTAATGAAGGTAACAAGACTACGTTCAGCAGCCTCTCTTATCTCATGGATGGTAGCCATTCTACATTCCTAAATCACTAGGCCAATGTTCGTCTAACCAGTAATCGTGTGGTATAGGCGACATAGCTTCTAGTGTATTAGAAGCATCACGTATCTCTTTTATCTTAGTCCAGATAGCTTGGTTAGCATTATACTCAGCTAGTTCTTCTGCCGTCCAATTGTCTGAACCTTTATTAACTAACTCCATTGACCTGTTGGTTATGTTACGTTGTTTCCACTCAGGGCAATAGTTAAGTATTAAACTCTGTGCATGTTTTCTTACATCGTATTCGTTACCTGTCATATCTTGTACATACCAATCAGTACCATTCCAGAATACTTGTTGATCACTTGTATGTGAAGGTTTGTCAGGTGCTACAGTATAACCAGCATCAGCTATCTCAACATCAGTAAATGTTGTGTTGTCAGTACGAGTAGTGCCGTCTGATAAGACTATCCTGTGTGGTAAAGGTTTAGGATAGGTTTGGTTAATTGTATATTGTGTCATTTCTTTATCCTATATTGAAGCTAACTGTGTTGTGCTAGGTGTGAAACTTGCAGTGTAGGGCACAGTGTTGCGAACTATAAACTCTTGTAGGTAACCTTTTACAGAATCGTCATTATTATTTGGAGTTTTAAGTAAATGTAAATTTACTGTTGGAGCAAAGTTGGATATGTAATTCCCAGATATTGAAGTTACTACACCATTTATACCAAGATAAGAGTCACCACTTGGTTGAGAAGCCCAATAAATATGGTTCCAAGCATTAGCAGTGACAGCTTTAGTGCCCAGACTTCTCCTACCTGTACCTGCAATACCAAATTCATAAAATATTATACTCTGTGCATTACTACTATTTGTTTCGAATTCAATACCAGGTCCTGAGTCATAATAACCGCCCCAAGATACAAATCTTGCCCAAGAACCACTGACTGCGTTGGAATTATAAAACCAAAACTCAATACTAATAGGTGAGGCAGTTCCTACTTCTAGTCCTGTAGATATTGTACTATCTAGTGCCCAACCATCGGCCGCCTGCCCTGCTGGATTATAAGCACTTGTACTTGCCGTCGACATATTAGTTTGACCTGTAGACATTACAGCATTACCTTGTGCTGTCCACGCATTAGAAACAGTTCCTGTACCTTTAACATAGGCTCTAGCAGTTGTGTTGTTGTTTGCATCATCAAAGGGAGAGTATAACAATACATCTGATGATACACTTCCAGCAGGAATAAACTTAGGCCAAGTATCATTCGTCTCTGCTTCGTATTGCTCTTGTAAACTCCAGACACCACTAGCTGAACTAGTAGTAGGAGTGTTTATTGTTTTGGTTATTAGGCCACCATTTTTCATTTTGTAACACTCCCATGTTCCTATAAAGTAAAAGTTTGAGTATTTGCTCGGCGGGAACTTGTTATTGTGGCGTTAGATACAGTATGTAAAACTGTATAGTTAGTACCATCGTTACTACCTTCTATTGTCCAAGAAATAGGGTCACGAGCTGGTGTGTCATTTCCTGTAACATAATAATAACTATTAAAATCAAAAAGATTACCAACGCCAGCATCAATAATAAATATTGAACCGCCTCCTTGGTCTACATTAAAATCTAATACTTTAGTATTTATAGAACCATCAATTAAATTCGGAGGTGATTCAGAACCAGGATTACTACCCTCAGGATTTGTTATTGTAGCACTACCCCAAGTGATAGTACTTCCATTATTCTGTAAATAGAGTTCTGATATTTGTGTCATTGAGGCACTCATACTATTAATATCTGTTATATACCATTTAATATACCTGTATCCCAGAGGAGTTACTTCTGTATTGAGGTAATGAGCATCCATACTCCAAACGCCAGAGTTCTTTTTGTTTTGACTCCCAGATGTATAATAATCAGTAGCCGCATAGTCTGCTACACGTCCTATAAAACCACCATTATCATGCACACTGTTTTTCATGTCTTACTCTGATATAATTTCGTAACTACAGATAACCTGTAAGTCTCCATCAACACTTGCTGTTGCCCTTAGTGCATCACCTTCTTCTAAGTATATTGCACTGTCTTTACTTATAGCTACGAGAGTAGCATCTGCTGGCACTGTAATTGTGTTTACTATCTTGTAAGCTGTACTAGACCTAAACAAATCAAGAGTAATATCAGCATCGTTTGAGCCATCAATGTTAGCTATGATAACTGAGTTTATCTTTAGTAATTTACCTGTTGCCGCAGTTGTTATTGCTGTGGCTGTTGTTGTTGCGGCGAGTACATCCGTCTTGCCAGTTATAGTTGCAACACTAACTACATTTGGTGCAGTCATTTTATTCTCCTGTTATTATCCAAATACCATTGCCATAGCAATTGCTTTACCTGTTGTTATTCCGCCGCCTCCACCGCCAGAAGCATCAGCCCATTCAGTTGCTGTAGCCCCAGAGTTAACTGTAAGAACTTGACCTGCTGTACCTAAAGAAGATGGAATGTTTGTAGCTATATCTCGACCATCTACTGTGCCTGATACTGCTATGTTACCTGTTACGTTAATGCCTGTTGATGTTGTGGCTAGTTTGGGGTCGTTGTTGTGTCTTAACGTAACCGCACCAGAAGCATTAAAGGTGGCGGCAGTTTTGTTCCCTGCGGAATTTGCAATGTAAGTAAACGTATCTGCACCAATGACAAGGTCACCACTCCCAGCATCAGTAATATAACTAGCAGACCCATTGTGGTAAATCTGTAGGTCAGAACCAGCACCGAATATGGCTTTGTCGTTGTCACCAAAGTTTACATTACCAGTAAGTGTACCACCAGATAGAGGTAAATAACTACCAGTAGCAGCAGCAGCCGCCCAAGTTAAACCACCAGTATTACCAGACTGTGCTGTTAGTACATATCCGTCTGTAGGAGTATTACTTACCTTTAAGTTTGCTTCGTCTACTACGTTGTCAGCTATGACTGTAGCACCATCACCTATAGATGTGACTTCGCCTGAGTGGTTTGGGTGTGTATAAGATGCACCATCAGCCCCATCAGCCCCATCACTTCCGTCTGCCCCTGCTGGTCCTGTTGGACCTGTAGCTCCCTGTGGACCTGTTGCTCCAGTTGGACCAGCTACAGTTGAATCTGCACCAGTTGGTCCTGTCGGCCCTGCAGGTCCTGTTGCTCCTGTAGGTCCCACAACTGTTGAGTCAGCCCCTGCTGGACCTGTTGGCCCTGCTGGTCCTTGAGGACCTTGTACGGCTGTTACGTCAACACCACCAACGGTTAAAACAGAGGTAGATATTTCAGCAGCATTAATAATCTTGTTGTTGTTTATGTCTAGGTCAGCACCCATAGCATTTGGAGTACTACCATCCAAAGACAGAGTATTACCAAAACCCTCTTTTAAATTCTCAAAGTTAGAATTTAAAACATCGGTGGAGTTAAAACCAGATTCTAATGTAGTTACTGTGGGTTTCTTAGCCATTTCTTATAACCAAACTCTCATGGGTGTCTCAGGTGTTACTCCGTGTGATGTGCCTATTGCTTCTACAATATCTCGCAGTGTGTCAGGTGCTTCAGCATCTTCTGCATCTTTGTTTAAAATACCACCACGAATACGAATGTTAACATGCCAGCCTGTCATTGCTTGCATCTCAGGATACTCCATGCCGTCATCATCTGTCAGGGTGTTACCTGTAGCCTCGTGTAGAGTACCTACAACGTCAATGGCGTAGTCAGATGTGTTTGGAACTAGGTAAGGATCACCCACGTTTGTAGTGGTCTCCTCGCCTGTCTCCTCGTCTACTGTTGTCTCAGTGTCTTGCTTGTAGAAGTGTGACAAAACTGATGGCATTGCAGCTTCGTTAGTTAACTTAATGTAGAAGTCAGTCTTGATTACTTCTGGTTCTTCAAAGATTTCTTCAGTCATGTTGTTAGCTCCTGTAGCTGTGTATTAGATAATCTACGTGGGTAGTATTTAATTGATTTGATGTGTCCGTTGAGGTGACTATTGTTATATGTGGCCTCTCCAATATCCATCTTTGTAACGGTAGGCAATGTTCCTGACGTATCTGAAAGGACAGCACTTCCGTTAGCTGATAAAGCAAAATCGTTTGATGTAAAAGCAAAGGCAATTTTTCTTTGTTCATTTAGTCCAGTTATTTCCAAACTAGCCTGAACAGCACCATTAGAAACAATAGTACCACGTGCATTCGTGTTAAGTGAGCCATTAAATCTAACCTCAATTCTGTTGTCACCAACAGCTTCTAAAGAAGCAACCATAGAATTTATATTGCCACTAGAAGACTGAGCATCTACCAAAACAGTACCAGCATCAGAGTTATACCCAAAGTTAGCTGTTGGAATACTAGCAACATCTGCCGCCCTAGTAGCTGTAGCACCTGTTGTTGGGATGTAGGACGTAGGGAATGCACCAGCTTCTGTTTGTGCGCCGTAGATATAGACACTATAACCAGCTATTGTTGGAGTTGTTCTTCCACTTGTAATATTGTTTACAATAGAAAAACCAAACGAGTTTGATGTCGAAGTAGAAACCCAAGTTATTGAACACTTGTACCAGCCATCTCCAACAGACTGTATGCTTGCTGTGCAATTATTTTCTGTGCCTTTGGCCCCAGTAGTAAGATTAAAGTTTACAAATATAGACGAGGTACTTGGAACATTAAGTTGAACTATATTATGTGTGTTTGCTTTGACGAACACAGATGTACTGTAAGTAACTCCAATAGTGCTTGAACGAGCTGAAGGATAAAGGTGGGTGCTGCTGTTAGTGCTTACTGTTAGCCTACTAGATGCTGTTGTGCCGTCTGGAGCTGTTACCCCCGTCCCCACAGTAAGATAGGGCGTTGCCCAAGCCCCATTAGAAAAGTCCTCAGAGTAAGACAGTAAGTTAGTCCTAGCTTCTTCAATCAGTAAACCTTTGACTGTGCCATCTGCATTGTACTCAATGCGAGGTACGTTAGCTGGGCTGTTGAATAACTGTAGTGTGCCATCAGGTTGATCGAAGGTAACTTCTTTTACTGATACGTTGTCTATATTTGCTCCGTCTGAATTAGTCCTAAAATCAAGTACGTTAGTTGAAGTAGGTGTAAATGTAATTTTGTGTATACCATCTGAGTTGGTATTTTTTAGCAAAGTTGCTAGTGAATTTCCATAAACAGCAACATATTGACCACCTGTCTGCTCCCAAGAAACTTGGTATGTTTTACCTACTGTAAAAGGAGACTGCCTAAGGTTGCTTGCTACAGTTCCAGAATGTGTAGCAACGCCACTATCAATCGTCCAACCTGTACCTTTAGTCCAATCACTGTCACTATCAAACGTACCATTAGTAACTAGTTCTGAGCCATAACTGATCTTTCTTAAAGCTGTGCCACCTGATGCTCTAGTGAATGTAATCAGGTCTGCTGCACTATTTAAGTTTTTAGTACCCATATCATTCACTCCAATCTAATACTGTGAAACTACTTGTAGATAAACCATCGAATGTTAATTGTAGTGATGGCTCTGTGGATGGTGCTGATGCTGTAGCTATGCCAGTATCCGTTAGATCATCTGACCACACTCTGAACTTACCTATTGTACCCATGAATTCATAGCCTAAGTTTAGGTCTGCGGTTGATAGGTCAGGTAAAGCTGTAGGTGTTGTATCTGCTGTCAGTGCTGTTCCGCCCACTGCTCCGTTAAGGAAGGTAGAACCATGTCTTGATGCGATGTTGAATGGCACGTTGATGTCTGGGGAGTACAAGTTTATTACAGACTCAACATCTTTATACACACTCAATGCTTTCTGCTGAAAGAAAGCCGAACCACTCCTTGTACTATCGGTTCGCATATAGTTTAAAATAAAATTATTACCATCTTTTAACCATCTAAACGGAACTGCTTCACCAACGGAATTAGTATCAGCATATGTCATCCTGCCGTCCATCTGTATTGACACAGAGAGAGGGTTGATTTCTTTTACTGAGAAGTTGTCATAGTAACCTATTAGTCCAGTTGTAGGATTATTGTTTGTTACACCAATATACGTTGTCGTGGATGTAGCCATAAAATTAAAGGAAAGGGTATTTCCAAAAGAAGCTGAGGTAACTTTAAATCCAGAACTTAGGTTGGCGTTATTAGAAGCAACCAATAGTGCGGTTGTAGCTGTTCCACCTAATACAGCATCTGCTGTTACAGAATAAATATTACCAACCACTGTTGTTATTCCTTGTGAAGCACGTCCAATAACTGATGTTCCATTTGTTAATTTTAATGTACTTGCACTATTTAAAATGGTTCCATCATAAGCAGTCCATCCAGTTGTACCATTATCAAACGTACCATTTGTCACCAGCTCACCACTGGTATACACAGGTGTAGGCCAAGGCATGTTAGCCGCAGGGACAGTCAATGTCTCAGCCGCCCTTGTTACATTTGATCCTAATGTTGGGATGTAGCTTGATGGGGTTGAGGCAGCTTCTAGTTGTGCGCCCCATACAAATATACCTTGACCTATAACTCCAACAAAAGAACCTAATGCTCCATTGCCAATCCCAAGTCTAATACCAGATACAGAAGCAGAACCGTCGTTAGTCACTGAGCAATGATACCAGCCATTACCTACATCTACCATGTTTGTAGTATTACCAATCCCAGATGCTGTTGCTACACCAGTAGATAAGTTAAATGAACCTCCAACATTTCCACCTTGACTAAGGAAAATACTTGCAGATGTTATCTCCCCTGCTTTAAAGAAGGCTGATACTGTATGAGCTACAGCACCCATAGGTTCACTTTGAGTTACAAAATGAAAACTATTATCGGTTGTAGGAATTAATAACTTATCTGCTGTAGTTGTGCCATCAGGTGCTATGGTTGCATTAGATGTAACTGAACAATTTGTTTTGCCGTAAGCCGCATTAGAGAAATCCTGAGAGTAAGCCAGTAAATTAGTCCTAGCTTCACTCTCGTGGAGTACGCCTTCGTTTACCCAAGCATCACCATTGTAGATGTGGTGGCCTACTCTTGGTAGGTAAACAGCAGAACTTGTTGTTGGGACGTAGGTTTCTAAGCCTGTAGATTGTGCTGGGTTGTCTACCATGCCGCCTAGGTCACTGCGGTATAGGTGTGCCCCCCATGCGTAGATACCACCAGCAGGGATGTCGTCAATCCAAATCCCTTGAGAGTGACTACTACCGTTATTTTCTTCTAGCTTAAACAGTTGCCACTCAGTTGTTAAATTACAGGTAATTATACTTAAAGTTTGTTGAGGATCTTTTAATAATACAGCTTCACCACCAGACACGCCCTTCAACCAAATAGCACGAGTAACTACAAACCCTGATGCAATAGTAAGAGAATCATAGAAACCATTAGTTCCGTCTCCTACTATCTTGTTAGCAGTCAAAGTGCCGTCTGGAGCTGTTTCTTGATTTATCGTTATTGTTATTCCCGATTGTTTAGTATAAGCAGAATTAGAAAAGTCCTCAGAGTAAGTCAGTAGGTTATGAGGCGCCCATTTGATTACTGGCATTTCTTTGACGGAGACGTTGTCTATTAACGAGACAATCGGTGCGGAAGTGAAGTCTTCAAAAGTAAGGTAAGTAGAAAGGCTTGTTGCAACAAAAGATCGAGTGTATGTACCAGCAGGCTCATTGTTAAACGCATATATTTGAGAGCCATTAGGGGAAGTACCAATCCTCGTGTGTCCAGCTTGAGATTTAGTGTATGTAACAGTGTAGGTTTTACCTGTTACTGTAGCTAGTGTCGCATATGCCCGACCTCTATTGGCTGTTGTATTACCATTGATGGACAACTTACCAGTTGAATCCCAAGAGATAGTAGATGAACCAGTTCCAATATCAGTCCAACCACTAATATCAGTATCAAACGTACCATTTGTAACTAACTCAGGGCCATAGCCGTCTGTCATTGTAGCTTGACCTGCACGAGTGTGAGTTACAGCAGGGTTAAGGGTAGTGTCTTCACCGCCTGTCCTGTAGTAGTTCTGCTCAAAGTCAAACACTAAAGATGGGTCGAAATTGTTTACAGCATAAGCTGAGATCAATGAGAATATAGATGTACCATTACGTAAGTCTCTCATAGCCTCATAGAAGCTACCGTACTTCTCAGTCAGGTACTTGTGTATCCTGTCATTCAACGAGCCTGTGTAACCTAAGTCACCCATAGCCTTGTAGTGCATATCGTTAATAGAACCAGTATAGCCTTGGCTCCTGAAGTACTGAAAGTCTTCATCTTGTGTTGGAAAGAAAAGCATTTTAATTAAGTATCCTTTTAAATTTTTAAAAAACAGACGAAAGGTTTTAGTACAAACACCCTAAAAGGATTACGGGTGCTTTCAGTACAAACGGAGTCAATCTGTCTTTCTTAGTTTACTAAACCGATACGAGCTGCATCATCTTTAGTTTCTGCTTCATTACGAGCAGCATCCTTCAAGGCCCCATCTAATTCTTCTCTAGATGGTCTACCTCGTTTCTTATCGTTACCTTCTAAGTATCCTGCATCAGCTAAGTACTTCTGAGCATTATAACTGGCTTTACCCTCATTAAGATCATTGATCATGTTCTTAACTGTTCTAGCCTTTAACTTCAGTACTAACTCTTTCTTCATCTGTACATGATGTTTCTTAAACCATATCAGGTTACACAAGTTTTCCCAAACAGAGAAGTCACCAAACACAGACATTGCAAATTCGTACTCTGTTGGGTCTTCCATATCAATATAGATCTTATGAAGGGACCTGTAGGTAGTACCAGATACTTTGTGGTCTTTCTTCTTTAAAGAATATAAAGTTAACTCATTTCTTGTATCTGGTAGTGTAGTCTCATAGAACCACGTCTTACTAGGTTTCTTAGCCATTGTAATTAACTATTCCTATTGTTTTAGGTAAATAAAAGAGAGAAGGGATAAGATGTACCTGTTACTACTAACAATAGTATTTATGTTTATATACTCTCAGGCTTACCTGTTAAGAATATTATACAGGTGTTTGTATTAGTTGTCAAGTACTAATTTATTATTTATTTAAATTAACTTGTTTTACCCCTCTGTACTCATTACTAAGACCAGTAGGATTGCTAAGGGGTATACAGGTCCGTTTTGAGCCAAAGTTCTTCTGTACTATTACTAGGGGGTTTTAGATCGTGTCTAGAATTTCTGTTAGTAAATATTTTTGTGTATTGTACATACAAGAGGCATACCCCCTAACCCCCCTCCTGCCGCATAAATGTCACACTGTTGCAAAAATAATACATGCAATCTATCTGGCTGTTGTAATTATGTCACACTGTGTATGTTATATTATAACACTCTAGATGCGGTGATACACTTACAACATCAACCACAACTATTAACCCATTGATTTAATTAAATTAACTATGTTCACTAACTAATAAAACTATTTAATTATATTAACTGTTTTAATATTGTTTATAAATTAATTAAATTAATGCTTGACAATTAAATTAAACTATGAATTTTATATATGTAATGAAATTAATTATAAAGGATTTAAATAAATGATAAACAAAGATATAATAATGAATTTAGTTGATATAGAAATTTCATGTTTAGAAATTGTTTCAGAAAACTTTGAAACAAAGGCAGAAATGGAGAAAGAGCTTTATAGAATTGCTGAGCTTTGTAAAACTATATCAAACGAATTAAAAGATAAGATACAAGAAAAGGAATAAGATATGTCAAACTACCCATTGGTTCATATATCAAAAATGACGGGCAAGCTAGATGGTTTTAAAGCTATCTCGACTAATACCGTAACAAACGAATATTGCATTAAACAGAATGCATCTAAAAGAAAAGACAATATTTGTACCGTTTGCTATTCACACAATATGTTGAAAAGCTATCGTAAAAACATGCAACCAGCTATGCAACGAAACAGTGAAGCATTAGCTAATAAGGTTATTGAACCCGAATACTTACCTACTATCTTGGATGCATTCTTTAGGTTCAATGCTCACGGTGAATTGATTAACCTTACACATCTAGAAAACTTAGTAAGGATTGCAATCAAGAACCCGCATTGTAACTTTGCATTGTGGACGAAAAGAAATGATTTGATTGTAAAGTATTTCAAGACTAGGGAAAAACCTAAAAACTTCATTCTTGTTTACTCAAATCAAAAGATATCAACAATCCTATCTAAACCGCCTAAGCATTTCGACAGGACATTCAACAACGTATTAGAACATGAATACAAAGATCAACAAAATTGCACTGGTCAAAAGTGTAAGGATTGTCGTTTGTGCTACACGTTATACAATGGCGTAGATACTATTGTTGAAATGGTTAAGAAATATTAAATGAAGGGAAATAAAATGGATAAATCTTTAAGTTGTTGTCCTGAGTGCCTGAGCAAATCATATAGGCGTAAACTAAAAATAATTGATACAAGGGAATATTTTAAGCTAGGCTACCCGTCCACCAAACGTCGTAAGAAATGTTTGACGTGCGGGTATAGAGTTAATACAGTAGAAATACAGTTGGAAAAGGAAATAATAAAATGATAAATAAATATGTAGTGAATACAATCAGTGACAAGACAGGCAAGATTGTTTGTTATGAGACTGTGAGAACGAGGGAAGATGCTTTGCGGGTAGTGAAAAGGTATGCTGCAATCAAGGGTATCACAAATAAAGTAGAGGAGAATAAGCAATGATAGATGTACAAGACAGGTTAAGACTAGCTCATGAACTGGTATGCAAGCAAGAGAATAAAAGAATGCGGGCAGTCTTTAACATGAGAACCTATAAAGAGGGTGACCTATGGACACAACAAAAGAATAGGCAGGTTACAGGTGCTAAAGGCGGCAGAAATAATAAACTTAAAAGACTATGGGTAAAAGAGAGGGTAACAAAATGAGTAGATACTTTAATACAACCAAACATAAACGAGACAAGCAACGTAAAGACAGGTTAATGAATAGCCTTGTTTACCTAACGTTAGCATTCGCAGCTATTGGGGCAATGTATACCTTTAGTTTGTTATTAACTATAGTATGGGGGTTGTTCTTATGATGGCAAGGTTAGATAGAGCTGAAGAACTAAAGGTATACAAGAGCATCGTATCTAGACTAGAAGATGAATTAAAGAGATACCCTACAGGTGTTAGGCCTAGTCATGTATCAGCCGATATAGCACAAGCTAACATGATGCTCAAAGAATACAAAAATAAAATAAAAGAACTGGAGGTCTTGACAGATTAGAAAAGGGGTGTATAATGAGTATTAACGGTAGCCCCTGATACGTACTAAGTACAGGGAGTACCAGTTACTTTCATATCCCTTCCATATTAACAGGAGAAGTAAGGTAAATGATAATAGAAGATTATATGATGGCTGCATGGTCAGTACTTATAATGTATTCTTTAGGTGTAATCTTTTTGATTGAAGGTTTCTTACCTGAAGAGGGTGAACATAATTTCTATAAGGTTGCCTTGCTCTGGCCTTGGATAGCTGTTAAGTTAATATGGTACAGGTTAACAACAAGAGAAGGGGATTACTAAAGTATGCGATGTTATATTTGTAATGCTCTAACAAAAGACACTGAGATATACTGGGAAGAGAACAGACAAAACTGGTCACCTTGCCCTCGTTGTATTTCTAAAGTTAAGGAGGCACAAGAGTTTGAACTATTCGATGGAATACGAACACAAGAAACACCAACCATGCCAAAGCTGCGGGAGTAGTGATGGGGCATACCCATATGAGGACGGTTTGTTTTGTCATGTTTG
>Ga0315321_10001436_pt1 | contig 18292 bp, 18 predicted proteins | sample M180m21515metaG_FD_203464 | JGI IMG/M metagenome (GOLD analysis project Ga0315321, IMG submission 203464) | Ammonia-oxidizing marine archaeal communities from Monterey Bay, California, United States - M1 80m 21515 | ecosystem: Environmental > Aquatic > Marine > Intertidal zone | place: USA... | reverse complement strand
GTCCACGGATTATTCGATTTTGCTCTCATCTTCGTTCCTTCGTCACTACGATGAGACCAAAACCCTCCTCTAAATTATACCCTCAATCTGTCCCTTAGGACCTGACGCCGGACAGCTGCGGCCAAATCAGTGCAAACACAGTGCCACCCGCTCCGACACAGTTGGCTGCCCATGCTACCCAGGTGGAAAACTGTTCAGGATACCAAGGTGGGTCAACGATTGCAGTGCTGAAACCAAGGACCGGGGGCGGAACGGTATTGATATCTAAAACAATTTGAGTTTCTGCACATTGAAATGGCTGACGGTCCACCAGGGCGACTTCGCGTCCGACTTGCTGGAAATATCGAGCTATCGATTGGCTTCCAACTGCCAAAACGGACTCGTCTTTCGAAACAAGTTTTGATATTTCAATTACTGTCTCTGAACTAAATCGCCAGTCAAAATCTAGCGGATGAGGTTCTGGAAGTGAGCCCACGTTTTTTCCAATCGATATACCCTACGATTCATCCTCTCAACTGATTGCGTTCTCGTCCAGCGCAACGTTTGGCGTCTTGCCCTGATTTCCGAATTAAGTCGAAGTCTCCAGCAGCGCGGTTGGCGGCTTACGAGAACAATCTATTGAGCTGAGTTTTTGTCAGATGACGGCCTTTTCCGAACTGCTGACGTCGGACCCTACGTTTCTCGCACTTGCAGTGAATGGCAGACATTTGGAACACGAATGGATGAACGAAAGGCAGCTCAGGGCCGATTGTGCCATTAGTCATTGAGGCGAAATTTCGCCAGCAATCAACCCCTCAACCGCATCCCGCCCAGGTGCTGCGGCAGCAGCCCCAACCGCCGTCGTCGCTAGGGCACCAGCGGCAGAGGCGAAGTGGATGGCGGGTTTTAAGGGCTTTCCTTCGGCTAGGGCTACGGCGAGGGCGGCGTTGAAGCTGTCGCCGGCGGCGACGGTGTCTATGGCGTTTACGGGGAAGGCGGGGGTGTAGCCGGAGGGGGCGGTTTCTGACGCCCAGGCGCATCCGGCGGCACCCATGGTGACGATGGCGGTGGGGGCGCCTAAGTCTACCAACCGTTGGGCGGCGGATTGGCCGCTTTCGGAGTCTGTCGGGCGGAACCCGGCATAGGTTTCAGCCTCGATCTCATTCGGCGTCAGGATATCCATGGCCATGAAGATGGAGCCGGGCAGGCCGTCTTGCGGGGCGGGGGCGGGGTCCAGGATGACCCAGGCACCCGCTGAACGCGCCGCACGGGCTGCCGCCAATGTGGTTTCCAGCGGGACTTCCAGCTGCAGTAGCACGGCCTTGGCGTCAGCTATGGCGGGGAGGGCGCGGGTAACATCTGCGGCGCTGACGGTGCGGTTGGCGCCAGGCGCCTGGATGATCGCGTTCTCCCCATCCTGACCGATCAGGATCACGCCGAGCGCGGTCGCGGCCTCTCTGTCCTGAGCGAGGCCTGATGGATCAAGGCTGAATTCGCCGAATGCGGATTTCACGCTTTGGCCGAATGGGTCTTGGCCGATCCGCCCGAAGAAGTGTGACTCCGCCCCCAGCCGCGCTGCTGCCGCTGCCTGGTTCGCCCCTTTGCCGCCAAGGCCCTGGGCGTAGCCGCTGCCGAGCAGTGTCTCGCCGGGTTTTGGTAGTCGGCTGGCAAACGCCGCGACATCCCACGTGACGCTCCCAAAGGTGACGATGCTCATGGGGCAATCTCCGCGTTGCCGTTTCCGCCAACATTAAGGGCGATGCCAGCCTGGATCGCAATATCATGCAGTGGTCCAATGACGGTAAGCGATTGCGGGCCGGATTGGGCGACCTGCTGGTTCAGCATGGCCAGGGTGTGCGTGCGCTCAAGCTCTCGGTCGTGGGCTGGGGCGTAGGCGTTGGCCGTTTCTGGCGTGCCAGGGTACGCGCCGGATGGATGGCGGTAGAGATCAATACCAGCGATTGTCAGCTGCTCAGGTTTCAAAGCGACGGCGAGGGCGAGCATGGCGGCTCCATTGGTCATGCGGGCACCAGATTTATCGCGGGTTAGGAACCCGGGTGCCAGCGTCTCAACAATGCCGTAGCGGATGCGCCGCCCACGCAGCAATCCGGACCACGCGACGCGATAGGCTGTGGTTGCATCTGGTGACAGCAGGATAGCGTGCGGCACATGCCGCGCGCTCTCCACCGTGCCGCTGAATACGACATCTGCTTGGCGAATGCGGCCTTCCTTAAGCCAGCGATGTTTGACGCGGAAAATCACGTCCGCTGCTTCTACGGCGGCGACTGCAGCATCCTCGTTCGAGGACGGGCCGCTGCCCAAGCACAGGACGGTCTTTGGGCTGCCGAGCGCCGTCTGCAAGGCGTCCGGGGATGCAATCGGCGGGTTGAGCCGTTTGGCGATGTCTTGAGACCAAGGTTTAACGGCTTTATTGCGAGGGTTTTCACGAAGAAGGTGCGGTAATTGACTGTTAAATACAATGAAATCGATATTCAGCCGCGGCAAAAATAGAACTGGCAGACCCTTGGCAGCCGCCGCTGATGCAATTGCTGTGCTGAATTTTGATGGCCTCGTGGGCAGTACCACGGCGCGGCATCTGAGCTGCAATAGCGCAAGTTTCAACGCGAGCTTTAGCCTGATCGGGCGTGGCTGCAGTGTAAGCGGCGAGGGCGCATCTGGCCCACTGATATAAAGTGCCAACCGCCCATGCTTGTCGCCAATATCGGTGGCGAGCCGGTGCGCCGCCGCCACATCCGCATCAGTTTCAGCGACAAACCAGACCGAGCGTTCTGGCGCACGATCAAGCAAGCCAAACGCGTGTTTCAGCGACACCGCGCTGCGTCAGCCAGAAGCCCTGTTCAGCCTACCCGGATGTCGCTCACGCGGTTGGGATAGAATGCCAGGTAATCTTTCAGGCCTGCGCATTCGTCATAGGGCGCTTCATAGGACCATGCGGCATCTGTCGCGGTGCCAAAGCTATAATAGCTCGCATGGCCTTTAAAGGGGCAGTAGGAGGAGGTTTCTGTCTTAACGGATTGATCCATCGCGACGTCAGCACGCGGAATGTAGAAGCAGTCGCCGTGGTTCGATTCCGTCACTTCGATCGCCCGTGCACTCTCTGCGATTACGGCGTCGCCCAACACCACTTGAACATTTCCTGTGAAAGGCGTCAGCGTTACTTCATGATCGGGCTTTTTCTGGAAGCCGGGTGCATAATTTTCGGCCATTGCTCATTCTCCATAAATTATGATGCATTTTAAGATAGCGCTCTGGGCCATAGTTCCAAGGCGTCATACTTCTATGGGCGAGGAAATTGTTGTAGGAAATGGCAGTCCTTCGGCTGGCGTGTGGACGCTGGCCGGTAGCGCGCTACTTTGTTTGCAGAACACGCGCCTATCTTAACGCCCAGTGGGAGAAAATCTGCCATGTCGACCGTCGGTCAAGACACGCTCAAAACGCGTCGTAGCCTGAGTGCTGCCGGCAAGTCCTACGACTATTTCAGCATCCCCGCAGCGGCCACCGCCATCGGCGATGTCGCGCGTTTGCCGTATTGCTTGAAAGTGCTGCTGGAAAACATGCTGCGCTCCGAAGATGGCCGCAGTGTGAAGGTCGAGGACGTCAAGCAATTCAAGACGTAGCTCGATAACCGCCGTGCACCTCACGACATCGCTTATCGGCTAGCCCGTGTGCTGATGCAGGATTGCACTGGCGTTCCGGCCGTTGTTGATCTGGCAGCCATGCGCGACGCCATCGTGAAACTCGGCGGCGATCCGCAGAAGATTAAACCGCTGTCCCCGGTTGATCTGGTGATCGATCATTCTGTCATGGTCGATTCCGCTGGGTCTGAAGACTCGTTTGATAAGAACGTTGATCTGGATTTTGAGCGCAATCAGGAGCGGTATGAGTTTCTGCGCTGGGGTGCGACGGCATTCCGCAATTTCCGCGTCGTGCCGCCCGGCACCGGCATTTGCCATCAGGTGAATACGGAATATCTGGCTCAGGTCGTTTGGGCGGATGACGTAGACGGCAAGACCGTCGCGTACCCAGATACGCTCGTCGGCACCGATAGCCACACCACCATGATCAACGGGTTGGCCGTTCTTGGCTGGGGTGTTGGCGGTATTGAGGCTGAGGCTGCCATGCTTGGCCAGCCTGTCGCCATGCTGATCCCGGAAGTCGTCGGCTTCAAGCTAACGGGTAAGCTCAAAGAAGGCTCCACCGCGACGGACCTCGTGCTGCGTGTTGTTGAAATGCTACGCCAGAAGGGCGTTGTCGGCAAATTCGTAGAATTTTACGGTGATGGCCTGGACGAGCTGCCTCTGCCAGACCGCGCAACCATTGCCAATATGACCCTTGAATTCGGTGCCACCTGCGGCTTCTTACCGATCGACGGGGAGACAATCCGTTTCTTGAGGTTCACAGGCCGTGACGAAGACCGGATTGCGCTCGTCGAAGCTTATGCGAAAGCACAAGGCATGTGGCGTGAGAAGGGCGCTGCAGACCCGATCTTCACCGATATGCTGGAACTCGACATGGGCTCCGTTGAGCCTGCGCTTGCAGGTCCGAAGCGTCCGCAGGACCGTGTTCTGCTGTCTGATGCAGCTAAGGCCTTCGTTAAAACTGAAGCTGATTTTGGTGGCGGCACGACGACTGCTGTTGCTGGAGCAGGCTATTCGATTGAACCGGGCCATGTGACCTTGGTGGCAATCACAAGCTGCACCAATACATCAAACCCGCCGCTGCTGATTACGGCGGGCCTCCTGGCGCAGAAGGCCAACGCGTTTGGTTTGAAGCTGAAGCCTTGGGTGAAGACCTCCTTCGCGCCGGGTTCCCAAGTCGTGCAGGATTACCTGGAGGTCGCTGGCCTGCAGGATCATCTGGATGACCTTGGCTTCAACATCGTCGCGTTCGGCTGCACGACTTGCATCGGCAACCCTGGGCCGTTTGAACCGGGCATTGCGGACGCGATTGACCAAGGCGAAATTTTAGTCGGCGCGGTCGTCTCCTCCAACCGGAATTTCGAAGGCCGCGTCCATCCACAGGTGCGGGCGAACTACCTGGCTTCCCCGCCACTGGTTATCGCCTACGCGCTTGCTGGCTCCATGAAAGCGGATCTGTTGAATGATCCGCTGGGCCAGGATGCAGACGGCAATGATGTCTACATGAAAGACATTTGGCCAACGCCGGCCGAAGTCTCCGACGTGCTGGAAAGCTCCCTGACACCGCAAATGTTTAAGGATCGCTATTCCGACGTGTTCCTTGGCCCAGAGCAGTGGCAGAAAATCCAGGTCACTGGCGGCGAGACCTATGATTGGTCTGACGGTTCAACCTATGTCCAGAACCCGCCATACTTCGAAGGCATGACCATGGAGGTTGCGGATTTCGAAGACATCCAGGGCGCGCGGTCTCTGGCAAAACTGGGTGACAGCATCACGACGGATCACATCTGCCCTGCAAGCTTAATCAAGCGGGAAAGCCCCACTGGCGAATACCTGCTGGAACGTCAGGTGCGCCCGGTGGACTTCAATTCCTATGGCGCGCGCCGCGGCAATCATGAAGTGATGATGCGCGGCACGTTCGGCAATATCCGCATCAAAAACGAGTTGGCGCCGGGCACCGAAGGCAGCGTCACGATGCACCAGCCGAGCGGCGAGGTGATGCCGATCTACAATGCGGCTGAACGATACAAGGCCGAAGGCGTACCGCTGGTTATTATCGGCGGTAAAGAATACGGCACTGGTTCCAGCCGTGATTGGGCGGCGAAAGGCACGACGCTGCTTGGGGTGAAAGCCGTGATCGTTGAGAGTTTTGAGCGTATCCATCGCTCCAACCTTGTCGGCATGGGCGTCCTGCCGCTGGAGTTCCAGGAAGGTCAAAGCCGTGAAACCTTGAAACTGGATGGCACGGAGACCTTAGACATCACTGGCATTGCTGGCGGGATCACGCCGCGCATTGACGTGCCCTGCACCGTTCACCGTGCGGACGGCTCATCCGAGCAGGTCACGCTGCTCTGCCGCATCAATACCGAAGACGAAGTCGCCTACTACAAGAACTGCGGCATCCTTCAGTACGTGCTGCGGAACATGATGCAGGCGGCGTAACGCCCTCCAAGCACTGGCGTTAATTGAAGCGGGCGCTTCTCTGGTTGAATCTGGGGAAGCGCCCGTTTTGCAATCAGATTGCGGGATCAACCACAAACCCGGATTTCTCGCCAAGCAGCGTCGCGCGAAGCATGTGGCGTGGCTGGGATTGATCAAAATCGGCGAGCGCTAAGTGCATGGTCGTGCGATTATCCCAGCAGACCAGATCGCCTTCCCGCCACTGATGGCGATACACGTTATCCGGGCGGGTGGCATGGGCGCAGAGGAAATCGATCAGTGGTTTGCTCTCCTCCATCGTCATGCCATCGAAATAGGCCGTGCGCTCGCTGACATAGAGTGCTTTCTTGCCGCTTTCCGGATGCACGCGGACGGCAGGGTGCGCGATGGGTGGGTTCAGGCGTCGGGTTTCCGCCGTTTTCTCCGGGTTCCGCTCGCCGAAGCCGGCAACAAGCGTGATGTCGTAGACAGCGTCCAGGCCATCCACGATCTCGCGCATTTTCGGCGACAGGGTATCGTAGGCGCGGACCATATTGGCGAACATCGTATCACCGCCGACGGGCGGACGGGTATCGCAATACAGCATGGAGGCGGCCGCGGGGTGGTCAGTGTAAGCATAGTCAGAATGCCAGTTCCGGCCCGTATTGCGGGTCTCTGAAGGCTTGCCGTCTATCTCGCGATTGGTCACCTGTAGCAATTCAGGAAAGTCTTGGTGGCGATAGAAGGGTGTGGACGCATGATCATCCAGCGTGCCGAATGCGCCAGCGAATGCGGTAATGTCCTGCGGTTCAAGTCGCTCGCCCCGGAATGCGATCACATGATGCTCATACCAAAGCGCACTGACAGCGTTGACTGTATCCAGCGCTGGCGGAGCTGATGTATCAACGCCCAGGACTTCTGCGCCCAGCGCGTATCCAAGCGGTTTTACCGTGATTTCGCTATTACGCCGTTGATCTCTCATACAATCGCTCCCGCATGTTGCTGTTGGAACGATAGCGCTCAAAACTGTTCGATGGAAAGCCGTGTTGCTGGTTTCAAATGCGGCGCAAGGCCCATGTCCAGATAATCCCATCCCGCTAGAGCAATCATCGCCCCATTGTCGGTGGACCATTTGAGGGAGGGCAGTGCCAAGTCAACGCCAGCCTCGGCACAGACTTCCGCCGTCCGCTCGCGCAGTTGTGGGCTAGCGGAAACACCGCCGACGACGACAAGCGACGCGGCCTCTCGTTCTCCTAATGCGCGTGCGCATTTGGCGGCCAGCACGTCCATGGCTGCTGCGACAAAGGATGCAGCGACTGTTGGTTTGTCCACATCTGGATCGCGCTCCACCAGCCGAGCAACGGCGGATTTCAGGCCGGAGAATGAAAATTCCAGGCCCTCCCGGATCATAGGACGTGGGAAAGTGATATCTGGCGCGCAAGTCTTTGCCAGCTTATCGACGGCGGGGCCGCCCGGATATCCAAGGCCCAACATGCGGGCAACCTTGTCATAGGCCTCACCAACGGAATCGTCCCGGGTGCCGCCAAGAATTTCAACGGTTTTCGCATCTTTCATATAAGCCATCAGCGTGTGACCGCCGGAAGCCAGCAGGACTATAGCGGGGTAGGTGATAGTGCCGCCATCCAGCTCAGTGCTGCGAAGATGGCCGCGCAGATGATTGACGCCGATCACGGGTTTTGACCACCCAAGACCCAAGCCCTCCGCCGCATTCAGGCCAACCAGCAGCGGCCCAATCAGACCGGGGCCACGGGTAACGGCGATGGCGCGAACATGCTCCGGTCCTGAATCGATCTGTGCGAGTGTTTGGCGGATCGTCGGAATGATTTCGGCGGCATGGGCCCGGCTGGCGAGTTCCGGGTATACGCCGCCATATTGCGCATGAATTTCGGCCTGGCTTTGGGTTAGCGCTGCCGCGACGGTTCCATCCCTGGCCACTAAGGCCACGGCGGTGTCGTCACAAGATGACTCGATGCCAAGGATGAGTGAGTTTGGTTCATGCATGGCCAAGCCCATATGCGGTGAGATCATCAACAGCACCCAAGCGTTCGATGCGCGGCGGGTCTGCGTTGAAATTGACGACGGTGGAGTTCACGCCAACGAGCCGGCCGCCATCCGCTACATAGTCTGGCGCGCCATCTAGGTCTGCCAGAATGTCGGCCACGGTCTCGCCGGGCGGCTTGCCGTGGGCGTTGGCGCTGGTGGCGTACAATGGGCCGGTTTCACTGATGATGCTTTGGATGAAAACGTCTGCCGGAAATCGCACGCCAACCTCATCACGGTCTGCCAGCCATTCGGGGCGGAGAGCAGGATCCAGAGCGAAGATGAACGTAATGCCGCCTTTTATCGTATCATTGCTCAGCAGGGCTTCTGCGGCGGGCGGCAATTGGGCGCCGATCCGCTCCAGATGAACCAATGATCCGGCAAGCACTTGCAGGCGGAGCGCATCTGGTCGCCGCTTTAGCTGGAATATCCGGCGAGCGGCCAGCGGTTGTTCTGGGTGTGCTACGAGGCCGTAGACGGTGTCGGTTGGCAACAACGCAACGCCACCGACCAGGAGGGCGCTCGCAGCGGCTTTAGGATCGCTCTCAGTCATCAATAACCTCCGATTGCTCAGTAATCGGTTGAATGGGGTCGGACGTGAAGGTGGGTGCAGCGGCCAGCACAGCGGCGAATGTCGCTGCGGTGATGATATCTGGACCGCCATCGCTGAATGTAATGCCGGGCACATCGGCTTCCTGGCCAACTAATGCAGCCTGGGTGAGGCCTTCGGCAGACTTAGCCAATGCCTCGGACAATGGCCCATATCGGAGGGACTGAAGCTCGCCACCTTGGTAACGCCCGACATAGGCTGCACCGGCTGCGGATTTGTGAATGACCAGCGCGGGCAGGCCGGTCGCCATAGACGCCTGCATGCCGAGTGTTCCGCTCGCATTGACGGGCGTCAGCGGAATCTTGAGCGCGAAGCTCAGCGCGTTCGCAAACGAGACACCCGCACGGACGGCGCTAAGGCGTCCTGGTCCTATGTCTACGAGCATGTCGGTTAGGTCACTAATAACGGCGCCAACGTCGTGCAACATGCCTTCAGCCATTTGGCTGAGCGTGGGGCCAGTCGTGGGATCGCGATTATCGTCCATGACTTCGGCAAAAGGGAGGCCGTTTTTCAGCAGATACAACCAGGGCGACTTTGCGGAGGTATGGATACAAAGCGTCAGTCGCATGGGGTTAGGCTTTCTGAGGCGGCGCGAAGCGCGTCGGCCCGCGCGACCCAAGATGGTGCATCGCTGGTAACGGTGATCCGTCGCGCATTGTCATCGCCGTCTATCGGATCGATTTGGATGTGCAGGGCAGGCGGCAGGACATCCTGGAACTTAGCGCCCCACTCTATTGCCGTCAGGTGGCCGTCGAAAAAGTCATGCAGCGTCAGGTCTGAGAATTCATGTTCTGTTTCAATGCGGTAAGCATCAATATGCAGAACGGGCATCACGGGTCCGGCATAGAAATGCGCCAGGGTAAATGTCGGGCTAGTTATTGTATCTTCAATCTGAAGTTCGCCGCACATATATTTGATAAAATGTGTTTTTCCTGCTGCTAGAGCACCTTCAAGTACCAACAAGTCGCCCGGCTTAGAGATGCCGGCTAAATGGGCGGCCACTGTGGCGGTATCCGCTTCCGATTGGCAGACGTAAGCGATTGAAAGGGCAGGATCTGGCATGACTATCCGGCGGTTGATCTGAAGTGAGCGCTGGAAATTAGCGGTACGGACCCGGAAAGCCAACAGAAGTCTTGCCGCAGGTTGCCGCCCTAACGCTTGCAATGCGCCGCTGCGGCCCTATCATCCGCGGCCCTGTTGGAATTTGGCCGGGTTAGACCCCCGGTGAAAGGCCCTAGCTTATGATCAATCTTGAAGCCTTCCGAGCACTGCCCCACGCCATTTCGCTGCTGGGTATGTCTGGTGTTGGTAAAACAACACTGTCTAAGGCGCTCCAGGAAGAAGCTAATTGGTACCACTACTCCGCCGATTACCGCATTGGCACCCGTTATTTGGCAGAGCCGATCCTGGACAATATCAAGTTCAAAATCATGACCATGGGCGATCAATTCGTGGCGGACCTGCTGCGCTCAGACTCAATTTTCATCGCGCATAATATTTCTGTCGATAACCTAGAGCCGGTATCGACCTTCCTTGGAATATATGGCGACCCTGCGACAGGCGGCCTGAACAAGGCTGACTTTTTGGAGCGGCAGGAACTCTATCGCCAAGCCGAAGTGCTCTCGATGCAGGACGTACCTCACTTCATCGCCAAGTCCTGGTCGATCTACGCCTGCCGCAATTTCATCAACGATGCGAGCGGTTCATTGTGTGAGATTGCGGAGCCGAAGGACCCGAATGATCCAGTTATCCGCCCGCTAATTGATACCTCGCTATTGCTGTACATTCGGGGTGATGCGGACACGGAGGAAGCGCTGAAAGAGCGCGCGCGCAGCCACCCAAAACCGTTATTTTATAATCCGCTATTCATTGGTCCTAAACTTGTATATCAACCGGATGATGGTGCCGGCGTCGATATGATCGACTTCGCGCGTCCGCTGTTTCCGGAGCTGTTGGAATTCCGGAAGCCTCGCTATCGGGATATGGCGGAACGGTTCGGGGTTAGCGTCGAGGCGGCTGATCTGTTCGGGCCAAATGCAAACCGAACACCCACTGCAGACGAATTTCTGGAGGTCCTTCATGGCGCGCTGGCGCGTGAGATTAAGGACAATCCCCACGGCGCTGAAACGCTAGAGCGATACCTTGCGGCCTGCGCCAAGCGTGAAGGTCGCGCACCTAGCCTCGCCAACGGGCTGAGGAGCTAAGGCAATGGCTGTCATTTTACCGCCGGATCTACCGGCACGCGCTGCGCTGGCCGCCGAAGGCGTGCCATTGTTGGAGGCCCATGATCCGGCTGCTGCAGATGCCCTGAATATCGTCATCTTCAATCTAATGCCGAAAAAGCTTGAGACAGAATTGCAGCTGGCGCGCATGCTTGGCCGCGCATCGGTCGATGTCGCGATTACACTTGCTGCACCCGAAAACTACGCGGGTAAGAACGCTCCGCCTGGTCACCTAGATAGGTTCTATCGGCGCTGGCGCGATGTGAAATTGTCATCCTTCGATACGGTTATCATTACCGGTGCGCCAATTGAGACACTGCCGTTTGAGGCTGTGAATTACTGGAATGAGATGACGGAAGTTCTGGATTGGACTCGTGGCGCCAATGATGGAGCAGGCATTCCGCTGCTTAGCCTCTGCTGGGGTGCGCAGGCAGCGCTCTATCGGTATTATGGCGTGCCAAAGCATCAGCTGGAGGCAAAGCGGTTTGGTGTCTTCCAGCACCGTCTGACGGATAAGGCCTCGCCATTCCTGCAGTGCCTTGACGACGGGCCAATGATGCCTGTCTCGCGTTGGACGGAAACCCGCGTTGAGGACTTGAAAGCACTACCGCACTTGAAGCCTTTGCTAGTTTCTGAAGGCTCTGGCATCGGCGCGCTAGCTGATGAACGGCTCGGTCATCTCCATGTCCTTAATCACTTTGAATATGACGCTGAAACGCTGGCGATCGAGTATCAGCGGGACTTGGAAAAAGGCGGTCCAATCTCACGACCAATCAATTATTTCCCAGATGATGATCCTACCAACCCGCCGCCGCAGACATGGCGTGCAAATGCGCAGGCTTTCTATGGGAATTGGGTGCGCTGGGTCGTGGAACGGAAAGCACGCTAGACGGGCCTTGGCCGTTCAACCCGGGCAATCGCGACGACGTCTACAGCACGCGCCCCGCCGCGCTTCAGCACGGCAGAGCAGCGTTCGACGGTGGCGCCTGTTGTAAACACGTCGTCGATCAGCAGAACGCGCTTGCCGGTAATCCGGTCCCGCCAGCGTTCGTTCAGCTTGAATGCGCCAGTCAAATTGCGCTTGCGGCCAGCAGGGCTGAGCCCGGCCTGGCTACGCGTCGCTCGGGTGCGGTGGAGCAAATCTGGCGCATAGGGAATATCCTCTGAACCAGCGATGCGGCGGGCAAGCTCAGCGGATTGGTGATAACGCCGCCCAAGCAATCGCCGCCAATGTAGCGGTGTTGGCGCGATGACGTCCGCATCTGCGAGAAAATCCCGACCTGCAGCTAGAAGCCACCGCGTCAGCAAAGGCGTCGCCTCCAGCCGGCTAGCGCGCTTGTAGGCGATGATGATAGGTCGGCTGGCGTCATCGTATGCCAGCATGGCGCGGGCGCAGGCGCGGTCAAAGCGGGGCGGGCTGACCATGCAGGCACCGCATGTATCCCCGTCCGGCCCTTCACCAGCACCTTCGGCTTGCAATCCAAACCCACAGACCCGGCAGACCGGTGCTGCCACAAACGCCAGCTCGCGCCAGCATTCAGGGCACACACCCTGCGCCTCCGTCGTCTCTCGGCCACAAGAGAGACGACGGGGCGGGATCAGCAGATCAAGTGTGCGCCTAGCAGGTGTGACAAGCGGTTCTAGAATGCGCGGAAGGATACGAGATCATCCCGCTCGACCTGCTTAATCAGGTCAATTTCCCAGGTGAGGTATTCCTTCATGAAGTCCTCAACAACACCTTTGCGCTCGTAGGGCTTGAGCCAGACATCATCGGCTTCATCGGCCAGATGGGTCTCACCCTGTTCGAGCGGCATTCCAGCATCGGTCCACGCCTTCGCACCACCTTCAAGGGAAGCTGTCGGTTTGCCGGTAAGCTTAGCGAGTTCCGCTGCAGCGTATTTTGCGACCAAGCCATCCTCAGATGTAGCAAGGTATCCTGGCGCATCTGGCAAGTTGGCCGCTGCCGTTTCCAAACGTGCACGGGTCGCCCACCAAGCGCCGGGGATATGGCCCTTGCGGTAGTCCCGGCTCGTCGCGACATCTACCGCAACCCAGCCTGCGTCCAGCTTGGCCTTCGCAGCTGCGGCTGAGAGACCTTCGATATCTGTCGGCATGCCAAGTGGATGCACAGGCTGTTTGCCCACTTCCAGCCCGCCTGCAGGCAATCCGCCAGCTAGTACATATACATCCCAATGCATTTGGGTCAGCCAATGGGCCGTCATAGTGGCGCGGACCACGTTCGGATCGTCGACCAGCACGAGCCTTGCGCCTCGCACGCCGGCATAGCGATCTGTCGCCTGCACCAATTGACCGCCGGGCGAGGAGATGGAGCCTGGTAAGTGGCCGGCCTCATACTCATCTGGGTGGCGGACATCTAGCAGGAAGGTGGTGCGGCTATCATCCGCCAGCCAGGCTTTCGCAGTATCTAGACCAACCTGCCCAACCTCAAACCGCTTGGCGACATCGGCCACGCGGGCCTTGGCGGCGTCGATGGCTTGGCCGGAGAGTTCCTGCGGGGCCGCATGGGTATTGCCATGCTCCAGCTGGAACCCAGACAGGTGCCAGCCCATGGTGCCGTTGCGTAAGGCCACGACCTTATTCTTCACGCCTGCATTGATGAGGGACTGCGCGCCAATGATGCTGCGTGTCCGTCCGGCGCAGTTCACGACGACGGTCGTATCTGGTTCCGGCGCAATTTCGCCAACGCGGTAAACTAGCTCGCCGCCAGGGCAGCAAACGCCGGTTGGGATGTTCATGGTGTTGTATTCATCCATGGGGCGGCTATCGAGCACGACCATTTTCTCGCCGCCGTCCATCATCGCCTTCAGTTCTTCAGCGGATACGGACGGTGTGTCGAAGTGGTGCTCAACGAACTCACCAAATGCCTTAGACGGTACGTTGAAGCCGCCGTAGACCTCATAACCCGCTTCACGCCAGCCTTCCGTGCCGCCATCCAGCACGGAAACGTCCGTATAGCCCACACCTTCAAGCCGTCCTGCGGCGCGGGCAGCCATGGAGCCATCAACATCTGTTAGAATAACTGGCGTTGCGAGACGCGGCGCTAGATCGCCGATCATCACTTCCAGTCGACCAAGCGGCACGGATATCGCGTGCATAAGATGGCCGTCAGAGAATGCGCGCTCACCGCGAACATCGACAATGGCATATTCGCTGGCATTGGCCTGAATCAGGTCATGCAGGGCTTTAGCGGAGATAGTTTTTGACATGCGCTTGGGTTCGCCTCTTGAAGGAATGATCTATAGTTATGAGGAGAGACCCTAAGCCCGTGCGCTCCGCCGCTCAAGCAAGGCTTCGCGAGACTGCCCCATGCCCCAATCGCCCTTAATCTTCGACCCATCGCTTATCCGCACCAGGCGCCTCCGCGCCCAGCCGGATTATGAAAACGCAAGCTTCCTGCATCGGGAAATTGCGGAGCGCATGGCTGAGCGGCTGGATGACCTGACACCCCGTTTCCCCGTCACTTTAGCGACCAATGGGCGGGGCGGGGTCTCAGCAGATGTGCTGAAGGGCAGGGGCGGCATTGAAACATTGATTGAGGTGGATGCAGCGACGGATCTACTTCGTGATACAGGGCTGCGCGCGGTGCTGTCTTTAGAGACGCTGCCATTCACCAATGGCGCGTTGGATTGTGTGTTTGCGGCCAATGAATTGCATCAGGTTAATGATCTACCGGGCGCTCTCGTACAAATTAGGCGCGCCTTGCGCCCAGACGGCTTGTTCCTCGGCGCCATCTTTGGCCCGGAAACATTGAATCCGCTCCGGCTTGCGTTTCTGGAGGCTGAGGCAGCGTTGGATGCGCCAGTATCCCCCCATATAGCGCCGACGATTGATATTCGTGATGTTGCAGGTCTGTTGCAGCGCGCTGGGTTCGCACTGCCCGTGGCGGATACGGAAACGATCACCGTGTCCTACGCTAATCCGTTCAAGCTGCTGCAGGACCTGCGCAGCATGGCGGAAACGAATATCCTGCATGAACGCAGCCGCCGCCCTCTCCGCCGCGCAGTCCTGATGCGTGCGCTGGAGCTGCTGCAAGAGAAAGCTGCAGGCCCAGACGGTCGCTTCAACATCCCCTTCGAAATCATCTTCCTAACCGGCTGGGCACCAGCACCAACCCAGCAACAACCCCTCCGTCGCGGATCGGGGGAGGTGAGTATGGCAAATGTATTTGGGGTGCCCGATGGCGCTAAAGACGACTAGCCCGCCCGCATAACCTGCCCATGCAACTCGAGCTCTGGCAGCGCCAGATCCACGATCATCGGGGCGATGGCTTCTGGTTTTCGTAAGGTTGCTGGGTCTTCGCCGGGGAAGGCTTCGGCGCGGAGGCCTGTGGCCATGACGCCAGGGTCGATAAAATTTACCCGAACGTTGGTGTGGCGGACTTCTTCGGCCCAGCAGAAAACCATGGCTTCCAGTGCGGCTTTGCTGGCGGCGTATGGTGCCCAATACGCCAAACCACCTGCTGCGGCCCCTGACGTTGCGATAATGGCCCGGCCGCCGGTTGAGCGCTTCAACAGCGCGTCAAAATTGCGGATCAAACGCCAGTGAGCCGTGACGTTGGCGGCGAGCGTTTTCTCAAAGGTTTCAGGCGGGACATGGGCGATGGGGGAGAGAACGCCCAGAATTGCCGCCGTTTGCACCAGAATATCCAAGCGCTGAAATCTATCAGCAATGCCAAGTGCGAGGCGGTCTGATGCGTCGCCGTTTGTCAGGTCAACGGGGGCTATGGTGGCTTTGCCGCCTGCGCCAACAATCCGATCATGCAGTGCCTCAAGCGCGCCTTGGGTGCGCGCGACGAGGATCACATGGGCTCCTTCTGCGGCAAGGGCTTCGGCGGCGGCGGCACCAAGGCCCCGTGATGCGCCTGCAATAAGTGCGATGCGGCCTTGCAGCCTCGGATTATCGTTCATTCGGCAGCCTGCTCAATTGGACGGCCAGAAAGTGCGCCGACGAGCCCGGCATCTTTATCAACCAAACGATTGGGATATGCGCCAGTGAAGCACGCGTCGCAATATTGTGGGCGGTCATTGATACGACCCTGCTCTTCACCCATCGCGCGGTAGAGGCCGTCTGTCGAGACATAGGCCAAGCTATCTGCGCCGATCTTCTCTGCAATTTCGGCGACCGAGTAATTGGCGGCGATCAGCTCTTTCGTGTCCGGCGTGTCGATGCCGTAGAAGCAAGGGTTGACGGTCGGCGGGCTGGAAATGCGCATATGCACTTCTGCTGCTCCGGCTCTGCGGACCATGTCGACAATCTTGGCGGAAGTGGTGCCACGCACGATGGAATCATCCACTAGAACCACCTTTTTACCACGCAATACTTCCGCGTTGGCGCTGTGCTTCATTCTTACAGAAAGATCACGGATTGATTGGTTCGGCTGAATAAACGTTCGCCCAACATAGTGACTGCGGACAATGCCAAGCTCGAACGGAACGCCAGCTTCATTGGCATAGCCAAGGGCGGCAGGTACGCCAGAATCGGGTACAGGCACGATAACATCGATACCGCCGGGAGGATGGGATTCCCGGGCCAGCTCACTGCCAATGCTTTTGCGAGATTCATAAACGGAGCGTCCGCCGATAACGCTATCAGGGCGGGCGAAGTAGATATGTTCAAAAATGCAAGGGCGTGGGCGGGCTTGCGGAAAGGGCCTGAAGCTTTCGATGCCATTGTCGTCAATTACGACCATTTCACCGGGTTCAATTTCGCGCTCAAATTTGGCGCCGATCATGTCAAAGCCGCAGCTTTCCGAAGACAGCACCCAGGCATCCTCTTTGCCGTCCGCACCCGGCAAGCGGCCAAGCGCCAGTGGCCGCACGCCCATCGGATCGCGGACGCCGATCAGTTTCTTGCGGGATAGGGCAACCAGCGAATAGGCGCCTTCTAGCTGCTGTAGGGCGTCAATCGCCCGCTCGACCAGCGTATTCCGGACACTGCGCGCGATGAGGTGAATGATGACTTCGGTGTCATTAGTGGATTGAAATAGAGAACCGTCACTGACCAATCGCTTGCGGATCGACATCGCATTGGTGAGATTGCCGTTATGGGCGACAGCAAAGCCGCCAAATTCAAACTCTGCAAACATCGGCTGTATATTGCCGATCATATCTTCGCCGGTGGTGGCGTAGCGATTATGGCCAATGGCACCGCCGCCTTTCAGGCCTTCCATACGATCTGGATTGCCGAACACGCGCTCCACATGTCCGCGGCCACGCCGGGAATAGAAGCGGCCCTCCGATCGGTCATAGGAGACGATGCCGCTCGCTTCTTGGCCGCGATGCTGAAGGGCATGCAGGCCAAGGCCCGTTAGCTTTGCGGCACCGGTCGCGTTCCATAAACCGAAGATTGCGCATTCTTCATGCATGCGATCATCATCGTAAGTATCGGAATGCTGATGCGGCGCGTCCTGGTCATTAGGGGATTGCATGGGGCTGGTCTCCGGCAGACGGCGTTCAGGCGGGTACTATTGCTGGTTACGGATGAGGTCGTCGAGTCTCTTCCGTTCGCGCTCATCGTAGCTACTGCCGCCAACAGGCTGTTGTCCGCTGTTTTGCGACGGTTGCGGGGCTGAAAGGCGGCGTGTGTTATCTGCTGTATCCGCAATATCTTTCGCGGACTGTGCGGCATCCTTTCCTTTGGCGCGCCAATCTGGCGGCAGCATCGATTCTATTGCGGTGGCAAGCTCTTTGATAAGAGGCGTGGTTTTTGCCTCCGTAACCCATTCAGGATGGTCCTGTTGTGGGACCGTCCATAAGAGTGCGAGATAGGCAACGGTGACAATCAGTCCGCCACGGGCCAGGCCGAAAAGCAAGCCGAATGACCGGTTGAGAGCGCTAAGCCCTTCCGCGCTTTCCAATGCGCGGCCGATAACGCGCGCGATGATCGATAGGATCAGGAATACGCCGACAAACAAAAGTGCGCCAGCTGCCAAGTCCGCAATGAGTTGGGAGGGGATGTAGGAGCCCGTCACTTCCCGCATATAGGGGTAGCCCGCGACCGCTATAGCGCCTGACCCAACCCATGTGCCGATTGATAAAACTTCACGCACGAAACCATGCAGGAACGCCAAAATGGCACTCGCCGCGATAACGCCCGCTACGATGATGTCTAGAGTATGAATGCCGCCATCCAACATGTTCAGAACGCCCGGATTGTTCATCCTTTGGATGAGCCGCCTGTCCTTTGCATTAGGATAAGCCGCGCACAATTGAGGATACGGGATTTAGTTGTCTTACCTAGCTAATCTGCCGGTTTCGACGCGCGAAGCAAGGGCTGTGCGGCCAGAAGCGTCACTAAGTCATCCACACGTTTGATTGTCTCTA
>Ga0315321_10001433_pt1 | contig 18299 bp, 12 predicted proteins | sample M180m21515metaG_FD_203464 | JGI IMG/M metagenome (GOLD analysis project Ga0315321, IMG submission 203464) | Ammonia-oxidizing marine archaeal communities from Monterey Bay, California, United States - M1 80m 21515 | ecosystem: Environmental > Aquatic > Marine > Intertidal zone | place: USA... | reverse complement strand
TTGCACACATCGAGAGCGGTCACTACCACGTCATTATCGCCACCCAGGACTGGCACCCCCCTGGCCACGAGAGCTTCGCTTCGTCCCATCAAGGCGGCGAGATCGGCACCCTCGTCGACCTCCACGGCCTCCCCCAGGTGCTGTGGCCCGACCACTGCGTGCAGGGCACCCCCGGTGCACAGCTCCACGTCGACTTGCCGAAAGACCGCATCCACAAGGTATTTCAGAAGGGCACGAACCCCAAGGTCGACAGCTACTCCGGCTTCTTCGACAACGGTCGCCGCCACTCCACTGGCCTGGCCAACTATCTACATGAGCAGGGCGTCTCCGAGGTCACTGTGATGGGCCTTGCCACCGACTATTGCGTCAAGTGGACCGCCCTGGATGCGGTGGCCGAGGGCTTCGCTGTCCGTCTCGACACCGCTGCCTGCCGCGGCGTCAACCTCCAACCGGGCGACGTGGACCGCGCACTCACCGAGCTTGCCGAGGCGGGCGTCCACCTCATCTGAGGCTTTGCGACCCGGGGGACCACCGGCTACCCGCCCGTCCCCCGGAGGCCCCTATGGTGACCCTGACCGATATCTCGAAGCGCTACGGCGGTCGTGTGCTCTTCCAACAGGTCGACCTCCAGCTCCACGAAGGCGCTCGCTACGGCATTGTGGGCGCCAACGGAGCCGGCAAGTCCACCTTGCTCCGCATCTTGTGCGAGCAGGAGTCCTCAAGTACCGGCACGGTGCAGATGCCGCGCCGCGCCCGGGTCGGCGTGCTGGAGCAAGATCACTTCCAGTACGACGACACGCGCATCATCGACGTCGTGATGATGGGCCACAAAGAGGCCTGGGACGCCATGGCCGAAAAGGAGGTCATGCTCGAAGAGGCCGAGCGCGGGGGCGACTTTGACCCCGACCGCTTTGCCGACCTCGAAGAGACAGTGCAGCGCCTAGGCGGCTATGAGCTGGAGGCGCGCGCCGCTGAGATTCTCGACGGGCTCAATATTCCCAGCGAAAAGCACACCGAGCCTCTCCGGGTGCTGTCGGGTGGCTACAAGCTGCGCGCCCTGCTGGGACAGGTGCTGGCCGGGGAGCCCGAGCTGCTGCTGCTCGATGAGCCCACCAACCACCTCGACATCCTGTCGATCTCGTGGCTCGAGAAGTTCCTCCAGAATTACAAGGGCTGCGCGGTCATCGTCAGCCACGATCACCTGTTCCTGAACAACGTCTGCACACACATTCTCGACGTCGACTACGAGCGCATCATCTCGTACAAGGGCAACTACAACCAGTTTCTGACAGCCAAGGTCGAGGAACGCGGACGACGCGAGCAGGAAATCGAGAAGCGAAAGGCCGAGATTGCCGACCACAAAGCCTTCATCGACCGCTTCAAGGCCAAGGCCACCAAAGCGCGCCAAGCCAATAGTCGCGCAAAGCAGATGGCAAAGATCGAGCTGGTCGAGCTGCCCGTGTCGTCCCGCGAGCATCCCCTCTTCCGATTTCCGCAGGTGCGCCCCAGTGGCCGTGAAGTGCTGTCGGTGAAAGGAGTATGGAAGGCCTACGGCGACAACATCGTGTTGGCAGACGTCACCTTCGAGGTCCATCGCGGTGAGCGCATCGCTATCGTGGGACCCAACGGCATCGGCAAGTCCACGCTGCTCAAAGCGATGCTCGACCACATCCAGGCCGACGATGGCACCATCGAGTGGGGCTACGAGACCCACCCAGGCTACTTCGCCCAGGACCACCACGAGGTGCTGAACAAGCCCACGGCCAGCCTGAAGTCGTGGCTCTGGGACAAGGTGCCGACGCAGTCGGTAGGCTTCGTCCATGGCAAGCTGGCCGAGGTGCTCTTCAGCAAGGACGACATCGACAAGAAGATCGAGAATCTGTCCGGAGGCGAGGGTGCGCGGCTCGTGTTCGCCACGCTCGGAGTGCAGAAGCCCAACGTGCTGGTGCTCGATGAGCCCACCAACCACCTCGACCTCGAGGGCATCCAGTCGCTGTCGAATGGGCTCAAGGCGTTTGAGGGGACCGTGCTGTTCGTGAGCCACGACCGCTGGTTTGTGGAGCAGTTGGCCACGCGGGTCATCGACCTTCGCAAGGACGGGATCACCGACTTCCGAGGCACCTGGAAGGAATACCTCGAGGCTCAGGAAGCCGACCGACTGTCCAAGGAGGTGGCTCTGGAGGCCGAGCGCAAGCGCAAGCGCGCCCTACGGGATGCCAAGAACGCCACCAAGCCCGTCCCCTCAACGAAGACGACACCGGCGAAGAAGCGCGGCAAGAGCACAAGTAAGAACAGCACGAATAAGAACAACGGCAAGGCGACTGCGAGCACGAGCACCGGCAACACAGCCCCGTCGAGAGGAAAGCAGAAGCGCGGAGCACGAGCCGGCGCAGAGACCGCCGAGGCTCAGAACAAAAAGGGCGGCCGTGGGCGTCGCGGCAAGGGCCGACGTGGACGCTGAGAATCGATGATCCGCGCGGTCAGGGACAGTCGATGGACAGCCCGTAGGGGGCGTCCTCGCCATCTGCTCCCTCGACCACGATGACGTAGCGGGCCGGACTGCTATTGAAGACGGTGACCGAGCCGTTGCCTGAGCTGGCATCGCCTTCGCACTCGCCGACCGACACACCCGAGCGCACACACGACTCGTCGTCTTCCCAGCGAATCACGAACAGGTCTAGATCTTCGCATGGCGTGTCGAGATTGATCTGCACGGACCCTGTGCCGGGATGTACGAAGGCATGCATGCGCTCCACGCCAGTGTAGCTGGACGTACCCACGACAGCACAGCCCCACGAGCTCGCGTAATTGGCGCCGCTGAGCAAGGTGGTGCCGCCGGTGGTGACCGCCAGGATGTTGTCGCCACACACCAAGTCGTCGGTGATGCAGTTCTCCTCGTCGATGGGCTCAGGAACCGGCGGGTTGTCACAGTCGATGTCGGCATCGGTGTCCGCATCGGTGTCCGCATCGGTGTCGGAGTCCGTGTCCGTGTCCGTGTCCGTGTCCGTGTCCGTGTCCGTGTCGCTGTCGCTGTCGCTGTCGCTGTCGCTGTCCGCATCGGAGTCAGTGTCGGCGTCGGTCTCGGCGGAGGGACCGCCTCCACTTGCACTGTCCTTCGACTCTGGGGTGCACGCCAGCGCCACGATGCTCAGCAAGAGGGTCAACCGGGGGGACAGGACCATGACGTCTCCGAAGCGCAGAGGACCAGACAAATCCACGATGGCACTGTACCCGCCCGGACAAGCGGCTGGGGCAACCAGGCTCAGCTGGGACGTCGACTGCAATCGACACGAGCAGTCCATGGAACCGGCTGCTCGGGACCTTGAGGGCCCCAGGCCAAGGTGGTGGTGCACTGCACGCCGCCTTGCTCCAGCGTGAAGCGCCGACCTTCCGGACCGTCGGCCGCTTGCGCACGGTCTTCAGTCCAGCCCGGGTAAGCCGCCCGGATTGCGGCATCGGGATCGGCACCTTCGCTGCGAAGCGCCTCGACCTGGACGCCACAGCCACCAGGGCGCGCAACCTGCAATGGGGTGCCCTCGAAGCTCGAGGCCAACGCAACAACCACCGGTTTGCACGGCGCGACATCTTCGGGGGTGGGGGCTGCAAATGGCGGGGGCACCGGCGCCGCAGTGGCAGGCGCACGCGTCGCTCCATCGGAGCCGCAAGCCGCGATCAAAAGGAACAGCGTCAGATCGCGAAGAGCCGCCACGCTAAACCTCATCCACTCAGCCTAGGAGGCGCAGCGCCTGCCGCTCAATGCCCCTCTGGTGAAGCATCGAAGCGCCCCCTGCCACCATCAGGATTTGGTGCTTGGCGAACTCCGAGGTCTCCTTGGCGTAGTCGGCGTCGACCAGCCGGCTGTTGGCCATGGTGAGGGCCATGGCGTAGCTCTGGGTGGCGTTGATGCTCGCCTCCAGCCGGTTGATCGTAGCACCAAGCCCTGAGCGCGTCCGGTTGACGGAGCCAAGCGCGAAGTCGAGGATGTCGAGGGTGTCGCGGGCGTTGGTGACCGACAGCAGGTCGAAGGAAGTGATGTTCAGACCCAAGAAGGTGGTGGTGAGCCGACCCAGACTCAGTCCGATGCGGGACGACGACGCGCTGCCGATCCCAGCCTGAATCAACAGCTGCGAGACCGAGCCATCCGCCAACGACAGGCCGCCGAAAGACACGGTGGACGCGATGCGCGAGATTTCCGAACGCATCCCGACGAACTCAAGGTCCAGCGTGGTGCGCTCTGCAGGGCGGATGAAGGACGACGATCCCTGGACCGCGAGCTCTCGCATGCGCTGAAGCGCGTTGGTGACCTCACCCGCAGCGGTTTCGGCCACCTCAGCCAGCGCGATGCCTTTTTCGGAGTTGCGAACGGCCGCCCGAGTGCTGCGGATCTTTGATTCAAGATTGGTCGCTACCCCGAGCCCGGCGGCGTCGTCGCGCGCGCTATTGACTCGACGGCCACTGGACAAACGCATGGCAATCCGGGCCAATCCCCGACTATTCGAGCTGACATGCGCACCAATGCGATGGTTGCTGATGCTTCCGACTGACATTGCCATCGGAGTCCCTCCACGTCTCGACAAGCGCACCGCCTCAACCGACAGGCGGACCCGAATGACCGAACCGGCGTCCTCGCCGTCTCAGAACGCTCAACTGCCAGCTGTTCAGCGAAAACGCTACCGGCAAACGAGGCCACGGAGACCAGCTTACCGTCCGACACAAGGCGCTCGACCCAACCACCATAACAAGTCTCCAGCGATTCCGAGAGTCATTGGCCCGCAACCGCGGCGGCGTGCTACAACGAGCGAGCTTCGCATGTCGGGTGGACGGTGAGCACAGCAGCTCCGGAGACCTCGTCAGGAGGCGCCGAAAGTGAGCTATGCCCGCCTCCGTAGAACGAGGCACATCGGCCCCACCCAGGGCATCCGGACCGCGTGCCCGGTGCCCACCGTCAGCCCGCCGATGAACTTGTACGTTCCAAAGAACCCCGTCGAACGCGTACCTTCCTGCGCTAGGAGACCTGCGCCACCATGTCTTTCCGCATGCGCTGCCCCAAGTGCCACTCGTCGAACCTCGACCTCGAAGAAGACCAGCGCGCCTTCCTCGGAGGAGGCCGGCATCAGGTCCTCTTGCATTGCTACACCTGCGGAATGATCCTGTACGGCGAAGAGCGCATTCAGGAAGAGTTCGACCGGCAACGGCAAGAGTTCGAAAAGAACATGCGGGAGCGCCAAGATCGTGCCGCCCGCACACGGGCAGCCCGAGCCACACGCGCTGCCATTCGCCCGCGCCCCACTCCTCGGCCCAAGCCCAAGGCACCGGTCGCGCCTGCGGCAGCAACGGCGAAGTCCGCGCCCACACCGACTGCAGCGCCGGCTACCCTGCCCATCGAAGCCGCAGTCGAGCCCGCGCCCGAGAAGCCGATTTTGGAGAGCAGGAAGCCTGTCGAGCCCGCCTCGGCGAACCCCGCGCCACCGGCCCCTGAGTCAGCGGTTCCTGCCGCGGTCCAGCCCACAGATGCTGCCAAGCAGACTCCCGCTGCTGTGGCCAAGCCAACGGGCGCAGAAGACGCGCCTGCCGAGGGCGCCGAAGCCTGCGCGTGGAACGCCTGCGACAAAATCGCTCGGGCAAACTCCAAGTACTGCTCGCGCAACTGCTCCAACAAGAATGCCCGAGCTCGCCACTCAGCGCGCAAAAAGACGACGTCCAAGAAGAAGCCGCGTCAAGCCGCGAAGTAGGCACCAGACGCCCCGCCGTTTCGCCCAAGCGACCTGCCGCCCCCGGCGAGGTCAGCCGGTCGCCCGCACCCTCGCTTCTGCTTGCGCTCGCCATGCGCATCTTCTGATTGGCTGCTGGCTTAGATCCAGTCCATCGCAGCCAGTGCAGTCACCCACACGAGGTGTGCCGCCACACAGGTCCAGAGCCCGCCGCGACGGTGACACCACCACAGCAGCAGGCCACCAGCGATGCCTGCAGCAGGGTCCATCGGGCGGGTGGTCAGTGCCCACAGCAGTGCGACCCAAGCTGGCGACACCCGCTGCGACAGAGCGCCTCGGAAGAACAGCTCCTGGCCCAGCGCCCCGACGAGGGCTGCCCCCAGCATCGGCGTTGTCTGTCCAGAGAGTGCTTCGAAGAGCGGTCCGCCATGCGACAGATCGGGCACCCAGCGGTCAATCCCAGCGAGCGTCAAGCCCGCCAACAAGCCCACACCCCAGGCCGGCGAGAGACGCCCGCTCCCTGCGGAGCCACGCAGGTAGAGCGCACCGGCCACGACGGCGAGGCCCACACCACCGGCTGCAGTGGGCAGGGCCGAGCCCGGCTGCAGGCTGCTCCCCGCCAGCTCCCAGAGCTGCGGTCCAACCACAGCGGCCCACCACACCCACGCGCCCACCAGGGCCGGCACCAGCTGCTCGACCCACCGGCGGTTGGTCTCGGTCGGCCCTCGCTGAACGCCCACAGCAGTCATCGAAAGAAACGCTATACACGTCAATGTCGACGAAACCAAGGCGGCGATGAGCCAGCCTTCCGAGCCCGGCAAGCCGGCCGCCAGAAGCAACGGGGCTCCGAACGGCACCATGCTCGCCAGCATCGGCCAGCTTTCCGCCAGACCCCATGACGCCAGCACCGCGCCCACCAACACCAACGGAATCACCCGCACCGGGATGGTGGCCGCGCCGGCCGGATCGTCCACGTCATGCACCAGCCATAGGCCCAGAGCGACGACAGATCCAAGCACAAGCGGAACACCCAGCAGCGACCAGCCGAGTGTCTGAGTGCCCGAGACCAGGCCGCTGAGCACCCCTACCGCAGCCACCAGCACCGCAGCCAAGGTCCAAGCGACCCACTTGCCCGCCACGACTTCCCCCGAGGTCACCGCCGCAGCTCGAAGGGTCTCCCAGGTGCTCTGCGCCCGCTCGCCCGGAATGCTCTCCACCAGCGGACCGGTGAGCAGCGAAGCGGCCAGCAGCAACACCCACAGGTTGCGGCCGGGAATCCACATAGGCGCCGCCCGCCGCTCCAGGGTCACCTGGGGACCGACATCACGGGACTCCAGTGCGTGCCGCAGCCAGACCGGCACACGCCTGGAGCCCGTTGACACCACAGCTGGCGGACCTTCGTCCACCCGAATGGGCCCTGCAGCGATCACATCGGCCACTGCCTTCACCGACTCCGGCGGCGTGCCCGACACTCTGGGACGAGCGGCGGTCCTCTGGGGAAGCAGATCCACCCCTTCGCAGGGAGCCGCAGCAAGCGGAACGACCAGTGCCAGAGCCAGTCCAAGCATCGACCACCGCCCGCGCCCGCCCCGCACCCGGCGCAAGTCGCGCATCGCAACTGCCCACACCGGCCCAAGTCTCACCATCGGGCCCGCCCCGCGCGGGCTACCGCGACGCCGCCCAGACCCAGTGCCAAGCAGCCGGCCACGAACAGAGAGGTCGCGGAGTGGTCGCCAGCCACAGCGCTGCCGATGGGCAGCCAAGCCCCCGCCGAGGGAAGACTCCACCCCAGCCCGCCGAGGGCCATCGCCGCCACAAGAGCGCGAGAAAGCGGCAGCGATAGACCATCCGGCGCACCGCTGAAGGGCCCCACCGGTCGCCACCCCTGCCCGGTCGGAGCCAGGGTGCCCACTGCAATCGCCGCCACAACCGCCACAAGACCGGCGACCAGATGCCCCACCACGGCATCGCTGCCAAACAGACCCGCGAGCACCAGCTCAGAGGCGAAGAGGGCGCCGCCCACCGCGAAAAGCACGGCCAGCCCACGGGAGAGGGGGTGCACCCACGCGGGCATCGCTGTGGCACCCAGGGCTTCCAGAGTGCCGTCTTCGCGGTCCCGCACGGCTGCCGCCACGACCAACACCACCGCATAGAGCGTGAACAGCACCCCCATCATTCGCAGCAGGGTGTCGACGTGGTCCGCCAGTCCCTCGCCACCGGTGTTCGCCAGCGGAGACACCTCCAAGCGCCAGTCTGCGGAGGCGTGCTCGCGGACCACGGACTCCAGCAACAGGTCCGCCTGCGTGCGTCCGGCCGACCAGCGGCTCCAGCCGCGCGACTCGACAACAATGACGTAGCTGCCACCTTCTTCGATGACTGCTCGGTCCGCGATGCCCTCGTCCACCCGCCCGCCTGGGTCCGCCACCACTACACTCGACAGGCCCACTTTCGCGAGCTTGTCCACCAGCGCAGCTTCAGACACGGCGATGGGCGGCGGCTCGGGGGCGGCCACAACTCCGGTTGCAGTGAGCAGCACCGTCCCAGTGAGCAGGGCGACCGGCCCACCCAGTGCCCGCAACACCGTGCCTTCTCGAGCCATTCGCCGAAGCGCACAGCCAGTTGAGGCAGCCACCCCAGCCCAGACCGACCTCAAGCGTCGCCCACCAGCGCGAGAAAGGCGTCGTCGAGGGTATTCGAGTGAGTCCTCACCAGCAGCTCCGAGCCGGTCCCCTCCCCCACCACACGCCCCTTCGCCAGGATCACGAAGCGGTCGGCCACCGCCTCCACCTCGGACATGATGTGGCTGCTGAGCAACACGCTACAGCCTGCGACAGCGAGGTCCCGGATGAGTGCGAGGACCTCCCGTCGCCCCAGCACGTCAAGACCATCGGTGGGTTCGTCGAGCAGAAACACCGACGGCTGGTGTACCAACGCGCGGGCCAGCACCACTCTGCGCTTCATGCCAGTGCTGAGTCCGCCACACGGCGTGTCGGCGAAGCCCATCGCCTTCAATCGCGCGAGAGACCGCTCTGCCACGGCATCCGGTTCATCCACACTCTGCAGACGAGCGAAGAGCCGGACCACCTCGCGTGGAGTGAGACGCGGAGGCAAGCCAGCTTCCGCGGGCACATAGGCAAGGTGCTGGCGGGCTTGGACGGGTCTGGACAAAGCATCCACACCCGCGATGGACACCGCACCGGAGTCCGGTGGTAAAAGTGTCGACAGCACCCTCAATGAGGTCGTCTTTCCAGCGCCATTGCGACCGAGGAGGCCCACGACTTCACCCGGCGCAAGATGCAGCGACACTTGGTCGACCGCGCGCACCACGCCGCGTCCGCGGTCTTCAAAGGTGCGGACCAGCTCCCGAGCGTCGAGCAGCAAGGAGTCGGTCACCCCTTGCCGGCGAGCACATGAGCATCGAGAACGAAGGTGGTGAAGCGGCCTGTAAACACCTCGTCTTCACCAACGCGGGCCACCACGTCGACGATGCGCTTGCGCCGCCGGGTCTCCGACACCGTGGCCTCAAGACGCACGGTCTGACCCACTTGAACGGGTGCCAGGAAGCGGGTGTCCGCTGCACCCAGCACCACGAAGGGGTCGTTGACCGCAACCATCGCCGCATAGTCGGCCGCCCCGAACACAAAGCCGCCGTGCACCAAGCCTTGGGCGTCGGCCCCCATCACCGCAGTGGTGTCGAGCACGACCGTGGCCCGGCCTTCGTCGCGGGCAGTCACGGTCCCACACAGGCTCCGGTCGATGCCGAGGTGGGTGTTCACGCCGAGGTCGCTCATGGGGAGTTCCTCTCTCTGGGGCCTACCAGACCCGCCGGTTCTGCAAGTCGCGGACGGTGTCCGACAGCGTCTCACCCGGGTCACGCGGCGTCCAGCCGAGCTCTTTGCTGGCCTTGTCCCACGCGCAGTACCAGTAGTGGCTGGCGAGGTCGAGCTCGTTGCGACTCACCCGCGGTCCCACGCCAAACGACAGCTTTCCCTTGCCCGAAAAGCCGGGAATCCAGTCGAGTGCCTTGCTCAAGCCCTTGGGCATGGCAGCCATCGGCGGCTCGACGGCGGCCACGCGCGCAATGCGCCGGAAGAACTCAAAGAAGGTGACGTTGCAGCCATTGAGCAGGTAGCGCTCGCCCGACCGTCCCTTGGCCAGAGCGAGCACGATGCCCTCGGCCGCATCGCGAACGTCGACAAAGGCCACGCCCCCTGGCGGGGTGACGGGCATGCCGTCTTCGAGGAAGGTGCGCACCGAGTGGGTCGACGCGCCGTCCTCGTCGTCGTTGGGACCGAGCAGCAGGCTGGGGTTGACCGCGACCACCTCGAGATCGTCGCCCGCCGCCTTGAAGGCCGCTTCTTCGGAAAACAGCTTGGTGCGGTAGTAAGGCCAGCGCGACACGACCTCGATGGGCCGCTCACTGTCCTCGGTGAACATGGCGTCGGCGTCCTTGCCTACGGCGACGGTACCCGAAGTGGACACCAACACGAAGCGACGGATGCCGACCGCCTTGGCCGCGGCGAGCGCGTTGTCGGTGCCCTTGACGTGGACGTCGAACACCCGGCGGGCGTCCTTTTCCTTGTTGGACACAAAGCCCGCGCCATGGATGATGGCGTCGGTGCCTTCGAAGGCCGTCCTCAGGGCGTCGACGTCGAGAACATCGGCAGACACGGCGGTGACAGACTCGGCGGGCACACCTTCGGGGGTGGTGCCGCGGCGCGAGATGCAGACGACGTGGTGGCCAGCATCGACCAGGGAGGCGACCGTGTGGCGGCCGAGGAAGCCGGTGGCTCCGGTGAGGGCGACTCGCATCAGCTCTGTTCCTCGGAGAGATGGAAGATCTGGCTGAACTCCATGAGGAGCGCCAGGTCGCTGGTCTTGATGGCCCCGGACATGAACTCCGTGGGCTCGGGCACATACGCCTCTTCCACGATGCGGCGGAAGATGTCCACGCTGGTCTTCACCACGCAGTCCGCGCTGCCCTCGGGGCGTCCAATCTTGCAGCTGACACCCGCCTGCCGAAGCATGAGAGTCCAGCGGGGACCATCCTTGGCGCCGAGGCTGAAGTACCAGGTGATGTCCTTTTGGTACTCGTCGGGCCGGAAGCGGGCGGGCAGCGACCGAATGGCCCGCTCGGCCAGCTCCGCGCCGGTGAGCACCTTTCGGGGCGCGGCGACCACCTCGGGCTCCAGCTCGCTGAGCCGAAGCATCCCACCATCCCGCATCGCAGCGACCGCATCGCGGGCCAAGCTCGCGGCCTGACGGGCAGCCAGCGACGACTTCTTGCCTTCGGTGAGCCGCCGAAGATGGGCGACCTCAAGAGGCGGGCCGATGTGCACCGACACTCCGCGACCAGTGGGAAGCAGGTGGCCCTTGGGCATGATGCGGTAGGCGCCGTCGATGTAGATGGGCAGAATGTCGACGCCGGCATCGAGCGCGAGCTTGCCCACCAGCGGCTTGAACTCACCCAGCCGCCCGTCCATCTGGCGGGTGCCTTCCGGGAACAGAAGCACCGTGCGCCCACGGTCGAGCACCGCCTTGGCCTGCTTGAGCGAGGCCCGAAAGCCCTGGCGCCGCTCGATGGCCTCGACATTGGTGAAGTGGGTGAACCACGTGACCTTGAGCCGGTTGCCCTCAAAGAAGTAGTCCTTGGCAGCGAGCGCGGTGAGCTTCTTGCCGTACTTACCGAGGGCGTACTTCACGAGGCCCATGTCAAGGTGCGACGAGTGGTTGCACACCACGATGGCGGGCCGGTTGGCCGGGATGTTGGACCGGCCGTAGATCCGGGTGTTGAGACCCGGACCATTGAAGAAGTTCTGGACCACTGCCATGCGGTCCTTCATGGGGTCGCTTAGCCACTCCGGAACCTCGTATGGACCGCTGGGCTCGGGGTCGGGAATGTCGACCTTCTCGGGAGCGGGCGCCCCCACCAAGGCGATGACGTCGGCCACGGTGTCGCACTCCGACAGCGCATCGGTGTCGGGACGACCGGTGCCCACGCCTTCGAGCGCAGACGACAGCTCCACGAACATCAGCGAGTCGAAGCCATAGGCATCGCGAAGCCGAGTCTGCAGTCCCACCTCGGTGACCTCGACACCCGCCACGCCGGCGATGGCGGCAAGCACCGGGTCGTTGACCCCACCGCCCACCAGCTTCTGCTCGGGGGTGGCGGCGATGATGCGAGCGAGAACTTCCTTCACCTTCTTCCGCTGCACCTTGCGCGTAGCGGTGCGGGGAAGCTCGGCGTCGACGAGGTGAAGCACCGACGGACGCTGCACCGAAGGCAGCTTGGCCACCGCCTCATCGATGGCTTCACGGGCCTTGTCGTGGGCGCTTGCCCGAGCGTGGCCCGCGGTGATGTCGGGGACCGCCAGCATCGCCAAGCGCTCACCACCACGGGAGTCGTCGACGCCCACCAGCGAGTATTCCTTGACGTGAACAATCTCGCCCAGGGTGTTTTCGACATCATCAAGGTAGATATTCTCGCCGGCGGAAGTGACCACGACTTCCTTCGCGCGCCCCACCAGCTTGAGCCGACCCTTGTGGTCGAAGCGCCCAAGGTCACCAGTCTTGAGCCAGCCGTCCTCGGTGAAGGTGGCCGCAGTCGCTGCTTCGTTGTTGAAGTAGCCCTTCATCAAGTTGGGACCGAAGGCCTCGACATGGCCCACGCCGTGCTCGTCGGGGTTGACGATGCGCACCTGCACGCCCGGGATGGCCTTGCCCACATGGCCAGCCTTGCTGCCGGGCTTGGGCACGGAGGCCGTGAGAACCGGGGCTGCCTCGGTGAGACCGTAGCCTTCGGCGAGCGGCAGACCGATGCCGACGAAGAGGTCCTGGGTGGCCTTGGGAAGGGCCGCGCCACCGCTGATGAGCATGCGAATGTTGCCGCCGAAGCGGTTGTGGACCGAGCCAAACAGCAGGCGGCCGAAGTCGATGCCCACCGACTTGCCAGCGCCCAGGTTGAGGTTGATGAGGCTGTCGAAGCCGAGCTTGACCAGTGCGCCGCGTTCCTTGAGCTCACCGCGAATGCGGCGTTCGAGGAGCTGCCACAGTGCGGGCACACCCACCATGCAGGTGACACGCCCCTCTTGGAGGCCGTAGGACAAGCGGTCGCCGTTGATCTCGTCGAGGTAGATGATGCGGGCGCCCATCGACAGCGGCAGCAGCAGTCCGCACGCGAACTCAAAGGCGTGGTGGAGCGGCAAGACGCTGAGAAGCCGGTCGTTTTCGTTGAGCGGAAACAGCCGACCGATGCTCGACACCATGCTGGTGAAGTTCTCGTGGCTGAGCATGACCCCCTTGGGGTCGCCCGTGGTGCCCGAGGTGTAGAGGATGCTGGCGATGGCGTCGGGGTCGGTCTCGTAGTCGGGGAGATGGCCGACCGCGCCGCGTGCGCAGATGTCGAGAAGATCGACCGTGGGCACCGCGGTTTCGGCGGCTTCACACGCAGGACCGACGCCCTCGCGGGAGCGCTCGTCGAGGATGGCGAGTGAGGGCCCGGCACTGCGCACGATGGTGGCGGCGGGCAAAGACTCCATCTGAGGGTCGACAGGGACCGCGATGGCCTTGGCGCGCAGGATGCCGAAGTAGGCGACAGGCCAGTACGGGTGATTGCGGGCAGACAACACCACTCGGTCGCCGGGCTGTACGCCAGCCTGAAGCAGTCGTACCGCGACGGCCTCCGCGCGCGCCCGAAGCTCTCGGTAGGTCATCCGCGCGAAGCCATCTTCGTGGGTGCGAAGCAGCGCAGGGGCGTGGTCGTGGCGCTCGGCCACCTCGTCGATCATCCGCCAGAGGTCGTCGTGCCGGGCAAGCGGCTTCGACTCCTTCTTCATCTTCTCGCGAATGAGCGGACTGACGTTTTCTTCGATGCCCGGACAGTGAATCTCGAGCATGTAGTGACGCCAATCGATCAGCTCGGGGTCGAACGGCATTTGATCGCGCAAGACCTTGGGCAGGCGACTCCAGGCCGAGCGGGTGTTCTTGGTGCTGAACCGGTAGCTGTGAGTGGCCATGAACGGCACGAACTGGTCGGTGATCTTCGCCTGGATGGCGAGCGACTTTTCCAGACCCTTCAGGGTGCTGGCGACCGGACCCAGGACATCGCGGAACGCGCCCCGAGCCATCTTGCCGACTCGACGGCCGAGCTTGCCCACCTGCTCACCCCGCCAAGCCGGCCCCTTGGTGAGGTACTTCTCAACCGGCATGGGGGCGGCTTCGAGGCGGCCGTGGATGAAGTTGACGACCGGGTTGCCCTTGCCCTTCGCCTGGTAGTGGCGCCGCTTGAAGAGGCCCACCAGCTCGATCATCCGAGTGATCTTGAAGGGGTTGGTGTCGGACGAGCCGTACTGGTACACCGGCTTGTGGGTGCCTTCGAGCAGCTCGCCCAGCGTGGCCATCATGCCCGCTGCGACATGGTCCACCGGGATGACGTCGAGCACGGACTCGGGGCGGTAGGGTCCCTCAAAGATGCCCTCCACTCCGATGAAGATGAGAGGACCCGAGGTGTTGATGCCCTCGTTCCAGCCGGGCCGCGGGAAGGTCAGCGCCGACTCGATGACCGCTGGACGCCCAATGGCAAACGGCACACCCGAGCTGGCGAGAATCTGCTCCCCGATGCTCTTGGTGTAGGTGTAGATGTTTTGCCAGCCCCAGTACTTGGCGCGCTCGGTGCCCCACTCGACCAGCTGCTGGTCGGTGAAGTTGCGCTTCACCTTCTTCAGCTCGCGGTCGAGGGCAGTGCCACGCTGGGGCTCATTGCGCCGCTTGAGATTGCGCTTGGCCTTGTCGAGGAAGTGGGACTGACGGAAGGCGTCGTTGGCCCGATGGCCCACATTGTCGACCAGGTCAATGCACTCCGCGATCTCCCGGGAGGGGTCCCAGTGCTCGACCGCGAGGTCCTTGACCTTCGGGAACGGATGCGTGAGCGGGTTGACCTCTTCGATCTGCCCGGTGCGGTCTCCGGCGACGTAGCAGGTCGACGTGTGGAGCATCCTGAGCGGAAGGCTACCGGGAATGCCGAGGTCACGGCAGAGAGCCACGAGGTTCTGCATGCCAAACGCATTGGTGTTGAGCGCGTAGTCGAGCGGCGGATTGAAGTCGACCACGCCCGAGGAGTTGACGATGGCCGAGAGCGTGCCCCGCACTTCGTCGCGCACCTCTTGGGGGACGCCGGCGAACTCTTCGGTGATGTCGCCCGGAATTGGCGTGATGGTCTTCTTGAGGAAGGCCTCGTAGGCCGCGCCCGGGAAGCGCTTGCGAATGGGGTCGAACACGGGAGACGTGGCGACGTCGGCCCAAAAGCGCTCTTCGGAGGTCTGGCGAATGCTGCCATCGCTGCGCTTGCGCGGACGCACGACCATCCAGACGTGCTCCACCTCGCCGGCGAAGTGGGTGAGCAGCATCGACAGCCACACCTTGCCCAGAAAGCCGGTGCCGCCGATGACGAGCAGACGGGCCCCGGTGAGCAGGCGCGCCAGCTCGAGCTCGGTCTTGGCTGGCGCAGCAGCTGTAGTCGACGCTTCCACGGGGGACTGAGAGTCAAGGTGAGACATTGGCGGTTCCCTACTCGGCTTCGGCGGTCAGCGCGGGGGGCGCGGGATCGGCCGTCACATCTGCCATCACGACGGGGCAGATGCGGAAGCAGGTGATGGAGGGGTCTTCGGGCGCCGACTCGCGGGCCATTCGAAGCGCATCTTCCATGGTGCGGGCGGTCTCGTAGCCCAGGATGCCGGGCACGTACTCGTTGTCAGCACCCACCACGATCACGCGACCGCGGTGCTGGCGCCCGTTTTCGCCCCAGTACCACATGTAGAAGGGGTGCACGGGATGGTAGGCCTTGCCCGAGCGGTACTGCTGGATGTAGCTGGGATGCTTGGCAAACTCACGCTCGAAGCGCTTGTGGAGCTCGAGGCCATCGCGGGTCTGGGGCAACAGCTTGTGGAAGAACTCGGCGTAGGCCTGGTGCTGGTGACGGTCGAACTTGTCACTGCAGGGGTGCAGGATGATCATCGTGCCGCCCTTCTTCACCAGCGGCGCACCCTTGTGGAGGTTGTGGAGGTAGCCTTCCGCCATCACACTCACGAGCACCGGGTTGAGGAAGGCACCCACGTTGTAGGGCGAGATGTAGGGAATCGGGAAGATGCCGATGTCTGCCTGCCCCTCGATGGGCACCAGCAGCTGCTTGTGGCAGGCCTCGAGGATGTGGTCGTGGACCGGCTGACACGCACCTGCCGCGACCGCGATCATCTCGTAGGGGGCGGGGACTTTCTCGAAGATGGCCTGGCGGGCGTTCTGGGGCAGCCACTTGAGGGTCTTCACGAGCCCCTGCATGGCGGCCCACTCGGTGTCGGACAAGTCGTCTTCGTTTTCGGCCAGGATGTCGAGCGGGGCCCCGAACATCCGGTTGTTGACCGTGGTCTCGATGTGGAAGACGTCGACGTAATCTTCGATGATCTTGCCAACCGCCACCATCTTGGTGTTGAGGTAGGACCGCTCCGGCTCCATGTAGGACTCGGACTTGCGAATGGTCGACGGGTTGTGGTGACCGCGCAGGGTGCGGTAGCCCACGAGGCCAGTGCCCATCGACTTGTAGCCACCATTCATCGGCACGAAGGTGAGGTTGACGTAGATGACCAGGTCGCTCTCGGCGGCCCGGCGATTGATCTCGACCTCGATGCCGTGCTCGGAAGTGCCGATGTACTTGAGCCCGTTGGGCTTCTCAGCGTCGTGGTTGTACAGGCGGTCCGGGTAGAAGCGGCGGTGGGTCTTGTCGCCCACGATGTGCCGCATCTCGTCGGAGGTCATCGGACGGTGGAAGGCCGTGGCGATGATGAGGTGAATGTCCTCGACCGCGTAGGCCTTGAGCATCTCAAGCACCGCGTCGATGACCATCTGCCGGCAGTCGGGTCGCCGCATCGGGGGCAGCGGCATCGACAGGTCGTCAATCGCGATGGTGACCTTCATCCCGGGGCGCAGCTTCGCGAACAGGGGCTCGCTGCCGAGGGGGTGGTTCAGCGCGTAGCGGACCGCGGCCTCTGGGTGAGGAAGCCCTTCCAGCGGCTGCTTTGGGTAGACGACGCGGCTGCCGACCGGGAGGTCGACCTCCACCAAACGGGTGCCGGAAAACAGTACCCGCGGGCGGGAGCGGTGATCGATGGTGACGACGCAGGGATGGTCGAGGCTCATGGATGTCTCGGTCGCAGAAGGGAGATGGGGACGATGGACTCGCTCGCTGGAGGGGCGGCCCTCAGCGCTTTTCACCCGAAGGTGCGCGGTCGATGTCGAGGACGGGCCAGGCGTAGGCCTGGGCCAACCGACGCAGCTTTGAGTCCGGCTTGATGCAGCTGGGATGGCCGACCACCGAGAGCATCGGGACGTCAGAGTAGGAGTCGGAGTAGCCGTGGCACTTTGCAAGGTCGTGGCCGTGCTTGCGGGCGTCTTCGACGATGATGACAGCCTTTTCGGGACCCGCCACCACCGGGCGCATGAGCTTGCCAGTCGCGATGCCGTCCTTGAACTCAAGGCGATTGGTGATGTAGTGATCGGCGCCCAGATACTCGGCGAGATGCTGGATGACGTGATCGAGCGAGCCCGTGACCAGCACCACCCGCTGGCCGGCAGCCTTGCACTTGTCCACAAGGTCCTGGGCGCCGCGGAAGATGCGCGGCTCCACGATGTCCTCAAAGACATCACGGCCCACGACCTCCATCCGGTCGAGGCTGATGCCCCGGTAGTTGGCGTAGAGCAGCTCGTTGAACAGCCTGCGGTCGCGCAGCTCAGCGAGGGCCATGGCCGGCGCACCCAGGAGGGCCTTGCCAAAGCGCATCAGAGAGTGCTGAGGACGGGCCTGGTTGAGCAAGAACCACGCGGTGGGTCCCAACAGGTTGGTGTCGACGAGAGTGCCGTCGACATCAAAGTAGGCCGCGCTGGACCAGTTGCCCGACTGGGGGTCGGCTTCGGAGGCGGAGGCGTGCACGGAGGCTCCGGGGGGCGGACGAACCAGCGGCTTCCGGGTCCAGAGATCTGGGCGGGAGCCGGGTGGGGGCGAGGGGGGCAGCAGACCGGGAACATCGTGGGGACGGCCACTTCGAAGAAGCTCATCCCACTGCTTGCGTAGGTTCCACGCAAGGGCAGGCGGGTAACGCATCGCCCCCCGCCCCGGCACCCCCCACCTCGATTGACGCTGGACTCTCACCTTGCTGCGCCCGATATCACTCGCGGGTGGGAGCCCACGGTCATCTCGAGGCCCTTGACGTCGCCGCCGGTCTCTTCTCTTCGTCGTCACGTCGAGCAGACGACCGACGGCGGAGCCATTACCTCTTGAGTATGGCTGACTCTTCGCAAGCGCCGCTCCCGCCTCCGGGCAATGCCCATCCCGGCGAGGTCGAGCCCTTTGTGCGCGCGGCCATGCACCGCGACCGCAGTCCTGGGGTGGTGCTCGCAATCTGTCACCCACTGCGCATGTACAAGGCCCCTGATGGTCTGTTCGAAGCACTGGAGGCCGAAGGCTACGAGGTCGAGACGGTCGACACTCTGCCCGACCGCATCGAGAGTGTGAGCAGCATCCGCGACAAGATTCGGGCATGC
>Ga0315321_10001432_pt1 | contig 18306 bp, 17 predicted proteins | sample M180m21515metaG_FD_203464 | JGI IMG/M metagenome (GOLD analysis project Ga0315321, IMG submission 203464) | Ammonia-oxidizing marine archaeal communities from Monterey Bay, California, United States - M1 80m 21515 | ecosystem: Environmental > Aquatic > Marine > Intertidal zone | place: USA... | reverse complement strand
CCAAGTCGGGTCGATGAACTCTCCACCGATGGCTCAGGAATCGTCGATCCTGCAGCGATTGCTCCTGCGCTTGAAGCGAATGAAGTCGTCCTCGTTTCGGTCATGGCGGCGAACAACGAGACGGGCATCATCCAGATGTGGGAGCAGATCGCTGACGTCTGTCGAGTTCACGGGGTACCCTTTCACTGCGATGCTACGCAGTGGCTCGGGAAACTCCCTTCGAGTCAATTCAACGCTTGCGATTACCTTTCAGCCAGCGCCCATAAATTCGGAGGTCTCAAGGGCGTGGGCCTACTTAAAGCTCCGGCCAAAGTCAGTTTTATAGTTGGAGGAGAACAAGAGGGCGGTCGCCGAGCCGGAACTGAAAATTATCCCGGAGCGGCCGCTATGTTGGCCGCCTTGGAAGAAGCGGACTCCTTTGGCGAGACGCCCATTCTCGAGCAAGCTCGCGACGCTTTTGAGGAGTCTCTTCGGGCATCCATTCCTGAGATCGAGGTGATCGGGGAGAACGCTTCACGCCTTTGGAACGTCTCCACGCTTCTATTGCCGAGGTTCGACAATCTTCGATGGGTCGGAAAGTTGGAGAAAATGGGTCACGAGGTCTCCACTGGTTCCGCTTGCGCCTTGGCAAAGGATGGCCCCTCTCACGTTTCGTCGGCAATGGGTCTTTCTTCCGAGCAAGCCCGTCGGGTCGTAAGGGTGAGCGGTTCTCGCGAAACCACACCCGCCGACTGGTCCGCCCTTGCCGATGCATTTCGTCTTGCCGACGAAGAGCTTCAAGCCGATTCGCCCTTCTCCAAGGTTGTCTCGATCTAGTCTTTCCGTGCGACTTCTGGCCTTGAACTTGGAGAACTTCCGCAACGTGGAAGCGGCCGCCTTGAGCTTCTCGGGGCAACGAACCTTTTTCTTGGGACCCAACGGGCAAGGAAAGACTAACCTGCTCGAGGCCATCGCCTTTGCCGGCGTCCTTCGTTCCTTTCGTTTCGGCGGCACCGAGAGCCTCGTCATGCATGATGCTTCCGATGCCAGCCTTTTTCACCGATTTCAAGGTGATGATGGCAACGAGAGCGAAGTCTTGCTTCGTCTCGATTCCAAGGGTGCCAAGCATGTCGAGCTGGATGGCGAACGGATTGCGCGACTGGCCGATTACATGGGTCGTTTTCCTTCAGTAGCTCTGTCATCTCGGGATTTCAGACTCGTTCGAGACGGACCCGGTGAACGTCGTCGTTGGCTAGACGTCACTTTGTCGACGTCTTCTTCAACTTATTTCGAAACTCTGCGAAATTACCACCGTTGCCTTCGCGAGCGAAATGCCCTCCTCAAGCGTGGCGGCGGCGATGCCGAACTAGATGCCTTCGAGGCCTCTCTCGTTCCCGCGGCGGTCGAGCTCACTCGCTTGCGGCGTGAGGCCTTGCCCGTGCTGTCAGGACTTCTGGCCGAGCGTTACGCCTCTATCTCCTCGAGCCGCGAGGAAGCCTCGCTCGGGTACAAGCCCGACCTGGAATACATGGACCAAGCCACCGTGGCCGATCGATACCTCGCGGGACGCGAGCGAGATCGAGTTCTCGGATCCACTCGGAGAGGTCCGCATCGCGACGATTTTCGTTTCCTACTCGATTCTCGTGATGCCCGTCACCTCGCATCCGAGGGCCAGCAACGGGGACTTGTGCTCGCCTTGCGATTGGCGGAGTTTTCTTTTCTTAGGAATATTTGCGGTACCGTGCCCGTATTACTCGTCGACGATGCCTTGGGGGAACTCGACTCCGAGCGTAAGGCTAACTTCCACAAACTACTTCCCGATGACGCTCAAGTATTCGCAACGGGAACCGTTCACCCCGGGGAATCGGGCGATCCCGAGGCTTGGGACGTTTTTCGCGTAAACGCAGGAACTTTCGAACTTTCCTGAAGCGCGCTTGCTCTCTCATGGAATCTCTCACGATCGCCCACTGGACACTTCTAGCTTTTGGGGCTCTCATTATGGGAATGAGCAAGGGTGGTCTCCCGGGTGCGGGAAACCTTACCGTGGCCATCTACGCCCTCGTGCTCGAGGATAAGCTGGGCTTGGCCGGCGTGCCTCTTTCCGTTGGGCTGCTCTTACCCGTGCTCATCTCGGCCGACGTCACCGCCACTATCGTCTATCGTCGCCATGCGGAATGGAAGTTCATCGCCCGGCTTCTTCCCTTTTTCATAATCGGAATCCTTGTCGGGTGGAAGGTCTTCGGTTTCTTTCAGGCAAACGACGAGAGAGTATCCCTCCTCAAGGTTCTCATCGGTCTCATTCTTCTTTCCATGACCGCCATGCATTTCACTATGAAGTCGAGAAGGAAGCGCAAGCGAGCCGTGGAAGGCGACCAAGGCTCACGCAGTTCTCTCGCCCTCGGGGCCTTTCTCGGCTTACTCGGAGGAGTCGCCACAATGCTTGCCAATGCCGCCGGACCCGTCGCCCAGCTATACCTTTTGGCCATGGCTTTGCCCAAGTACGCATTCATAGGCACTTCCGCTTGGTTGTTCCTCATCGTGAACGTGTCAAAAGTTCCTTTGATGATCGATCTGGAGATCATCACTTTCGAGTCGATGTCCGTCAGTTGGTGGATGTTCATTCCCGCCGTAATCGGGGCCGCGATTGCTCCTTTCGTCGTTCATCGGATCAACCAGAAACTCTTCGAGACCTTGGTGTGGTTCTTTATTGTCCTCGCCGGGTTCCGCATGGTGTTCTAGCTTTTTCTCATGGCAAGAAGCTCACGAAAACTTTGGGCCGAGCACTTGGCGGGAAAGGGCAGGGCGGTCACCGCCATCGATCCCAAGGCTTTACTTAAAAAGGTTCCCTACTCGGGGCTTGTATTGGGCGTCGATCCCAGTCTCAGGGGAATGGGATTGGCCGTCGTCGAGTTTGAGCCCAACCGTCCGCATCGCCTGCTCGATTCGCTTACCCTAAAGCTAAAGCCCAAGGTGCCCTTCGTCGAATGTTTGGGCGAAATTCACAAGGCGGTCGCAGCCATGGCGAAAAAATGGAATCCTCGCCACCTTTCCTGCGAGGAGACCATCTACGTAAACAACTTCAAGACCGCCCAAATCATGGGCGCTTCTCGCGGCGCGGCGCTTTCCGCCGCTGCCGTCCTCGAGCTACCCGTTTTCGAATACGCTCCCTTACGAGTCAAGCAAGCCGTAGTCGGCTTCGGCCGTGCGAGCAAGGAGCAGCTAGCTCGCACCATGGCGCAGATGTTGCAACTGCCGGAACCCTTGTCGTACGACGAGTCCGATGCCGCCGCTCTCGCCCTGTGCCACGCCTTGACTTGGATTCCGGACTGAGGGCCTTTGTCGCTTAAGGGTTCACGAACAAACTGCAGGGCAACAGAGGTCTCACCTGAGCCGAATGGGCAAGCAGGTTCACGGTAACCGATACCTCGTTCTTAACTTTATCCAGCATCCCTCCCGGATTAATACCGAATTCTCCCCTCAGGATGGAAAGCGTCGCTTGTACTTCCAGTAAATCTCCTGATCGTCCGTCCAGACTCCTTCTTCCCCCCCGTTGGTAACGAAAGACTGACGGCAAAACAACCTCCTTGGTCTTTCCTTTCAAGGTGAGCGTGCCCACGAGGTCGCCTCGTATCGTATTACGCGACCAATGAATGTTTTTAACACCCTTCATGGCAAAGGTGATCTGTGGGAAACGGGCGGTGTCGAGCCAAGTCGAGGTGTGCACCACCGCTTGAGACTTACCGTGAAATAGTCTTATGCCGCGGGCATCGATGGAAATCCTCCCCCGTGCAGTCTCGGGTCGCTTCATTGGGAAATCAATCGTTCCGCCGGCTCCGCGAATTTCCCCTTTAAGCTGTCCGTTTCCGAAAGACGTGTTGATGCTCACCTTGATCGTGTTGAACTGATCGGGCGTGCGAAAATCGAAAGTCGCTCCAAAGGTATTCGCCACGCTAAACGAGGCAACCGAGAACAAAGTCAAAACTCTTCCATACATCGGCCTCCATCTTATTCCATGCCTTGGTGCAAGTCGAGAGCGAACACTGCGCCGACGTTCTACTTGATCCCGGTATGCCCATAACCCTGTCGGCTTGTTCCCTCCCTTAAAACTTACTTTCCCTTTGACTCTTAACTCTCGCAGGCCCAAAATCTAAACATTTCACCTACGGTTATGTACAAAAAAGTTTTTTCCATTCTTGCATTCCTTTCACTTTTACCTTTCGGACTATCCGCCGCTACCTCCTCGGCCGGCGGGGTCGTGAACGAAGCTGTAATCGGAGCACCCTTCTACGGGTTCACTTCCGACGCCTCTGGCGCCGTGGCCAACGCCGTGGGCCCAACCGCAGATTTTATTCAGCCCATGCGACTCATCGCTCGTTCGGGCGATTCCAAGGTCAACGCCGGGTCCGCCACCCAGCTGGCGAGCAGCCTCCTTTGGGACGACGGCACCGTCACCAACCTTCCCTCTGAGGAAGTCGCCTGGGCCGTGGACACCGCCCTCGCCACTGTTTCCCAGTCAGGTCTACTAACCGCCAAGCAGGTCACCGAACGCGTGCGGGTCAAGGTCACCGCCACCGCCGAAGGCTTTACCGCCGAGGTGCGCGTACGCCTCGAGCCCAACGCTGCAACAACTCCCACCGCTCCCGCATCTTCCCTCATCGCAGGTTCCGTGGACGTTCCGAACGCCCCCGGTTGGCGAAACTCTCCTTGGTTCGGTTCCTTCTACGCTACCGAAAACAACTGGCTCCATCACGCCGATCTAGGCTGGCTGTTCGTGCAGGAAGCCGGCGACGGTTCTCTCTGGACTTGGGACAATAACCACCAGTGGCTCTGGACTGGCCAAGGCGTCTATCCCCACCTTTACCGGGCCAAGGATTCCACATGGCTCTACTTCATGTTGCAAGCGCGACCCAAAAAGGTGTTCTACAACCATACCACCAAGCGGCTCGAAACCTCCCAGCCTTAACCAGCGCTTCTCAACCCGCCGCCGACCCTACGCTACCTCCATTAGCAGTATGGTCACCCTACGATCCGATCGTCTCTCCTTCCCTCTCTTGGGAAGCTTGCATTTCTTCAACCGTCATCCGTCATGAACAAATCGTCCTTTCGCTCGTTTCCGGGATTTCCACTGTTGCTTCTCTGCTTCGCAATGGGGCTATCTGCCATAACTTCTGTCGCCGCACCCGTAACGTATGTCGGCAAGGTCGCCATCAACGGCAATGGTCGCTTGGGCGACGGTTCCACCACGAACCGCACCTCGCCCGTCAAAATCGTGGACGGAAACGTCTCGGCGATTGCCGCCGGCTACAATCACAGTCTCTACCGAAAGTCCGACGTCAGCCTCTGGGGCATGGGGAACAATTTCTCGGGTCAATTGAACAAGCTGAGCATTCTTAATTCCCGCGAAGCCTTGCAGGCTGTCTTTCAATTGTCTGACTAACGTTGAAAGTCATCGAGTGGCGGAGAATGGTTCGCTCTATGCAAGAATAACTGTTTCGAATCTCAATTATCGGTTACTTACCCTTACGCTCCGAGCCAAACTAGGAAAGCTCATGCGTAGGTCTTTCCCGTTGCCATTGCGAGGAGCATAGCGATGAGGCAATCCAGCCGAACCATTCGGCAATCCATCGCATCGCCTCGGCTTCCCATGTCAGTTCTCTACGAAACCTTCCTCGCAATGACAAAAAGTGAGGAGACTGGGTTGCCTACAGCGCCAGCATGGCGTCGCCGTAGGAGTAGAATCGATAGTCTTTGTCGAGGGCTTGGGCGTAGAGATCCTTAAGCAGCTTCAGTCCGTCTTTTCTTTCGTCGTGTTGCAGGAATGAGGCGACAAGGCAGAGCAGGGTGCTTCCGGGTAGATGGAAATTGGTCAGCAGGGCGTCGACTCCTAGAAAAGGGTAGGGCGGGCGTATGAAGAGATCCGCCTCGGCTAAGGTGGAGGTTTCCGGATAGGCGTCTTCCCCCTGGGCGAGGTGATGTTCGATCGCCCGCACGGTGGTCGTGCCTACGGCGAGGCGGGGAGGGCCGGGTTCACGCAGGGCGGTCTTGGCTCCGGGCGGGAGGAGATAGGCTTCCCCGTGCATGGGGTGATCGTCCACGCATTCGGTCTCGATGGGCCGGAAGGTGCCCAGCCCTACGGATAGGGTGAGGTCGTGAATGGGATGCCCGCATCGTTCCAGTTGCTCCAATAACTCGTGGGTGAAGTGTAGACCTGCGGTGGGAGCTGCAGCAGCGGTGCGCTTGGCCTCGTCGGCGTATACCGTTTGGTAGCGTTCGGCGTCGGCGGCATCCGCGGGTCGCTTGACGTAGGGGGGCAGGGGGAGGGATCCGATCCGCTTTGCGAGGGCGGCGACGTCGGTATCGTTCGGGAGCTCGAAACTCACTAGGTATTCCCCCGATGGGAGGGTCTCAAGCACCGTGGCTTCGTATTCTCCAGGCATGGCAAAGGCGCCGGTCTTTGCTGTTTTGGCACCGGGTTTCAGTAGGCATCGCCAGAGGTCGGGTCGGTTGGCGTCGGGTCGCAATAGCAGGCACTCCACCTTTCCGCCCGTGGAGCGCTGTCCCGGGAGGCGTGCGTTGAGCACGGATACGTCGTTGCGGAAAATGCGGGCTCCGGCGGGTAGTAGCTCGGGAAGTTCGTGAAAACGATGGTGGGAAGTTTCGCCGGTGGAACGATGGTGGACGAGCAGGCGGGATTCGTCGCGCTTGTCGGCGGGAGCCTGGGCGATTCGTTCCGGAGGGAGTTCGTAGTGTAGTTCTGAGGTGAGCATCGGGAACATAGGAAAAGCGCATCGACAAGAAGCTCACAATCCCGATATTACTTTATCTTCGATTAATCACTGCAGCAATTATGAGCGAAAACGATAATTTGGATATGGTTCAACCGCCCGAGGCCGCTTCGTCTGGCGCTCACGTGGGCAACATGGAGCAATACCACGAGCTTTACGAGAGGAGCGCCTCCGACCCCGAGGGATTTTGGGCCGAAGTGGCGGAAGACTTCCACTGGTACAAGAGGTGGGATGCCGTGCGAAGCTACAATTACGATATGAACGCGGGTCCGGTCGACCTTCGCTGGTTCGAGGGCGGTCGCACTAACGTATGCCACAACTGCATCGACAGGCATCTGGATACGCGTGGCGACAAGACCGCCGTGATCTGGGAGGGCAACGAGCCGGGCGAGGACGCCACCATCACTTATCGGCAGCTACACGAGCAGGTTTGCCGTTTCGCCAACGTCTTGAAGAGCCGGGGTGTGAAAAAGGGCGACCGAGTTTCCATTTACATGCCTATGGTGCCGGAAGCGGCCGTGGCGATGCTCGCCTGCGCCCGTATCGGAGCGGTGCATTCGATCGTGTTCGGCGGGTTTTCCGCGGAGGCTCTTGCCGATCGCATAGCCGACTCCACTTGCAAGACCTTGATCACCGCCAATGGCACATTCCGAGGGGCCAAGGCGATACCGATGAAGCCGAACGCCGACCAGGCCATGGCGTCCGCCTCCGAGGCGATGGGCGAGAACGTGGAAACCTGCATCGTGGTGAAGCGAGTGTCGGACGATTCCGGCATCGAGTGCGAGATGCAGGACGGGCGCGACGTCTGGTGGCACGAGGCTGTGGCCGATGCCGCCGTCGAATGCCCATGCGAGGAGATGGATGCGGAAGACCCGCTCTTCATCCTCTACACATCCGGTTCCACGGGGCAGCCCAAGGGCGTGCTCCACACTACCGGCGGCTATATGGTGTACGCCGCCACCACCCACAAGTACGTTTTCGACTACCGGGAGGACGACGTCTACTTTTGCGCCGCCGACATAGGCTGGGTTACTGGGCATACCTATATCGTCTACGGTCCACTCGCCAACGGAGCGACCACCACGATGTTCGAGAGCATACCGACCTATCCGAATCCCGACCGTTACTGGCAGGTGATCGAGAAGTGGAAGGTGAACCAGTTTTACACCGCTCCCACGGCCATTCGGGCTATTGCCGCGGCAGGCGAGGAATGGCCCGCTAAGTACGATATGTCGAGCCTTCGCGTACTGGGAAGCGTGGGCGAGCCGATCAATCCCGAGGCTTGGAGGTGGTACCACCGAAACGCCGGCAAGGGGCGTTGCCCGATCGTGGACACCTGGTGGCAAACGGAGACCGGAGGCATCCTGATCACGCCTTTGCCCGGTTGTACCCCGTTGAAGCCGGGTTCGGCCACTTTTCCGTTCTTCGGCGTCAAACCGGTGATCCTCGATCCGCAGTCGGGCGAGGAACTGGAAGGCAACGGGGTGAGCGGCGTGCTCGCGATCAAGGAACCGTGGCCGGGCCAGATGAGAACGGTGTACGGCGACCACGAACGTTTCGAGACCACTTATTTCCAACAGTACAAGGGGTACTACTTTACGGGCGACGGATGCCGACGGGACGAGGACGGTTACTACTGGATCACGGGCCGTGTGGACGATGTGATAAACGTCTCCGGACACCGTATGGGAACGGCCGAGGTGGAAAGCGCCTTGGTGGCCCATGAGAACGTTGCCGAGGCCGCCGTGGTCGGATTCCCCCACGAGGTAAAGGGGGAGGGGATCTACGCCTACGTTACCCTGAATGCGGGAGTCGAGTATTCGGAGGAACTGCGAGCCGCGTTGCGTCAGCAGGTGCGCGAGGTAATCGGACCGATCGCCACGCCCGACGTCATTCATTGGGCGCCCGCTTTGCCGAAAACGCGTTCGGGCAAGATCATGAGACGCATTTTACGTAAGATATCAACGAATGAAATCGACCAGATCGGAGATACTTCGACTTTGGCTGATCCTTCTGTAGTTCAACAGCTTATCGAGAATAAGTGAAGCCGAGGCCAAAGGAACTCTCGCATTTTTTCGGAAATTCATCAAAATGACGCCTTTTCGATTAGGCTAAGGGATTCGATTACATGAAGATTTACTTGAACGGCAAATTCGTCGACAAAGAGGACGCCAAGGTTTCGGTCTTTGACCATGGGTTGTTATATGGAGATGGTGTGTTCGAGGGGATCCGCATCTATTCCGGTTGTGTTTTCAAGCTGGACGAGCATCTGGAGCGCTTGGAGTTTTCCGCCAAGGCGATACTCCTTGATCTACCCTTGAGCCGAGCGGAACTGGCGGAAGCAGTGTGCGAGTGTTGCAGGCAAAACGATTTGCGGGACGGTTACGTTCGCTTGGTCGTCACCCGTGGACCCGGGCACCTCGGTCTGTCGCCGGACGGTTGCGGTCCCGCCGGAGTGATCATCATCGCCGACGATATCCAGCTTTATCCCGAGGAACTGTACGAGACCGGCTTGAAGATCATCACCGTGCCTACGCGCCGAATAAATGCGGCGGCCTTGCCGCCTGCGGTGAAAAGCCTAAACTACTTGAACAATATCCTCGCGAAAATAGAGGCCAAGAAGGTGGGCTTTCAAGAAGCCTTGATGCTCAACGACAAAGGTGAAATCGCCGAATGTACGGGAGACAACGTCTTCGTTTATTCCAAAGGCGTTTTGTATACTCCTCCGCTTGACTCGGGTTCTCTCCGAGGCATTACCCGTGGAATCGTTATGGATATTGCGGAGGAGTGGGGAGTGGAACTGCGTGAGCAGGCATTGACCCGTTACGATTTGTGGACGGCGGAGGAATGTTTCCTGACTGGTACGGCTGCCGAGGTCATCCCTTGCGTAGAGGTCGATCATCGGGCGGTCGGTTCCGGGCAACCCGGCGAAATTACGAAGCAATTCATATCTCGTTTTCGAGAAAAGGTGACCACGGATGGTCAAATGATCTGAACCCCATGTTAGCGCTTCAATTATTTGGTTTTTCCTTGATGCCGCTTTTTGGCGCGTTTAGTGCGTAGTCTAATTTGAAGTTTTCGAAGAAACTGATTAAACTAATTTACTTTTTTAACAACGCTTAGCAAAAATTCACCATGTCGGAGTCAATGAAATGTCATAGTTGCGAGAACCCCGCCACCGTGCATCTTACGCAGATTCTAAACAACCAGATGCACAAAATCGATTTGTGCGAGGAGTGCGCCCAGAAGAAGGGTGTCACTAATACGGGTGATTTTTCCATGGGAGGCTTGATGTCTACTGCCGGGATGGAGGGTTCCTCTACTTCCAGCGACCTCGTTTGCGAGAGTTGTGGACTTACCCATCAAGAATTTAAAAAGGGTGGGCGCTTTGGTTGTTCGGCTTGCTATGAGGCTTTTCGACCTGTGCTAAATCCTATGCTGGACGGCATGCATGCAGGCACTCGTCACGTCGGCAAAGTTCCGAAGGGTCTTGCCTCTACTGTGAAGAAAAGTCGTAAGCAGGCGGATGAACAGCAGTCTGCAGCCAAATTGCAGGAAAAGATTCTTCTTCTTGAAGACGAGCTTCAAAAAGCATTGGAAGGCGAGGAGTTCGAGGAGTGTGCGCGCCTCCGTGATGAAATTCGTACTCTCCGTGAGTCTTTCGAGAACCTAGTCGTTTAAGATCGGAGTAATTTGGAAATGTTTCACGCGATCCTAAAGGCTGCCGGCAAATCCATTCGCCGCTCGAAGGCAACTCCGGTCGCTCTCAGTACGAGAATTCGATTGGCCCGCAATTTAAATGACTTTCCCTTCCCGGGACGTGCCGAAACGTCACAACGTCGTGAAATCTTGTCCAAGTGCATGGGGGCTCTCGGTGACTTGAGGGGCATGTCGGATTCGGTTTCCTCGGAGATGGACGATCTCAGTGACTTGGATAAACAAATTTTGGTCGAACAGCACTTGATTAGCCCTGAATTGTCTCAAGCCGATGACGGAGCTGGTTTGGTTTTGAGCAAAGATCGATCTTGCTGTGTGATGATCAACGAAGAAGATCACCTGCGTATTCAAGTCTTGAGAAATGGGCTCGATTTCGGAAACGTGTGGAAAAAAGCTAATGCCCTGGACGTTGGTATCGAGTCTAATCTCGATTATGCTTACGACGGAGATTTGGGCTTCCTCACGGCCTGTCCCACCAATCTTGGCACGGGTTTGCGAGCATCGGTCATGATGCATTTACCTGGTTTGGTCATGTCCAAAAACATGGACAAGGTTGTAAATGCCGTGAACCAGCTCGGAATCGCAGTTCGTGGAATTTTTGGTGAGGGGTCCGATGCCAGCGGAAGCGTCTTTCAAATCTCAAACCAACAGACCTTGGGTGAGTCTGAAAGCGATATTCTCGAGCGATTGTCTAAAACCTTGGCCAAGGTAACCGAGCAAGAATTGAATGCACGTTCCAAATTGTTCGGTGAATCACCGACCCGCATCTTGGACAAAGTCGGGCGGGCATTGTCCATTCTTCGGGGAGCATGGTTGATGCAGAGCGCCGAGGGTATGGATTATTTGTCCTTGGTTCGCTTGGCGGTTGATCTGGGTATGCTTCCCGAAAAGTTCAGGAGCGTCGCTGATCGTTTGATGATCGAGATTCAGCCCGGCCACGTTCAACTTTCGGCCGGACGCTTAGTGGAACCCGACGAACGCGATGTCTTGAGAGCTGAAATGCTGCGCGGGGAATTCAAAAAAGCACCCGATCCCGATTTCGGGAAGGGTGAGTTGACTTTATAGGCATTTAACGATTATTTAACACTAGTATGTCCGAGCCAATGAGCAATTTCACTCCTAGAGCCCAACAAGTTTTGGCTCTAGCACGCAAAGAGGCTGATCGCTTTCACCATAATTACGTCGGAACTGAGCACTTGTTACTTGGGTTGATCAATCTCGGTCAGGGTGTAGCAGTCAATGTTCTCCAGAAAATGGGACTGGATCTCGATACTGTTCGAGCCGCCGTTGAGCAGCAGGTGGGAACAGGTCCCGAGGCTAAGCCTGCAGGAAACGTTCCGTACACTCCGCGAGTGAAAAAAGTTCTTTCCCTCGCGGGCAAGGAAGCTAAATCCCTTAATCACAGTTATGTCGGCACCGAGCATATTTTGCTTGGTCTTCTTCGTGAAGGCGAAGGAGTTGCCGCTCGTGTCCTTAAGTCTTTGGAAGTAGACGTCGAACGCTGTCGTTCTGAAATCCTTTCCGAACTTGATCCGAATTTTGCGGCTGGAGATGAACTAGAGACTTCTTTCGCCGGTGGTACCGGTGACGACAAGGGCAAGGACATGAAGACGCCCGCCTTGAAGGCTTTTGGCCGAGATCTTACCGAGATTGCCAAAAAGGGTGAAATGGATCCGGTCATTGGGCGCCATTCTGAGATCCGTCGAGTTACGCAAATCCTTTGTCGCCGCACGAAAAATAACCCGGTTCTCATTGGTGAGGCGGGCGTAGGGAAAACGGCGATAGCGGAAGGGTTGGCTCAGCAAATAGCTGGAGGTCTCGTTCCCGAAAATCTTTTGGACAAGAAGGTGATTACTCTCGATTTGGCTCTTATGGTTGCCGGCACCAAGTACCGGGGCCAGTTCGAGGAACGCATCAAGGCTGTTATGGACGAAATTCGTCGAGCCCAGAATATTATAATTTTCATTGATGAGTTGCACACAATCGTGGGTGCGGGCGCAGCCGAAGGCGCTATGGATGCCTCCAATATCTTCAAGCCAGCCTTGAGTCGCGGAGAGCTTCAGTGCATCGGAGCAACAACCTTGGCCGAATATAGAAAGTTCATAGAGAAGGACAGTGCTTTGGAACGGCGGTTTCAGTCCGTAAAGGTCGAGCCACCCTCAGTGGAGGATACGGTACTTATCCTCAAGGGCATTCGGTCCAAGTATGAGGAACACCACAATGTAAGTTTCACCGACAAATCACTTGAGACCGCAGCCAAGCTTACTGATCGTTACGTCACTGGGCGCTTTTTGCCTGACAAGGCAATTGACGCGTTGGACGAAGCGGGCGCTCGTTCTCGTATGGAGTCATTGAAGCGTCCACCTGAGATCGAGGAACTTTCGGATGAGATCAAGGATGTTTGTTCCGCTAAGGAACAAGCAATATCTGAGCAGAATTTTGAGAAGGCAGCTGAATCTAGAGACAAAGAGAAAAAGCTTCGTTCCAAGCGTGAGCGTGTGCTTGAGGATTGGAAGAAGTCTCGAGAAGAAAAGCGCGGAAGCGTGGGCGAAGACGAGATGTACCTTGTTATTTCCGACTGGACTGGAATCCCTCTAAGTCGAATGGAGACGAAGGAGACCAAAAAGCTTCTCAGTCTTGAAAAGGATCTTCGGAAACTTGTTGTCGGTCAAGATTTCGCAACCGAAGTAATCGCCAAGGCATTGCGTCGTTCGAGAGCCGATATCAAGGATCCCAAACGTCCCATTGGTTCGTTTATGTTCCTCGGCCCCACTGGCGTGGGCAAAACACATTTAGCCAAGATTCTGGCCGAGCAAATCTTTGGAGATCAGGGTGCTCTCGTTCAGATCGACATGTCGGAGTACATGGAAAAACACGCGGTTTCCCGCATGATCGGGTCACCTCCCGGTTACGTTGGGTTCGAGGAGGGGGGGCAATTAACCGAGACGGTTCGTCGCAAGCCTTATTCCGTGATTCTTTTTGACGAAATCGAAAAGGCGCACCCGGACGTTGTTCAGATCCTCCTGCAAATTCTCGAGGATGGTCGTCTCACCGACAGTTTAGGTCGAAAGGTTGATTTTCGTAATACTATCCTCATTATGACGTCGAACGTTGGAGCCCATATCCTTCAGCGAAATGTTTCCATGGGATTTTCCGTCGGTGATGCCGAAAATGATTTCGAGAATATTAAGGAGAAGATTACTGATGAGACCAAGAAGGTTTTTAAGCCGGAATTCTTGAATCGCCTTACCGAAATGGTTATCTTTCGCCCTTTGGGCAAAGACAGCATGACGCAGATCGTGGAACTGGAATTGTCCAAAGTTGCAGATCGTCTTCGTGACCGTAAACTTAAGCTTGAGGTAAGCGATGAGGCCAAGAAGTTTTTGATTGAGCACGGTTACGACGAAAAGCTCGGTGCCCGTCCATTGCGACGAGCCGTGGAAAAGTACATCGAAGACAATCTTGCCGAGGCTCTTCTGGCGGGCAATGTGAAGAAGAGCAAACCCATTCATGTAGTTCTCGCCGAGGATGAGGATGTAGGGTTAACCTTCGAGCAAAGTGGCAAAGCCGCAAAAAAGGCTTCAGCTCCCGTTTCCTCCTCGACTTCCGACGAGGAACTCGCGGATTCCTGATTTGTTCAGGAATATACCTCCCTTTTCTAATCTACCCTCACGGCTACAACCTTGTTTCTTAATAATCTTATGCAGAAATCACTTATATTGCTTAAACCTGATTGCCTCGGCGGGAAAATCGTAGGGGAGACTCTCGCTCGTTTTGAAAGAGTCGGTTACGACATCGTTGCATGCAAGATGATCCAGTTGGATTCAGCAGTTCTCAACGAGCACTACTCTCATGTCGCGGACTTGCCTTTTTTCCCAGACATCGCGGCTTTTATGAGTTCACGGCCCGTTATCGCCTTGATTCTTCAAGGCGACAACGTAGTCGAAGGAGTTAGGAATCTGTTGGGTCCAACCGATTCGACGCAAGCTCCCGAAGGAACGATTCGAGGAGATCTTGGTACTGATAAGATGAGAAATGTGGTACATGCGTCGGATAGTGCCGAGTCCGCGAAAGTCGAAATCGATCGATTTTTCTCTTCGGCAGAAATTTTTGAAATAGCCTAGGTCCAACCTATTTCGAGTCAAATACGAGTAGGCACACGGCATGTGCTCCTATTCCTTCGCCACGACCGATTCCCCCGATGCCTTCATTAGTCGTGGCCTTTATGCCAATTTGATCGGCGTCCACTTCGAGAATTTCCGCTAACCTCTCTTTCATCGCGTCAACATGAGGAGAAATCTGGGGCTTTTCGGCAATTATCGTAGCATCCACATTGCCGATGAGATAGCCTTTAGCATCACATTGCTCCTTGGCCTTTAGTAAAATCTTCATGGAATCGATTCCCTTCAAGGCCGGGTTGCTCGGCGGGAAGTGAACTCCAATGTCGGGAAGAGCCAGTGCGCCCAGAATCGCGTCGGCGAGAGCGTGGGTCAAACAGTCGGCGTCAGAGTGTCCTTCCAGTCCCATCGGATAAGGAATGTGAACTCCTCCAAGTGTGAGCTTTCGTCCCTTGGCGAAGCGGTGAACGTCGTAACCTTGACCGATGCGAAAAGGGTGGTTCATACTTTGTTTTTGTTAATGAGAAATTCGATATACGACAAGTCCGATGGCGTGGTGACTTTGGGGTTCGGATATCCTGGATCTACTAGGGATACTGAATGACCGAGTAATTCCACGGCTGAAGTTTCGTCCGTGACGAATAAGTTATCCGAGACGGCTCGAGCCATGCCTTCCCGGAGTAGCCCTGCTTGAAAGGTTTGCGGAGTTTCCATTGCCCATATTTTACTCCGATCGACGGTATGATCGGCGATCGGGTGTGGACCTTGCCCGTCACGAGTTTGTTTGAGGGTGTCTCTCACCGGATGAGCTAGAGTTGCAGCTCCGGTTTCGCTTGCTACAGAAAGAAGCCTATTTAGGCTTTTCGCTTGAATCATCGGTCGCGCACAATCATGTACGAAGATGATTTTTCTTTCCAGTGGAATCTTGGCAAGAGCATTTTGGACGGAGTGGCGTCGTTCTGCACCACCTTCCACTAGAATTACCTCGACTTCATCAGGAGCCACTTTGAGTAGGTCGTTTGACAACCTTTCTTTCTGCGATTCATCACGATAAGTCACTATCCACAAGCTGGCTACGTCGGCCTTGCGAAAAGCAAGCAGAGATTTTGCAAATAACGTGCAACCTTCCACTTCGTGTAGAATTTTATCTGGTATGCTGTTTTTCATTCGATTACCGCGACCCGCGGCAAGCAGGATAACTGCGTTCATGACAGATTAGCCCGTTGGCTTGAAGCCAGTTCTTTCTGGATCTGATCAATGACTGCCTCGGGATTTTTCGCTTCTAAAATCGGTCGACCGATTACCAGGTAATTTGCACCCGCTTGAGCAGCCTGTGCAGGTGTCATTACGCGCTTTTGGTCTCCGAGTTTGGCTCCGGTAGGGCGAATCCCGGGCGTAACAAAAGTGACTCCTGAATGCAAAGTCTCGCCGAGCGAGCTTAATTCTTTGGGAGAACAGACGATTCCTCCGACTCCCGACTCGATGGCAAGCTTGGCGAGTCTGATCACTTGATCCTCCGGGGTATTCATTATTCCCAGTTGATGAAGGCTTTTAGCGTCCATGGAGGTCAGGACGGTTACTGCGAGCAAGGTGGCTTTAGGAAGTGCCTTCCGCATTGTTTCGGAGCACCTTTCCAAGGCTTCTGGTCCCGCCGCAGCGTGAACCGTAAGCATCGACACGGGAAGGCTCGCAAGGCTTTCTATGGCTTTCGACATGGTGTTCGGGATATCGTGGAGCTTGAGATCGAGAAAGATATTTTTGCCCTCGCTCGCTAAGTCGCGGACGAATGTTGGCCCGTCGCGAAGGTAGGTTTGCAGACCGATTTTTATCCACTTCAGGTTTTCTCCCGCAGCTTCAATTATCTTTTCGGCTCGTTTTCTAGACTCCACGTCCAGGGCCAGAATTACTTCAGTTGACATTTGAGTCTCCATTATTTCGAGCATCATGCGCGAAAAGGGAAACGGGCAAACTTTTATTTCGGTTCGCTTGAATTGAATCCGAGTGCTAGACGAAATCTGCAATGAAATCAGGAATTCGAAGCATTAGCGTTTTTTCGCCAGCGAAGGTGAATTTATTTCTCGCCGTAACAGGCAAGCGTAACGATGGCTTTCATGAGATTCTTTCAGTGGCTGCTCCTTTGCTTTTGGGGGATGTAGTTACCATAGAGGCAAGGCCGGGATGCGGAGAGGTCGATTGCCTTTGCCCAGGGTTTGAATTACTCGCAGGAGAAGATAATCTTGCCGCTAAGGCTGCGAGGGCATGGTTGGGTAAGGCTAGTCGTGAATGGAATGTTTGCATCACTATAAGCAAGCATATTCCCGTCGGTGGTGGTTTGGGTGGCGGGAGTTCCAATGCAGTGGCTACTTTGCAGGGGCTAAACCTACTTGCCCGGATTCCCTTGCCCTCGGATATTCTCTTGGACTTGGCGGGCGAACTCGGTTCGGATTGTCCGCTTTTCTTATTCGGCGAACCTTGTATTTTGGAGGGGAGAGGAGAATTGGCAAAGCCTTTGCCCACCAGTGTCGCCGAAAGGTTTTGTGGAGACCGTCTGCTTCTTTTCGCACCAAGTTTGGGAATGGATACGCCGGAGGTTTATGGTCGCCTTGCTCTCAATCCCGACTGGTACTCTGACCATTTGGGTGCAAGAACTCGTTTGACTGCGTGGCTCAATGGAAACGATGATGTGGATGCTTTGCTCGTAAACGACCTGCAAAAGCCCGTCTTTGAAAAATGTCCTGGATTACCTGCCTTGCTAGGCGATTTGAGTGAAAAGTTTGGATGGAAATGCGGTATGAGCGGTAGTGGTTCATGCTGTTTCGCTCTGTTGAAACACGATTTAGAGATTACCGATGGCATCGATGTAATTCGTTCCGCGTGGGGAAAGAATTGCTTTGTGAAAGAAACTGCTTTTGCCTGAAATAAGCTTATCTTTTTTTGTGGCCGAATCAACGAATTCAAGACATCATTTTTCTTCTCTTATTTGCCTGAGATTTATTTTCCATGCCTGAAAATACCCCAAGACGTGAAATTACCCTTCACGGCATAGCTGCCTCACCTGGCGTCGCTCACGGTCTCGTATTCCGTTTTCTTCATGGAGAAGTTGAAGTGCCATGTTACTCGGTACCCGAGGAAAGTCAGACCGCGGAGATTAGCCGTTTAGAGCAAGCGTTGTTAGAGACTCGTGAACAGATTAAGGCAATTCGAGCGGATGTGGAAAATAGTCTAGGAGAAAGCGAGGCCTCTATTTTCGATGCGCATGTTCTGGTACTGGAGGATCAGGCATTGATCGACGATATTGTCGGAGAGGTTCATAAAACTGGAGACAACGTTGAGCAATGCCTGCATCGTGTCAGTTCTCGTTATCTTGATTTTTTTGACGGACTAGAAGATCAATATCTGCGAGAGAGAGCTTCCGACGTTCGGGACGTCACTCGTCGACTTTTGCGTAACCTCCTCGGAGCGACCGGATCAGGCACTGCTTTTTTGGATGAGCCTAGGGTACTGGTTTCCGAAGACCTTACGCCATCTGATACGGCTTCATTGGACAGATCAAAGATTCTCGGCATCGCCACTGATAGCGGTGGGCGTTCCAGTCATGCAGTGATTATGGCTCGAGCCGGTGAGATCCCGGCAGTCGTTGGACTCAGGGAGTTGACCGTGAATTTGCAGGACGGGGATACCGTACTTGTAGATGGTTTCGAGGGGAC
>Ga0315321_10001427_pt1 | contig 18324 bp, 15 predicted proteins | sample M180m21515metaG_FD_203464 | JGI IMG/M metagenome (GOLD analysis project Ga0315321, IMG submission 203464) | Ammonia-oxidizing marine archaeal communities from Monterey Bay, California, United States - M1 80m 21515 | ecosystem: Environmental > Aquatic > Marine > Intertidal zone | place: USA... | reverse complement strand
CACCCGCATCTGCTAGCTCGGTCAATGCCGCCTGTACTGTTTCTGCGATACCCTCATCACAGTCTGACCATAATGCAGCCTCTCCGGTGCCAATACAGAAATCACTGGCACTGCATTGAGATACCTCCCGCGATAGGCGGGGGCCGTAACTGCGCTGGTGGGGATCTATTGCTGCAAAGGCGGTCACTGCATCAGCAACATCCCGAGTCAGAGTTCCCGCAGTGTCCAGAGTCGGACTCAACGGGAAGATGCCATTAATTGGCCATCGCCCGTAGCTGGTTTTAAGGCCCACGTTGCCTGTCATGCTGGCGGGTATACGAACGGAGCCGGCGGTATCGCTACCCAGAGCCAGTAACGCCGAACCCTCACACAGACTTACCCCTGCACCACTGCTGGAGCCTCCCGGTACACGGTGTGTTTGCGCGTCCCACGGGTTGCGTGGCGTTCCCCAGTGGGTATTGACACCCAGTCCACCAAAGGCAAATTCAACCGTGTGGGTTTTCCCAGTGAATACCGCATGTTGTGCCCGCAGTGTTCCAATCACAGTGCCTTCGGTTTGCCACGAAGGGGGCAGCGCGGTGGGTGAGCCAGCAAAGACATCCATCTGGTTGACCCCATAAAGATCCTTAACTGACACCGGGATCCCTTGTAGTGCTCCCAGATCTTTGGCTTGGGCAAATGCAGTGTCTGCTTTGCGCGCCTGTTCGCGGGCGAGTTCGGGTTGCCACTCCCGATAGGCGCCAAGTGATGGATCGTGTTTCTCAATGCAGGCTTCAACCAAAGCGGCCACCCGCATGGTTCCATCGCGTAGTGCGCGGGCAATGGCCGCCAGGCTCATTTGGGCTGGGTCAGAATTCATTAACAGGCTTCTCCAGGAGATAGGTCGTTGCAGTGTACGCCATCTGAATCAAAAGTGATTGTGTGCGGTGGATGTCCGGTTTCGGCGATAAAATCCAGCAGTTCGCAGGTTGCCATGGCAGTGGTCTGGGTATTGTCCAGTGGGTGCAGGTAGATGGTCTCAAAAGCTAAAAGGCCGTTATCAATGACGAACGTGACCGATCTCTGCCGATCATTGATCAGGGCCAGTGGCGAGACAGCGCCAGGAGCAACCCCGAGGTAGAGCATCAGACGCTGGTGTGAAGCAAAGGAGAATCGCCCGGCACCCAGGGCCTTAGCAAGTGCCTTTAGGTCGATCTGGCGGTCTTCCTGGCAGGTAATCAGCCACATTTGCCCTTTTTTGTTGCGCAAGAATAGATTTTTTATGTCACCAGCGCCACCCGGAGTAATCCGCATGGCCTTGCTATCCTTGACGGTATGCATTGGTGGGTGGTTGATTGTCGGTACACTGATACCAAGTAAGCGTAACTGGTCCAGCAATGCATTGGCCGCCATTGGCGCTGAACCGTCAGCCAGGCGAAGTGGAATCTCGTTATCTTCCATTGCAAACAAAGTCCAAAGCTGCGGATGACTATAATCGGTCCAAAGAGGCGGGCGTCCGTTATGGCCCGCACATTCTGCCACAGCCATGTTCGAGTTTTGTTATGACATCTACCACTCGCCGCACCACGACACGAAAAAAATCCCAATCTTCGTTTGCCGTAAAAAGCCCGATCCAACGCAAGTTGGAAACGGTCTCAGTAGCAGATTTTACCGAGCGCTCCTATCTCAACTACTCAATGTATGTCGTTCTGGATCGGGCGCTACCCCACCTGACTGATGGCCTCAAGCCGGTACAGCGGCGGATTGTTTATGCGATGTCCGAGCTTGGACTGGCCGCTACGGCGAAGTACAAGAAGTCTGCCCGGACGGTGGGTGACGTGCTCGGTAAATTTCACCCGCATGGCGATAGTGCGTGTTACGAAGCTATGGTGCTAATGGCGCAATGGTTCAGTTTTCGCTATCCACTGGTCGATGGTCAGGGAAACTGGGGCTCTCAGGATGATCCCCGATCCTTCGCTGCGATGCGTTATACCGAGGCCCGACTTTCGCGTTTTGCAGAAATGCTGTTGTCGGAATTAGGGCAGGGTACCGTAGAGTGGGGTCTTAACTTTGATGGCACTTTGCACGAGCCGAAGTTCTTGCCAGCGCGACTGCCGAACGTGCTACTCAACGGCAGTTCGGGGATAGCCGTTGGCATGGCAACAGATATTCTGCCGCACAACCTGCGTGAGGTGGTCACCGCCTGCATTCGTTTGCTAGACAATAGCCGCACCAGTATTGAGCAGTTGTGTGAGCACATCCAGGGACCGGATTTTCCAACTGCCGCTGAGATTATCACCCCATCTGATGAAATTCGGCAAATCTATCGTACAGGCTATGGCTCAATTCGCCAGCGGGCTGTCTGGGAGGAAGAGGCAGGCAACATCGTTGTCAGTGCGCTGCCCTACCAGGTATCTGGTGAGCGGGTGATAGAGCAGGTTGCCGCTCAGATGACAGCGAAGAAACTGCCGATCGTCGATGACATCCGGGATGAATCAGATCACGAGAATCCCACCCGACTGGTTATCGAGCCACGCTCCAACCGGGTCGATCGCGGGGCTCTGATGGATCACCTGTTCGCCACAACAGCGCTTGAGCAGAGTCACCGGGTCAATATGAATATCATTGGACTGGATGGGCGGCCGCGGGTCTTCGATCTGAAGTCATTACTAAAGGAATGGCTGGATTTCCGGCTTGCCACTATCAAACGACGGCTTGAGTTTCGTCTCGAACGAGTGCTTAAGCGGCTGCATGTGCTTGATGGCCTGCTCATTGTCTATCTCAATATCGATGCGGTCATCCGCATTATTCGAGAAGAAGAAAAACCTAAGCAGGCATTAATGAAACGCTTCAAACTGAGCGATACTCAGGCTGAGTCAATCCTCGAATTGAAGTTGCGTCATCTTGCCCGCCTTGAGGAGATGAAAATAAATGGTGAGCGGCAAGAATTGACCCGTGAAAAGACTGAGCTGCAAAAGATCCTCAAATCACGCGATCGATTGAAGAAGGTGGCCCGAGAGGAACTACTGGCTGATGCTGAGGATTTCGGCGATGAGCGACGCTCGCCCCTGGTTAAACGTGAGCCGGCGCAGGCGTTGAGTGAAACTGCGCTGATTCCGGCCGAGCCGATTACCGTGGTGTTGTCACGCAAGGGTTGGATCCGCGCAGCCAAGGGTACCGAGATAAATCCACGTGAGTTATCCTACCGAGGTGAGGACGGTTACCTGCACTCGGGTACTGGCCGGACCAACCAGCCGCTGTTATGTATTGACTCCACAGGCCGGGTCTACGGCCTGCGTTCTCATGAGTTGCCCTCCGCTCGGGGCATGGGCGAACCCGTGGGTAAGCAGCTTAAGACTCCAGCGGGCGCGAGTTTTTGCGGCGTTATGATCGGCGACAACGATAGCCGTTATCTGTTGGCCTCAGATGCCGGCTACGGTTTCGTTGCCACCTTCGAGGAACTGCTGACACGCAACAAGTCAGGCAAGGCCGTATTGAGCGCCCGTGGTGCCGGAGTACTACCTCCCCAACGGGTGTTCGACTACGAAGATGATTGGGTGTGTGCCATCACTGATAGTGGCCGGTTGCTGATTTTCCCATTGGCCGAATTGCCGCTGCTTTCGCGTGGCAAAGGGGTTAAGCTGGTTAATATTCCGCCCTCTCGTTACAAATCCGGCGAAGAGAAGTTGGCTGGTATCGCTGTTTTCCGTGAAGGGGATAGCCTGCAGTTATACGCTGGCAAACAGCATATGCGTCTTAAGCCTTCCGATGTTGAGAATTTTATCGGTGCCCGGGCACAACGGGGCCGTGCATTGCCGCGCGGGTACAAGCGTCCTACGGCCATTGAGGTTATCCATGAATAATGTTTCCCCCGGACTGCATCTGATCGTTGATCCGGATAGATGAAACTACAGATTCGCCAGGTCGATAAGCTGGCACTTAGCGCAAATGAATCACTTTATACCCGCGCACCTGCGCACGCCCCCGACGGCGCCGCGTATAGCGATTTCATGGTGCTGATTCTGGGTCTTCGCGATCTGTCGCGAGCTGAATTTAGCGAGCGGGTCGCAGGGCTTCAGGCAGTGTTGGGGCAATACCAGCAGGTGGTATTTGCTGATCTCAACGTTCCTCTCAACCTGTTGTGGGTAACGCTGATTCCTGAATTCGGTCTGATTACAACTATGACAAAAAGCTTACGCCAGAGAATCCCTGAGGCTCGCCTGATTGGTTACGAGTAACAGCGAAACATCTATCGGCGAGACTCAGAAGGGAAGTTGAATCTTTGGTCTTATGGCGAGAATCTGTTCGCGATAACAGGCCTGGATGCGCTCGAGGCCTTCTTGGGTATCGGCCTCAAAACGCAAGATGACAGTCGGCGTGGTATTGGAAGCGCGAGCGAGGCCAAAGCCATCATCGAAGTCCACACGAATGCCGTCGATCTTGCAGGTTTGACCGCCTTCAAATTTACCCTGTGCCACGAGTTCAAGGATGAGTTGGTGGTGTTCGCCCTCGTTCATCTCCAATCGTAATTCCGGTGTATTGACTGTATCTGGGATTTGGGAGAACACCTCGTTGGGTGACTCGCTGCGTCGGGACAATAACTCGCACAACCGTGCCGCTGCATATATAGCGTCATCGAAGCCGTACCAGCGTTCCTTGAAGAACAGGTGTCCACTCATCTCGCCTCCCAGTGCCGCACCGGTTTCCCGGATTTTGCCCTTGATAAATGAATGACCGGTTTTCCACATCAAAGGTCTGCCACCCGCTTGTTCAATTGCTCTTGGCAGTAATCGTGAGCACTTGACGTCGTAAACGATCTGCGCGCCGGGATTACGCGAGAGGATATCCTTAGCAAAAAGGATCATCTGCCGGTCCGGCCAGATGATCTGCCCCGTGCCGGAAACGACACCCAGACGATCGCCATCGCCATCGAAGGCCAGGCCCAAGTCGGCCTTCTCCCGCTGCACGGTGTCGATCAGCGATGCGAGATTCTTTGCCACACTGGGGTCCGGGTGGTGATTGGGAAAATTGCCATCGACCTCGCTGAAAAGTTCGCTTACCTCACAGCCGATGTCGCGTAACAACCTGGGCGCAGCCATGCCGGCAACCCCGTTGCCGCAGTCGGTCACGATCCGAAGCGGTCGATCCAGCCTGATATCCCCGACAACACGATCAATGTAGGCCGGCACAATATCGTGGGATTGGCGCTTGCCGGTACCTTTTGAGAAATCCTGCGTTGCTATTCGTTCTCGCAGGGCCTGAATGCGCTCTGCAGCGAGGGTGTGGGTGCCGATCATAACTTTGAGCCCGTTGTAATCGGGCGGGTTATGGCTGCCGGTGACCGATACTGCGGAGCCAATTCCAAGCTCGTGGCTGGAAAAGTAGGTAAACGGTGTGGGGACCATGCCTATATCGACCGTATTACAACCACTCGCGCAGATGCCATCCATCAAAGCCGATGCAATGCTGGGACCGGAGATACGGCCATCGCGGCCGACCACCACAGCGCTGTCACCCGCAATCAGCGCCTCCGTTCCGATCGCCTGACCGATCTGCTCGACGATCTCGTGGGTCAAAGACTGCCCGACCACGCCCCTAATGTCGTAGGCCTTGAATATTTCAGGGTGAGACAGTTCCATCAGGAGCGCGATTGTAACTGCTGATGACTATTTAAGGCGGCAGGGCTGGACAGGCTTGGCCGTTTGGATTAGCCTCGTTACGGAATAGTTTCCTGATTTGAGAGCGCTAACGAAAATCACCTAACCCAGAGGAGGGTACAAATGACAAAAAGCAATGAATTTATTGCTCGTCTTCGAGATGGACAATATACGCGCCGCGAGGCACTAAAGGCCCTGGGTGCTATGGGCTTTGCTGTTGGCGCAATGCCGTTCGGGATTGGATCAGCGACTGCGGCCGATAACGCAACCTACTTCACATGGGGGGGCTATGATGATGATGGGATGTTTGCGCCCTACATTGCCAAGCATGGTGGGGCGCCAAACTACGTAACTTATGGCGACGCCGAGGAAGGCTTTACTAAGATGAAAGCGGGTTTTGTTGTCGATATTACGCATCCCTGCTCTAACGATATACCGCGATGGAAAGATTCGGGTATGTTTCAGGCCATGGATAAAGGACGCCTGGAGCACTACGGAGATCTTTTTGGCGATCTTGTGAATTTGCAAGGTGCTAGTGATGGACCGGGGCAGTGGTTTATGCCTTTTGATTGGGGAGCCACATCGATTACTTATCGTACCGACCTTGTTGACCTTCAGGGTAAGGAAGAATCCTGGGAGATGTTATTTGATCCTCGTTACAAAGGGCGCATTGCCGTTATCGATAGCGCCGCAGATACCTGGTACTGTCTTGCGGTCCTGGCTGGAGTGGATATTAGTCAGCCGCTCACCGGGGCCGACATTGATAAGACCAATGCGCTCATGAAAAAACTGCGACCCCAGGTTCGAATGTTCACTAACGATATGACATCACTGGGCCAAGCAATGGCGTCAGGCGAGATTGTGATGGCCATAACCTGGAATGAAACTCCTGTTGGCCTTGCAGCTGAAGGTCATGCTGTCCGATTTGCCAGTCCGAAGGAAGGTGCATTAACCTGGTGCTGCGGCCTGATGATGCATAAGGATGCGCCCAATCTGGATGGTGCCTACGATATTGTCAACGCAATGACATCGCGCGAAACGGGGGTGTACATAATTGACTGGTGGGGCTATGGTCATTCCAACGCGGAATCTTTCAAGTTGGCTGACCCAGGGGTTTTGGCTCAACTCGGGTTGGATAAAGATCCGATCGCATACCTCAAAGCGGGGCATATGGGATCCCCTCAGTCTGATGAGATAGAGACCCGGATTAACCGAGACTTCGAAGCCGCTAAGACCGGCTTTTAATTCTGTAATTGAGCGCTGCCTGGTTCAGGGCCAGGTAGCGCTCCACCCCGTCTTCGGCCCCTCGAAGGTCGACAGTTTTAGAGTCCGTGTTTTCTTCATTTCCTGGTTCGCTTGCCGTTGTGGCTGTCCGGCCCAGGTGAGGATAGGACTGGAGTAGAGATATACGGTTCGCCCGAGATTCCTAATGGCTGGTTTTTTATAGTACAGGTTTGATGAATAGCGCCACTTTGAAGCCCCTGGACCGGCTCCGTCGTTCTTTCAGCCGCCGCCCGGCTCTGCGTGGGTATCTGCTGCTCTCTCCAACGCTGGGCCTCGTTGGAGCTCTCATGTGTGTCCCCATTATGGCTATGGGCGTTCTAAGTTTCTGGCAGCAAACGGGTCACATGTCATTTGACATGAGCGGCACCGTGCAGAACTACGTAGAGGCTCTTACCCGGGATATGTATCGGGTGCTATTTTTGCGCTCGCTGGGTATCTCTGGATTGACGACACTTGCTACCGTGGTGATGGCATTTCCGTTGGCGTACTTTATTGCGTTTTATGTCAAACGTCACAAGATGGTGTGGATTATTCTGGTGACGTTGCCGTTCTGGACAAGTTATCTGCTGCGGGTTTTTGCCTGGAAGGTGATCCTTGGTTACGGCGGCGCGGTGAACTCCGGATTGATAGCGCTGGGCGCCATAAGCGAGCCGCTGACCTTTCTGATGTATAACCCGACAGCGGTCGTGATCACCCTGACCCATGCTTGGGCGACTGTTGCCATTTTGCCGATTTATGTATCTCTCGAGAAAATCGATCGATCTATGCTAGAGGCGGCAACTGATCTTGGCGACAGCCCATTCATTCGATTTTTTCGCGTGACACTGCCGCTGGCATTGCCAGGAATCCTGGCGGCATCTGTTCTGATTTTCATTCCCACGGTGGGAGATTACGTTACCCCTTCACTGGTGGGGGGGTCTGATGGGTACATGATTGCCAATGTCATCCAGTTTCAGTTTGGCCGGGGCAGTAACTGGCCATCGGGTGCTGCGATCTCGTTAACCTCGATGACTATCGTCGCGGTACTGGTGGCGGTCTTTGTGTGGTCGGCCCGGCGTCTTAGTGGGCGTCACTCATGAACAGCAAAATGAATGTGGCGGCGCGGATTCTGGGGGCCTATGCGGTTATCTATGTTGCGTACCTGTATGTTCCAGTTCTTTTCCTGCCGCTGTTTTCATTCAACGATTCGATCTATATCAGCTTCCCGCTTCGGGGTTGGACTCTAAAGTGGTACCAGACCATGTTTGCCAACGAGGCCTTGCATCGCGCTCTGATGAATAGCCTTAAAGTGGGTATGATGACTGCCTTGATCAGCACCATCCTGGGCATACTAGGTGCCCGGGCTGTGACCCGGTATCAACTGCCCGGACAAAAGCCCGTCGTAGCTATGATCATGCTGCCATTAGTAGTACCCGAGATCATACTGGCTATGGCGTTGTTGATTATCATATTGCGCACGGGCGGCTCGTTGGGTCTTGTGAGTATTGCAGCCGGCCATGTCCTGATTTGTGTGCCATTTGCGATGGTCGTGCTGATGTCACGTTTTGAAGGCTTTGACCGGTCTTTGGAAGAGGCCTCTTACGATCTGGGCGAGAATGCCTGGTGGACATTCTGGCGCGTGACTTTTCCCAACGTGTTGCCCGGAATAGTCGCCAGCTTGTTGTTAACATTTACCATCTCGTTCGATGAATTTATTATGGCATTTTTCCTTGGCAGCACTAACCCAACGCTGCCGGTGTTTATGTGGAATCAGCTACGGTTTCCAAAATTATTACCGGGAGTTTTGGCGCTCGGAGCCTGCATCCTTATCGCGAGTGTATTCATTGTTCTGCTGGCGGAATGGTTCCGCCGGCGCAATACCTCCGAGACACAAACTGGAGATATGATCATTGGCTGATGCATTTATTGAGATAGCCAGCGTTTCAAAATCGTTTGGCAGCGTCACGGCCGTCGATAATATTTCTCTTTCGATTCGAAAAGGGGAGTTTTTCTCATTGTTGGGGCCTTCAGGCTGTGGCAAGACGACCCTGTTGCGTATTCTGGGCGGGTTTGAGACACCGAGCGATGGCAGAGTCATGATTGAGGGGCAGGAGGTTACCCATATGCCTGCACACCTGCGTTCCACCAATATGGTATTCCAAAATTACGCGATCTTCCCTCACCTTAATGTTGAGCAGAACGTGGCTTATGGATTGCGCCAGCAAAAGCTGTCTCGAGAGGCGCAGGCTGAGAAGGTCTCAGCAGCACTGGCTATGGTTCAGCTGGAAGGCTTTGAAAAACGTGGGGCCGATGAGATGTCTGGGGGCCAAAAACAACGGGTCGCCCTGGCGCGGGCCCTAATTAAACGACCTAAAGTGTTGCTTCTGGACGAACCGCTGGGAGCCTTAGACAAAAAGTTGCGAGAAGAAATGCAGATAGAGCTTCGCATACTGCAACAGCAGGTGGGGATCACCTTCGTGTTCGTAACCCATGATCAGGAGGAGGCCTTGACCTTATCGGATCGGATTGCGGTTATGAGTGAGGGCCGCATCCTTCAAAACGCGCCGCCAAGGGAGATCTACGAACGTCCCTGCAGTCGAGCTGTGGCTGATTTTATCGGCCAGATGAATCTGCTCGATGGGATTGTCGAATCCGTTGGTGAGCAGGTCGTGGTCTCGTCACCGGAACTGGGGTCAGTGTCGGTCGGCTCAAATAGTCAGACCGTGCGCCAGGGTGACGCTGTCACCCTGGCGGTGCGTCCTGAAAATCTTTCACTGAGTGATAGCCCAGCGCCAGGGGGGTTGGCGGTAACCCTCAGAGCCAGTTCATATTTTGGGGACACGACCCATTACCGGGTCAGCCCCTTAGAGGGGGAAGGTAGTACCCTGGATGTCTCTCAACAGGATTACGAAGGCCCTGGTCGGTCGGGAGATCGGGCGTGGCTGCACTTTGATTCACGCAATTTCCTATTGCTGAAGGATTGAAACCTTTCCAGGAAAGCGGTGGGCTGCCAGCATTTTGTATGGTGATACAGTATATCTGTATACTTGTACAAAAATTTTGCTTCTGCATCCCAGGGAAGGGGTATAAATATGAATACTGGCTTTAAAGCCGTCATCGCCAATGGCACTATTGAACGGCGGACACAACTGATCGAAGCCACTATCGAAGTCATTTGGCGTGAAGGCCTATCCCGTCTGACATTGGCCAAAGTAGCGCGTCGTGCCGGGCTTTCCACAAGCATCGTCAATTTCTACTTCAACACTAAAGAGCAATTGCTGTTAGAGACGCTTCAGTCAGTGGCGGCAGAGTTCGAACAGGCAGTAAATCGGGCTTTTAGAGTTCCCAAAGATCCAGTCGATACTTTGCGCTCGTTGGTGGATGCTATGTTGGATCCGCAACTATGCACGCCGGCCCGCGCAACCGTTTGGTATGCCTTTATGGGGGAAAGCCAGGCCCGTGATGACTACAACGCAACTGTCCGGGGTCGAGAACTGGCGATTCGAGGTCGCATAGAAGGGCTGTTCGTAAGGTTATATCAGGGTAATGGACCGTGCGCCTCAGATCCAATAGCCCTCGCGCGCGCTTTCGATGCATTGATTGATAGTTTTTGGGAGCAGTGCATGATGGCACCCGATTCCGTTGACCTTGAGAAAGCCCGTCGAACTTGCTTGGGCTACCTGGCAAGCGTACTGCCGGGTGAACCGAGGCCCGATCCAGCACCCGACCTGATTTCTAGTGAAGCCGATCGACACCCGGGTGCAACGAGCAACGGCATGTTATCAGGCTGGACCTACACCAGTGCCGAGCTGTTTGAGGTCGAGATGGCTGAGATTTTTCGCGGTCAGTGGTTATTGGTGGGCCATGTGGCAGACATTGTTGAACCAGGCGATTACCTGACTTTTGAAGCCGGTGGTGAGCGCGCGGTGGTGGTGCGAGGCGAAGATAATCAGCTGCGCGCTTTTCATAATGTCTGCCGTCACAGGGGGTCACGGGTAGTACCGCAGTCGCAGGGTAATTGTGGTCACGTACTGCGCTGCCCTTTTCATGGCTGGACCTATGGCCTGGATGGACGACTCAAAAGTGTGCCCCGACCACAGAGTTTTACCGGTTTGGATAAAACAGCTAACGGCCTGGCAGCGCTTGAACTTGAGGTCTGGAACGGCCTGATCTTTACTCGATTTGAGCCTGGGGGACATTCGGTCGCGGGACAACTGGCCTCCATTAATGCTCAAGTCCAGTGTTATCGGCTTGCCGATATGACCCCGCTTGGGGAGCCACACGAGACCGAGGTGGACTACAACTGGAAATTCTTTCACGATGTGGACAACGAGGGGTACCATGTACCCGCTGCGCATCCAGCACTACAAGACCTTTACGGCCGTTCCTACCGCGATGATTTTATTGGCGATATTGCAGTTTCAACTGCGACAGTTGATGACCATCCGGCGCGCTCGTGGAGCGTAGCGCGCTACAAATCTTTGTTGCCCGCTTTTCCCGAGCTATCTTCGGAATCAGGTCGCCAATGGCTGTATTTTGGCGTTTTCCCTAACGCGGTGATCTATTTTTATCCCGAGAAGGCCGGCTACTACATGTCGGTGCCCTGCAGTCCCGGTACTACCCGTGTCATCGGGCGCGAATACGGACTGCCCGGTGTGTCTCGTGCAGTCCGTGCTGCGCAATATCTCAGCGGCCGTATTGATAAGATGACTTATCTTGAGGACAACGCACTGGTGCAGTGGTTGCAGGAAGCCGCACGCACCAGCGTTTTTCCGCTGGATAATCTTTCTGATATTGAAGCCGGTGTGCTGCGATTTCACCAGCGCCTTAAAAAAGAAATCCCGGTGATGTCACTGGTGCATCCGCCTGCGCCGGGGACCCTGGTAGCAGCCAATCAGGCGATGCGCTCTGGCGCTACTCGTGCTTGAAGGTTACCCGCCAACTCATGCTGAATAAACGACAAGGAGAGCTTTGATGAAACCTTCTCAATCAGGCGCCGTGGATCTGGAGGTGCTTCGGAAAATGGATACCCATGTGGTACATCCCTGGGAATCGTTTGACAATCCGAATTCGGGCCGGACTGTTCTTAGAGGCGGTGAGGGCAGTTATGTTACCGACGTGCAGGGAAATCGCTTACTCGATGGCCCCGGTGGAATGTGGTGTGTTAATGCTGGGCATGGTCGGCGTGAAATTGTTAAAGCCATGGCAGATCAGGCGGAACAGTTGTCCTATACCAGCCCATGGAGTCATCCGACCGAGCCATCTGCACGCTTGGCTGAGCGCCTGGCGGCGGTAGCACCGGGCGATCTCAATCATGTTTTCTTTGCTACGGGTGGCTCCACTGCAGTGGATTCGGCGTTGCGTTTTGTTATGTTCTACAACAACGTGCTAGGCCGGCCGGAGAAAAAGCACATTATTTCCCGTTACGATGCTTACCATGGCAGCACCTACCTTTCCGCCGCGGTATCGGGCAAGTCTCGCGATAAAAACTGGCTGGATACCCAACTTGATATCGTACATTTTATCTCGTCACCTAATCCCTACCGACGGCCCGAAGGGATGGATACCGACTCTTTCTGCCGTCATTTGGTTGATGAACTGGAAGCTAAGATTCTGGAGGTAGGTGCGGAAAAAGTGGGCGTCTTTATCGCGGAACCGATCCTGGCCTCGGGTGGAGTGATCGTGCCTCCTAAGGGTTACCATGCCGCCTGCCTTGAGGTATGCCGGCGCTATGATGTGATCTATATCTCTGACGAGGTGGTCACCGGATTTGGTCGACTGGGTCATTGGTATGCCTCAGAACCAGTGTTTGATATTACCCCTGACATTATTGTCTCGGCCAAAGGTTTAACCTCTGGATACATCCCGTTATCAGCTGTGATCATATCGGACCGTCTGATCCAGGCAGTGGGAGGTGACAGTGAACGTGGAGCCGTATTTTCTAACGGGTTTACCTATTCCGGCCATCCGGTCTCCTGTGCCGCGGCGCTTGCCAACATGGATGTATTTGAATCTGAAGGGCTACTGGAAAATTCCCGGGAGCTGGGGCCTTATTTGCAAGAGCAGCTACAGACCTTATCCGATCTGCCGATCGTGGGCGATATTCGGGGCCAAGGCCTGATGGGATGCCTTGAGTGTGTGGCCAGTCAGGAAAGTCGCCAGCCGCTGACACTTGACTACGAGGTAGGTAGTCGTATCGATGCCCATTGCCAGGCGCTTGGCTTGCTGGTGCGGCCGTTGATTAATATGTGTGTCATGTCACCACCGCTATGCGTTACCCGTCAGCAGATTGACGACCTGACCCGGATCTTACGAGAAGGGATTGTGCGCACCATGGCAGACCTGGAGAAGGAGGGAATCGTGAGCTTTGGCTGAACGATGGTATTTTGTCTATGGGGGGCGCGCCGATGACTGAGGCACTGATCATCGCCTTCACCACGTTTTTTGCAACTATTGGCCCTGTGGATGTTGCTGTGGTCTACGCGGCGTTGTCGCGGGATATGACGTCAGACCAACGGCGACGCACTGCAGTGCGAGCCCTGTTTCTGGCTACATTCTTGCTGTATGCATTTGCACTTTTTGGTCAGATCCTCCTGGACCGACTTGGGATATCCATACCGGCACTACGTACCGCTGGCGGCATTCTGTTGTTTTTGGTTGGGCTCGATATGGTTTTTGCCCGTCATTCGGGAGTAGCGTCAACCACCCCCGATGAAGATCGTGAAGCCCGCACGCGCAAGGATATCGCCGTGTTTCCATTGGCAACGCCGTTAATTGCAGGGCCCGGAGCGATCGGTGCTGCTATTTTACTAATGGCCAATACGGATGGAGATCTTTACCAGCAGTTGGCGGTGCTGGCTGGTTTGGGTGTTGTGTTGTTGCTGACCCTGCTACTGTTGTTGGTATCCGGCCAGGTACACCGTCTACTTGGTGTTACCGGAATGAACGTGGTTAGCCGGATTTTCGGCGTATTACTGACCGCACTTGCCGTGCAATTCGTTTTTGATGGGATCAAAGAGTCTGGTCTGTTTCCGGGTTGATGCCAGAGACTGGTGGATTGTAGGTCTGGGCGTAGTCGTGACAGGACAGCCAGTCGTTCGCAAAAAGCTCACGCACCCGCGATAGGCTTTCTGGGTTAATTAAAGGGGCAGGGTTAACCCATTTTGCGGGCACCATCTGGGCGACTCCAAGAATTCCGTAGCAGGTCCACAAGTGCAGTCGTCGGCGTACGCGGTGAAGAGTAGGGTTAGTCGCAGCGCGTGGAACAGGATCAAAAATCCGCTTCCCGACAAGTCTTGCCAGTTTCAGTTGTTTGTCACTCCAGGAGCTGTGAACGATCGACAGGTTGACCTGTTCACGCTGGTAGTGTGCCCCGGTAAACGCGCAAAGCTGGTCGATTAGTGCAAATGGGTCAGTCTGTAAATCTTCGTGGAACAGTACCAGCGGTCTTGAGCTGAAGCGTTGCTCTATGGCCTCAATCATAGCCATAAAGCGAACCTGTTGCGCCCCCCAGATGCGCGGTTGGTTGCTGTCCAGATCAAGATAATGTTCAAAGTCCAGACTGCCTCCGTTCTTCAGATATCGTCGGTAGTGGGAGGCAATCCACCGGTCATGTCGTCGCAGTACCAGAATCACCCGGGCATCGGGCTTGAACGCAGCGAATTCATCGACACGTTGTTGCAGTCGGTAAGCCGCCTCTCGAGATACCAGATAACGGGTATCCTGTGTCCGTTCAATAAGCCCCTGGTAGCCACGGTAGCGATCCCGGGATATGTAGCGGATGTTCTGCAGTATTGGGAAGACCCGATGCTGCAGATAAGTGGAAGCCGCTTTGCCCAGTCCAACGTGAAAATAGACTTGGTATTCGCTATGCTTGCGAGCCACTGTAGACGTGCTGGTCGGATGCAGCCCTAGTTACTACGCTCGCTTTGTGCTCGCAAGGCAAGGTAGTTAATCAGGTCGATCAATTCGTTGTGCCCACCCGCCAGTGAGACCTTGGTGCGGTACTTGCCATCGATGATAATGGTCGGAACGCCATCGGTTTCGTAACGGCCCGACATATCGGTAGCATGGGCAACCATTGAATCGACCCCGAAGGAATTAAAAGTATCCAGAATCTGTTGCGGGTCCTTACCCTTATCGGCCACCCAGTCAGCCAGTTGTTCGACAGTAACGATCCGCTTGCGGTCCGTGTGTATGGCGTCAAAGTAGGCCGCGTGCAGTGAGTCAACCAGTCCCAAAGCTACGAAGGTATAGAACACCCGCGCATCAAAGGCCCAGGAGCGGTTCAGAACTGCAGGTAGCCGGACATATTCAATAAAATCAGGTTTACTTTTTAGCCATTTGTTCAGATAAGGCTCCAATTCGAAACAGTGTGGACATCGGTACCAGAAGAGTTCCAGCACCTCGATTTTGTCCCCGGTATGAACAGGCTGAGGGATTTTCAGAGAGAAATAATTGACTCCCTGTTCGTATTCCTGTGCTGTAACCGGTAGCGCGAAAGCCAGCAGCAGGGCCAGGGTGCTTATTACTTTTGTCATCAATGGAGTCCTCAAAAATGCATATCGCCAATCAATTCAGTTGGGCCTGAAGCATTTCCTTCAGGCCATCGAAGTTGCCGTTGCTCATCATCACGATCTGATCACCGGGTTTTGCTTTGTCGCTGATGGTATCAACGATTTGGGTGAGGGTATCGCATACCATAAGTGTAGTCCGATCCGGATCAAGCGCAAGTTCTGCTGGATCCCAGTCAAGATCGGCCCGCCGCCGGACCACGGCGACGTCGGCCAATGCCAGGGCTTTCCCCAGAGCGTCACGATGAACTCCCTGTTTCATAGTGTTGGAACGTAGTTCCAGCACGGCGATCAGTTTTCCCGGGGCGTTCTTTGAGCGCAGCGTCTGAAGGGTTTCGCGCACCGCTGTTGGATGGTGGGCAAAATCATCGAATAGTGCGATGGCGTCACCTGGGTTGACCCGCTCAAGCCGGCGTTGGGGTAGACGGAACTCTGCTAGAGCGGCGCAGGCCTGCACGGGGTCGACACCCGCGGCATCGCTGGCAGCAATGGCGGCAAGCGCATTGGCCATATTATGTTTGCCGACGATATTCCACTCAACTGTCGCCAGATGTTGACCATGGCGGGAGACGTCGAAGTAACGGCAATCGGACTGGTGGGGCGTCGCCTGCCACTGGGCTGTTTCGGCTCCACAGATGCTGTAGCGCACAATCTGTGACCAGCAGCCACGCTCCAGAAGAGTCTCCAGCACCGGGTGGTCGGCATTGACTACGATGGTGCCTTGCGCAGGTACGGTGCGCAGCAGATATTCGAATTGTTTTTCGATATCGCTGATCGAATCGAAGATGTCGGCGTGGTCAAATTCGAGATTACCCAATACCAGTATCTCTGGACGGTAGTGTATAAACTTTGATCGCTTGTCAAAAAAAGCCGTATCGTATTCGTCTGCTTCAATCACAAACCACGGGCCCGTGCCGAGTCGAGCTGACACCGGAAGATTGCCCGGCACGCCGCCGATCAAAAACCCCGGGGTGTGACCGTTATGGTGAAGGATGAAGGCGGCCATCGCACTGGTTGTGGTTTTGCCATGAGTGCCGGCTACCGCAAGTATTGACCGACCGGGCAGTAGATGCTCCATCAGCCATTGTGGGCCTGAGGTATAGGGGATACGCTGACTGAGGATATGCTCAACCAGCGGATTACCGCGTGACAGTGCGTTACCTATAATCGCAAGTTCAGGCGCTTTGCCCCATTGACTCGCGTCATAACCGCTGTGTACCGATATATCCTCGGCAGCGAGCAGAGTACTCATGGGCGGATAGATATTGACATCGGATCCACTCACTTGATGACCCGCTTCGCGGGCGATCAGCGCCAGGCCACCCATAAAGGTGCCGCCTATGCCAAGAATGTGAACCCGTGCACTCAACCAGGAGAACTGCCCATGAGCGTCGTGACTGCTACCATGATCAGCGACTGACAACCGATAATGATCAACAGGGCTGCGCCGATGCCGCTATCCATCGCTTGGCGCAATATTGAGGTCATCACTGTGAGAGACCATACAGCTATTCCTGCGGCAATCAGCAGCGGGGTGGTCAGGACTACCAGCGGTTCCGATTCATTTGGCAGCAAACCCTCATGCCAGCCGAAAAAGGGCAGTGCAAGCAGTTGCAGTAAGGTGGTAGCACCAAACATGGCCGTGAGTGTCTGCATAGAACGTTCACTTTTGCCACGAAAACGCAACATCAAACTGATCAGGCCTGCGAATAGCAGCACCTGTCCCACAGACATTACGCTGCCGCGCAGGATGCCGGCGTTTGGAATCGCATTAATGGCGCTGCTTAATATGGCCGCGATGGCAGTTACAAGCAACAGCGCTTCTGAGCGGGGCACATCCTGGGCCTTTCCTCGGAACAAACACAGGTTGATGAATATTTGAAAGTATTGCGGCATTGGATCTGGGCGCTTGTCAACGAGGCGCGATGATATCATCACAGATCGAACTGATTGTTTCTTAGTTGTCCCCGTTAGAACACAAGGATTCCCAGTGAGAGTTGACCCCTCCAAAGTTTTTATCGACAACCAGGCCGATTTAGACGATCTGATGGCAGATGCAATGGGTGCACCGTGGGTTGCTGTGGACACCGAGTTTGAGCGAATTCGGACTTTTTTCCCCCGACTTTGCCTGATCCAGATGGCCACGCCCCAGTGGACCGTATGTATTGATCCGCTCGCTGACATTACCCTTTCGGGGGTCGGTGCGTTACTGGCATGTGCCGAGCCGGTAAAGATATTTCATGCCGCCCGCCAGGATATGGAGGTTTTGCAGCACACCCTGGGGGTATTGCCTGGGGCCTTGTTCGATACTCAGATTGCGGCTGCATTGTCCGGTTTTGGTGAACAGGTCGGGTATGCCCAGTTAGTGAAAGAGATCTGTGATGTCGAGTTGTCCAAGGCATATACCCGGACCGCATGGTGTCGACGCCCGCTCAATTACGAGGAAATTCGCTATGCGCTGGATGACGCCCACTATCTCGGGGATCTTCATCAGCATTTAAAAACCCTTTTGCAACAGCGCGGACGTACTGCTTGGGCCACAGAGGACTTTAACCTTCTGGCTTGCGGTGACGTAATAGAGGCAGGCGCCGCGAGCGCAGTCAAGCGGATAATGCGGGCGTGTAGTTCGTTCGATCGAGAGGGTCAAAGCGTAGCGCATGCGTTGGCGCTGTGGCGTGAGGAGGCCGCTCGGCGTCTCGATCGTCCCCGGGAATGGTTACTGGCTATTGATGCCATCGTCGAGATTGCCCGTTCACGCCCTCAAAGCCTAACCCAGCTAGAGCAGTTATCTGGAGTCGAGTCAGGCACAGTCAAACGCCGGGGCCAGGCGATACTGGAAATCGTAGGACGCG
>Ga0315321_10001425_pt1 | contig 18339 bp, 18 predicted proteins | sample M180m21515metaG_FD_203464 | JGI IMG/M metagenome (GOLD analysis project Ga0315321, IMG submission 203464) | Ammonia-oxidizing marine archaeal communities from Monterey Bay, California, United States - M1 80m 21515 | ecosystem: Environmental > Aquatic > Marine > Intertidal zone | place: USA... | reverse complement strand
CTGTTAATGAACTTATTAAGAAAGCTTTGACTTGTGAGTTGCCAAGGCCAAGGGTGGCGTTTGTAGCGCCTACCTTTACGCAGGCCAAGAGGATTGCTTGGGATTATGTGAAGTTTTATGCGGGTGTGATACCAGGTGTTTCTTTTAATGAGACAGAACTGCGTGTGGACTTTCCTAATGGCGGTAGGTTGATGCTGTTGTCTGCTGAGAACCCAGATAGTTTGCGTGGTATATATTTAGATATGTGTGCGTTCGATGAGTTTGGTATGCAGAACCCAAGGGTATGGGGGGAGGTTGTAAGGCCAGCACTATCTGACAGAGAGGGTGCGGCTATATTTCTAGGTACACCAGCAGGCCATAATCACTTTTATGATTTATTCCAGACTGCCAAAGACCAGGCAGAGGAGGGTAATGAACAATGGTATTATAAAATAGTACGGGCTAGTGAGAGTGGGCTAGTTAAGGATGAGGAGTTAGACGCTGCTAGGACGCAGATGACACCGGAACAATATGAACAGGAATATGAGTGTTCGTTCACTGCTGCTATTATCGGCGCTTACTACGGCAAGTTGTTGGATGCTGCTGATGATGATGGACGTATTACTAGAGTTCCTTATGACCCTATGTACCCTGTGCATACTGCTTGGGATTTGGGGATAAACGATTCCACAGCTATCTGGTTCGCCCAGATTTTCCGAGGTGGTGCGGTTAATGTTATTGATTATTACGAGAGTAGCGGTGTTGGCCTACAGCATTATGCGGATATTCTTAATAAGAAGGAATACATTTATGGCGACCATTTAGCACCGCATGATATTGAGGTGCGAGAACTAGGGTCAGGCAAGTCCAGGTTAGAGACAGCCTATAGCCTTGGTATTAGGTTTAGGGTAATACCTAAGATGAAGATAGCCGATGGTATTAACGCAGCAAGAATGTTGATACCTAAATGCCACTTTGATAAGGATAAGTGTGGTGAAGGCGTTGGTTATTTAAAACAGTACAGGCAAGAGTTTGATGAACGTAGAAAAGTTTTTAGAGACCATCCGTTGCATGATTTTACGTCACATGCGGCAGATGCGTTTCGGTATCTCGCTGTGGGTCTCGAAAATAGAAGTAACTTTACGAAACCTCCGCAGCAAATAGCACAGATGGAGTATAACCCATTCACGTTATGAGCAAGTCTATAGATGTAGAAGCTATCAAGTATCTGCTTGATTGGAGTGATTACCACGGCTGGTGGGGCGTTGAAGAAATTGAACGCTGTATTAGACCGCCGATGACACTTGGTCAGTACATGGTTCTAAGAGATAATTCTGACATGCCAATATGTTTTGCGACCTGGGCGTTTCCTAATTATGCCCAAGTTGTAGAGTATACAGACAGCTTATGTTTCCCAGCAGAAGGTTATGATGGTGGCGGCACGGTTCCGTGGATAGTTGACTTTATTGCGATTGGCGGCAAGAGAAACATAGCTATAGGTTTCCGAAACTTAAAAAGTATGTTATCTAATAAAGGGTATAAAAATGCGTACTGGCTGCGCACTGAGACACAAAAACTAGGCTTTCACAAGTGGGATTAGGAGATTATTATGGGTGGCATGGGACATGGCTTGAGGTTAGCGCTGGAATCGGGGGCTATTAAAAAAGTTGACCCAAACAGTAAAAAGGCCATGGAAGTAGCGTTAAAGGGTGTGGAGATGATAGAGCGAGGCGAAACAGTGCCATCAGCTTCTGAGAAAACAATTATAAATAAATCATCGGCAAAGCCAAAGCCTAAAGCGTCAACTAAGAAAACTACCGCAAAATCTAGCGGCGCTTCTAAGTCTCGCAGCAGAAACAGAGGCGGCGGCGGCACAATTATGGAAACAACAGGTTTATTGTCAGGAAAGTAGGAGATTATTATGGGTGGTGGTTTTAATCCTTTTAAACCGTTAAACGAACTTTTTGAAGAAACTATTGAAAAACCATTTAAAAAAGTAGCGACTGAAACTTTTGACGTTGCGATGGGTACTAACAAAGAAGAACGCCGCGCTATGTTGTACGGCGAAAAACCGCCTACCTTAGAACCAGAAGTAACGCCAGAGGTAACGCCAGAAGTTGTGCCTGATGATACATTAATGGCATCTAAAACTCGGAGAAGGTCTGGAAAAAAACTTGGCGGTGCTGGTACAATCATGGAAGGATATGGCGTAGCTTATGCAAAGCCTAGTTCTAAATCTCCAACAGGAGGTTCTGCATAATGTCATTCCTTAAACCAAAAGTTTATATGCCACCCGCGCCGCCACCACCTCCCCCACCAGCCCAAGCGGGTGAAGAAGATACACAACGCGCAGCAGCATTGTCTGAAGAAGCGGTTAAGAAAGCCCGTAAAAGAAAAGGTGCTGGGTCTACTATAGTTGCTGGTTCTGGTATGGCTGGCGGTGGTACAACTTCCACATCTACTGGCGGCACACCTACATTATTGGGGTAATCTATGCAAGATTTTATTAAGTCACTGGTAAAACGGTACGATTCACTAAAGACCCGTAGGGATAATTGGGATACGCATTATCAGGAACTTGCTGATTATATGCTGCCCCGCAAAGCTGATATTGTTCGCAAGCGTTCCAGAGGCGAGAAGCGGATGGAAATGATATTCGATGGCACTGCATTGCAGGCTGTCGATTTATTATCAGCTAGTCTCCACGGCATGCTGACCAGTGGTGCAACTCCCTGGTTTCACCTTGACTTAAAAGATGCAGACATAGGCCGTGACGATGAAGTGCGTGAGTGGTTGCAAGACACCAGTATGCGCATGATGAGGGCTTTTGGTCACTCTAACTTTGAAACTGAAATCCATGAGATGTATGTAGACCTTGTTGTATTTGGTACAGGCTGCATGTTTGTCGAGATGGATGACCGTGATTTACGATTTAGTACCCGCCACATATCTGAGTTCTACGTTCAAGAGAACCAGTTTGGTATTGTAGATACAGTCTTTAGGATGTACAGGCTACCAGCCCGTCAAGCTGTGCAAAGGTTTGGTATTGATAATGTTGGCGACTACATTGCCAAGAAGTTTAAAGAAAAACCAGATGACGAAATAGATTTGTTGCATGCTGTTGTGCCGCGTATTAACCGTGACCCTAACAAGCGTGACAATAAAAACATGCCGTTTGCGTCATTCTACATTGACATGCAAACAAAGATGCTACTTTCCGAAAGTGGCTTCCAAGAGTTCCCGTACATTGTTCCGCGATTTTTAAAGGCAACTGGCGAGACAATGGGGCGTTCCCCAGCGATGACTGCGTTGCCTGATGTTAAGATGTTAAATCTTATGTCAAAAACAATCATCCAAGCTGCTCAGAAACAGATAGACCCTCCCCTTCTTGTTCCTGACGATGGATTCCTCTTGCCCATCAGAACGCAGCCTGGGGGATTGAATTTCTTTAGAAGCGGCACTAGAGAGATGATTACGCCGCTAAACACAGGCGCAAACATTCCTATTGGTCTAAGTATGGAAGAACAACGGCGTACAGCTATTCGTTCAGCGTTCTATGTTGACCAGCTTCTTAGTGGCGGCGCACCAAATATGACAGCTACTGAGGTTGTCCAGCGCCAAGAAGAGCGCATGAGGGTGATTGGCCCTGTGCTGGGAAGATTGATGAATGAGATGCTTCGGCCTCTTATTGACCGTGTATTTGCGCTAATGCTGCGCAGTGACATGCTTCAACAGCCGCCAGAGATGTTGCAAGGGCGTGATGTAGATATTGAATATGTATCACCACTAGCCCGTGCGCAGAAGTCAAGCAGCCTCAACAGCACTATGAAAGCGTTGGAGATACTTATGCCGTTGTCACAATCCATACCAGTAGGCGACCACATTGATGCCGATGGATTGGTTAAACATGTAACTGAGGCATTAGGCGTACCAAAGACTGCGTTGAAGTCAGAACGTGAGGTGCAACAGGTTCGTGAGGAACGCGCCGCACAGCAACAGCAACAAATGGAAATGATGCAAGAGCAACAAGACATACAGAACGCAGGCCAGCTTGCTCAAGCATCTAGGATGGTTAGTAAGTGACACCAGAAATAGAAAAGATAAAATTCCTTTATAGACAGACGTTTACCGCCGATGGCGCAACCAAAGTCTTAGAGGACTTAGAGGCAAGGTGTAACTATCGTGCTTCTAGTTATGTAGCTGGCGATGCCAATGCTACAGCATTTGAGGAAGGGAAACGTGCTGTTATCCTTCATATCCATAACATGATGAAAGAGGAATAAATGTCAGAAGAAACTGTCGAACAGGTAGCCCAGCCAGAAACTGCGACTGTCATGGAGACACCAGCAGAAGTAGCATCAGGTGGGTCTGGTAACGAGTTTTTAGAATTGATACCAGAAGAATTGCGTGGACACCCTAGCATTTCACCCATTAAAGATGTTGGAAACCTAGCCCGTTCCTATGTGAACGCGCAAAAACTAATCGGCGCGGATAAGATACCGATGCCAGTAAACCCTACAGATGAGGACTTAGACAGGATTTACAGCCGATTGGGAACACCAGAAGCAGCTACAGGATATGAGCTTCCTGTTGATGGGAACATAATTACAGAGGAAGTTGCATCTAATTACGCAGATATTGCGCATAAGTTGCGTCTTACACCTGACCAAGCCAAGGGTGTGCTTGATTATTACAAAAGCACTGTAGAGCAATCAGGTGCAGCTACAATGGAACAAGTCGAGGTTGCCCGTGAAAACACTGAGTCAGTATTAAAACAAGAGTGGGGCCGTGCTTATGAACAAAAAGTCCAGGCCGCCTCCAGCGTTGCACAAGAGTTTGCTAACCCAGAAATGTTTGACCTTACCTTACAGGATGGCTCAAAGTTAGGGGATAACCCTGAGTTTATAAAAGCCTTTGCAAAGATTGCTGATTTTCGTCAAAGTGTTACAAGTGAAGATACTGTTGCAGAAATGTCACAGTCGGGTATAATGACACCAGCTTCTGCCCAGGCAGAGGTTGACGCGATTTTGAATGACAGAAGCCATGCTTATTGGGATAGGAAAAACCCTATAGCCCGTGAGCAAGCTGTAAAAAGGGTTTCTGATTTAATGAGCCAGATACATGGATGAGTTAGATTATCGTTCATTAAGGCTTGAAGTTTTAAGAACTGCGTTAGAGTTTGGTACGCAGAGAGACATAGTGAATCCTGACCTCCTCTTTGACAAATATTGGGAGGTGGTCATGCAGGGTAGCGGAGAGTTCCGTCCTAAAGACAATCGGAAAGACGATAGCTTAATGGTAGCTAAAAAACCTAGAAGTGTCCGCAAGGGTAGCGCATCGCAATTACTGTAACTTAAACCTGTGAAAACAATGGAGACATGATATGTCATCACAAATCACCACGGGCTTTGTACAACAATATTCTGCGAACGTGCAGATGCTATCACAGCAGATGGGTTCTCGTCTTCGTGATGCGGTGCGTATTGAGAATGTTATTGGCAAAAATGCCTTTATTGACCAAATTGGTGTAGCGACAGCGCAGCTTCGTACATCAAGAAATGCCGACACACCTCAGATTGATACCCCACACGGGCGTAGACGTTTGAGCCTTGCTGACTATGAGTATGCAGACCTGATTGATGACCAAGACAAGGTTCGTATGCTTGTTGACCCGACTTCATCTTACGCTATGGCGGCTGCTGCTGCTATGGGTCGTGCGATGGATGATGTCATCATTACTGCTGCAACAGGTACAGCCTCAACAGGCGAAACTGGTAGTGGTTCAGCATCTCTAGATGCAACAGCCAACTCTGTTGGTTCAGCATCATCGAACGATGGATTGACCGTTGCAAAGCTAACTGAAGCAAAGCGTAAGTTAGACCTAGCAGACGTTGACCCTTCTATCCCACGTTACATTGCAGTTGGCCCAAAGCAGATTGAAGATTTGCTTGGAACAACTCAGGTGACTTCATCAGACTTCAACACCGTCAAGGCGTTGGTATCTGGCGATGTGGACACATTCATGGGCTTCCGCTTTATCATGTCGAACCGCTTGGCTGTTTCTGCCACAGATGTTCGCACATGTTTTGCATGGGCTGAAGATGGTCTTACTTTAGGTATGGGCAAGGACATTTCTGCCCGTATTGATGAGCGTGCAGATAAAGGTTACGCAACCCAGGTTTACTATTGCATGAGCATCGGTGCGGTGCGCATGGAAGAAAACAAGGTTTGCCAAATCTTCTGTGACGAAACCCCTGACTAATAGGAGCTAAAAGATGACTACTAAAAACTCAGACTTAGTAGCGAATCTTGAGGCATCCCCTCAAGTCGCTAACGATGCCCAGGAACTACACGGCGTAATCCGTGTGGCTCAGGGAAACGTAGCCTTGGCTGCTGGTGATAGCACTGACGATGATATCGTTATGCTTGCACCGATTCCAAGCAACGCATCCATTGTATCTCTGCAAGTAGGCACAGATGCTTTAGGTGGAAGCTGCACATACAATGTTGGTATCTACACAGATGCTGGCGCTGTTAAAGGCGAGGACTTCTTTGCTACAACCGTTTCTGACGGCGCAGCATTAGCAGAACTTCGTTACGAGGCCGCTGACCTAAACACTACAGGCCAGAAGATGTACACAATGGCTGGTGATAGTTCTGACCCAGGCGGGTTCTACTACGTTGCCGCAACTTTCAATGCGACAGGTGGAACTGCTGGTGACATGGCTTTTGTCATCCAGTACGTTGTAAACTAAACAATGTGGGGGCGGTTCTGCCGCCTCCCATACATTTTTGGAGGGGATATGATGAAGCCGTGCGGAGACTTCCGCTGGGATTTAGAAGTAGGTCAGATAGCTGAACAATGGCTGGGCGGCATACTCAGTGGGAACACTATAGAGGTAAAAAGGGATTTTGTAGCTTCACGGACGGGAAATGTGTTTGTGGAGTTTTTTTGTAGAAACAAGCCAAGTGGCATAGCTACAACACAAGCAACACATTGGGCGTTTATACTTGACGATGAAACTGTGGTATTGTTACCGACAGACAAGCTAAAGACTATAGCAAGAGAAGCATACAGGAAACGTGGCCCCGTTATGGGCGGCGAGAAGAATTTAAGCAAGGGCGTACTGATTAGAGTTGAAAGGCTAGTAAACCATGCCATCAGTTGTTGACATATGTAACCAATCACTAGACTTGCTAGGCGCTGCTACTATTACAGCCCTAACAGAAAACTCTAAAGAAGCTAGGCTTTGTAACAGAAACTTTGAGTTAATCCGTGACTCAGTTTTACGCGCACACCCTTGGAACGTAGCTGTCACTAGAAAGTCATTACCTCAAGACACTGACACTCCGGCATTTGGTTTTAACTTCCAGTACACACTGCCGACAGACCCGTATTGCTTACGGCTTTTGTCATTCTGGGATACCAGTGTAGACAACGAGATTGCGGCTTATGACAGCAATGTCATGTACAAGATTGAGGGCCGTAAGATTTTGTCTAATGAAACTGTTTGTAAAATTATATACATAGGTCGTGAGACTGACACAGAACAGTATGATTCTTTATTAACATCTACCATAGCGCACAGGCTGGCCTCTGAAATTGCTTACGGAGTTACAGGCAGTTCTACTTTGGCGCAGGGGATGCAGGGATTGTACGAGCAAAGATTACGAGAAGCCAAATCAATAGACGCTATGGAAGGATACCCAGAACAGCCAATCGCAGACACCTTTACTAACTTTAGGTTGTAACATGGCCCGTGTATCCAGCATTATTACAAACTTCCGCGCTGGTGAAATATCGCCAAAGCTAGAAGGTCGTATTGATTTACAGAAATACAACGAGGCTGCGCAAACGCTAAACAATATGTTGGTGTATCCGTCTGGCGGCGTGACGCGCAGGCCAGGCACATTCTTTGCTGGGCGTTCTAAGGACGGTGGCAAGGTTCGCCTGATGAACTTTGAGTTCAGTGATGAGCAAGCGTATGTCTTGGAAATGGGTGCAAACTATATTCGCTTCTACAAAGATGGCGGCTTACTTACTGAGGCCACAAAAACAATTACCGCAATTACCAAAGCCAACCCAGCAGTTGTAACATCTAACGGTCATGGCTTTTCTAATGGAGACAGGGTGTTTATTAAGTCAGTTGCTGGTATGACTGAACTAAACAACCAGGAGTTTACTGTAGCCAACACCGCTACGAATACATTTGAACTATCGGGTGTAAATAGCACTGGCTTTACTACTTACAGTAGTGGCGGCACTGCTGGTAAGATTGTAGAGGTTACTACGACTTACAGCGCCACAGAGGTATTTGAATTAAATCATACGCAATCTGCTGATGTTGTTTACCTGGCACACAAAAGCCATGAGCCAGCAAAGCTGACAAGAACGACAGCAACCAGCTTTACAATAGGCGACATTGACTTTGTTGATGGGCCTTATCTCGATGAGAATGACACCACTACAACTTTGTATGCTTCAGCACAAACAGGCTCTGGAATAACAATTACAGCGTCTGCGGATTTGTTTACTAGCGCGGATGTGGGTAGGTATATACGTTTTAGAGAAGTGTTAGAAGTCCATTATGATGAATGGGAAGCGTCAAAAAGCTACGCTAACAATGTAAAAGTTCGTTTCAACGGGCATGTTTACAAACACACTACTGGCAGCACCCAAACCTCTGGAAATACGCCGCCAGTTCACCTTGAAGGCAGTGAGGTGTACGGCGCTTTAACGTGGACATATCAGCATGACGCTAATGGCTACGTTGTAATTACAGGATTTACAAGCGCAACAGTAGTCACAGCTACAGTAAAGACTAACGCCATTGGCATTTCAACTTTGCCAGAGCATACGGTTGGTTCTAGTAACGCGACTAAACTGTGGTCATTGGGTGCGTTTAACGGCGACCAGGGCTTCCCACGGGCTGTTGGCTTCTATGAGCAACGATTATACTTTGCTGGCACTACAGGCCAGCCACAGACGATATTTGGCAGTGTGTCGGCAGACTTTGAAAACCACACACCAGGCATACTAGATGATGACGCAGTAAACCTAACGATTGCATCTGATAGCGTTAATGTTATTAGACATTTACTACCAGCCAGATTTTTGCAAATCTTAACCACAAGTTCAGAGTTTACTTTATCTGGTGGCACAGGTTCCCAGCCAGTTACACCTACAAACGTAAACGTGCTGCGTGAAACAACATTTGGAACATCAGACATTAGACCAGTTCGCGCTGGTAACAGCACTATTCTTATCCAGAAGGGCCAAGAGAAAGTTAAAGAGATTACATTTAACTTGGACACTGATGGATTGTTAGGAATAGATTTGACAATCCTAGCAGACCACATACCACGCGGCGGTCTTACTGATATGGTATGGCAACAGGAACCAGAGTTAATCTTATGGTTTGTGCATAGTGACGGGCGTTTAGTTGGTCTTACCTATGACCGCGCAAATGCTGCTGTAGGCTGGCATGACCACGCCATTGGCGGTAGCGGGATTGTTGAGAGTATTACCGCTATTCCATCAGGTGCAGAAGACCAGGTTTATATATCTGTCAAACGTACCATTGATGGTAGCACAGTGCGCCATATTGAGTTTATTAAGACTATTGAGTTTGGCGATAATGTAGCTGATGCGTTTTTTGTAGACAGCGGTCTTACCTACGACAGCACAGCTACCAGCACCATTACAGGGCTAAACCACTTAGAGGGTGAAGTTGTGTCTATTCTTGCTGATGGTGCAACCCACCCAGACAGAACAGTGTCTGGTGGCGCAATTACTTTAGACCGCACAGCATCAAAGGTGCATGTAGGTTATTCATACTCCTCAACAGTAGAGACACTAAGGCTAGAGGCTGGCGCTGATGATGGCATTGCGCAAGGCAAACTAAAGCGTATTCATGGCGTGACAGCACGGTTCTTTAACACAGTCGGTGCGGAACTAGGGCCAGACACAAGCAACTTAGACAGACTGCCGTTCCGCGACAGTAGCATGGCTATGGATAAAGCTGTGCCGTTGTTCACGGGCGATAAAGAAATATATTTTCCATCTGGATACGAGACTGATGCAAGGGTTGTAGTAAGGCAATCACAGCCCTTACCTATGACATTGCTGGCAATCATGCGGAGGTCAAATACTTTCGATGCTTAGGATTGTGCCATTTAACTCTAGTCTTATTAACAGCATTGAGACTGACTTTGACTTCCCAGAAAGCATGAGGGCTGCGTTTGACAACGGGCAGCAAGTAATTGGCTATGCAATCATGGGCGACAAGGATGTTGTTGCTGTTGGTGGCATACATGAGATGTGGGCTGGTGTCGGCGAAGGTTGGGTTGTTTTGTCCAGGCATGCCCCGAAATGGAAGCTGTCACTAGCTAGGTATGCTAAGACACTGTTTAGTAGTATACTGGCAACAACGAGTTTACATCGTGTGCAAGCTAGTATTCACATGGGCGACCCAGAGGCGATTAGGTTTGCTAGATGGATGGGATTTGAAGATGAAGGTATTATGTACAAGTTTGGGCCAGACGGTAGTGACTATTACCGCATGGCAAGGGTGATGTAATGGAAGCATCAACAATGGCACAAGGCGGTTCAGTTCTTGGTGGTATTCTGGGCTACAAGGGCAACCAGGCCGCAGCTAAACAGGCTAAAGCTACAGCCGAGTTTAATGCGCGGGTTGCAGAGAACGAAGCTATACTGCTTTCCAGGCGTAAGGTTTCCGAAGAATCTAATATGCGCAAGGCTTCTGAACGGCAAGTAGCCACGCAACGCGTTGCTACTGCCGCCGCAGGGGTGGAAATGTCTGGAAGCCCTTTAGAAGCCTTAGCTGACTCATACTTTAACACTGAAATGGATGCCTTAAATATTCAATATGCCTCAGATATAGAGCAAGCAGCCAAGGCATCTGAAGCTGCATTAACTCGCGCCACAGGCCGCGCTAAAGCATCTGCCTACAAACTGGCATCATATCAATCTTTGTTAGCTGGCGGTACGCAAGCAGCAACCATAGGCGCGTGAGGTAGTAATGCCAAAGATTCCAGTATACGAAAGACAAATAGATTTAGCATCAGGTTCGCTTGGCCCACGCGCAGGGGCTGGGCTTGAAGCGCCTGGGCAGGCATTAGCTAGCCTTGGCAAGCAAGTTGGTGATATTGCTTTTAAGTTTGGCATGGCTGAAAAGGAAGCTGAGACTGAAAAGTTTTCCAATGAAGCAAAGACATTTGCAAACCAAAACTTCAACAACTTTACCAATACGTCAGAAGCGACAACTGTTCCCGACTATCAAAAAGATGCAAGGGCTTACGCCGAAACATTGCGGAAACAAAAGATAGAGCCTCTGCGAGATAAACTTACAAAAAATCAATTTAGGGCTGTTGAAGCAGAGTTTAACAAGACAGTGGCTGCAAAGATTGCAACTGGCAGTCAACAGGCTTTTGCAAAGCACCAGGTTATTCGTGGCAGTCAGGTAGACCAAACTGTTGAAGACACAATGTCCCAGATGAGGGGCTTAGACTCCAATAGCAGTTTATACAAAGGCCTTCAAGAAAACCTTGATGCTGGTTTCGATAGGTGGGCTGCACAAGGGCTTCGCATTAAGCACAACAAGGGCAGTTATAGGCGTGAGTTGTCTGCAAGTGGATTTGAAGTTCAGCTAAACGGCGCAAAAAGCCAAAAAAATATAAATGACATGCGTGATACTTTAGAGGCTGAACGTGCCGATATGTCGGCGCAAGAGTACGCAACAAGAACAACGGCAATAAATGCACAAGAAAAAGTTGTTGATGACATAGAAGTAAACGCTGTTTACGACCAAATTGTAAACGAGTCTCAGGACACATTTCTTGACAAAGCGCAAATGGACGAAAATAGCCCTGATTCTGCTGTTTCTAAAATCAGACGCGGCGATGTTTTGGAACTAAAAAACAACGCGGGAGAAATGATTACTGTAGATTTTAACGCGATGAAACCTCGTAACAGAGACTTTCTTATTCAAAAAATAAAAGCGCGTCATAACTCAGATAAGTCTGCGACACTCAGCGCAAACTTAAATTCTATTGATGCACAAGTGCAAGACATGAATTTGGCTGACCTAAGAAGTATGGAAGGCCAAGTTACAAAAAAAGAAAACGGTGCATTTGTCATAGCCCCCGATATTAAAGATTTTAATGACAGGCAAGTAATCAAAAGGCTTATAAATGCTGAAATTGCCGAACGCAAAAAAACCGTTATTGCTTCAGCCGTAAACGCAGAACGAGAGTTAGTGGCACAGATTGCCGCTGCTGATGGTGTAATGACAGATGAAATGACCACATCGGCTGCACAAATATCAACCAACCTAAGAAACGCAGAAAAGTTCCAAGCAGCCGACAAGTTTGATTTAGAAATAGCATCATCAGCAGCGGCATCCGCTGCGTTTAAAGGGATTGAGTTTACAAGTGCAGCAAAAGAAAAAGCCGTGTTAGAAGAAAAAGCCAAGCTGCGTAATACAGCGCAAGGCCAAAGAACCTATGAACTATTGGTAGAAAAGTTGGGCAACCGCAACAAAAAAATAGCCGCAGATTTTGTTGGTTATTATCAGACCAAAAATCCTGATTCTGAGTTGACCCCTAACCAACTTATTGAAATGCAGATTAAAATGGGAATAGCACCATTAGATGCCCGTGTTGCAAGTAATGCAGAACTAGGGGCATTTAAGGCAAGGTATGACGCGGCAGAAACATACGAAGAAAAAGCACAGGAGATGAACAATTTTCTTAACAGCTACGGTGAAAACCAAAATCGGGTTATGCGACATTTAGTTACAACAGGACAGGTAAGCCTTGCGCAAAACTTATCTGCTTCAGACCCGACAAATGTAAATATGAAAGCAGTCCTGGCTGGTAATACAAAGGAAGGTCAAGACAGAATAAAGACTGATGTAAACAGTTCCGATAGAGATGTTATACGGGACGAAGTATTCACCCTTGTCAAAGACTACACATCTAGCATAATTGGCGGGATAACTGATGATGTCCTTGGCGGCGGTGTTAGCAAAGGCAGAGCTAGTCATGTCCTCGAAATGAGGGATATTATGCTAAACACTGCTGGCTACATCAAAGTTCTTTTTCCAGACAAGTCTGCGTCAGAGGTAGCAAAATTAGCGTATGATACTGTTATCGGCGGCAAGTTCGTTTTTGGCAATATAAACGGTTCGTCTGTAAGGATTGACAAAGACTATGAAGCGTTGCAAGAACCGATAGTTGATGTTTTAAGCGCCAGCTTGAAGGAAGACAGTGACTATCTTTCCACAAGTATCCAGTACCCACCTGTGCCGGAAGCCCGTGTTCAGGGCATGGAACCTGGCACGGCTGGGTATAACAAGGCAGTGCAGCGTTTTGAAAGTGAGTTTTTAAGTGATTTGATGCGCGAAGGAACTTGGCGCACCACAACAGATAACAAAGGTTTTTACTTAGTAGACCAAACAGGGAATGTTGTTAGAAAGGCTGGAGGCGCTGCTGACGGTGATACAGACCCTATGGCTGCTTTTGTTACGGTTCCTATTGCAGCCGCAGCTTCATTAGCATTGGAATATCAAGGCATAAAAACTGGCACAATAATAAATAGAAAAAGAGAAGCTATGAAGATTAGAAAGCTGTTTTAATGGTTGATGTATACATCCCAGAACAGAAAGAAGACGAGAACCTACGCAACCAGTATTTTGACTATGCAAAAACTGGAACGCTAGACGTTCTGGGTTCAACCCTTGATGAGACTTTGTACTACAACCCTGCTAATGCACTAGGTCGCCTAGCTGAACAAAAGCTGGGGTCTGGGCGTGAAGGCCGCATGCTTACTAAGGACGAGTGGGCAGAGAGTGACTACTTCCGCGAGGGCATTGAGGTCGGAGACGAGGGTATTAAAGAAGGTTTGGCTACATTACTTGCAGACAGATATGACGAACGCGCTGATTTTAAGACTACACTTAGCCGTTCCCGTGGAGGTCTAGGTCTAGGCGCAGCACAGTTTGGCGTTGCTATTGCTGGCAGTTTTCTTGACCCGCTAAACGTAGGCTCTGCCTTTATACCTTCCATCGCCACAGCTAGAATGGCAACTGCTGCTTCTAGGATAGGCAAACGTGGCAACAGATTTACGACTGGTATGATGGACGGTGCAATCGGCGCGGCAGTTATAGAACCCGTTGTTATCGGTGCAGCAGTCGCAGAACAGGATAGAGACTACGGCCTAATGGATAGCTTCCTAAACGTGGCAGTGGGGTCTGCGCTTGGTGGTGGACTGCATTGGGGTGCTGGCAAAATATCTGACAGGATTAACAAGTTACCGTCCTCAACTAGAGACGAGGCACAAAAAATATCTTTAAAACAAGCCGCCGCTGACGAAGATATAGATGTGACATCTATAACTGACAATGTAGAAAAAACAAATATTGCAAAAATGGAAGACCAGGCTGGGAAAAAGATTGTTTATGATTCAGAAGGCATCCCAAGGGCTGTAGACGTTATCGACATTGACAAGGATGGCACAATAACAATACGCGATGCGGATGGCACAGAAAAGGTGCTGGACACAAGTGATACATTTTCAAAGTCTCCGTATGATGAAGATTACGAAATTACTATGCTTGATGGAGAGGATGCCGTTTCTAATTTGCCGACTGAGAGCCTAGACGATATTGCTAACATTTTGGAGAACTCAATAAAAGCAGCAGAAGAAGCTGGGGATGCAACCTTAGTTGCTAAAATTAAAAAAGATAAAAAAGCTATAGAAATAGAAAGGAGGCGCAGGGGTGGAGAAGTAGTGATACGCCCCGCAGACCCAGACATAGGACAAGCTGCTGAGGCGCAGATTGCTAAATTAAAAGCAGATATTGAAAAGATACAAAGCAATGTTGCAGCAAGGCAAAAGAAAGAGGGGTTAGAGAAACCCAAGTACACTGCCAAACAGATATCTCAAATACAGTCTAAGCAAGAAAAGATAGCTACGCTTGAGTCGCAACAGCGCGAAGCCGCTGGTCTAGTGCAAACTGAACAAGGTGTTTTGACCCCACAGCAGAAAGAGAACGCGGCTAACAGTGCATCTATAGAAGGCGATGGTTTGGGAAGATTGGGTGAATACAAAGAAGCCGTGCAAGAGATAGAAGCAGACAGACCCGAAATAGATGAGATTGACCCAGCGGAAATACAAGCAGAGAACGACTTGCTTGAAGAAGATTTAAACACTGCTGAGAACCAAGCAATACTGCCAAGCGACATAAAGCAATCTATCGCAGCGACAGAAGAACTAGACGCAAAGGCTGACGCATACGAAGGGTTGAGTCGCGCTGGCGCAAACTGTTTGATAGGAACGAAAAAAGCATGAGTTGTGTAGATACAGTAATGGCTGCTGCCCGTGAAGCGGGTATAAATTTGCTAAAGGAAGAAGCTGACGAAATTATCGAAGTTCTTACCGAACGCCTTTCCAAGCGCGTAGAAAATGCGGGTGAGGGGCAAGAACTTGAGTTATTCGGGTTAGCCCGTGAGATAGCAAAGCAAGCTAGAATTAATGCAGTTATGCAAAAACGTAACCGACTGTTAAATGCTAAAGCATACGCAGAGACAATGAGATTTGTTAAGTCAGGCGGCGACCCAGCAGATGCTTTGTCGGCAGTCATGGTCGGTAGTTATAAGTTTATGAAGAACGGTCAGAACAGTGTTGATGCCCGTCAACAAGCAATTATGACACAGTATGCTGGTCAACTTGTAGCGGCGTTAAAACGAGAAAAACTGGACACTCTATTCAAAAGCGGCGAGTTAGACGAAAAAATTTACGCAGCTATGTTTGACCCAGACAGCTTTGAAGTTAAAAGCACTGCTGACGCGGACGCTGTGAAGATAGCAAAGATTATACAGGTGACGCAGAAACGGCTGTTGAAACGCAAAAACGGGTTAGGAGCGATGATTGGCGATTTAAAGAACTATGTTGTCCGCCAGTCACACGACCCTATTTTGCTTAGAGATGGGGCAAGAACTGATGCTGAGTTTCAGCAAGCAAAAACTAAGTGGGTTGCCTACATGATGAAGGACGGTGTACTTGACGCAAGGACATTTGAAAACAAACCTCCGACAAAAGATGGTAAACCTTATACAGCAGAAGAATTTTTAGGAGATATTTGGAGTAACTTGGTTAGCGGCAATCACCAAAAGGTTGGCGCATTACGCGGGGATGACGGTAAAATTGATAGCCTTGAGTCATTCACTGGCCCCGCCAACCTTGCAAAAAAACTTAGCCAAAGCAGGGTTATCCATTTCAAGACAGGCAAGGCCGCATACGACTACTCAAAAACTTACAGTCGTCAAAGCCTAGCAGAATCCGTTGTGAATGGTATTACGCACGATGCGCAGTCTATAGGTCTGATGGAGGTGTTTGGTACAAACCCAGAAGCTATGTTTAGCCGCATCCTTAATGATTTGCAAAACGACCCAAACATGACTGGTGTTGATAAAATTAGAAGAAGGGCTGGCAGACTAAACAACCAGTTCAGAGAGATTGACGGTTCGACCCGTGCGCGTGGGGCGGGATTGCCTATAGCATTTGGTGCAGACTTTGCTGGGATTGCCGCTGGCTGGCGCATGCTACAGAACATGGCAAAACTTGGTATGGCTACCATATCCTCGTTTTCAGATATATCAACAAAAGCGCATTTCATCAACACTAGGACTGACAGAGGTATCTTTGGTTCTTATGCGGAAGCGTTTAGTGACATATTTAGAGGATTCAACAGCGATGAACAAAAAGAACTAGCTTACTTACTAAACGTAGGTGTTGAGAGTTTTCTTGGTGATGTACACGCTAGGTTTGGCGCAAACGACAGCGGCCCTGGTTTGATGGCAAAAGCACATCAACACTACTTTAGAATAAACGGTATGAATTGGTGGAACAATTCTCAAAAAGTTGGACTTGCCAGGATGATGTCTGCCGACCTGGCAAGATACCGTGGCAAAGCCTTTAGCGATATAGACACTAGAACTAGGTTAAACCTTGAGCGTTACGGAATTAGCGATACTGAGTGGGAAGTCATGCGTAGCATGGACATGAAAGCTGTAGATGGGCGTGACTATATGACACCATCTGCTGTAGAGACAGTAGCGGATTCTGTTGTTGAAGCGGCTGCTTTGGCAAAGGTAAACGCAACCCGCAAAAGACCGTTAAAAAAAGCAACGGCAACAATGATACAGAAGTATCGTGATGATTTATCTACAAAAATATCTACATACCTAACAGACTCGGCGGACACTGCTATACCTACTCCTGGCGCAAAAGAACGTGCTTTTATGAACCAAGGCACTGCGCGTGGCACAGTTGCTGGTGAGGCCTTGAGAGCCATAGGGCAGTTAAAAGGCTTTCCAATTACAATGGTTATGAAAGGGATGTCTGGTCAGTATCAAGTTTCTAAACAACTTGGCGGCAACACTAGAAGCGGCATTTATGGCCTAGCACAGATGATGGTAGGCACAACTATGATGGGATACCTATCGCTGACATTGAAAGACATATTAAAAGGCAAGGAGCCATCAGAAGCATTTAGTGTAGAGAATGGTTTGAATGTAGAGGTATTAACTAAAGCCTTTGTGCAAGGTGGTGGTGCTGGTATATACGGCGACTTCTTGTTTGGCGAATACAACAAATATGGGCAAACACTTACACAAAATTTACTTGGCCCCACATTCGGCAGCATTGATGACATAGCTAGAATATACAGCAACACGTTAGAAGCAGTGCAAACAGGCGACACAGACCCGCTTGTTAAAAACGCTACTAGGTTCGCAGTAAGCAACACACCAGGACTTAATCTTTTCTACACAAAGACAGCTTTAGATTACATGTTTATTTATGGACTAATGGAAAAAACAAATCCAGGTTATTTGCGTAGAATGGAACGGCGTATGGAACAAGACATGAAACAGGACTTTTTCTTTGAACCTAGCCAATATGCGCAAAGGTTTTAACAACCTTTCTTAAACCGTCAAAATAAGGTATATATACTCTAGGAGTTTGAAATGACAGTTAGTAGCACCACAACTAAGAAAAGCGCGAACGGCGATGGGTCAAACGACACGTTTTCGTATAACTTCAAGATATTCGATGATGACGATATTACGGTTGTTATCCGTACTGTTGCGACTGGTGCTGAAACAGTAAAGACAAAAACCACGCATTACACTGTAACGGGCGTTGGCAGTGCCAGTGGTGGGAATGTTGTATTTACCTCTGGGAACATACCAGCAACAGGCGAAACTGTTGTGCTGCTTAGAACCACAGCCCGTACCCAACTTACAGACTATGTAGCTAATGACCCGTTCCCAGCA
>Ga0315321_10001424_pt1 | contig 18339 bp, 13 predicted proteins | sample M180m21515metaG_FD_203464 | JGI IMG/M metagenome (GOLD analysis project Ga0315321, IMG submission 203464) | Ammonia-oxidizing marine archaeal communities from Monterey Bay, California, United States - M1 80m 21515 | ecosystem: Environmental > Aquatic > Marine > Intertidal zone | place: USA... | reverse complement strand
CGACGCCACGGACGACATCAGTCGGGGCAAGTCTTCCCACGGCAAGATGGTCATGCAGGTCAAGACCGACCGCTACGAGCGCACCCTAAAGATGGAGGTGTGGACTCGCGGTACCGAAGACTCGCTGGTGCGCATCCTCGAGCCCGCCCGCGAGAAGGGCGTGTCGTCCCTCAAGGTCGCCGACAACATGTGGAACTACCTGCCCAAGGTGGACCGCACTCTCAAGATCTCGGGCGCGGCCCTGTCGGGGTCTTGGATGGGGTCCCACATCACCAACGACGACCTCGTGAAGCAGTCGCGGATGAAAGAGGACTACACGTCGTCACTCACCTCGAAGCCTGCGGCGGACGGCACGGGGGTGTACCGCATCGAGCTGGTTCCCAAGCCCGATGCCCCGGTTGTGTGGGGCAAGGTGGTGGTGGAGGTGCGGGCCGACATGCAGCCAGTTGCCGTGATCTACTACGACGAAAAGGGCGAGCTGGTGCGCACCATGAAGTTCCTCGACATCCAAGAGATGGGGGGGCGCACCATGCCGGCCATCATGCGGGTCGAGCCCGCCGACAAGCCGGATGAGTTCACCGAGATTCGCTATGAAGACATGTCCTTCGATGTGGAGCTCGATGACCGCATCTTTACGCTCCAGTCGCTGAAGCGCTAGGAGTCTGCATTGGCCACCCAGACCAGCCGCTTTTTCCTTGCGGTGTCTTGGCGCAACCTGTGGCGACACCGGCGGCGCACCCTCATCACCGCGGCGGCGATGGGACTCGGCATTGCGATGTGCATGGCGTCCATTGTGTTGCAGGACGGCATGTACGCCCAGATGTTCGATGTCATGGTCACCGACTCGCTGGGCCATGTGCAGCTGCATCACCCGGACTATCCCGGGAAGAAGCGCGCCCACGACACGCTGAAGGCGGAGGTGGTTGCCCCTCTCAAGTCGCTTGACGGCGTGGTCGAGGTGGCGCCCCGACTCTTCAGCTTCGCGCTGGCCGGAGGGGCGGAGAAGTCTGCGGGAGCCCAGCTCGTGGGCGTATCTCCCGCGGATGAGGCGGGGCTCACCGGCATCCACGAGAAGATGGAGCTGGGGGCGTGGCTGGCCGACGAACCCTCTCTGCAAGCTGTGGTGGGGGTGGAGCTCGCCGATGACCTTGGCTTGGGCGTGGGCGACGAGCTTGTGCTGGTTGGGCAAGACGCCTTTGGCGGGATGGCCAATGACCTCTTCAAGGTGGTGGGCATCGCGCGCACTGGCCAGACCGCGCTCGACCGCACCGGGGTGTGGCTCCACCTCACTGACCTGCAGGTGTTCACCGCAATGGAAGGGCAGATCCACGAAGTGCTGGTGGTCGGCGACGATGTGGACGGCGCGGCTGATCTGAAGGCCCAAGTGGACGGCGTGGCCGAGACGAAGGACGCCCTGGTGCGCAGCTGGGACGAGGCGAATCCCCAGGCGGCGCAGATGATGGGGATGCAGGATGCGGCGGCGTTCATCATGCTTGGCATTGTGTTGTCGGTCGCGGCGCTGGGTGTGCTCAACACCATGCTGATGAGTGTGTTCGAGCGTGTGCGTGAGTTCGGTGTGCTGCGGGCGATTGGTCTGGCCCCCCGACAGCTCATGGTGCTGGTCATCCTTGAGAGCATGCTGCTGGCCACTGTGGCGGCGTGCTTCGGGCTGGTGATGGGCGGCGCCTTGGATGCCTACCTTGTGTTCGTGGGCATCGACTTTTCGGTCGATGGCGGCAAGGGCCTGTCCTACGCCGGCATGACGCTCGACCCCATCGTGCGGGGCGTCGTGCGTCCGCAAGGCATCGTCATCACTGTGGTCGCGGTCTACGTGGTCACTCTGCTCGCCGCTGTGTGGCCAGCCATCCGGGCATCGCGCCTGGAGCCGGTCCAAGCCATGCGGGAGAACTGAGCCATGGCCAGTGCTGGACTTTTCAGAATCGCGGCGCGCAACCTGCGCAAGAACCTCCGCCGCACTCTCATCACAGGCACCGCCATCGCCGGCGGCTTGGCCTTGCTCATCTGGACGGGCAACCTGCAGGAAGGTTCCTACAGCAGCCTGATTCGACGCGGTGTGTCCACCATGGCGGGCCACGTGGTGGTGCAGGCCGACGGCTACCAGGCCGAGCAGGACATGCACCTTCTCGTCGAGGATACGGAGTCGGCCGAGAGCGAGGTGCAGGCTGCGCTATCCGCTGTGTCCCCCGATGCTCGGGTAGCCAGCCGGTTGTTGGTGCAAGGCCTGCTGCAGTCCACCCGGAACACATCGGGGGTCGCGCTTGTGGGAGTAGAGCCCTCTGCCGAAGCCAAGGTGTCTGACTGGCACGAAAAGGTGGTCGAGGGCGGAGAGTGGCTGGCCGACGACGACAAGCAAGGCGTGCTGCTGGGCGAGAAGCTCGCGGAGTCGCTTGAGGTAGAGCTCGGCGACAAGGTGGTGCTGATGGTCCAGGGCGAAGATGAGGTCGTGCACCGACTCTTCCGCATCCGGGGCCTGCTGCGCACCGGCGTAGCGGACATCGATGGCTTCATGGCGTTGGCCACTCTGCCCGCCGCTCAGGCCGCCTTGGAGCGTCCGGGTGCGGCCACGATGGTCACCGTCCATCTCGACGACCCTTCCACTGTGCCGGAGGTCCGTGCGGCAGTGGCCAGTGCGCTGAAGGAGCGAAAGGTCGAGGTGCTGCCCTGGCAAGAAGCCTTGCCCGAGATGTATCAGTTCACTGTGCTCGACCGGCAGTCTGCCCAAGCCATGTTCTTCATCATCGGTGTCATCGTGGCCATGGGTGTGCTCAACACCGTGCTGATGAGCGTGATGGAGCGTGTGCGGGAGTTCGGCGTGATGCTCGCGCTCGGCACCCGACCCAGCCAAGTGTCCCGCATCATCCTCTATGAAGGCGTGGTGTTGGGCTTCATCGCCACCGGTGTCGGCCTTGCGTTGGGTGTTCTGGCCACGCTTCCCGGCATGCACTACGGCATCGACTTCGCCGCGATGATGGGTGAAAACGTCGAGGTGGCTGGCGTCACAATGGACGCCATGATCTACCCGCAGTTCAATTGGGCCGGCACCTTGGGCTCCTGCGCCGTCGCGTGGGTGATGACCGTGCTGGCGACCCTGTGGCCCGCGTGGCATGCGTCTCGCCTCGAGCCTGTCCAGGCCATGCGCCAAGTATGAATCCAATGTTGTCCAGTGGAGGCCAAAATGGCTGACTCCATCGTCCAGGTCCGTGAGCTCGTGCGCACCTACCAGCAAGGTCAGATTGAGGTGAACGCCCTGCGTGGCGTCGATCTCGACATCAGCACTGGCGAATTTACCGCGCTGATGGGGCCCTCTGGCTCTGGCAAGACCACCTTGCTCAACCAGATCGGCGCCCTCGACACGCCCACCTCTGGGAGCGTGAAGATCGACGGCCAGGAGCTGGTCGGGCTCGACAAGGTGGCGCGGTCCAACCTGAGGCTCAACCGCATCGGCTTCGTGTTCCAGGCCTACAATCTCATCCCGGTGCTCTCGGCCTACGAAAACGCTGAGTTCGTGCTGATGATGCGGGGGGTCCCCGAAGCCGAGCGTCGCGACAAGGTGATGGCGACTCTGGGCGCGGTTGGCCTGGCCGGCATGGAACACCGCCTTCCCGGCGAGCTGTCCGGCGGTCAGCAGCAGCGGGTGGCCGTTGCGCGCGCCATTGTCGGAGAGCCCGCGCTTGTGTTGGCCGATGAGCCCACCGCCAACCTCGACTCCAAAACTGGCTACGAGCTGCTCGACCTCATGCGCAAGCTCAACGAAGACCACCGCGTCACCTTCGTGTTCGCGACCCACGACCCCAAGGTAATGGAGGCGGCCCGTCGGGTGGTCACCCTGGTGGATGGACGCATCTCCGAGGATCTCGTGAAGTGACACTCCTCTTGTTGCTGGGCGCGGCCCTTGCAGCGGACGTCGAGCTGGGCGGCAACCTCAAGCTGTTCCATGTGTCGACCTACCCCTACGACAACGACCTGTTCGCGGACTCTGTGGCCGACGGCACCGCCTTTCAGCAGGAGTTCCCGCTCAAAGACGACACCGTCAAGGCGAGCGCTTCAAGCACCGGTCTGCTGACCTCGCGGCTCACCTTCGATGTCTATGGCGACGGCTGGAGCTTCTCGGCCCATCCCCAGCTCACGGTTCAGCCGGGGACCGGGGCCTCTGCGCTCAGCATCGCCCAGACCGGCACCCACATTCCGGAGGCGGTCGACCTGTCCTGGGAGGCGGTCGACGACCCGGACCTGTTGGTTCAGGTGCGTGCGGACCGGCTGGTGTTCGAGGTGGAGAAGGGGTCTGTGCGGGCTGCATTGGGTCGGCAAGCCATCACCTTCGGCCACGGGCTGTTCTTCACCCCCTTGGATCTGGTCAACCCCTTCTTCCCCACCGTGGTGGACCAGGAATACAAGCCGGGGGTGGATGCGGCACGTATCGACGCATGGTTCGGATCGGGTCAGGCTACTGTCACCAGCGCTTATCGTGGAGACTGGGACCTCGAAGGCATGGTGCATGCCGCGTATGTGCAGCAGACAGTGGGCGTGTGGGACATCGGCTTGTTCGGTGCCTTGGCTCAGGACGACACGGTGGGGGGACTGAGCCTCGCGGGGTCCGCCGGGCCGGTGAGCTTGCATGCAGATGCCAGCGTCACACTGCCTTCCGACGACAAGGAGGACCCCTTTGTACGGGCTGTCGTGGGCGCCCAAGGCTCGGTCACGCCAAAGACCCAGCTGATGGGCGAAGTCTATGTGCAGACCAACGGCGTCACTGACACCAGCGACTACCTCGACCAGATGAGCGGTCCCCGGTACACACGGGCGGAGCTGTGGCTGGTCGGGCGCACCTACGCGGCGGTGTCGGTGAGCCAGGAAATCCAACCCATGCTGTCGGGCTCCCTGTTTGCGATGGCCAACGTCGAGGATGGCAGCGCGTTGCTGGGGCCAGGGCTGTCCTGGAATGTGTCCGACAACGTGACCGCCAGCTTGGGTGCCTACGTCGGGATGGGCAAGCGGCCCGTCGAGTACCAGGTCGAAGACCACAACGACCCACTCAGCGCGGTCAACGAGCTCGCAGAAGTCGCCGAGGATCCCCTGCGCTCCGAGATGGGAACTACGCCCACCACGGTATTCGCGAGCATGCAGGCATGGTTCTGATCGGGGTTTCCTTTCGGAGGCTGTTCCGATAGACTTGACTCGTCCACCCATATCTTGAGGTATTGGATGAGGTCTTTGTTGCTTGCCGTGTTGATGCCGTCCCTGGCGGTGGCGGGCACGCCTGTCCCTGACCGACCGACCCAGTCCGGGAGCGCGCGCCTGGTGTCCTCAGGCTCCCTCGAAGCCGAGCTGGGCGCCAATTTCAGCGAGTATGGCACCGAGCTTCCCCTCCGAATCAAGGGCAGCACTGGCAAGGTGGAGCCGCGGGCCACGCTCGATCTGGGCAGTATGGGCTACGGCGCGCCGGGCCTGGACATCGGTACCAAGCTGTCTTTGGTGCAAGACCGCACCGTGGCGTTGGCTGGACAGGCTCGCTCGGATGTGCCCCTGGATGGCGAGGAGTGGACTGGCGAGATTGGGGGCCTGTTCACCTTCTACAACAAGCACGGACTGGAGATCCGCACCGATGTGGCGCTGGCATTGGTGGGCGGCGGGGGCATCTACTCGGCGGGTGTGCCGGTCTCGGGCCTGGTGGGTTGGAGCGTGTCGTCGCGCTGGGCGGGCTTCGTCGACGTGGGGGTGACCTTCCAGGGCGGCGGCACTGCCACTGCGCCGGTGATGATGGGCGGCGGACGCTGGCGACCCACCGACATGCTGGCCGGTGACCTCGCAGTGGGCTGGGATGCAGAGACGGGCGGCCCCATGGCTGCGGTCGGCATGGCAGCCAACTTCGGCCGAATTCGAAAGTAGGACGTTCGCGCCCAAGCGGAGTCGCGCTCAGCGTGGTCGCAGCTCACACACCACCGGTCGATGGTCGAAGTACGCCGGCTCATACACGGGGTGCTCTTGTTCGGGATCCAACAGAATCGGGTCACATGCACCCGTCCATGCATCCGCCATCACATGGTCGATGTCGGCCACGCCGCCGTAGCTGCCGGGGGCGTCGGCTCCCGCCTTGGTGATGAAGTACAGCCCGTGGTCGCGGGGCACAGTGGGGTCGAGCGGCACCCTGGCGACCCACTCTGCAGCACTCGCATCAAGCTCGGCGAAGCGACCGGGGTCGGTGTTGAGATCGCCCATCACGAGGTCGGGCAGGGCAGGGGAGATAGCCGGGGAGCCGTCGCCGAGGTCGTCGAATACCTGGGCGATCTGGGCCACGCGGCAGTCCTGGTCTTCGGGGGTCAGACCCGATGAGCCGTGGATATTTGTGAGGTGGAGAACCGCCTCACCGTCGGAGTCCACTACTGTTCCCCGACCGATCCGCGCGCCGCTGCCGCAGCCGTCGACCGTGGACCCCATCAGCCCTTCCAGACAGAAGGGGCCTTCGCAGCCCTCGAAGGTGCCGATGCGACTGTGCACCGCGGCACACTTGTCGGGCTTGCCGGGGTGACATGCGACCTGGTAGTCGTCGCCGAGAATGGTCTGTGCGACGGTGACATCGCCATCAGCCCACCCGTCACACACAAAGCTGGTGTGTTGGTCTTCTGGAATCTCGGCACACTCGCCCGACCAGAAGATCTCTTGGAACACCACAATGTCGGGTGAAAAGCGAGAGAACCAGGCTTGGGTCGACGCCACTGCGGGAGACCAAGCCAGACCATTGCCGTACCAGGCATCGGAGCGCTCGGCCATCTCGGCGCCATAGCCGTCGTCGCCGTCGAGACTGTCGAGAACACCCTCCGAGGTGCCCGTGTTGAAGCTGACCACCAGCAGGGTGTCTTCCTCTTCGAGGATGGCGGTGTCGAGCACCTCTTTGGGCACCTGGGTGCAGGCGGTGGCGAGCAGAAGCAGGCAGACTGGGGACCTCATGGCAGGGCCTCTCGGAGCTCGGAGGGCAGCGACGTCTTCGCGGCTTGGACGGCAAATCGGTCGATGCGCACATCGACGCGGCCATTGGGGCCATTGGGGCCATTGGGGCCGGGGGGGCCACGCATGCCCGTGTCACCGGAGGTGGCTTCGGCGCAAGCGGGGGAGGCTTGTCCCTCGATGTGGGGCGGGGTGACCACTGATCCTGCGCGCCCGGGCTCTCCGCCATTGCCCCCCGTGCCGCCCTCTCCACCGGGGCCGCCGAGGGAGTCGAGCTCGAAGCGATGCGCGGTGGCGGGATGGTCGACGTAGACCTGGATGTTGCCGCCGTCTCCGCCGTCTCCGCCGTCTCCGCCGCGTCCGCCGCGTCCGCCATCTCCCCCTCTTCCGGGTCGGCAGGCGCTGGCACCATGGCCGGCGTCTCCACCGTGTCCACCGTGTCCTCCATGCCCGCCCGCGCCCCCTTGGGTGTGCACCCGCACCCGGCCTTGACCGGGGAGAATGGTGTGCACCGAGCGGCCATCCGGACCATCGAGGACATAGACCACCACCTCATGTCGGCCATCGAGGGTGGCGGTGGTCCACGCGGTCAGGATGAGCGAGTGGCCCGGTCGACCGGCCGCTCCCGAGCCGGCATCGCCACCATCACCGCCGTCGGTTCCGCGTCGTCGGCTGCGGGCATCCACTCCGTCGGAGCCGTGTTCGCCAGGTCTGCCTGGGCTGCCTTCGAGGGCGTCGGAGGCCACTGTGGCGTGGTCTCCAGAAGTGCGCCAGGGCTTCAAGGGGTGGAGGAAGTCGGGCTGCCACACCGCCTGCATTCGAGTGTCGGGGCGGTCGACGTAGGCCACCTGGAGGTCGTAGGTCTTCCCCACCATGCTGCGGAGGTCGCTGGACCACGCGATGGTCTGCGGACTGGGACTCCAGCTGCCGTGGGTGGGACGGACGACCAGTCGGCTGGACGGAAGGGCTAAGCGCGCGCCCCGTTTGGTGGTGAAGGTGCGCCCTTCTAGGGTGGTGGCTTCGATGAGCACGGGCGTGACCGCACCGGGCACCAGCTCGCCGTCGGGGGTGTCCTGGGAGACCTCTAGCGACATCGACATCGTGGTGATGGCCTTGGGCTCGGGGCCGTCGATGCGCTCCCAGTCGCGCACCCACTCGGTGTGGAACGTGGCCACTGCGGCCTCCGGCATCCCCAGCTTGATCCTGTAGGGCGCCGTGTTGCGAGAGCGGTCTGCCTTGAGGCGGCCGCTGCCTTGGTCGGTGAGCCCTTGGGTGGTGAGCGCCAGGCGGGCCCATGGAATGCGAACGGGTCCTTGGTCGGTCCGGTAGGTGCGCCCTCGGTCGTCCACCACCAGGCCAGTCACCTGCACCTCGGTGCCGGGAAGCAGCCAGTGGTTGTCCATCAGCTCCGCACCGTGGGCCGACAGCGACACCTGCTTCACCTCACTGGCCAGCGGACCATGGACGGCGCGCCAGTCGAGGGAGTGGAGCGTCGAGCTGGCAGCGCTGCGGCTCTTTGTGGGGGTGACCGTCACCGCCAAGCGGCCACTCTGCAAGCGCTGGACGGTGCGCCCGTTTGCAGGGTCGGGGACCACGGCTGCGCGCTCGGGGTCGAAGCGTCCACCCTCGACGTCGACCTGGAGCTTTCGCCAGAGAAGCCGAGGCTTGGCGCCCTCCGTGACACGCTGGTTGCCCCGACGGTCGGTGAGGGTGACTGTGAGCGGGATGGGATGGCCGGGGATGGCCTCGCCGTCGCGAGCGGGTCCAGTGTCGAGGCGGACCGCTACCGTGGTCACATGTCGATGCCGAAAGATGCCCGCTTCAGCGGTCCCCATCCACAGAGCCGTCCCCACGATGCCTGCTGTCTTGCAGCTTGTCGCCTTCCTGCTCCGTGCGCTTTGGCGGCGCACTAGATGTCCAGCTCCCCGCTGCACAAGGGCCTCAGGAAGGTGCCTGAGCCAAGTCGGAGGCGGTCGCCCAGCTCAAGGCGCACCTCCTGACTTCCCAGCACGCGCTCATGGCCACGGCGCTCAAGGGTGCCTCGGCGACGCAGCTCGATGCGGCCTTGTCCCCGCCACACGAGGTGCTGGCGCGACAGTCGTCGGTCCACCAGAGCGGTCTCGCCATACAGACCCACGTCGGGCCCCTCTTCGGGCGCCTCTCGGCCGATGGTGTCGCCGGTTTCGGGCACCAGTCGCCGCCCGTCCTCCGGTCCACCGACGACCTCGAAGCCGATGATGGGCCCCACGACTTGCACTTCCGCGCCACCTGGGATCCGGTCCATGCTCAGCACAGCGGCAAGGCCACCCCGTGTGAACAAGCGGCTGAGAACCGCTTCGACGTCGACCGTGAACCCAGGACCTTCGACCGCACGGAGCATTCGGGGCGTGAAGTGGAGTGCGGCGTCGGGCATGTCGACGGCAGCCAGCTCGGGGAGGGCGAACTTCGCGCGATGTTGAGTGAGGTGGGTGGCGACCCACAGGGTGACCGGGCCGGCCGCCGCGCGTTCGCGGGCCATGGCGTCGATGAGGTGCTCGACGCCGACGTGGGTGTGGTGGTGGGCGACAGCGATGTCTTCCATGCGGCTACAAAGGTTGAGCAGCCAGCGGTCGGGTCGGTCGCTGTGAGATGGCCACCAGACGGGCAGCACGCGGCCTTCGCTGCCGCCATCGCGGGTGTGCACGGTCGACACGGGACTGGCCCGGTTCACAGCACCGCCGATAAGACGCAGGCTGCCACCGTACTTCGACTCCAGCACCCTCGAGTTGCGGGGGTCGTCGCCGAGCTTCTTGCGGAGTCGCCGAATGCAGTTGGAGATTGCGCGGGTCTCGGTACTGGCGCGGTAGCCCCATACATCGCGCAGCAAGACATCCTTCGAGACGAACTCACCTGCGCGCGCCCCGAGGTAGCACAGCAGCTCGGTCTCCCGCTGCGTGAACGCAATGAGCTCCGTGCCGCGGCGCCCCTCGCGGTTGCGCACGTCGATGGTCCAGCCGTCGGTCAACTCAAGAGAGACGATGTCGTCCACAGAACCTCCGGGACACGAGCTTATCGGACGCGTCCGGTTCTGGCCCTGACGCACTTCGGATGCAATGCCTTCACCGGCATCGTCGTCGAAGAGTCGGTGCGCCCGCTCCCTGTGTACCATTCCACCGGTGGGGCGACCGCTCGAGAGCGCGCCCGCCGAGTCCTCTGCTTGCCAGGAACATTGCGCGATGTCTGCTCATGACGACTACGTCCGCTTTCGAGACCTCCGCGGCCAGCTCATCGAGGTGCTCGATGGTGTCGGTGCTGTGGCCAGTGACCTTGGCCTGAATGTGCGGGCGGGCCACCTCGCGTCGGTGCGCCAGCGGCTTGAACACAGCTGCTTTCGGCTGATGGTGCTCGGCGAGTTCAAGCGCGGCAAGAGCACCCTTGTGAACGCCATGCTGGGAGCGTCGGTGTTGCCGACCCGCGTGGCGCCCTGCACCGGCATGATCACCGTCGTGCGCCATGGCGACCCCCCTTCGGCGCGACTGCTGCCCTCCGAGCCCGGTGCCGTGCCCATCGAGGTGCCACTCGACCAGATTCGCGACCACATCACCATTGACTACGACGATGTTGAGGATGTGGACGTCACGCCTGCACCGCCCACCACCTCGGCCGCGCGCTTCGAGCTGTTCTATCCGCTGCCACTGCTCGCGGATGGGGTGGAATTGGTCGACTCGCCGGGCCTCAACGAGCATGCCGTCCGCACCGCGCTGGCTCTCGAAGACCTCCCCCATGCCGACGCGGTGGTGCTGGTGCTGTCGTGTGAGCAGCAGCTGGGCCACACCGAGCGTGGCTTCATCGATCAGCAGCTGGTACCGGGGCCAGACGGGGGCCTGTCCAACGTGTTCTTCGTGTGGAATCGCTTCGACACCATCGCGGGCGATGCCGACGAGGTGTCGGCGCTCAAGGCGCTCACCGAAGCTGTCTTGGTGCCTCGACTCGGCGGGCGGGAGCGGGTGTTTCGGGTGTCGGCGCGCGATGCGCTGCTCGGCCGAGTGAAGGGGACGGCGGGTCGCCTGGAGGGCTCGGGACTGCCTGAATTCGAGTCCGCCCTGGCCCACTTCCTCACCACCGAGCGGGCGCGCGCAAAGATGCTGGGCCCGTCCCAGGCGGCGGCCGGGGCCATTGCAGACCTTCGAGATGGGGTCTTGCCGGAGCGAGAGGCGCTGTTGCGGGCGCCCGTCGAGGCACTGCTGGACCGGCTCGATGAGCTGGCCCCCCGCCTTGTGAAGGTGCGTGAACGGAGGGCGGCGCTGGTGCGTGCGCTGGATGCTCGGCGGGCGGCGCTTGCACGTCGTCTGCGGGTGAAGCTTGGGATGTTTGGGGCCCAGGTACACGATGGGCTGCCAGAGGCCATCGACCGAGTGCAGGTGCAGTGGGCCGGCGCGGCCTGGAACCGCAACTCGGTGCTCGATGCGCTGCGGGAGTATCTGTCCACTTGGCTGGATGCCGAGGCGGCCACATTTGAGCGAACCCAGATCCGTCCCACCCTGGAGCGGGAGGCCAAAGAGCTCGACGCCTTGCTTGAGGAGCAGCTCAGTCACATCCTCTCGGAGCTCGACGAGCTGCGGTCCGAGCTGGTGCCACGGGTGGCTGGGGCCGGCGGGTCCGCTCCCGACATGAGCGCAACGGAACGGGTTCTCAGCGCTCTGGGTGGCTTCGTGATGGGAGGGCCGGGGGGTGCTGTGGAGGGTGCCACCTTTGGCTGGCGAAATGTGGTGGGTGGGCTGCCGGTCTACCTGTCGGTCGGCATCGCGCTGGCGTTGTCGGGGGCATCGCTGCCCATTGCACTCAGCGTGGTCACCGGTGTGGGTGTGTTGCGCACCTGGCTCACCGGAAAGGGCACGGCAGAGAGACTCCGTGACGATGTGCTCAAAGGCTTTCAGCGGGCCTTCGACGAGGAGCTCGGGGCCATGTCTACGCGGGTCGAGCAGGAGGTCTCGGCGCGGTATCAGCGGCTCATCGATGCGGTCGACGCCGCCACCGAGGCGGTCATCGTAGAGCTGGAAGAAGAGCTCTCCGATGTGCGTCGACGCCATGCCGATGGTCAGACCACCTTGGAGTCGGGGCTTGCCGAGCTCCGTGAAAAGAGGCGGGAAATCGACGCTCTGGCCCGCAAGCTCACCGAGGTGGAGGCGGGGTTGGTCGGGTGAGCGGAGGACTGCCGGGCGGGGTACTCGTCGAGGAGCTGACCGCATCCGTTGCGGCCGGGCGAGCGCTGGTGCAGGCCCTGGAGACATGTACGGGTCGGGAGGACGCGCGGCGCCTGGTTGAGGTGGCGAGTGCGGGCATGCCCGGGGGTGTCTGGGAGGCGGGGGACGGTCGCCGTGGGGGTCCGGAGGTCGTGGTCACTGGCGACCTGAAGGCAGGCCGAAGCACTCTCCTGAACGGGCTGTTGGGACATCCCGTGCTGAGCACCGCTGTGCGCACCTGCACCCCTGTGCCCACCTCGGTGTTCGCCCGGGGAGCGTGGTGGACCGAGGTGCCGCCGAGCAAGGTGGACGGGCGCCGTCGTGGCGACGGTCGGGTGGTCGTCGTCGATGTGCGGCAGCCCCTGCCCCGTGCGGTGCGGCTGGCGGCCTGCGATGGGCCCACCGTGGTGGTCTGCACCAAGGCCGACCGTGCCCTCGAAGATGCCGTGCTGTCGACCGATCCCGAAGATGAGCTGCGGCTTGCGCGTCGGGTGGCCCGCCGGCGAGTGGCCGAGCGTGTGGGGGAGGTGGCGGCTTGGATCGACTGCGACCCACGGGACTGTGCAGACCTAGAAGCGCGGGTGGTCCCTGTGCTGAAGATGGCCTTGGCGCCCGCATTCTTGGCCTCGGTGGACCGCCGGGCCAAGGCGGGGGACCGTGTGTGGTTGCGGTGGGTGGACGGCCGGTTGGGTGCTGAGCGCGCCCCGCTTCCGGACGCCGTGGATGTGGGACTGCTGGCCGTCGAGCTGTGTCGCACCGAGCTCGTCATCTGCCTGGCGACGCTCGAGGCGGACCTGGGTGCGGTCGATGTACGGCTTGGCGCATGTGACAGCCATGACGCGCTCGACTCGCTGGCCGGAGCGGTGCCGACCTTGCTGGCGGAGGCGGTACTGCAGGCCACCCGAGCGGTCACTGCCCATCGACAGGCCCACTGGGCAGGCTCGGTCATAACAGTGGCGTCGCGGGTCATGGGGGCCTGGCGGGCGCATGTCGGACTGCCGGCGAACGGGGGCTCTACCGATGTGGTGAAGTCTGCACAGCCCCCGGGCTTTGGGGCAGACTTGCCGGTGAGGCGATGGCGCTCTGAGGCGGCTCAGCTCGAAGCGCATGGACTGTTGAGCCGGGCGACCCGACGGCTGCGGTCCATCGAGCGACGGAGGGCGGACCTACAGGGGGGCTGGAGAGCGCTGTCGGCCGAGCTGGTGCAGGTCGTGGGCGACGCCGCGTGGCAGGAACGCTGGCGGGTGGAGGCCGCGCTTGCCGATGTCGCCGCAGACCGGATGGCTCTGATGGACGTGAGCGCCGCGGACGCCCTGCGACTGGCGGACTTGCTTGCTGACGTCCACAAGGCCGCGATCCACCGACTCCACCAGCTGAGCTGAACGCTACCCAGCGTGGGCTTGGCTGCTGGACGCGAGTGCCGGCACGGTGAAGCTGGCGCTCATCGCCACACCTCGAGATCGGACTCCGGGCTCGGGTCGGCAATGCGGTCGAAGATCTCCTCCACCTCGTTGGAGTGCGTGAGGAACACCTCCACCAGGAAGGGGTCGAGGTGGGTGCCTGCCAGCGAGCGCAGGCGTGTTCCGGCGTCGGCGGGACTCAGGTTGGGGCGGTAGGGGCGAGAGCTCCTCAAGGCATCGTAGACGTCGGCCACCGACACCACGCGGGCGGCGTAGGGAATCTGGCTCCCCTGGAGCCGCTGAGGGTAGCCGCGGCCATCCCAGCGCTCGTGGTGATGGCGCGCAATCTGCACGGCGACCTCGGGAAGGCCGGCGTCTTGGAGCATGTCGGCGCCGATGAGCACGTGGGTCTCCATCTCCTGCCGCTCGAGCGACGAAAACAGGTCGTCCTTGCGGAGGAGGCGGTCGGGCAGGCCAGACTTGCCCACATCGTGGAGACCGGCGAACTCGCGCAGCTGGTCCACCATCGCGGTCGGCGCACCTGCGGCGGAAGCCAGCAGAGCGGACAGCTCGCGCACTCTCTGGATGTGGTTGCGCACCTTGTTGAGCTGGTGGCGTCCAGGGCGTTCAAGCGCGGCGGTCAGCACCAACATCAGCCTGGTGTTGGAGGTGGCCGGCGTCGACTCGGGGACCACCTGAGCGGTCACGGTCTCCGCACGCTTGCTCGGGCGCTTGTGGCGGCTGCGACGTCTCGGAATGGGCTCCAGGCCCTGACGGCGGGCGGCTTCCACCAGGTGACGCCGAAAGTCAGCGGCGGGGAACGGCTTGACGATGACGTCGTCCGCGCCGGCCTCTACGAGGTTCTTGCGGACCGAGTCGCTTCGGTCACCCGTGACCATGAGGATGGGGCTGCTCTGCATCGCGGGGATCTGACGCAGCTTGCGCAGCAGCTCAGGCCCATTCATCCCGGGCATGTGGAAGTCGGACACCACGACGTCGGGTGGCTCGGCAAGTGCGGATGCGAGGCCGGTGGGGCCATCGGGGGCGGTCCGCACGTCGAAGCCTGCGCGCTCGGCGAGGCGGGTCTCCAGCGCTCGAAGTGCGGCGTCGTCTTCGATGATCAACACGGTGGGTGCGGTCATGCTTGGGTCCCGTTCGGGATAAGGACCGGTGGGCCCTGGGGTAGCAGAGGTCTCCACAGGTCCGGCAGGTGGAGTGCGGGCAGGATGGCCGGCTCGGCGATACAGTCCTGAGCGGCCGGAGTGAGCCACGCCTTGACCCAACTCGCACGACAACCGCACAGCAACCCCCGGACAGATGGAATGACCGCCTCCCCAGGCCGCCCGGTCGAGTCCCCTGTTGCGGCCCGTGGCCGTCCGTTGTTTGTTGAGAACAGACGAGGCGAGGGTGGTCTCGTCTTGCCCCCCGTCTGCAGGCGCCCGCTGAAGCTCGCAGCGACCGTTGCGGTGTCGATCGCGGCCGGCTTGGGGTGTGCCCCGCCGGAGCGTCCCCATGGCGTCATCGTCATCAGTATCGACACCCTCCGGGCCGACCACACCACGCCCTACGGGGCCTCGGGTGGTGCCACTCCCACGCTCGCCCGACTGGCGGCAGAAGGCACCGTCTTCGAGCGCACCTACGCGCAAGCCAACGAAACTCTCTTCAGCCATGCAAGTCTCTTCACCTCACAGCTGCCGAGCGATCTGGGTCCTGTCGACTACGACCTGACCATCCCCGACGGCACTCCCACGCTCGCTTCTGCGCTGTCCAGTGCGGGCTGGAAGACCGGTGGGGTGGTGGCCGGCGGTCACCTCGCGCGGGTGTTCGGCCTCGATGATGGCTTCGACACCTACACCGAAGGGCGCCGGTGGGGGTCTTTTCAGGAGACTGCGCCGATGGCCGGCCGCTGGCTCGCCGATGTGGCAGAAGGCGACGACCCCTTCATGCTGTTTCTCCACAGCTACGACTGCCACGCGCCCTACACCAAGCCCCATGTGTTTGGGCGGATGGCCACTCCCGGTCACAGCGGCCCGATGCTCGACCGGGTCCACGACTCGCTCACTTACGAGAAGATCCACAACGACACTTTGTACCCGGACCTCCCCCTCGGGCAGCTCGAAAACTCCAATGGCGCGCGCATTCTCACGCCCCAGGTCCATGCCGAGCTCGCTGCCTACTCCCGTCAGAAGGACGTGTCTCGGGTCACTCTGGGTGCCGACGACCAAGCATTCTTAAAGGGGCTCTACGCCTCGTCGGTGCTCTACGCCGACCTCTGGCTTCAGGTGGTGCTCGATCAGATCGACGACCTCGGACTGACGGAGACCACCACCATCATCGTCGTCTCCGACCACGGCGAGGGCCTGCTCGACCACGGCTACTTCAACCACCGCGACTCGCTCCACGACTCTGCTACTCAGGTGCCCTTCATCGTGTGGCGTCCCGATGCCGAGGCGCGTGGGGTGCGGCAGCGTGAGGTCACTCAGCTGCTGGATGTGGCGCCTACCGTGCTGGGCCTTGCCGGGGTGGATGTCCCCGAGACGATGCAGGGCACCGACCTGTCGGGCTGTCTCGACGGCGGGCGCTGCGGCACGCCCGGCACCGCCTACAGTGAAGCCGTGCTGGAAATGGTCAGTGTCACCGACGGCACCTTCCGACTCACGGTGACGGGGGCTCCCGCCACTTCCGATGCGCTCGACCGCCGAATCGAGGCGCCGGCTCCAGCCTTCGCAGACCTCTACGATGCCGGCGGTCCCCCCGGAAGCGAGACCTCGCTGTCACTGCTCGAGCTCGATGCGGCCATCTTGGCTCGCCTCATAAAGGGGGCGACTGCCGCTCGGGCAGCCGGAGACACGCCATGAAGCGCGCGGTCCTTGCTGTGTGGGCGGTCGCCTGTGGTCCCCGCCCCGAGCATCCTCGGGTGGCTGAGATTCTGCTCCAACAAGCCGATCTCGATGGCAGCGGTGCGGTCGAGCCCGCCGAGTTTTCCCAGCTCGCGTTTCCCTCCGAAGGATTTGCGCCGTACGACCTCGACAGCAATGGCCTGCTGGATGCTTACGAGCTTGAGCGCGCGTTCCTCTCTACAAGTCCGTCCGACTTTCAGGATGAAGGTCGAATGGAGGTCCACCGCAAGTACGGCCATCCCTTTGGGCGTCCCGGCGGTCAGACCGAAGGCAAGGGTCCTCGTGGCAAGGGTGCCGGTGGCAAGGCTCCTCGTGGCAAGGGTGCCGGTGGCAAGGCTCCTCGTGGCAAGGGTCCCGGTGGCAAGGGTCCTCGTGGCAAGGGTCCCGGTGGCAAGGGTCCCGGTGGACCGCCGTCGCAAGGTGGGGCCCCGCCGCCCGGCCAAGAGCCCGGGTAGCCACCCGCCATGCTGTTCAATTCCTTTGACTTCGCGGTCTTTCTCGCCGTCTCGTGGCCCATCTACCGCGCGGTGCAGTCCCGGCGGATGCCGCGCCTGTTGTGGCTGTTGGCCATCAGCGCGTTCTTCTATGGCTGCTGGAAGCCGTGGTACCTCACGCTCATCGCGGCGAGCACCCTCATCCAGTACGTCGTGGGCGCGCGCATTCACGCTGCCGCCACCGACACTGGGCGTACCCGCTGGCTCATCACTGGAATCTTGTCCGACGTCGCGCTGTTGGGCACCTTCAAGTACGGCAACTTCATTGTTGAAAATGTAGATGCACTGCTTCATCTCCTGCAGCTGAGTCCAGATGTATCGCTGCCGAGGCTCCCCACCGAGCTGCCGGTCGGAATCAGCTTCTACACCTTCCAGACGCTGTCCTACATCATCGACATCCACCGCAAGCGCATTCAACCGCGGAAGTCGCTGCTGGATTTTTCGGTCTACGTGTTTTTCTTCCCCCAGCTGGTAGCGGGCCCCATCGTGCGGGCGGCCGACTTCCTGCCCCAGCTCGACAAGCGCCCTCGGCTCGACTGGAAGGCCATCGGTGAGGGCACCTTCCTCATCCTCGCGGGCCTCACCAAGAAGATGGTGCTGGCCGACTCTCTCCACCACTTCGTCGTAGAGCCGTTCTTCCGACATCCTTCGGCCCACAACACGGTCGAGGTGCTGTATGCCGTGTGGGCGGCCAACTTCCAGGTGTACTGCGACTTCAGTGGCTACACCGACGTGGCCACCGGCGCTGCACTGCTGTTTGGCTTCACACTGCCACTCAACTTCAACCGCCCGTTCTGGTCGCAGACCCCCATGGAGCACTGGCGGCGGTGGCACATCAGCTTGTCCACCTGGCTCAAGGACTACCTCTACATTCCGCTCGGGGGCTCCAGAAAGGGACCGTGGCGCACAGACCTCAACCTGGTCATCACCTTCTTCATCGGCGGGATCTGGCACGGCGCCGGCTGGACGTTCGTGTTCTGGGGCCTCTACAACGGCGTGCTGTTGGTGGTCTGGCGGCGCTGGGGACCTCGGGATGCGAAGACTCGCTTCGGGGTGGCTTGGCGCACCTTCCTCACCTTCAACGCCATCTGCCTGGGGCTCATCTTCCTCCACGCTCCCACGTTTTCCGATGCCCTGACGGTGCTGTCGGGACTGTTCGACCCACTGGGTCCGTCGGCGGGCGTCATCGACCGGTGGGGACTGCTGGCTCTGGTCGCTGCGATGGCGCTCCACTTCACTCCTCAGGCGTGGAAGCGGTCGCTACAGACTCTATTTGCGGGCCTGCCCACCTGGACTCTTGCGCTCATTGTGCTGGGTGTTGGCGGTGTGCTCAGCCTGTTTACTGGGCTTGCGGCGCCGT
>Ga0315321_10001418_pt1 | contig 18390 bp, 18 predicted proteins | sample M180m21515metaG_FD_203464 | JGI IMG/M metagenome (GOLD analysis project Ga0315321, IMG submission 203464) | Ammonia-oxidizing marine archaeal communities from Monterey Bay, California, United States - M1 80m 21515 | ecosystem: Environmental > Aquatic > Marine > Intertidal zone | place: USA... | reverse complement strand
TGCATTGCGGGGGTCTGTGTTGTGGATGAAGCAGGTCGCGGTTTCGCGGCAGCGGGCGAAAATTTCATCATAGTTCGCCTTGATCTCGATTTGCTCTTCCGGCGTGATCTTGCGGTTATGCAGCGGTGCGGCCCAGTTCGGCGTACGCTGGAAGACATGCAGTGTGCCGGCATCCTTCGCGATCTCCGTAATGGCTTGAATGGCTGTAGCACCTGTGCCGATAACACCGACGCGCTTGCCTTTAAGGTCAACCGGTTCGCGTGGCCATCGGGCGGTGTGGAAAGCGTGGCTCGCAAAACTCTCCCGGCCTTCTATATTCGGCAACGTGTGCGCGGATAGGGGGCCAAGGCCTGCGATCAAGATCGGTGCGGATGCCTGTTCACCTGATTCCAGTGTGACTGTCCATAGCGTGTTCGTGTCATCAAATTGCGCGCCGGAAACCCGGCTGTTGAAGCGCATTTCGCGGCGAAGATCGAATTTATCGGCGACGTAATTCAAATAGCGCAGAGTGTCCGGCTGGGGAGAGAAATGTTCCGTCCACTCCCATTCCTCCAGCAGTTCTTTGGAGAAAGAATAGCCGTAGGACCAGCTTTCGGAATCAAAGCGGGCGCCTGGATATCGGTTCCAATACCATGTGCCGCCAACGTCCGACCCCGCCTCAAACACCCGCACATTCATGCCAAGCTCGCGCAACCGGTACAGTTGATACATGCCGGAGATGCCACCGCCGACTATGATCGCGTCAAAGGTCTCTGGTGCCGGTGCGGCGGCGCTGCTGGTATTGGCCATGGTCGTGTGATCCTGGAACGCTAAACGTTTATGCGCTCCAGTGTAGCGCCAGCCAGTAAGATCGCTAGCGTTAGACTATAGCGTGGACAACAGCACCACAGCGTCGATGACTTTGCGGGCTGCTTCCGCAACCACCAGCACTTAGCCATCAACATATCGATAGACATATCCGGCAGGCAGCGGCTTCAGTTTCACTTTCACTTTCACTTCAAGCGCGCCTGGAATGCGGTAGAGCGTTACGCTTTCTGGTACGAAATCACCGCGATTGTACTTTTTGGCTTGGCCGGGCGGGAGGCAGCCATTGTTCTTTTTGGCAAGGCCTGGCGGGCAGGATTTTCCTGCGTAGCTACTACCATAGTGGGATCGCACCGCCTGCTTGGCACCGTTATCAAAAACAATATCGATATTGATCTCGCCACTGCTTTGTGAGGCGGCTTGGGGCGCTTTGTCCTAATTTTTGTGCGCTTTGCCTGAATTCCCGCCTTTGTGCTTACTGTGCCCGTTGCCTTTGTGGCCTTTGCCAGCATGGGCTGGTTTTTCGGCCTGTGCTGGCGAGGGCAGGGTTGCAGACACCATGCCAAGCCCGGCGATAATCGAGAGGCAGAGGCCTGTTCGTGATATCAATCGCAGCATTGTCTGGCTTCCTTACTTTGACGTCGATGTTTCCTTACGGTCGTTAGTTAGAACGTTATCACAGCAAAGTCCTGTAACGCGCCGTACACATAACGCGAAACGTAGCGTGACGTTACCGGCGAAACCCTTTAAGCCTTTTAGCACCGACGTTTGCGAAGCCAGCCTGGGGAAATTGCGCTCTATGTTCGATGCTGAAATGATGAGCCAGTTGACCGCGCTGCTGACGGTTATCGGTATCGATATCGTACTCGCGGGCGACAATGCCGTCGTTGTTGGTATGGCGGCGGCGGGCCTGCCGAAGGACCTTCGGGCCAAAGCCATCATGATCGGCATCATCGCCGCCATGGTGATGCGCATCGGATTCTCGGTTGTCGCTGCAGAGATGATGGGCATTGTCGGTTTGATGGCGGCGGGTGGCGTATTGCTGCTTTGGGTATCCTGGAAGCTTTATCGTGAAATCCGCGAAAGTGCTGCCGAGCGCGCTGCCGCGGTTGCTTATGGTGATGATGGCAATCTGCTCGATGAAGATGTCGTAGACGCCCAGGAAACATCTACGAAAACACTGCGCCAGGCAGTTATCCAAATTCTGGTCGCGGATCTAACAATGTCGTTGGACAATGTGTTGGCCGTCGCTGGCGCAGCAAGGGACCACACAGCCATCCTGGTTTTTGGGCTTATTTTGTCTGTCGCCTTGATGGGGATCGCCGCGACCTGGATCGCGAAGCTACTGAACCGCCACGGCTGGATTGCATATGTCGGGCTGGTATTGATTGTTTATGTGGCGCTCCACATGATCTGGGATGGCGCGCATCAAGTCGCCGGTATTCTGTAACCCTCGCGTAAGAGACCTGCCATGCCCGGCGTCCGTTCCATGACCGTATTCACCCTTCCTGGCATCCCGGAAGTGCAAGCTGGCGATGATCTGGCGGCGTTGATCGCCGATGCGTTAGAGGCTGCAGGGGAGGTGCTGGGGGCAGGCGATATCATCGTCGCCGCCCAGAAAATCGTCTCAAAGGCGGAAGGCCGATATATCGAACTGGCGGACATGAAGCCCGGCGAAGAAGCGCTGGAATGGGCCGCCAAGACGGAAAAAGACCCGCGCCTTGTGCAGGCCATCCTGGACGAAACCGAAAAAGTTCTGCGCTGGCGGCCAAACCTGCTGGTGGTCGAGCATAAGCGCGGATGGGTGATGGCAAATGCTGGTGCTGACCAATCGAATATCGAAGGGGCGGAAGGTGAGCGCGTGCTGATGCTTCCGCTGGACCCGGACGCTTCCGCGGCTGAAATTCGTTCCGGCCTGCAAGATCGTTATGGCGTGCCTGTGGGGGTCATCATTGCGGATAGTGTCGGCAGGGCTTGGCGGGTCGGCACGGTCGGTCTGGCGCTCGGCGCATCGGGCGTGCGGGTTATGGCGGATATAAGGGGTGAGTTGGATCGCCAGGGCCGGGAACTCAAAGTGTCCATCGTCGGCGCTGGCGATGAGATTGCAGCGGCGGCGAATTTATTGATCGGGGAAGCGGCGGAAGGCACGCCGGTCGCTATCGTGCGCGGTTTAGATATGTTGGACGGATCACAAACGGGTGCCGATCTGGTGCGCGCCTCGAGTGAGGATCTATTCCGGTGAAGGTGGTAGCGCTTTCAGGCGGTGTTGGCGGTGCGAAACTCGCACTTGGCCTGAATACGGTAATGGCGTCTGACGACCTGACGCTGATTGCGAATACCGGTGATGATTTTCAATTCCATGACCTGCATGTGTCGCCAGATATCGACACGTTGGTCTATACGCTCAGCGGCAAGAGCGATGAAGTGCGCGGCTGGGGCCTTGCTGGCGAAACTTGGGGTTTCATGAAAGCGCTCGGGGAGCTTGGCGGTGAAGCCTGGTTCAATCTTGGCGACCACGACCTCGCGATGCATGTCCTGCGAACGGAGAAGCTACGCCAGGGCATTTCCTTGAGCGCAATAACTGCAGATGTTCGCCAAGCATTGGGCATTGCAGCGCATATCCTGCCAATGTCCGATCAGGCCGTTCCAACTATTGTCCACACGGTTGAGCACGGCCCGCTATCGTTTCAGCGCTACTTCGTTGAACGACGGGCTGAGCCTGCTGTGACAGGTTTCATGTTCGAAGGCGTTGATGCAGCACGACCAGCACCCGGCCTGCTAGATGCGCTGGCGGCGGCAGACCGGATCATCATTTGCCCCTCCAACCCCTTTATTTCGATTGATCCCGTGCTGGCTGTTCGAGGTGTGCGCGACGCCCTGGCCAACGCGTCAGCGCCCGTGATCGCCGTGTCACCAATTGTCGCTGGCGATGCGATCAAAGGCCCGACCGCGAAGATGTTTCGCGAGATGGGCACGGAACCATCCGTCCAAGCCGTAGCGGCGCGATACCAGGATATCGTCGATTTGATGATTATCGACGAACAGGACCTAGCAGCGGTGAAAGATGTTCAGGCACTGGGACTGGGCGTCGTTGCGGCGCAAACCGTCATGCGCACGCTGGCAGACAAGACGGCCCTAGCTGAAACAGCGCTTAAAATCCCTGTTCTTTCTTCGTGAAACGGCCAACATTACCCAGTAGCTGCTCCAGGAATGTCAGCTTGTGGCCGGCAGTCGGAGTTTCGCGAGCGACGAGGGTGACCTCATTGCTGTCATCCTCGCCGAGTACGCCAATTTTATCGAGCACGCCACCGCCATCAAAATGCATGACAAGCACTTGCTGCTGCGCCGTGTCAGGCTTGAAAAATGCCTGACTGACCCTCACTTGGCTGATGTAGTACCAAACGCTGTCATCGAACGCGGCGATGCTGGACGGCGTGCCAAGTGCGGCGCGGACATCCTGTTTCGTCGCAGCGCCGGGAAGCACGTCTTCCACCGTCGCGGTTCTAAGGATATGACCGTGCGTCGCAACCTCATCAGTGCAGGCACCTAGGCCAAGGCCTGCGGTCAGCGCTAAAGCGATTAGAGTGCGGCGGGCAAAATTGGGGCGTATGATGTGTAAGAGCGTATTCATGATTAAACTAAATAGTCGAGCAGCGGAGCCTGCGCAATGCGAAGATTAAGGCAATGGTGGGCGCGTCGGGTGTCCCATAGCGATGATCCAGCCTGGCGGCTCTATCGCGAGGTCGCTGTTGCGGCTGTCGCTCCAGCAAGGCTGGCCAAGTTCGATATGTCGAACGAGCCTGAGGATAAGTACGAATGCCTAGCGCTGCACTTGGCTGCTGTATGGCATCGTCTTGACCAGGGCGATGATGCTTTGCGCCGGATGCGTCGCCACGTGACCAGCGCGTTTGTTGCGGACATGGACGCCTCGCTCCGGGATATGGGGGCTGGCGACCTTGGGGTTGGCAAGCGGGTGAAGGCGCTGACAGAGCGACTATATGGCCGCCTCGCAGCTTACGCTCCAGCTTTGGAAGAAGGTGCAGACGCAGAAACCGTTGAAGCTGCCCTGTTGCGCAATATGTACAAAGATAGCGCTGACCCGTCTGCCGAGCAATTGGCGACCGCGCGTGAGGCAGTGACAGACCTTGCTACTGCTTGGCGAGCGCTACCGGATTCCGCACTCTTGGCTGGTAAGTTTATTCAAATCGAAAGTGAGCGATGACAGAAATTACTGAAGTCCTGGGCCTGGATAAGCTGCAATCTGGACCACGCCGCCAAGGCCGCACCGCGACACCGGAAGAATGCGCTGCTGTTGCTGCGCGGCTCGGGTTGAACGCTGTCAAAGCCATCAGTTTTGATCTGGAAGTATCCCAAACATCTGATCGCGATGTCTATGAAGTGATCGGCCAAACCTCAATGACAGCAGAGCGGACCTGCTCTGTGACAAATGATCCGTTCGACGACATTACTCAAGCCGCAATCCAGGAGCTCTTCACGCCGAATCCTAAGAAGGCGACGAGCGATGAAGACGATATTGAGGCCGATATGGATGTGGTTGATATCGAACTGGTTGAGAACGACATCATCGACCTTGGGGATCTAGTCGCCCAATATTTGGCGATGGAACTTGATCAGTCACCCCGCTCGCCTGAAGCTGCTGCCGAAGTTGCAGCACCGGCACCGAGTGATGGACCGGTTCTGGCTGTTGGTAGAATGTTACCTTTCGCTGGCCTGGCGGACATGCTTCGCAACGGCAAAGGTGATGAGCCGAATGGTGACGGTTGAGCCTAAGTAACGCTTGGGTTTCAGCGCCCATGATTTTCCAGCACTTTTATCAGGTGCTTTCCCTGGATGGGCAGGGTACATTCACAAGCGTACGACCATGGTAGTTTCTACCGTGGGGTTGTGCGGTTAGTCCGTGAGAGAGCAATGGCAGCTAAAGGACCGATAATCGCGCTGGACGCGATGGGCGGCGATAACGCGCCCGGCATTGTTGTCGGCGGCGCTGAGATTGCGCGCGAGCGGTTCCCGGAAGCGCGCTTTTTGCTGTTTGGTGATCCAGCAGTGCTTGAACCGCTGGTCGCTAAAGACAAATTGCTTATGGAAGCAGTTGAAATTCGTGAAGCCGCGGATTCGATTTCCGCCGATACCAAGCCTTCACAGGCATTGCGCAATGGTCGTGACAGCAGCATGTGGCAAGCGCTGAACGCCGTCCGCGAAGGTGAAGCAGACGCCGCCGTATCTGCAGGCAATACCGGCGCATTGATGGCAATCTCAAAATTCGTCTTGCGCACGCCAATCGGCGTTGATCGCCCGGCGATGGCTAGCATTATGCCGACGGCCAATGGCGAGTCGGTCATGCTTGATCTCGGTGCCAACCTTGAGTGTGACGCTGATAATCTTTTCCAGTTCGCGATCCTGGGCGCACTGTTCGCCCGCGCCACCCTGGCAATTGAGCGGCCAAGTGTTGGCCTGCTGAATGTCGGCGCGGAGGAGCTTAAGGGCTCTGACGCCATCAAAGGTGCTGCGCAAAATCTGCGCCTACACGAAGGCGATTTACCGCTTAGCTTCTATGGCTTCATTGAAGGCGATGATATCAGCGCCGGGGTTGTTGATGTTGTCGTGACGGATGGTTTTTCTGGCAATGTTGCGCTGAAAACGGCAGAGGGCGTGGCCAAGCTGGTTAGCCAGTTCACGCGCCGGGCGTTCAAGTCTTCACCTATGGCGGGGCTTGGATACTTGTTTGCGCGCCCAGCGCTCCGGCGCCTCAGCACGCATTTGGACCCACGCAAGTATAATGGCGCGGTCTTCCTGGGCTTGAACGGCATTGCTGTGAAGAGCCACGGCGGATCAGACGCTGTTGGATTTGCAAACGCCGTTGGCGTCGCGGTAGACATGGCGCGGCATGGTTTCCTTGAAAACGTGCGTACCGAATTCGAACGTCTGCAGGCCGACGGCCTGGAAGACAAAACTGCATCACTTTGAAGGGCGGCGCGTGACTATGGCGATACGTTCCATTGCGCGCGGCTGCGGCGCTTACTTGCCGGAGCGCATTGTCACGAATGCTGAGCTTGCGGCCAAGGTCGATACGACTGACGAATGGATTCAGGCCCGCACCGGCATTAAGCAGCGCCATATCGCTGCCGATGGCCAGCTGACCTCGGACCTCGCTGTCCATGCCGCTAATCGGGCGATGGAAATGGCTGGTGTTGAAGGCAAGGACATCGACCTAATCGTTCTGGCGACCGCAACACCGGATCACACATTCCCGTCCACTGCGACAACGGTACAGGCTGCTATCGGCATGAGAGGTGGCGCTGCGTTTGATGTGCAGGCTGTATGCTCAGGCTTCATTTTTGCACTGGCTACAGCCGATAATTTCATCAAGGCAGGGCAGTGCAAACGCGCGCTTGTTATCGGCGCAGAGACGTTTTCCCGCATTTTGGATTGGGAAGATCGCACAACCTGCGTGCTGTTCGGTGACGGTGCCGGTGCCATTGTGCTGGAGGCAAGCGAAGGTGAGGGGCCGGATGCCCAGGGCATCCTGTCGACCCATTTGCACTCAGACGGCCGCTTCAAAGAAATGCTCTATGTGGATGGCGGGCCATCCGCCACACAGACGGTTGGGCATTTGCGTATGCAGGGCCGTGAGGTCTTCAAGCATGCGGTGACGAACCTCTCCAACGTGGTGTTGGAAGCACTTGAGGCCAATGGGCTTGAAGCCGATGCGATTGACTGGCTGGTGCCGCACCAGGCGAACCAGCGGATCATCTCCGGCGCTGCCCGGAAGCTGAAAATGGATACGGCGAAGGTCGTGACGACCGTATCCAGCCATGCGAACACGTCCGCCGCATCTGTGCCGCTGGCCCTGAATGTCGCCGTGCAAGATGGCCGCATAAAGTCTGGCGACCTATTGCTTTTAGAAGCCATGGGCGGCGGCTTCACCTGGGGTGCATCGCTGCTCCGCTGGTGATCGCCGCCGCTTAGACCGGACTTCGGTTTACCTCCCGAACAAGCCCTTAAGCTGCTTAATTGGATTAGCATCCGGTTCAGATTTTGGCGCTGCGTCTTTGGCTGGTTGGCTGCCACCGACGTTTTTGGTGACACCTTGCAACAGTCCGCCAATGCCCTTGGCACCACCTTCAGCTACGCCCTTGATAGCGCCGACAGCACCTTCCGCGACCTTTGCTGCACCTTCTAATGGCGCACTGCCCAGGTTGGTCAGAATGCCTGCCAGATCAGGGGCAAACTGCACGTCGTGCCAAGGTCCCGTAATCAACACCGGTACGGCGATGCCTGCTATGCCAGTATGGCCGCCTTGACCACGAGCGTCTGCAACGGCTTTCGGGTTGACGCGATAATCAACCGTGCGCTTCGGCATATCCGCTGTACCTTTGCCGGTTACCCGGAACAGGGGTGAAGCCATGAACAGGTCAGAATTGGACACAATGCCTTTGCTGATCTTGAACGTGCCGGACAGCTCAGAGAAGTCTGTCTGTTTAGCCGCTCTGGTACCTGAGTCCAGAAATGCCGCTTCGACCTTGCGCAGCATTGCCGCCAGATTGAAGCCTTTGATGGCACCATCCCGGAAGACAAATCCGCCAGACCCGCCAAGGCTCCGCACAATTGCCGCCTGAGAACTACCAGCACCCGTGACTGAGATGCTTAGGTCACCTTTGCCCTCAAGCTGGTCAAAGTCGGCAGCGTCCGTCAGTAACGGTTCAGCGCTGATGCCTTTTAGATTGAAGCTCTTGGCGATCCGGGGGGGGGCGGACGTATCAAGGGTTACTTTGCCCGAGCCAGCACCGCCATAGAGCGCCAATTTAGTTAGCCCAAGATCCAGTTTTCCGCCGTTAAGCGTTGCTTTAAGAGCGCTCTCGCCGATTTTGATCTTCTGGACGAGCAAGCTCTCCATCGTGAAGTCTAGCTTCGCGTTGACCTGGCGGAAGCCGGAGTCGTCAATCTTGTTCTCACTCCATTTGCCCGGCCCGCTGGCACCTGCAGTCTTGGTCTGGCCTTCCGCTGGCACGGGGATATATGGGTTCAGGTCGACTGGGCCCAGTGCAAGCTTGGCGTCAATCGCGGGTACTTTACCGCCGCCATTGAACGCAAAATCGCCTTTGCCGCGAAGGGCATCGATAGCGATGGATGCGCCTGTGAAGGCGATGCGTGAGCCGTTCAAAGAGAACTGGCCATCAACTTCAAAGGGACCGAGAACATCGCCTTCGATCGCGATTGGCGTGGCAGCCCACCCGGCCAAGTTCTTGATAGATGGTGTTTTAAACTTCGTGGCGCCAGCCAGTGCGAAGCCTTTTGCGAAATCCGCTGCATCATCGAACGAAAGGTCGAGATGCGTTCCAGATACTTTAGCATTCAGATTGCTCTTGCCAGCTTCGATTGCCGCCAAAAGCTTGGCCATGCCGAGCTCAAGCGCAATCTTTTCTGCTTTCCAGACAAGGTCGCCCTCTGCGCCGAGTGGCCCATTCAGGCTTGGCAAAGTAAGCGAGAGATTGACGTTATCAAGAACTTCGGACGTACCGGCTTTTGCGTCCGTGAACGATACCCGGCCACCGTCAATCCTAACATCGCCAAGACTGAGGTTTTTCAGCTCTTCCGGCAGGGCCGCTTTGCCGCCGCCGCTAGTCGCAGCACCGCCTTCAGCTTTGGCACCGCCAAAATCCCAGTTGGGCTTGCCTGATTTATCGACATAGAGCCGGATATCTGGCTTCACCAGTACGAATTCTTTGATCTCAACTGAACCAGAAATCAGCGGCATCACAGGCACTGCGATCCGAACTTCCTCAACCAACGCCATGTTCGCATCGGGCGCGCCTTTGGCGTTGGCAAACGTGGTTTTGCCAAGTTTGATCGAAACTTCCGGCCAGATGCTGAGATCAGGCTTGCCGGAAACAACGAGTTTCCGCCCGGTCGCTTTCTCAACTTGCGCCGTGCCTTCCGCAACAATGTCGTCGAGCGGTACGAGATAGGGCAGTGCTACGCCTGCGCCGATGATTAGGACGATCAACGCAAATACGCCAATCGCTGGCCATTTTATAAATTTACCCATTGGGTGTGTCCTCTAAGAATTTTCGTCCAGGTCTTGGTGCGCGCCGTTCATGGGCGGCTAGCCGAAGACCTTCTGGAGAAGTGGTGTGACTCGTTTAGCGGGATTGTTGCGGCTCGCTGCGTCTTCTTTGGCAATGTAATGGAAGAGGCCTTTTAGGGCCTTCTCCACGGCATGGTCGACCATCAGGTTCTTGCCTTCAGGTGCCAGTGCTGCGCCACCAGCAGATGCAGCCGCACAATCATAGGCGCTGAAGGCATCTGTCTCGCTTAATTAACGCTCAACAATGGGGCGCATTTTGGCCAAGAGAGGATTGGTCATTTTGCCTTCAAAATACCGTGTGGCGGAATCATCGGGGCCGGTCAGGATACCGCGCGCATCATCAATGGTCATTTGCTCAATGGCGTCACCAAACATCTGTTTGGCTTCATCCATGGAGCCTTCGGCTGCGCGGTTCATGCGCAATTCAACTTCATCCAGCAATCCAGCACCGCCGGTAAACCGCATCACCTTCTTGGCGGTATTCATCCAACCTGGAAGCGGAATATGCGCCACAGGATCACTGAAGAACCCGTTTGTTTAGCCGAGGTTACCAGTGACGGTTTCTGTGCCGACACGCAATGCATCGCGCAGACCGCCGCCAATCTCTGCGTTGGATAGGGAAGAGCTTCCTCCGCCGCTAAGGCCTTTAAGGATTGATCCAGCATCCTTGAAAATGCTTTGGGCATGGGCTGCTGGGCTTGCAGCGATCAAAGCCAAGGGAAGGATAAGAACACGGGCGAATTTACGCATTGGATATCTCCATCAAATCGCGTTGCAGGGATGCGTCCCAAGCCGTTCGCGCTGAAGATTGATCAGCAGCAAACACGCAAGTGCAAGGAAAAGGGCTAACCGGGCAGGAATGGCAAGCCATAGGCGACTTCACAAATGCGCGCGTCGCTGTTTGAATAGAGGCGCTGACCCCAACGTTCCAAAGGTCCTCCGCCATGACCGCCTATCTGATAGTCCGCGCTGAAGTGTTTGCCCCTGACCGGGATGCCTTTGATCATTGGTATGAGACAGAGCATCTGCCTGACGCTAAGGCAGCTTTTAATGTGCAGAACGCTGAACGCGGCTGGAGCGAAACCGAGGACAACGCGCACTTCGCATTCTACGAATTCCCTGATCTGGCCCACGCAGAAGCTGCGACAGGGTCGGACGCTATCACCGCGCTCATTGCGGAATTTGACAGGGTCTGGGAAGGCCGTGTCACACGTTCCCGCAATGTTGTCGCTATTAAACAGAAAATCTAGGAGAATCCGCTATGACCCCTCCCGCACAACCAGCACTTAAAGCCGTTGATAGCACCATGTCCGAAGCCGAATGGCAGACGCGGGTTGATCTGGCGGCCCTGTATCGCCTGTTCATAAAATATGGCTGGACGGACCTGATCTACACCCACATCTCCGCGCGCGTTCCAGGCGAAAAGGGGAACTATCTGATCAATCCGTACGGTATGTTCTTTGACGAGATCACGGCATCCTCGCTGATCAAGGCCGATTATGACGGCAATGTCATTGATCCGCCCGGTGGTGAGTACAATCAGGCGGGCCATTTGATCCACACGGCTGTGTTGAAAGCGCGGCCTGAAATCAATTTCGTCCTGCACACCCATAGCCGTGCAGGTGCGGCTGTATCTGCAATGAAATGTGGGCTGCTGCCGCTTTCGCAACATTCTAATATCGTTCTGGAGCAGGTCGCCTATCACGACTATGCCCAGGTCACGAATGATGACGAAGAATGCGAGCGTCTTGGCAGGGATATCGGCGACAAATATCTGATGCTGATGCGCAATCACGGTCTGCTCGGCTGCGGGCGAACCGCTGCTGAAGCTTTCCATTACCTGTATTACATGGAAATGAGCTGCAAAATTCAGGTGGATGTTCTGGCCTCTGGTCAGGATTACATCGTGCCGGATCAGGACGCTATCGACAGCCTTGGCAAACATGGTGCTCCGGGTGATGTGCCGAAGGGCGATCGTGCATGGCCGGGCCTGCTTCGTTCACTTGATCGCCAAGACCCAAGCTATCGCGAATAGCTGAACAGAAAGCCTGAACCCTCTATGAGCACCAATGGTTTGCCGTTGCCTCTGGCCCGCGGCCCAATGAACGCGCCCGGTCTTGCCCGGCTTCGTAAAGTTCTGACGGATGCGGAACCGCAGCTGATCGGCGAAGTCGCGCGCCTTGGTATGGGCGATCCAGATGCAATTGCGCTCTGGTACGGTGAGGGTGATATGCCCACACCAGCGTTCATCTGTGATGCGGCTTATGAGGCCATGCGGGCGGGGCAAACGTTCTATAGCCACAAGCGCGGCACGCCTGAACTCCGCACAGCGCTCGCAGATTATATGAGCGGGATCTACAGCCAGACGGTGGATATTAAGCGGGTTACGGTCACGTCCTCCGGCATGCACGGCATTCTGGTGGCGATGCAGGCGATCCTGGCGGCGGGCGATAATGCCGTTGTGGTCGGCCCGGTATGGCCGAATGCGGAAGCTACCGTTCGGGTTGTCGGTGCAGAGCCACGTGTTGTTAGCCTGAACAATGAAAACGGCGTGTGGCGGCTTGATCTGGAAGCGCTGTTTGCGGCGTGTGATGATTCCACGCGGCTGATTTTCGTGAACTCTCCTGGCAATCCAACAGGCTGGATGCTGGAGCAAGATGAGCAGCAAGCCATCTTGGATTTCGCCAGGGCGCGGGGCATCTGGGTGATGGCGGATGAGGTTTATGCGCGTCTGGTTTACGACCGGCCTGTGGCACCATCCTTCCTGTATATAGCCGAGGAAGATGATGCCGTGGTCGTGGTCAACAGCTTTTCGAAAAGCTGGGCGATGACAGGTTGGCGCGTGGGTTGGTTGACCCATCCGCCTTGGATCAGCGAAGTTCTGGCGGAACTGATCGAATACAGCACCAGTTCTGTCCAGCCATTCCTGCAACACGCCGCCGTCACCGCCGTCACCGAAGGCGAGCCATTGGTGGCCGAAATTCGTGAGCTTTGCCGCGTTGGCCGGGATATTGTGACCCCAGCGCTCTCGGCCCATCCGCGCGTTGTGATGGCACCGCCTGTTGCAGCGTTTTATGCGTTTTTCCAGGTGGAAGGTATGACAGATAGCCTGGAATGGTCGAAGCAGCTTTACCGGGATACGAAAGTCGGCGTGGCACCCGGTCGCTCATTCGGCCCCAATGGCGAAGGCTGGATACGCCTTTGCTTTGCCTCATCGCCGGAGGTTTTGAATACTGCGATGGATCGACTGACGGACTATCTCAATCGCCCATGATTGCTGCTTTGGCGGCCTTTTGCATGACGCTTGGCAAGCCAACATCGCCCAGTTGATCCACTGGCCGCCAGAAGCAGTCTTCAGGCGCTGCTGCGTCTGTCACGCGTCCGCACAGAACTGAAAGTTCCAGCCGAAAGTGCGTAAAGACATGGACGACTGGCGGCGTGACAGCGAACCATTCGGAAGCGAGCGTCTCAATGCTTGCTGGGGCTTCATCATCGGACCAGCCATAAGACGGAAATTCGACCATAGCGCCGAGCAAGCCCTTTGGTTTCCGGCGACGTAGCAGCACTTGGTCATCAGCGCGCTCCAACCAATAAGCTCTGCCTTGGCGGAGGGGCTTCACCTTTTTTGGCGCTTTCTTCGGTAAGTCCGCAGCGACGCCCGCTTTCTGGGCTTGGCAGAAGGTTTGAATGGGGCATGCGAGGCATCGGGGTTGGCGGGGTAGGCAGATCGTTGCGCCCAAATCCATCATCGCCTGCGCGAAATCGCCAGGGCGGTCCGGCGGTGCGATTGATACCGCGCGGGTCTTGATCTCTGGTTTGGCGGCGGGGAGCTGCGTTTCTATGCGGAATAGTCTAGCCGTCACCCGTTCAATATTCCCGTCTATAGGCGTTGCGTTCTGCCCAAAGGCGATCGCGGCGACGGCAGCGGCGGTGTAGCCGCCAATGCCAGGCAATGTTGCAAGTTCCGCTTCGGTGGATGGAAATTGTCCGCCGTGCTCCGCCGCCACAACGCGGGCGCATTTCAGGAGATTGCGGGCGCGGGCGTAGTAGCCAAGCCCGGCCCATTCCGCCATCACATCTTCATCGGCAGCGGCGGCAAGGTCAGCCACGGTTGGCCAGCGGTCCAGAAATCGTTGGAAGCGGGGGGCGATGGCGGCGACGGTGGTTTGTTGCAGCATGACCTCGCTTAGCCAGACGTGGTATGGATCAGCAGGCGCACCCGGGTGTGAGCGCCACGGCAAGTCGCGGCGGCTCACGTCATACCAGGCTAGCAGAGCTGAAGCAGGCGAATCGGTCATCATAGGATTGGATACTGGCGGCGATGGCGAAGGGCGACAACAAGAAGGCGCAACCGCCGGGCATCAGGCCCAGCGAGGAGCGTCGCCGCACGTTCGCGCCGCAACCAATCGCCAGCACGCTTGGCCGCATGTTGAAGCGGGCACCTGCCGCCCGGTCTGCCAAGGGTTTGGCGGCGTTAAAGCGGGATTGGACGGATGTGGCAGGCCCGGATTTTGCGGACATTGCTTGGCCGGACCGGTTCGATCCTGCGCGCAATGGCCGCCCCGGCGTATTGACTGTAAAGGCGGCGGCAGGCGCTGCATTGGTCTTGCAGCATGACGGCCCGCGCCTCATCGAACGCGTGAACGGCTATCTGGGCGCTGGCGCGGTTGGGCGCATTCGGATCGCATCGGGTGCACCGCCACGCCGTGAGGTCCGAAAAATGCCGCCGAAACCAATTCCGGAAAATCACCCTAAGGCTGCGGCTTTGGTGGCGAAGGCGTCAGGCGTTGAATCTGACCGGCTAGCCGCAGCGTTGACGCGTCTCGGTCGATCGGTTGCCGCCAAAAACTAGGCGCGCATATGGCTATTGGCAGGATCATGCAGTGCTTTGAGTGATGCTTCCGCCGGAATGCGTTGGCCAGCGACGATGATCTCGAACTTGGCGGCGAGCAGCTTCTCCGCATCCGCCGCATCACTGCAGGCCACATAACCTAGGCCGACTGCGCCACCGACCGTATGGCCATAAGCGGCGGACGTGATGAAGCCCGTAACGTCGCCGTTCCGGTAAGTCGGCTCGTGGCCTATGAGGATTGGTTCTGGCTGTTGTAATTTGAAAGCAACTAAGCGCCGTGTGAGGGGTGCATCCTTCTTGGCATTGAGCGAAGCTTGGCCAATGAATTCGGTTGGCTTATCTAGCTTCACCACGAAATCCAGGCCGGCTTCGAACGGATTGTCTTCCGGGCTGATGTCGTGGCCCCAATGACGGTAGCCTTTCTCAATGCGCAGGCTGTCCATGGCGTGCATCCCGGCGGGTTTGGCGCCAGCGGATGCAAGGGCGCGCCAGACGGTGGAGGCATCCTTGGCGGCACAGGAAATTTCCCAACCCAGCTCCCCCATATAGGTGATGCGGGTGAGGCACGCAGGCACGCCCGCCACACTGGCCTCTTTGGCGCGGGCGAAGCGGAATGCAGCATGGGTTAGGTCTGTTTCTGCAAGGGGTTGTAGAATGTCTCTTGCCATCGGTCCCATCAAACCGATAACGGCGCTGTCTAGGCTGACATCTGCGATCTGTACGTCTGCGAACCCGCTAGCGATCCGGCGAAGGCGTGTCAGGTCGCGGCGGGTGACGCCAGCACCGGTGATGATCGTAAAGTCCATCTCCTCGGTGCGCGTTATCGTCAGGTCTGCTTCGATGCCGCCCCAATCATTCAGCCACTGCGTATAGACGACCCGGCCCTCAGCAACATCGATCTTGTTGGCGGAAAGCCGCTCCAACGCGGCCAAAGCATCCTTGCCGGATACTGTGAACTTGCCGAAGGATGATTGGTCGAACAGGCCCGCGTAGTTGCGGACGTATCTGTGTTCAGCCGCAGAATTTTCGAACCAATTCTGGCGGCCAAAGCTATATTCGTAAGCTGATTCCTGGCCCGGGTTAGCATACCAATTTGGCCGCTCCCAGCCCGCTACTTCGCCATATGCGGCCCCGGCAGCCTTGGTTTCAGTGTGCAGGGGCGACAGAATGGCATCCCGGCTTGTGTTGAACTGCCGGTGCGGCCAGTGCATTGCGTAGAGCAAGCCCAGCGCCTCGGACACGCGGGGGATCAGATAATCGGGCTTTGTTTGAAATTCCCCAGCGCGCGCAAGGTCCACTGGGGAGAGGTCGAAGGGCATATCGCCCGCTTCAATCCATTCCGCCAGTGCTTTACCGGCCCCGCCCCCAGATTGAATGCCGATAGAATTAAAGCCTGCCAGCACGAAAAACCCTCGAAGCTCTGGCGCTTCGCCAAGGTAATAGCCTTGATCGGGGGTGAAGCCTTCCGGGCCGTTGAAGAATTTTCGCAGGCCGATCTCGCCCATCACCGGGACGCGGCGCATAGCGTGTTCCAAGATAGGCATGAAATGGTCGAAATCTTCCGGCAATTCATCGAAGCAGAAATCTTCCGGAATGCCATCCATGCCCCAGGGCTTGGCGTGTGGCTCAAACGCACCGAGCAATAGCTTGCCCGCGTCTTCCTTGTAGTAGGCGCAGCCGTCCATATCCCGAAGCACTGGTAGATCGCTTGGCAGGTCCGGTATGGCTTCTGTCACTACGTAGAAATGCTCGCAGGCTTGTACTGGCACGGGGGTTTGCCCTAGTGCGCCGAAGTCCCGCGCCCACATGCCAGCAGCATTCACGGCGACGGGCGTTGCAATCACGCCATCTGCAGTTTCAACGCCGGAGATGCGGCCACGAGATGTTTGCAGCCCAGTCGCTTTCACATTCTCAAAGATTTGAACGCCGAGCTGGCGTGCGCCTTTTGCCAGCGCCATTGCGTAATCGAGCGGGTTTACCTGCCCGTCCGTCGGATACCAAAGCGCACCCAGAAGGTCCCCCGTTTCCAAGAAGGGCCAGCGGCGGCCTGCCTCTGTAGCGTCGACCATATGCGCTTCAACGCCGAGGGCGGCGGCGAAATCAGCTGCGCGGCAATGTTCTTCGAAGCGCGCAGGATTATCGGCAATGCCAAGGCTGCCATTCTGTTTGAACCCGGTCGCCTGGCCGGTGAAATCTTCCAACTCCTTGAAGAGCGGCTGTGAGTGCATCGCGATTTTGGATAGCGTCGCGGAGCCAATATTGGAGCGCACCAATCCCGCCGCATGCCATGTGGTGCCAGACGCTAACTGTTTGCGTTCCAGCAGCACGACATCTTTCCAGCCTTGCTTCGCCAGGTGATAGGCCGTACTCAAGCCCGCGATCCCGCCGCCGACGATAACTGCGCTTGCTTCATTTGGCAGTGGTTTGTTCATTGTTGGGTCCTCAAGACTTTGATTGCAGAACGATTTCGCGGTCCATACACTCCCGCCCGTTCCAGCTCCAGTAAGGCGTATCATGAACTTAAAAGATCACATCCGCGCAATACCTGATTTTCCGAAACCCGGCATTCTCTTCTACGATATCTCAACGCTCCTCGCCCATGCCGAAGCTTGGGCGAGGAGCGTTGAGCAATTGGTGGAGATTGTCAGCCCTTGGAAACCGACCAAGCTGGCAGGCATCGAATCGCGCGGATTCTTAACAGCAGCCCCTTTGGCACTGGAACTCGGCCTCGGCTTTGTAATGATCCGCAAGCAAGGCAAACTGCCGGGTGCAGTCATATCCCACGAATATGCGCTGGAATATGGCTCTGACATCATTGAAGTTCAGGCGGATGCCGTGCAGCCGGGCGACCGTGTTGTCATTCTGGATGATCTGCTGGCAACTGGTGGCACATTGGCCGCATCCGTAGATCTGCTGCAGGACGTTGGCGCAGAGGTCGCGGGTGCCGCATGCATTATCGAACTCAGCTTTTTGGACGGGCGCAGCAAGGTCGATATCCCGGTGGAATCGTTGATCCAATACGAATCCTAAGGCTTGTCAAATGCGTTAATCGCCCTTCTCGTCGATCTGGTCCAGCACGGGCAGGATATATTCCCGGAACCGTTCGGGATTCTCGCTCATGGGGAAGTGGCCCATTTCGCGCATGATGATGGCCTCAGCGCCGGGGATGGTTTTTACGGTGCGCTCTGTGTCTGCTGGCGTGCAGGAATAGTCGTACTCGCCGGTCATCAAGAAGACTTTGCAGGCACTTGGGTCCACAGCCGCACCATCGGCCTCGAATTGGCTGTCGGTGCGGAAGAAGTGCATGTCCCCTTTGAACACGTTCGATCCGCTCTGGTAATAGTGCCAAAGCGTTTCGTTGCGGAATTCAGCTGGACTGTGTGGCGAGGCCAGGCCGGACACGAGCGCTGCGCAGAAATCGCCACGAGCGAATACATCATTCTCCAGCCACGAATTATCCCACCAGGGTGAGGGGCGGTTTGATCCTTCAAGCCCAATAGCTGCCCGGAATTTCTGCCCGTATTCCTGCGCGAGGCGGACGACCAAGCGAGCACCCATTGAGCAGCCCATGACGACAGGTCGGTCCAGCTCCAACGCATCGGCAAAGGCGATTGTGGCTGCAGCGTAG
>Ga0315321_10001415_pt1 | contig 18418 bp, 16 predicted proteins | sample M180m21515metaG_FD_203464 | JGI IMG/M metagenome (GOLD analysis project Ga0315321, IMG submission 203464) | Ammonia-oxidizing marine archaeal communities from Monterey Bay, California, United States - M1 80m 21515 | ecosystem: Environmental > Aquatic > Marine > Intertidal zone | place: USA... | reverse complement strand
TTCGATTTTCAGAACTTTCCGCATTCTTTTCAAACTGCGAAACATGAAGTTTTGCCGATCGGTGGATTTTGGCGTAAACGACAGGGGGGCTTGGTTTGGCTTTTTCATTAATGCCAAACTTAGGCTCGGGGCAAAGAAGAAGAAAAAGACGGGAGCCTTCCATATTTCGAATTATGGCTACAATCAGACGATCGTCCAGAAGTACGACGATTATTACCAAGCATCCGTCCTGATTAGCGTTCTTCGGGCATGGGGCATTTTGCCCAACGAAATGAAACTCGAATTGCACGTTGGCAACGAAAGCCCGATGCAGAAGGGGCTAGAGTTGCCTGACGAGTTTATTTGCCTCCATTTGACGACGGCAAGGAGTGTCAAAAATTGGCCTGTTTCCAAATGGTCTCGCTTGCACGATTTGCTCTGCGAACGAAAAATTCCCGTAGTCGTTTCGGCCGGTTCCAGCCGGGAAGAAAGGCAAATTGCCAAAAGTTTTTCGGATGCTTCGCCCAATGCGATGGTTTTGCCTACCTTTGAGACGATCCATGCCTTCCTCCATTTTATACAGCATTCCAGGCTGCTGGTATGCGGTGATACTGCACCGGTGCATATGGCCGCTTCATTGGGCGTTTCCACTTTGACTTTATTCGGACCCACCGATGATGAGCTTTGGAAACCGAGGGGGCGGAGGCATTTTGATATTAACGCTCATTGCCGGTGCAAGACCGAGAAAACTTTCGACCCTTGCAAGATGCAAAGTATTTGCATGGATTCAATTAGTGCGGTTGAAGTATTTGATATGGCAATCGAAATCCTGAAGGAACCGGAGTTTTCAATGAGCTAATGGTAGAGCTAGAGGATTTTCATGAAGATATCCTAGCCAAGGCAATGCGCGGATTGGGTATAGGTAAAAGCGAAATGGCTTCGCTTCTTAAAATCGAAAAGAAACAGGTTGAAGCCGTCCTCGGTGGGGCACTTGAAGAAAAGGTGATTGCAGGCATGGCTGAAGCGCTTGGGTTAAGCGCATCCAAGTTAATTGATTCGGCAAGAAAGAACTGGTCCCCTTCCCCACTCAAACTGGAGCGAATGAAGCAGTTCAATCTGCCTTTTGGGGGGATGCGCGTGAATTCGTATGTAATTTGGGATCAGCAAACTTCAAGGGCGTGGGTTTTCGATACAGGCCCCGAGGTAGCGACAATATTGGAATTTCTGAAAAAAGAAAATTTATCCGTCGAGTCCATTTTTCTAACTCATACACATGGCGACCATGTCGCTTGCCTCGATGAATTGAAGCAAAAATTGGGAAATCCTCCTGTTTTTGTCCATAGCTTGGAATCAATCGAAGGGGCTGAATCAATAGAGGAGGGGTTTGAGCATGCACTAGAAGGCTTGAGCCTGAAAGCACTCCATACGTACGGACATTCGTCCGGCGGAGCAACCTTTGTCATCGATGGCTTGGATAAACCGACGGCGATCGTTGGAGATGCCCTCTTTGCCGGATCCATGGGTGGAGGGATGGTCTCTTACTCCGATGCCTTGAGGAATAACCGTGAGAAAATAATGACATTGCCGGCCGAAACCGTCGTTTGTCCCGGGCACGGGCCAGTTACGACCATCGCAGAGGAAAGAAGGCACAACCCCTTCTTCCCTGAACTTACAGGGTCTTAACGGGCTTGAAGGCGGAAGTCCCGGAGGCCGTTCTGTCGACACAGGTCGACGATCCGCGTGACAAATTTCAGTGGGACGTCTTCATCGGCCACCACTAGCACCGTGGGCTTGGCGGGTAGTCGTGATGCAGCCTCGAATATCTCTGCAACCCTCTGTTCTGCAACGGGTTGCCCATTGAGATAAAAGAGGCCTTGCTCGTCAATCGATACGACCAGTTCGTCTTCAAGAAGATTGGATCCGGCGCTGTCGATTTTTGGCAGTTTTACATTAATGGCCCGAAGATCCTGGAATTGCATGGTAACAAGAAAGAAAATGATAAGCACCATAAGGACATCGATCAATGGCACTATGTCGATTTTGGGGCTTTTTCGTTTTCGTTTGGTGCAAACCGTCATTCCTGAAAATCCTTCATGGGGGCGGGAAGAATGGCATCTACCAATCGAGCGCACAACCAATCAAGAGACACCGTTCTTTTCTCAACAACACGCATAAGATATGAATGTCCGATGAGAGCCGGGATGGCTATGGCCAAACCAATGATCGTGGTAAGCAAGGCCAATGCGATGCCTTCTGAAAAAATTTCCGACCCACCGCTTCCTCCAGTTGTTGGCATAGCGGAAAATACACTGACCAACCCTGTGACCGTTCCAAGCAAGCCGATTAGCGGGGCTCCTGCAATAACGACCTCAAGCAGGAACAATCCTTGCTCTAGGGCAGCTACTTCAAGTCTGGCGTAAGCCTTGAGGGAATCAGGAGAAGGCTTTTCGTGGACCGCAACGAAAACGATTCTTTCGGCGGCAGATCTTTTCTTCCAGCGCTTGTCAGGGAATTCGCCGCTCATGAGGGCTTTCTCGACCTTGCGGGGGAACGTCAAGCCGCGCCTCAATGCATAAACTCTCTCCGTAATTACGAATACGGCGACCAAGAGGCAAATGCCCAAGGGATATACGAAAAGGCCGGCTTGCCTGTAGCTTAAGGAGGGGCGCAGGGATTCAAATGTTTCGACTACCTGCTGGTTGTATTTCTTGTTTGTGATCAGCATGAGGTTCCCGTTGACAAAAACCTCAAGGGTTCCGTTTTGATCATCTGTATCCAGATCATTCCCTCCTTTGAGCGCATAGATTGCGAACATGGTTTCATCGAATTGAAATACGCCGACAGGAGCTTTGCCTGGGTTGGCAACCTTTAGCTCCGGGTAGTTTTCCGCGGGAACGGCGAGGGGTCGCAAACCTTCTTCCTCAAGTGAGTCAAGGAAGTCACTTGACTCTAATGTCGGTTTTTCGTCAGGCAGGCACCCGGTGAAAAGAGCGAGGACGGATAAACTTGTCGCGAGCCAACGGAGCTTCACTTGATGCCAGTGCTTAGACGTAACCAAGGGAGTCCGCGGTCCGGTTGATTGAATCCCTATGGGTCAGAAGTTCGTCAAGGGGGTCCCACGTTCCGTTAAGGAGAGAATCTCTGGCACCGCTACGCAATCCGCAATCGATCTCAGTTCCCCCAAGTCGTATTTTCAGACTGGCAATGTCAACCGACAGGTCGTGGTCGGGCAGTTGCTCCACGAGTTCGATCAATCGTTTCCGTTCGTGGTTTTCGACCGATACGCAGGGGATGCCCAAATTGGTCGCATTGCCAAAGAATATTTCGGCAAAGTTACCGGCGATAATTGCACGGAACCCAGCCCGGAAAAGGGATTGAGGTGCATGTTCCCTCGAACTCCCGCAACCGAAGTTCGTATCCGAAATCATTATGCTTGCTTGCGAAAACATAGGGTTATTGAGGGAGTGATCCTTCTTGCCCCCATTTTCGTCGTATCTGACATCGTGGAAGAGGTATTCGCCCAAACCGTCGAAGGTGATGCATTTCATGAAACGGGCTGGAATAATACGATCCGTGTCAATGTCGTTGCCAGGGACGTAAACGCCCTTCCCTTCCACCATTGAAATTTTTTCTAGTGCCATTGCGATTGAATGATTTGGTTTAGGAAAACACTTCCCTTGTGTCTGATACTTTGCCCGTGACGGCTGCCGCTGCAACCATCATAGGGCTCATGAGCATGGTTCTGCCGGTGGGGCTCCCCTGTCTTCCCTTGAAGTTCCTGTTGCTTGAACTTGCGCAGAGTTGGTCGCCGACAAGTTTGTCAGGGTTCATTGCCAGGCACATTGAGCATCCGGCTGACCTCCACTCAAACCCTGCTTTCTGAAAAACTTGATCCAAGCCTTTTTCCTCGGCAAGTTTACTTACGATCTGAGAACCGGGGACGACGATGGCTTTGACGCCCTCCTTGACCTTATGCCCGTCGATTCTAGTCGCAACTTCCTCTAGATCGGAAAGCCTTCCGTTGGTGCATGAACCGATGAATGCAACATCTATCGGCGTTCCCTTGATGGGGTCCCCTGGGGTAAGCTTCATGTATTCGATGGCTTCTTCTATGCTTGCCCGCTCGGTTGCCTCTGCCAAGTCGGGGTCAGGTATGTTCTGGTCAATCCCGATTGCTTGACCCGGGTTGATTCCCCAAGTGACGGTAGGCATGATGTCAGAGGCGTCAATCCTCACGGTGTCATCGTATCCACACCCCTTGTCTGACGCAAAGCCCATCCATCGGGACACGGCTTGATCCCATTCGTTCGTTCTGGGGGAGTAGTTCCGACCTTTCAGATAGCTGAACGTCTTTTCATCGGGATTAACATAGCCAACGCGGGCTCCACCCTCAATCGACATATTGCAAGCGGTCATTCGTTCCTCCATGGAGAACGAGTCAAAAACGCTTCCGGCATATTCGTATGCATAACCAGTGCCGCCATTGACTCCCAGAACCTTGATTATGTGCAAAATGACATCCTTTGCGTAAACTCCTGGTCCTAAATCACCATTTACTTCGATGCGCCTGACCTTCAATTTGTTTAGTGCCAAGGTTTGAGTGGCAAGCAAATCTCTGACCTGGCTCGTGCCGACTCCAAAAGCAATTGCTCCAAAGGCACCGTGTGTCGAGGTGTGGGAGTCCCCGCAGGCGATGGTCATCCCAGGTTGCGTCAGACCTTGCTCAGGGCCAACGACATGGACAATCCCCTGTTTCCCCGTATCGACATCGAAGAAGGTAACCCCGAAATCTTCACAGTTCTTTCTCAGTTCCTTGATCATTGCGTCGGCAAGGGGGTCTGAGTAGGGTTCGCTCACTTCATTCGTGGGCACGATGTGATCAACCGTCGCAAAGGTGCGCTCGGGGTATAACACTGGAAGATTCTTTTCTCGCAGCATACCGAACGCCTGAGGGCTGGTGACCTCGTGAATCAAGTGTCTGCCCACGAACAATTGAGTCTGCCCGTTGGACAGCTCTTCGACTGCGTGCACATCCCATACTTTTTCAAAAAGATTTCGTTCTTTCATTGCAAAGAATCTTCAATAAATGAACCTGGCGACTTGAGCAAGGCGAATGGTTTGTTCTTGGCATAAAAGCCGGGGTCAGCCCTCAAGCTCGGGTAGGCGACCATCGCCGGCAGTCAGGTACGCCTTTCTCAGTTTTCTGTCTATGGGCTTTTCCGCACTTTCCTTGCCCTGGTTCAGCTTGAATTGTTTTTCAAAAAGCCGACGGAAGGATTCGACGTTTTTCTCCTGAAGGTCGAGAACTTGATCTACCAATGCATCCGCTTCGGATACAGAGCGCGGATTTATCCCGATTCGTTCTTTGGCATCCAGTAAGGCCCTTAGGTTTGCATCCTTCCTCTCAATTATTTCTTCGATCGTATCAAGGTGCTTGGCTGCAATTGCTTGCGTTTCGGCATGAAGGAGGTTTTCGAAGGTCTCAAGTGCCTCGAGAAAAAAAACAAACTCCGGCGAGTTCTTGGGCAAGACGAAAGGTGGAGTTTAAGCTCGGAGGGAAAGGGAACCCGATTGCTGGTCCCCTGAAGGTGTGTCTTCAGGGTTTTGGGTAAGCATTTCGGCCCATGCCTCACGAAGTTCGCTGATTACTTTGTCCGCCTCATCGATAGGCTTAAGTTCTTTGTTGAGGTTCGCCTGCTGCAAGTTGTGCATTACATAATCATACAACCTGTATAAGGTTCCCGGAAGATCGCCTGGGACGGACATATCCAATGAAGCTTGCAACTCGGTAACAATGTTTTGGGCCCGAATAAGGTTGTTGTTTATATCCTCATTCTTTTTTGTGAACTCCTCTTCCTCGAATGCTTTGCGGGCTGCAGCGGTAAATCTCAGGCAACCATCGAACAACATCAGTACGAGCTTTCCCGGGCTTGCGGTCTGAACGGACTGCGCCTTGTATGAGCGAGCGATCTTGTCGTATTGCATGGATTAAGCCGACATAAAAGGTTTAGTCATTGAAATCTTCGGAACCCAGCAACTTTTCCGCAAGACCCTCAAGTGCCGTATCGCTTGGCCAGTTTGGATCGGCTAGCAACGCTCGACCTCTTTCGACTGCATCCGGACGGATATCTTCCCCTGCTTCGCCAGCCTTGGTAGCTAGCGAATTCACATCCGTAAGACGTACCTTTGTTGCGACTATTTCGGAAGCCTCCGGAGCTGCCTGTGGAGCAGGTGACCCAGCCTTTGAGTATGCCCGTAGTGCCGGGGCGTTCTCGTTATTAGTTATGGCTTCCATAAATAGTTATTACAGCTTAATTTGCGCCAAATCAGGCTCAAACGCAACCTTTTTTCATCGTTACCTGGATGGCATCGTCGAGAAGCAAGTCGATGCAACGTATTTGGAGAATATTCTTGGGGAGTGAAGAGTGCTCCCTGCTGTCTTGGACGAAATGGCCCGGACTTGTGAGCTTTTCTGAAAGACATTGGCTCCGGCAATTACGTTGGCGTGACCGGAATCAAAAGTTTCGTCAATCGCCCACATATACTCGCCGCTTTTGAGATCGACCAGTTTGGACCTTACCCCTAGAGATAGAGGCCTGTACGGCCTGTAGGAGTCCAAGTCGACGAAAAGTACGCCATTCGCTGCAGTCAATTCCTCGAGTTTCCGGAGGAAATTCTCCGGCAGTGGTTTGCTTGAGTCCACGCGCTCGACGCCAAAGTGTTCCTTCATTTGGTAGCTGGACAGTCGGATCGTCTCAAAAATTCTTTCCTGGGACAATTCCTGATGAAAGATTTCGTCGACATAGCCAAGGATTGGCGAATCCTGATCGTGGTAATAACAGGGGAGAACGACGACCCTGTTGAAGTACTCGGGTAACCTTTCGATCGGATAAAGATTGGTCGGGACAAATGGCTCGGCCTGGGCTACGATCTTTTCTTCCTCAAATCTTCGGCAGCCAGTGACGAAAAGAAAACCGAGAAGAACAAGGGCTACTAAATTGCTAGAGGTCATTTTTTCTTTGGTAGGGAATTTTGAAGTGTTTGCAACTGGGTGTCCAATTTGGATTGCATTTCTTCCATTTTCATAAAGCCGGCACTTAATTGATCCTCTCTGGACTTAAGGTATCTTTCGAGCTGCTCGATTTTATCGTCAATTCGGTCGTTTTGAGACTTCATGCTATCAATGTGAGTCTGATAGGCACCTTTGTACCCTGTTCCGTCATCACCTGAAAGGAAGTTCGATATATAGTCATCCAATGCGTAGGAGATACCTTGATAGGAGCGTGATGTTTGTGTATTTTCGTCAAAAGCGTTTTCCACGGTAGCCTCGGAGAATAGCGCTTCCACTTTTTCGGGGTTTTCACTCAGGGCCTGAAGCAATAGGGCTGAATTTTCAACGACAAGCCGATCCGAGCCGACGCCGAAATCAAGGCCGATGTCGGGCAAGCGAAACGTGGAATAAGCGGCCGTCGTTTGGTCCCAATCCAGAGACGACCCGTTCCACTTGAAATAAGCCGCCGAACCCGATGAGTTTTGATTCAGGACCTTGATTATATATCCATCGTTCCCCGAGTCCAAAGATAGCTGCGTTGCGATGTTGTTGATTTCGGTATTGGAGCCGTCATTGCTGTTGATTATAAGGTCTGCCCCATCCGATGTCCGCCCGCTTTCCGAGTGTGCCCTTGTTTCCCCAAAGACTACTTTCCTGAGCTGACTCCCAAGCCTGCTTATTTCAATGTTCCCAGTAAACCTTCCTGAGGTCACGTTTTCGCCATCCTGCGTTACGGCGGTCAGGCTGCTGATGTAATCCTGAGCATCGTTGAACTCCTCCACGAACTTGTCGATGGCCGCTTTGGCTGCATTTACGTCCTTAGCTATGGTGAAAGACGCCGAACCGCCAATGGAAACGCGTCCGATGTCAAAGCTAATGCCCTCGTAACCATGATGCTTTCCTTCAAACTTGGACTCAGTGCTGTAGATCAAATCACCACCGTTGATTGTGACCGAAGAATTGCTTCCAAGTTCACTTGTCATCGTTCTACCCACGCCTTGAATCACTTGCCGCCACTGGGTACTTGATAGGCTCGGGTCCTCAGTCGGACTGTCCTGCAATGCCTGCCAGTAAGTCGTAGTCGATCCACTGCTAATTGATACATAAGTACCTTCTGAGTAAGAGGATAGTTTTACTGGGTCAAAGGAGTCGGAGATTGTTTCCGCATCAGCCAAGCCCATCAACTGGAGAATGTTACCCGCCCCGACGTTTACGCTAGATGAGGCAAGCCTGTCCCATGTCGAAGACTCGTGCAGGGTGATTCCAATCGCTCCGGTATCTTTGTTTCTCGCAACAAACCTGTCACCGATGGGGTCATAGAAAAGATTGATGTTTGCGGTCGATGAATTAACCCTGTCAATAAGTTCGGAAAGCGAGTCATTGTTTACGTCGTAATCAATGCGCACAGCACCTTCGCCTTCACCCACGAAGAAATTCCCTAAGCCCGATGCCAGTCCGGAGAAAGATCCACCAAAATTTGAGCTAGCCAATGAAACCGTCATGTCAACCGTACCCAAAGGTTGGCTACTTGTTATTACCTGTTCCTTTACGACTTGCCAGTGACCTGAATTTTGATCCGGATCAGGTATCGTGTAGTGAGACCAAAAGCCTGCATCTGTAAAGCGCCTCTTGTTTGCCTGCTCCGAGACAGTTGCTGCGGTCATTGTCGACGCATCGGCCACCAAATTCCAGTCACTTTCGTTGCCCGCTACTCCGGGGTCTTTTGAAGTTGCTACTATCGCCTCATAAATCTTGGTTCCGCTTAAGACATAGTCTCCCGGGTCTGCGGAACCACTCCATGTCGAGTAAGCGAAATTGCCGTCGTTAGGGATGGGGTTTTCCCCTGCATCCCTGTTGCCCCATATTCCGTCTCCCGCACTTCCGCCGACTCCACCCACTTGTGCCCAAATCGAATAATCGGTCGAATTGAGCTGATTACCTAACCCGTCGGTCCGATTCATCTCGGGCTTAATCTGTTGCCAGTAGTCCGAGTCAAAATCGGATGTCCCGTTGGCGTGGGCAATCTCGCTCCAATAAGTTGAGTTCGTTACGGACAGGTCAACCTTGGTCCAGAAAGTATCCGCAAGCGCTCCACTTCCAACGGAATTCAAATCGTTGATCGTGGCCGTCACATCGGTCCAATTTGCAGGATTGAAGGCAGATGCGGTCAAATTTGAGTTTGCTTGCAGGAACTGACCTCCTTGTATAATTATGTCTCCCGACGAGTAATTCTTGGTTCCGGAATGAGCCTGAATGTCTTCCCAGTTGCTGACCTTGGGCAAAAAATAGTGGTTTTCAGCGCCTGCGATGCCACTTTTGCCTGCGACCAGTTGTGTTGCCCCACCCCATCCTCCTGCGGAGTTGTAGACGGTCGAGTCCGCAGAACCGCCGTGCTCCGTGGCGCTTGTACCCTGTGTCATTTGATACATCCGACCCGAATTGTAAGAGGTCGCGGGGAGATTGCCGGCCCAGCCTTGAGTTGCAATGGGTGTATTGAGGCCGGCCAGAGCATCGTAGTTACTCCAATCAACGGCCGAAGAATCCGTTCGATCCTTGATCGAGCGAAAGAAAGAACCGTCATCCGCCTTCACGATATCTCCGACTTTGTATGCATCGACACTGGTGGTGGTTCCGCCATTTACTGGTTGGGTGACGACATGAGACCCCGAGTCAACCGAGCTGAAAGAATCGATTTTGGCTGTCTCAAGGTTAACGAGAAGCTCATAGAACGATCCATTGTGACTGACTGAGTCCCCTTGACTCGTTTCAGAGCCTGACCAGTTTGCGGAAGGGAGAGCATTGGTAGACTCGTAAACAAAACCCTTGTGGTAGACTTTCTCTCCTGCTTGGTATGAGCTGGCCGGGTTGTAGTCGTTCTCTGCCTTTGATCTTTCGTAAAGCATGCCGTTAAAGGAAGCATACAGTCTGTCGTCAGATGAATTCAGTCCAAGGGTTGAGTCGGATGAGTGGATCCAAGCCTTCCCTCCGTCGCCTGCATTGAAAATCGAAATGAGACTTCCGGTTTCGTAGTCGGCACTTCTTTCGGACGTTGCCCGATCCAGGAGACGCATGGCCTCCAGGAAGTTCGAGGTATCCGTTGAGGATCCGAGTACGGGCAGGTTCGAGCTGGCGACGGGAGAGCGTTCGTTTGTATCAAGGTATATCTTGTCAGAGGAAGCATCGTACTCCATCGTGATTCCCGAGTCGTCGTTTTCCGGGTTCACCCCTTTAACTGATCCGAAAGTCGCATTTATGTCGTCCATGACATCCTGCAAAGTCATGTTCAGGTTGTCTATGGAAAAGGTTTTTCCCGAGATCGTGAAAGTCCCGGTTGTAATGTTGGAAAAGATCGGGAGATCCTTTAATGCAGTGTTTAGGTTTACCCCGGATGCAAGCCTTCCTGGGTGACGGTTCCTGGATGACATCTCCGTCCTACTGGCAAGTGAATGAACGAAAAGATCGAAGTCCCCAGTTAGTGAATTAGCTGCAGCTGTTGCAGTAAAACCTGATGAGGAAGATGAGGATATGCCAACGGAACGAGCGTTGAACAAATCCTTGCTCTGCAATGCGGTTGCGGAACCGTTCAGGGTGTCCAATTGACTCTTCAGTATCCCTAACTCAGAGACTTTCTCATTGTTGCGAGCCTTTTCCGCTTGAAGTCTTTTTTTGGGAACTGCTTCAAGCTCAATGAGTTTCTCCACCAAAGGTTGCCAGTCGAAACCCGATGCAAGGCCGGTGAGCTTTAAGTCAGAACCCATTTTTCAGGAACCTGCCCACAGGGGTGAATCGTCCTGATCGGACGGGACGTTGACTCTAGAATAAGTTAACACGCCATACGCGTAGCAAATATTATGCCATGCACTGAGGCGATTTAAGTGGAGTTTCCGTCAGTAACGGCACCGTTACTTGACGCATACTTATCGAGCGTCTCCAGCAACCAATGGCATCCTTCGGTCAAAGCCCAAAAATATTCCTTGTTTCCTTGGATTGCTTTCCAGTTTTTATTGGGAAAGTCAATGTCCCTTAGAATTCTTTGATATACAACAAGTTCGCTTTTTGTTCTCCCCTCGATCAGGAAGTTCCAGAACTCCTTGTTTGAGTCGATGAATCGGTTGATTTCACCTCCTTTTTCAATAAGTCGCTTAACTGACTTATGGTCCGAATAGTTTGTCTCTTCCATTTTTGGTGGAAGCAGCTCGGTTTCAACCGCAGCAGAAAGTGATTTTTCCAGAAGTTCCTCAACATACTTCTTTGCTGACTTGAAAACCTCTTTTAAGTCGGGGCATTGGCTCTGCTGGTCTAGCAAAAGTCGCATCCTTTCGCAAAATGTGACATTCGAAGGAGAACCGACCCATTCCAGTGCCTCATCGTAATTCAAATAAGGGGCACCGCCTATCTTTACTCCGGTTCGGGCCAAGTTTCTGTATTCTACGGAAGGGTCTTTTTTTGCGATGAACTGCTCGAATGTCTTCAGATAGACGAAAAGCCTTTGCTCAACCAAGACTTTCTCCTGTGTGTTTCCGGGCAAACGCTGACCAGTCGCAGAATGAGAATAATGAGCTCCGCTGTCGGCATAGGAAGAATCGTCCGTATAATAGCGGCCGTCATCTCGCACGGCCATGTCTTGCCCCACGAGCAAAACCTTACGGCATCCGAACAACCTCGAAAGGTCAAGGACGCAACCCGATACCGTGCCCTGTTCCATAATAACCGTTCCGGGTTTCAGTCCCATGTGCGACTTGACCAAGTCGACGATGGGGTTGTAGGTGCACCAGGAGAAAATACGTCCGGAGAACAGCTGGACGATCTTCGGGTAGGCACTAAAAGGACAAACCAGAGGGGCGTCATCCAGGTTGATGTTTTGAAAGCTCGCCAATGTTGGTGGCATGGGGTCAGCAGTCACGACCATGTGCGGGCGGATTCCGGAATTGATCAGTTTTCGGTAGGGACTGTTGCTAGTGATTATAATAGCTTTGTCCTGAACGGACTTCAGGAAGTCAATGGATTCATCAAGTGAAGGCCCTGCTCCAACCAAAACAAAGGGGATATCGGGAAACTCCCCTTTCATTTCCCCTACATCCGGAGATTGCGCCATATGGGGCAGGTTTCGAAAGGTGTTTTCCTGGAGATTGATTGCAGTTCTTACATTTACCTCCATTAGGGGCCGAATGACAAGATACTGCCTGACCAACTCGTTCCTCATCTTGTCGTAGTAAGCCTCGTCGACCGAGTGCAAAGGGGAAAAAATAACGCTGTTCACATCATTGACACCCGTGAGGGCAGCTCCCTGAATCGATGCGAAGTAATCGTCGTCGAGTTCTCCCGTGCCGAGAATAAATCGCTGGTGGCTTAGCATGTCGGACAAATCAAAGCGGGCGAGAGTTTCCCTGATTAAGGCCGGATCCTTTTCCGCTGCGAGCAAATTAATTCCAGTTCCCGACTCCTGCAGGAAGTATTTCAAGTGAGATCCGTCCCCAAATCCGGTTATTGCGTAAAGCGACTCTCCTGCGAGCCTCAGGTTGTCGAACCACCTTTTGATGAGCATTCTGGGGTTGTGATTCCCGTAAGGGCAAAAAGAATTCTCACCTCTTTGCATCATCAAGCGCTCTACTCCATCCTCGGTAGAATAATGAAAGGAATCGGGCATCCGGTCCCCAGTTTCGACTATTTTTCTCAAAACCGCTGGAAACCGAGCCTTTAGGACGGCTACGTTCGCAGGAAGCATTTTTCCTGGAGTCATGCTTTATCGACCCTTCCTTTCAGGTATGGAATGATCTCCTCGGAAAAAAGCTTTCTTGATCTCTTGAATACCGAAAGAAACTTAATGGAGAGATCGTCGGAGAGTTTTGCCGGATTCCCCTGTTCGAAGGCATCCAACATCCCATTGAGAGATTCAGCCTGTTCGACGGAAATTTCATTTAGCCTGGAACCCCAGGGGGGGGCATAGGCGTTTACGTAAGGGCCTAGATTGTCGATTAATTCGGCAAATGGCTGAACCTTGCTTACCAATTCGTTCATTCGGTTAAAGACATCCGACCAGGAGATTGAGAGGATGTTTTTGATGTAGGCGTCAAGCTGGGCTTCCGTTTCGCTCAACTGATTCATCGAGTCAAGGATCAGTCGAAGGGTTAATTCGTCGTGGCTAAGACTTGAAGCTTCGATCTTCTCATAATCGTCGGGGAATTGGTCATCGGGAAAGGAATCGCTCCCGTCGACTGAAAAACCAACCACAACCCTGCCCTGTTCGCTTAGCGCGTTCATGAGCAGTTCGTATATCTGTGAAGGAGCCTGAGGCATCTCGCCCTCAAACACTACTTCCTCTCCATCTACGACTACCTGTCTCATTTAATCGCTTAGGCTACACCATTTTGTGCCCTGTTGAACAGTAAAAAATGGGCCTACCGCAATTCTTTTGCAGAAAATTTATTTTTATAGAAAATTCGTAGGTATCACGGCATTAATGACATATGGCGCGATAATTGTGGCTTGCAGGAGGTTTCTCGTATTTTTTCCTAAAGCTCGACAGCCCTTGGTCGATTATCCAAGGCGTCGGAGACAAGGAGGTCGACGACAAGGGCCGCAAAGCCCTTTCCCAAAAATCAATCAGGCGTCACGGAAGACGTCTTCACAAAGTCAAGGAGGACATATAGTGAGCATAACGATAAATTCAAATATGGCAGCGTCGTATTCGGCGCTGAGCATGAAGCGTTCAAACAATCTTCTGACGAAGAGTTTGCAGCGACTTTCAAGTGGAAAACGCATAGTCTCGCCCAGCGATGATGCAGGCGGATTGGCTGTAGGCATGAAATTGCAAAGCAGCCTCAAGCGATCAGCAGCATCCCGCTTGAATACCCAGAACGGGGTCTCGTTCTTGCAGATGCAGGATGGCGTACTTAAGGTAGCGGGAGAAATTCTCGACCGAATGGCAGAACTCAAGAGCTTTTGGAACGATATCTCCAAGAGTGACGACGACCGCCAAACCTACAATCACGAGTTCAATGAATTGCAGAAGGAACTGGCTACGCTCCAAGGGCAGAAGTTCAACGGAGTTTCTCTCTTTGCAATGGTTGAGCCTGACAACAATCCCCTTAAGATCATCACTTCGGATGACGGTTTGGGCGAAAAAATCGAATTGGCCCGAACCGGCCTATTCGAAAACTTGAAATCCAAGTTTGGAGCCGACAGTGTTCTGAATACCGGTTCCCACGGCGAGTACCGTCAACTTGTTGGCGACTTTACCCGTGACGGAGGATTGGAAGATGCCGACCCAGGCAAGACTTCCCGTTCCTACTCGAATGGTGCTCTCGTTTACAAAAACGGACCAACCAATGGGGAGTCCGGATACTTCATGGCCCTGACCGATGTTGGTGCGGGTACCAAGATCGAAGATACCGGCGGATCGACTTCTCAATGGATTCGCTTGGCTGACGAGGGTGGCAACGGTTTTGCCGAAGCCTACCCCTTGACCGCTCAATACGATCACACGAACATGAAGTACAATGCCAAGGGCGAACAAGTCGCTTACTTGAAGGGTGATACCGTCAAGGTGCCTGCCCATTGGGCAAGCCCCGGAAGCTTCTTTTATCTTAAGGCTCAAAACGACGTCCCTCGCGGCATTGACCTTGAGTCCTTGTTTGCCGGCAATCACGTTGGTTCGACCGGATATTTCGACTATGTAGGATCCGACCGCTCCAATGGAGCAACCGCGGACGACAAGCCCATAACGGAGTTCCTTCGTACGAACTCGAATCTTCCTCAACCGGTCAGCTTGGCTCAGCAATCCACCGGATCGACGGCCGCTCAGGTCGCTCAAGACCTGAGGGACATGATCATGGCTGGCGCGGCAGACGGATACAACCCCGGTCATATTACGGTCAACTCCAGTATTTATGCTCCTTCGGGCGACTGGGGCGTCGAGCCGTGGAATAACTTGGCATCCTTCAAGCAAGGAGATCTCGTGCTTGACAATACAAACACCGCCAATCCTCGACTTTTGGAGTTCAACTACTTGGTCAAGGGGAATTACCATGGAGGCAACTATGACTCCGGATCTTATGTCTTCTATGACGGAGCTTGGGTTAAGGCCGAGAATTCGGCATCGGCGACTGATGTTCCAAGGAATCCGGCGAACTTGTCTAACTTCAATGCATCATCCTACTCGGCAGGCGATGCCGTAAAGGACGCCAACAACGAGAGAGTTCGTGTTGCCACTTCCGCTATGAAGGGTACCTACGATCCGAATAAGGCTTATGCCACCGGCGATGTTGTCAGAGGAACGAATTCCAGTTACTACCAACTCACTGCAGCGCACCACGGAAAATGGTCTAGTGGCATGACGATTGGAGCTGGTGAGTCAGTGTACGTTAACGGAGTTCTCTTTGAAAACACGACGGCCGGAAACGTTACCACAACCGCCGCCCTTACGCAGGTTGCAGGTGGTGGTTTTAACAATCCTGATGCTGCTTTGCTTACTCAAAAAGCTGGTTCTGCTGCAACGGATCAAACCGACAACGTCGCATCTGATGCCACTGGAGTCGCTGTAGGCGGCGGAGCGGTAACAAACGCCTTCTTTGCCGACAGTCCATGGCAAGTCTATGACGCTGGTAGTAACGTAATTGGCGATCCGGTTGGAGCGACCGACTCCTATGTCGATCGTACGCTGGACTTTGCCAACGTCACAAACTCGTCAAAATGGGTCAAGACTCACTATTCGCACTTGGGTGGCAAGACGATAGGGACAAGTTACACTCGCGGTGACAATATCCATTACCAGGGCAAGAACTATGTTTACACGCACCACTTGGATTCACACGATGCGCTCTTCAAGAGCCCCTCGGACGATGGTTACACCGAGTTCGGCGACTTGCTTCGATTGGGTGCCATCCGTGAAGTATCCGCTCACATCGATACGATCGGCGGAGGAGGGTCTCCTCAAACCCCGGACGACATTTACTTCCGGCCCAATCAGGACCTGAAGTTCATGGATCGTCTTCCTGACGGAAGCGTGCGAACCGCGAATATGGCTAGGCGTACCGATGCTCCTCTGCCCCCGGGCGACGAGATCTTCAATTCGCCCGACGATGCCTTCTACGGCGGTCTGCAGCCAGGCAATGACGGTATATACGGAACCATGGATGACTTCTATGCATCCACCGCCGATATCAATGTTGCTCAGCAAAGTGCCCACTTGGATGCCGATTCGGACAACAACAAAAATCTCCTTGAAGGATCGAATAACTTGGAGCACTTCAGCGTAGCCGACTTCGTGGATTTCATTCAAACCTTGGCAAATGTTCGCGCAGTGAATGGTGGAACGATGTCCCGCCTGAACTATGCGGAACGAATTCTCGAGGAGAATGAAATCAACTTGGGGGCTGCCGCATCCCGCATAATGGATACGGACATGGCCTACGAGTCCACCAAGATGGCCCGCCAGAATGTGTTGCTCCAAGCCGCCGCATCGATGGTGACGCAGGCAAATGCCCTGAACAATGTCGTTCTCAGCCTTCTCCAGTAATCGGAGAAGCCAAAGGCAAATTAGTTCACACTAATCGAGCGACCAATCAAACAACGACTTGACAACCGGGGATCATGAGCAAATTGCCCAATAACAGATTCGCCAGCGTGAATCGCTTGCTCAAGAGGAACACGGTGTCGCCACCAGGTAAAACAGGTGGCGGCACCCTCCCCTCCCCTCGGTCGTCCTGCAAGTATCTCTCTGGCAAAATATGGCGATCGGACCGGATCAAAATGAGTCGGCTTACGTTGCCCAACGGATTCGAATTTACCAGCCTGAGCTCTCGGTTTGACTTTTGCGATCATTGCAACGCTCCCACCTCTCAACTCACCCGCACCGCCCCCCCCAATGCATCGAGGGAAAATCCTCTCTGGCGAATTTCTTTCCATGCAAACAATTTACTTCATCGCCCCTCAACCCTGAAAACCAGTGATCAATCGAATTCCATCAAAGAGAGCGAATTTCGCAAGATTCCTCGATCTCTCTTCGGACGGAGGGATCATTTCGGTCGGGGTGACGCAATCATAACGGACAAGCGACAATAAGCATGAACAACGAGGCAGACATAGGGTATACTTGCCCTGCGGAAAACACCTCCAGTGAGAGGACTCCCCATGTGATCCCTCCGCCTGGGAGGCATAATCAGCAATCACTCCGTTACATTTCCTTGAACCCGCAGACCGGGTACCCGTATTCGGGTACGGTTCGCAAGCACTCCATGGAGGAGCAAATGAAGGAGATCAATCAAGCGGCATCTTGCTCTGCCATTCAATGCAGGGTGATCGGCAATCTGGCGTATTTCAGTGAAAAGGCCAGAAGGAGGATCGCCTTGAAGCAACGGTTTTGCCCCGGCGGCGGGGTTCATCCGCTTTTTCTGACGATCTGACTTTCTTAGCAATACCATAAACAATTTCAGTAAATCCATCATACTAACAACCATTCGTGAAAAACAAAAGACATTGGAAGCGAGTCAACCGCATCCCATATTTGGACGTTTACGAACAGTTCATGCAGTGCAAAGCCTTGCCCTGTTTGGACAAGCGAATGCAGCCATTTGGCAATCGACCCCATTGGCCTAACTCAAACACCGGAAGCATAGACGAAAATCCACCACCACAAACCATGGGTGATCGCTTCCAGTTCGGGGGTTAGTCAAATTCAGGAATCCAATTCTACATCACTTTATCATTCAAACAAGCAACACAAAGAATTTTACCGGGGAGTTTCGTCTTATCATAAACAAGCAGGCGAAACTACAACCCATACCAATACAATTCACGACATAACGACAATAGACCAACCTAGTCACCTGCTCTCGAGGGCCTCATGATAATTTGAATCGAAGGCCCCAAACGAGAAGCTAAGGCACACCACAAGACCACCCAGTGACCTCCAGCAGGAAAAACTAGATAAAATGTTAAATATTAATTAAAGTTTTCTTAACAATATCCGATTATATATTGATGTACAATTATTAGTATGAATATAATTTATAAATTTACGGCTCGTAAACTACCTTGCAGGACAGTTGCCGGCATCTATTTCAGGCTTCTTTGCCAAAGGGGGAACAGTCTGACTTTGTCATGAACATTCTTTCATCAGTCTTACAACCTGCTGCACCTGGTCATAGGGTCACTTCTTGCCGCAATTCAGCCTCCTCGGGGAATCAGCATGGGGATTCTCGATCACGACCAGACTCCCTTCCTCAAGACGCAACAAGATTTTCGGCACCCAACATTCTTGAACAGCCAAAAAGACCAGAGGAATTGCCTGAATTGGGTCATGCGTTGAGAAGCCTGTACGCTGGTCGCATCAAGCGTGACATAAACAGCTCCCGGATGGGTGCTAAATTGATGCTGAACTCGAGCCTA
>Ga0315321_10001413_pt1 | contig 18422 bp, 11 predicted proteins | sample M180m21515metaG_FD_203464 | JGI IMG/M metagenome (GOLD analysis project Ga0315321, IMG submission 203464) | Ammonia-oxidizing marine archaeal communities from Monterey Bay, California, United States - M1 80m 21515 | ecosystem: Environmental > Aquatic > Marine > Intertidal zone | place: USA... | reverse complement strand
CAGAACGCAAGCCCACTAAGAAGCAAGGTGTTACAGAATACGGATTGACTGAAACGGTATTGCAAGGCAACGTTGACAAAGGGTATTGGATGTCTCCACGTCTGCTGGCCATAAAAGAAGGTGCCAGATTTGCCTTGTGGTGGAAGGTCGGTAGCTGGGCAACGCCAGTAATTGATAACCCTGCGAAATGCCTTGTAGGCGAAAGTTGATTGATCTTGCCGTGCAGCCTGCAAGGCAACCTTCGTCATCAGTTGGTCTGCCGCTGCGTCATTGAGTCCCGATTTGACGAGCGCATTTGATACCTGCCATGTATCTTCCCATTGATCTGCGGCACTCACCTGAAGGAGGCGTTTACGTAATTCATCGGCACTGCCGCCAAGTGGCATTGTGAGTCCGGCGCCGGATCCATCTCGGAACGTGACGATCCAAATATTTCTCCCAACAAATTCGGTCAGGAATGGTTTGCCAAACAGCATTTGGTTGCGGAACATCCAAGGCGCGGAGCAGGCGGTGACGATCAGCATCGCAATCGCCAAGTGGTAAATTCGAATCCGATATGGAATCGTCTTCATGGACAGACTGCGTAGTCGACCGTTCTTGCGAAGGTGAATTAGCAATAGGAAAAAGAGGTGTGGTATCCAAATCAGGATCACAATCGGCCGTGTTAATAGTGCCATGGCAAAGGTAAAACCAACCCACGAAGCACGTGTGGCGGTGCCGTATTTGGCATAGTCCAGAATTGCCAACAGGTTCAGCATGAACAGAAATATAAACATGGACTCAGACAGAACCGCGGCGTCAAACACAAGGCTCGAAACAACGGGTAGCGACACAATCAGCGTCACAAGGAATGCTTTGGGTAGTTTGGTAACTCTCGCGGCTATGGATGCAGCAATGATCAGTGAACCCAACGAAAAAAATCCTTGAATGACTGACAAGGTTTGCAAGGCATGCGAACCACTTAGAAACCGCACCATGGCTAAGAACCATGGATAGATGGGAGTGCGGTAGGCGATGGGCGCCTGCAACATCAGGAAATCTCCCTGCATCACCAAGACGCTGAGTTTCCAGTAGCCATAAGCATCCCGTTGAATCGGGACTGGACCCGCTAGCAGAATTGCAGCCGTTTTGGTTGCAATCAGCAGCAGAAGCATGAGGACGAGGAATTTTCTCATCAATCTGGATACCGCCTGCGGGATGAAGAACACGCTACCGCCCATAGTCTAGTTCCTCGCGGGGCTGGCGCGTGTCCCGCGTCCGTATTCGACGGTCGAGAGCGACAGTTCCAGACTCAAAAGACTGGTCCTGACGCATGCGCCGGCATTCGGATGTTCTGGGAGCACGCAGGTTTGATTATCGTTTGCGTTTCTTTTTCTTTCGTTTGTCACGCCGATCTTTTTGGCGTTTTGACTTGTATTGCCGCTTGGATGATTTGGGTTGAGAGGAATCAGATTCACCATGAACCGTATGGTTTTTTTCAACGGTCAGATAAAGTTGCCGGTCCTGCAAATCAACTTTTGACACTTTGACGGTCAAGAGATCACCGAGACGAAATCGGTTGCCTTGGCGAAAACCGCTGATCATCTGCCCGCGGCGTTCGAATCGGTATTGATCATTGGGAAGGGTTGTGATGGGGATGAACCCATCGACAGGTAACTTGACGCAGCGTGCATGAATGCCATCAGCAAAGACCCGGCTGATGACTGCTTCCATGGTTTCACCTACATGTTTGTTGAGAAAGTGCAGAAGCTTCAGCTGAATGAGTTCCCGTTCGGCAGCCGCAGCATTTCGTTCCATGTCGCTGCAGTGATGCCCCAGTTTTACCAGTGAGGCGAATGGGTCATCGGGTGTTGATTTCTTGTCCAGAATCTTTTGCACCAAACGATGAACGGTGAGGTCAGGGTATCTCCGTATGGGGCTGGTGAAGTGGCAGTAGTGTTCCATATCGAGAGCGTAATGCCCTTCGAGCTGCGGAGCATAAATTGCTTTATTCATGCTCTTGAGTACAGCAAAATTAACGGCATCTTCCAGTGGTGTGTCATTCACTGTGTCGAGCACTTTTTGAATGTCAAATCGACTTTCGACAGTCCCGACATCAATACCCAGGTCCTTCACAAAGTTGGATAGTTGCCGAAGTTTCCGACGATCCGGTGGCGGGTGAATCCGGTGAAGATGATTGAGGCCCAAGTCATCCAGCCATGTAGAAACCGCTTGATTTCCCGCTAGCATGAATTCTTCAATGATCTGGTGACTTTCTGTGTGCTCGACACGATGAGCGCCCCGAACTTTTCCACTCTTGTCGAGATCAAGTTTGATGTCTGGCATGTCCATCGAGAGTGCTCCCCCTTTGAACCTGCCCTTGCGCATCTTCATTGCCAGGGTGTGCATTTCTTTCAATAAATCGCAGATGGGTGATCCCCAACTTTCGACACGCGATTCAGGATTCGCAAGGAATTGATCGACCTGTTCGTAATTCAGACGCAAGCCGCTGTGGATCGCGCCGTTGTGCACCTCAGTGTGCGTGATGGTTAAATCATCTTGGATTTCGATTTCGACGGTTTTTACGAGTCGCATGCGGTCAGGCTGAAGGCTTGCTAAATGATTACTGATGATCTCGGGGATCATCGGAATCACACGATCAGGTAGGTAGACACTGGTAGCACGCTTTCGAGCCTCTTCGTCGATTGGACTGCCGATGGGGACAAAGTGACTGACATCCGCTATATGAACCCAAAGACGCCAACGCCCTTCTTCACGTTGCAGTGAGATTGCATCGTCAAAATCACGGGCGTCGAAAGGATCGATCGTAATCGTAAGCATATCGGTGAAGTCTCGACGATCCTTCGGCACTTCCTCGTCGCTGAACGCATCTGCTTGTTGCCTGGCGGCGTCCAGAACAGTCTCTGGGAATGCATCTGGAAGTCCGTATTGACGTACGATCGATAACGTATCGATAGCCGGATTCTTATTGCTGCCCAAACGCTCCAGAATGACAGCTTCTCCACCCACGCCGCTCTCATCCGGGTAGTCGACAATCTCGACGAAGACTTTGTCGTCGTCCGTCAGAGGTAAGCCGCGAATGTCACCCACACTGACCGGGGCTTCGTAGTGCGTGCCATCAAGAAAAACTGATGCTTGACCATCGATGTTTCGAAACGTTCCAGTGAATTGTCTGCGGGCTCGTTGCAGAACTTCCGTTACACTCCCTTCATTTCCACCTCGGCGGCTCGGGCGGACCTCAATATTTACAAGGTCTCCCTCCATTGCGCCTGCAGTGCAACCTGCGGGAATGAACACATCCTCAGGGACGTCGGCGTCATCTTCTGCGTGGTTGGGGCGCACAAAACCAAAGTCACCACCCATGGCTCGTCGAAACGTTCCTCGCAGTGAATCATTGGGGCCTCCAATTGCTCCAACACTGATCACCAGATGGTTGGAACCGTAAAGTAAACGCCCCTCAAGAACCAGTTGTTTGATGACGCGACGAAGTTCTCGATACTCGTCGAGGTCAAGCTTAAGGGCAGTTGCAATTTGCTTCGGCTTGCTGGGCCGGTAGTCGGCCGAGACGACTAGTCGCATCACGCGATCAGCCAGTTCTGTTGATATATCCATTCTGAAAACATAGCCGATTTGACTCAATCTTGGACCGGGACACGGTGTCGCTCGTATCCGCTGTTTGCCAAAATGCACTCGAAACGGGCTTTTCCCTGATCTGGGAACCCAGAGTCGTGCCGAGCCATTGCATCAGTGATGCGATCGTTCCGAAAACATGGCAGGCAGATTGAGAAAACCATCAATAGGTGATGGAGAGATGGGGCCAATCGGTAGGCCCGTGACGGGAAATCAGCGACGCTCGCTAATTGCTCAACTTTGTAGACATCGCAACCCAATGCAAGGTTCGCCGAAGTTCTTCATGAACCAGCGAAAAAAGTTTGGTTAATTGAATTGATTTTGCGTCGAGATGATGATTCCCAAGGGCACTGTTACTCAGGATGTTGTTCATCTTGCGATTGAATGTCGATATGGGAGTGGGTAGATGAATTTGGAGATTGATGGTTACGGGATCATCAAGCAAGCTTTCAGCGAGCGTGAATGTCTTGCAGTCATTGATGATTTGGAACTGGCCATATCCGTCATGTCGATTGGATCCATCAAGAATGGAAGTGGCGCATGTTTGGGTGCGAGAAATTTGTTGAGCTGGTGGGACGGTTGTTTGGCTATTGTGAGGCACGCCACCATAAGAACAGTTGTGGCGCAGATTCTTGGGGAAAATGCCGGCCTCGTGCGGGCCATCTACTTTGATAAACCACCGGGGCGGGGATGGTCTTTGCCCATGCATCGAGATTTGACCATTGCAGTTGCTGAACACTGCGTACCCGCAGCACCGTTTTCCAAACCAACCACGAAGGCAGGGACGCCCCATGTCGAAGCGACGAGGCAACTGTTGCGTGGCATGGTGACTCTACGTTTGCATCTTGACCCGATGCTGCAGGAAAACGGGCCGTTGATGGTTGTGCCCCACTCACACCGCAGTGATGTGAAAATGGCTTCGAGTCATGAAACGGTTGTCATGTGCAATGCAGGTGATCTCTTGGTGATGCGTCCCTTGCTATTGCATGGAAGTCGAGCATCAGATCGTGGTACGCGATTGCATCGACGCGTGATTCACCTTGAATTTGCACCAAGCGACGAACTGCCCCGACATTACCAATGGCATCAGTTCCTGCCAATTCATGCTTCTGAGTAGAGGAACGATGTGCTCATCCATGAAAGCCGTTCTACCCTGCCCTGCACTCCCCTGCTTGCTCGGTTCGTATTGGTCGTTGACCTTTATCCCAAGATCAGAATTTTAGCTTGTTACTGTTTCCAGCATTGCCCGGGTCAGTCGGGGTCGTAGGCAAGATTTGGACTCAGCCATCGCTCGGCTTCTTCGATAGGAATTCCCTTTCGCTTTGCATAGCATTCGATCTGGTCGCGTGTGACGCGATCGACGGCAAAGTAGCGTGCATTCGGATGGCCGAAATACAAGCCGCTTACACTGGCGCCAGGTGTCATTGCGAAGCTTGAAGTGAGTTCCACAGACGTATTCTTTTCGGCATGCAGAATGTCAAACAGGGTTTTCTTTTCAGTGTGGTCTGGACACGCTGGATAACCAGCGGCAGGACGAATACCCCGATATTTTTCAGCAATCAAGTCTTCCTTATTCAAGGTTTCTTCGTGCCCAAACCCCCAGTCTCTCCGCGCTCGCTCGTGCATCAACTCAGCAAAGGCTTCTGCGAGGCGATCAGCCACCGCTTGAACCATGATGGCTTTGTAGTCATCGAGGTCTGCTTTGAATTCATTGGCTAAGGCATCAGCACCGACACCAGTCGTGACCACAAATCCACCGATGTAATCTTCTCGGCCACTGTCTGCGGGGGCGACATAGTCTGCTAAGGAACGATAGTCTTTTTGACCTCGGCGTTCCCATTGCTGACGTAGCATGTGAAAGCGGGTTAGTTCTTTGGTGCGAAATTCGTCAGTGAATAGGATGATGTCATCCTGATCGCTTGCTGCTGGCCAGAAGCCATAAACTGCGTTCGCTTGTAATGTCTTGTCCGCGATGATCTGATCGAGTAATGCGTTGGCATCGGAATGAAGCTCTTTTGCTTGTTCACCTACGATTTTGTCGTCGAAGATCCTGGGGTATTTGCCACGCAATTCCCATGTCATGAAGAATGGCGACCAGTCGATGTAGGATCTAATCTCAGAAAGAGAGAAATCGGTCAGTACTTGAGTACCCGTGAAACAGGGCTGGCTGATCTTGACGTTGTCCCAGTCAGTGGCAAAACGATTTTTCAGTGCATCGGCATAGGTCACGAGTTTCTGTTTTCGACCCTCATAGCTAGCAACCAGTTTCTTCTGCTCTTCCGTATTCTTTTCGATGAAACTGTTGCGTGTCTCCTTGTTAAGCAGTTTCTCAACAACGTTCACACTGCGACTTGCATCGAGGACGTGGATGATAGGGCCTGGGTACACAGGGGCAATTTTGACTGCTGTGTGTTTGGCACTCGTGGTCGCTCCTCCAACAAGCAGTGGGATATTCAGTTTCTTGCGTTTCATCTCTCTCGCAACATGGACCATCTCATCAAGGCTCGGCGTGATCAATCCGCTGAGACCGATCATGTCAACATTCTGCTTTTCAGCTTCATCGATGATTGTGTCTGTTGAGACCATGACACCCAGGTCAATCACGTCATAGTTGTTGCACTGCAGGACGACACCCACAATATTCTTCCCAATGTCGTGGACATCACCCTTTACGGTGGCAATTAGGAACTTACCTCGAGACGAGTTGGACTCAATTCCTGCTTCTCGCTTTTCCTCCTCCATGAAGGGTTCGAGATAGGCAACCGCCTTTTTCATGACCCTCGCAGATTTGACTACTTGTGGGAGAAACATTTTCCCTTCCCCAAATAGATCACCCACGATCTGCATTCCGTCCATCAACGGACCTTCAATGACTTGCAGGCACCGATCGAGTTCCTGCCTTGCTTCTTCTGTGTCTTCAACGATGTACTTGTCGATTCCCTTGATCAATGCATGCCGCATGCGTTCTGCTACGGGATTTTCCCGCCACGTCAGATCCTCGCCACTCTTTTTCTTACCACTTCCCTTCACTGTTTCGGAAAGTTCCAGTAGACGATCTGTTGCGTCAGGTCGACGATTCAGTAGGACATCTTCCACGCATTGCAGCAATTCTTTTGGAATCTCTTCGTAGACTTCAAGTTGCCCTGCATTGACAATTCCCATGTCGAGGCCAGCTTTGACAGCATGAAACAGAAACGAGCTGTGCATGGCTTCGCGTACACGGTCATTTCCACGGAAGCTGAAGCTGATATTGCTCACGCCTCCACTGGTCTTGGCGTGAGGGCATTCTTCCTTGATGCGTCGTACTGCGTTGATAAAGTCAACGGCATAGTTGTCATGTTCTTCGATACCTGTGGCTACCGTCAGAATATTGGGGTCAAAGATGATGTCCTCAGGAGGAAAATCAACTTCATTGACCAACAAGTCATAGGCTCGTTTGCAAATGCGTACTTTACTATCCTCGTCCGCAGCTTGGCCTTGTTCATCAAACGCCATGACAACTGTTGCAGCGCCGTACTGTCTTACCAAGCGAGCACGCTCCAGAAAAGTGGCTTCACCATCTTTCAGCGAGATCGAATTGACAATCGCTTTGCCTTGCGTATTTTGCAAGCCTGCTTCGATCACGTCCCACTTACTGCTGTCGATCATCACAGGTACTGCTGCAACGATGTCGTCACCTGAAATCAGTCGCAGAAATCGCGTCATGGCTTCAGCACCATCCAGTAACGCATCATCAAAGTTGATGTCGATGATAGTGGCGCCGTTCTGAACCTGCTCGCGGGCAACCTCAACCGCTTCCTCATAAAGTTCTTCGCGAATCAAACGTGCGAATTTTCGACTTCCAGTGACGTTGGTTCGTTCACCTACCATCGTGAACGGAATTTCCGGCCGCATCACCATTGGTAATTGACCTGATAAACGCGTCCACACGGGGCCGGCTGTATCCTGCTTCGGTTGTAGCCCACGGACTCGATCTTCGATGGCGCGAATGTGGTCAGGAGTTGTTCCACAGCAACCGCCAAGAATGTTGATCCAGCCATTGTCCGCATATTCGCCGACAATCCTTGCCATGGCGCCTGGTCCAAGGTCGAATTCACCCATGTCGTTCGGAAGTCCGGCATTGGGATGGCAACTGATGGGAATGGCGGTCGATTGTGACATTTCCTCGATGTGGGAACGCATCACATCAGGTCCAAGAGCGCAGTTCATTCCGATCGAAAGCATGGGGAAGTGCGCAAGAGATGTCACGAACGCTTCGACACTTTGTCCACTGACGAAGGTTCGGCCACCTTGGTCAAACGTGCCACTGACCATGACTGGAACGCGTTTTCCACCTGCATCGAAGAAATCCTGAATTGCGAACAGACACGCTTTGAGATTGAGGGTATCGATTGCGGTTTCGGGTAGCAGGATGTCTACGCCAGCGTTGACCAGCGAATCAACCTGCATACGATAACTGGATTTCATTTCGTGAAACGTGGTGTCCCGGTGGGCAGGATCATCAACATTGGTGCTGATTGCCGTTTGCTTGGTTGTCGGACCGATCGATCCAGCGACGAAACGAGGTTTGTCGGGTGTTCGCTCTGTCCACTCATCAGCGGCTTTACGGGCGCAACTGACGGCAGCGAGGTTGATTTCATCTACCAGTTCCACAGGTAAATCAAACTCCAGCATCCCAACAGGTGAGGCACCGAAAGAGTTTGTTTCGACAATGTCGCTGCCCGCTTCGTAGTAAGCGTGGTGGATTCCGGTAATCTTTTCCGGATGCGTCAGGCAGAGAATGTCTGAAAAGTTCTTCAGGTCTTTGTGGTGCTCAGCAAATCTTTCACCGCGAACGGCGGCCTCGTCCAGTTTCAGACGCTGGATCATCGTGCCCATGGCACCGTCTAGTAGCAGGATTCGTTCACGAATCAGATTGAAAATGAGCGAGGATTTCGTATCGGCTTGGAGCATTCTGGGAGCCAGTTTCACGCAAAAGTATCAATGAGTTTGCCATAGTTTCGTTGTCACGCGCCTGATTCACAACCCGAACTGAGGGAGATTCATATTCAATCTTGCCTCAGTGTCTCAGTTTGGCTATTCCGTGAATGCAGAAAGATCGCACAAGTGCTTTCGGAGTCTCGAGAAGCTTGGCAAGCGAGTATTCGCTCGCCTTTGCCGATCTCGATCTCCAAACATCCAGAACTCGACCATTCAGGAAGATCGCATGACCGTCTCGCCACAATGGCCAGATGAGGGGAAAACACCGCAATTTCCGGAAGGAAATCCCGAATTAGCCAATCCGGCCGGGCCTCCTAACGTCTTGCCACCCACCCTTTTCCAACTGCCAGATTTGCGTATCGACAGCCATGCGTCGGTTGGGCCAACTGAAAAGTCGGGCTCTGCGTCAACCCGGGCGACGTCAGGTTCTAACGATCATGTGGCTGAAATGCCGTTTGGTCGCATGGGATCTGCTGGGGCTTCGATTGGCCATGATCCGACCAACCAGAGCATGGCAAGACCAGTCCCGTCTCCAGGCCGAGGCGATGATGAACCGCGTTTTCCAACGCCGCCCGCAGTCGTCGACGGTAGTGAAACGCCCGCTACGAGTAATCGAGGTGGCGTTAATCGCGAATCGATATCGCGTTATGGAGCAGAGAATCTCATTCCAGATACTGCTGAGTCGACTCCGGTGGGACAAACGGACAGGCCAGCCGGCAGATCTTGGATGGACTCCATCGGATCGCATGGAATCGTCGTCGCGTTGCTTCTTGTTGTCGTTGCAGCTGCGTTGTATACCGGCCGTGCTGGTAAAGATGACCCAGATGATTCATCGTTGGCAGACGGTCGTGATTGGCTGGAATACGGAACAGGTGAAGAAATTAGCTTGCCCAACGCTACGGTTGCCGATGGTGTTTTGGCAGATGTTGATAAACCCGAAAGTACTCTCGATAGCGGACCTGCGATAGCGGCAGCAGAGAGCCCGCTTGATGAGAATATGTCAACTAGCACCGCTTTGCTTCGTCAGCCAGTGGAGTCGGATCAGCTTCGCGGTTCAGATTCTACGTTTGCGGGAACCAACTCGGGATCTGCAAATCAGCCGTTCCAGCAACCGCATGCTTCGCTATCCACAACAGCCAGTCCTGCAGCTAATCGAACAGGTCAGCTTCCTTCGCAATCAAACCAGCCGAGACAAACTGGGCAACCAAATGGTTATGGGATTGCTGTTCCTGTCAGCCAGACACCCAGCTACCAGCAAACGGCTACGCCGACCGGTATTTCTGATTGGTCCAAGTATTTTCCAGCTGTTTCATCAAGCAACGCAGTTGGCACAACCTATCCATCACCTTCCAATTGATTCGGTTTGTTATGAGTGATCAAGCTTTTGTAAAAGCCTTTTCCCGAAGACGACCTGCTAGCGGCCAGGCAGGTCAGACTGGCGAAATTGCTTTGGGGGGGCCGAACTCCGAAATCCAAACATCGTCCGAAACCCAGTCACACCAGCCCACCCACTTGCAAAATGCCAGCTCCGTTTCAAAAAGTGATGGGGTCGGTGGTTTGCATCTGGATCAATCGGTGGCGTCGACAGCGCGTGTTTGGGTTGACCAACATACCGAGCAAGTGTCACGCGCAGACTACGCTGAAGATGGCATCCCAAGACCACACCTTGAGCCGTTAACTGGCGATCAAACGCGTGCATTTGAGCAGCGTAATGGAGACGCGTCTCTGTCCGACAATCGATCAGACATCGAGCATGTCGATCCTGCAGTTGAAGAACGCAACATGGCTGCAACGGGGGAATCGGATCATTTCACACAGCATATTCACAATGCTTATGCCTCGACCTTCACCGATGCCGCCAGTTTCGTAAATGACGAGCTAAGCAAGGTCGCTCCCGAAGAAGTCTTGCGAGGCATGCGGCAAGTGGATCCAAGTAGCTTGACTTCCGGTTTTACAGTCGAGAATGAGTTGTCAGAATGCGATTCGCAGCTGGCTGATCAGCATTCAAAATCAGTGGCCGGTTCGAGAAGTTTGGAGCCGGATTCTGCCGGTCCCGAATTAATCATTGAGAATCCTTTTGCTGCTGCCACGGGTGGGGCTGATAAATTACCAGATACATTCGACTCAGCTCGTGGTTCTGTTTCCGGTCCTCATGGTCAGCAAAGCAGTACGTACCAACCGGTAGTGAACGAGGGATTCGTCTCTCAATCGGATCCCGTGTATCCTGAGCAAACTGATCCACAGGGAGGCCTGACGCCTTTCCAAGCTGTCTGGGAGGTTGATGTGCTCGACGTGCCGACAGCGGTAGCGGATCTGTTTTTTGAGGGCAGTCTTTTTCAGCAAATTGCAGAACGGATGTCCGATGCGATTGCGTCTGGGCTTAATAGCGTGATTGTCACCAGCGCCCAAGCTGGTGAGGGACGCAGTAGTGTGGCTGTTGGACTGGCGATGGCCGCTGCAGCTGCGGGCAAACGTGTAGCTCTGGTAGATGCAAATCTAGAGCATCCCAAGCTGGCGGATGAACTCCGATTGGAATTGCAGTATGGCTGGGTTGATACCATTCGCGCGGGTTTGCCGATCAAGGAAGTCGCCGTTCATGCGGTAGAAGATGGTGTCACACTGATTCCATTGATGCCGACCAAAGGAAGCAACACTGCGACCGGTTACGAAGTAGTTCAACTGGTCGATCTTTTGAAAGACAAATTTGAATTGATCATTCTCGATGGACCGACGTCACATTCCAGTCAGATTCACCAGTGTGCGTCTGCTGTTGATAGTGCAATCATTGTGCGCGACATGACTCGGACCGATACGCTAGCTATCAATGATTTCTCCTGCCGACTTCGTGAATCAGGTGTTCAAGGTGTTGGCGTGGTTGAAAATTTCACCTGATAACGCGAGCGACTAATCAATCGGGAAAATATCCTAGGGGAAATCAGCAGCAGTCACCTGTGCCACAACAGTCTTCACCAACGATGGTCAGGTCGTAACCCTTGCCCTTAGTAACCTTGGGTGATCTTTCATGCCCGTCACAGCTCATGGGCTTTGCGTTAGCTTCCTGAACGGCTTGGTGTGGTGGGACTGGTATGAAGTCTTCGGCGTAGGGTGCCCGTGTCATGATGGTGAAGGTTTTTCTGCAGACAGCAGTTCTCTCACCTCGGCGGAACACATGTCCACTGTCATCAAACACCTTGGTAAACGGGCCGCGGTAGATTATTGCTTCGTTGTAATCATCGCACGGTCCCTCTTTGCCCTTGTAGGCGATCACGGTTGCCGATCGGAACTCGATACCCTCCACCGTTTGCCACGGTTGCTCCTGTAAAACGGGCATCTCACAACCATAGAAACCTGCTCTCTCAAACGCTTCCACGAACTCGGCCTCCTGAAATGCTCCCGAGATACATCCGCTCCAGAGTTCAGGGTCATTTTGAAGGTGTTGCGGTACCAACTCGTCGCTGACGATGTCACTGATCACTGCTCGCCCGCCTGGCTTGAGAACGCGAAATATCTCTTGGAATAGTTGCTCTTTTTCTGACGCGTCAACCAGGTTCAGGACGCAATTGCTTACGACGACATCGATGGAATCGTCTGCGATCATGGGAGCTTCCCTTCGCATGGTGTGGACCATCGATTCGAAATCCTGCAGTTCCATCTCATTAGTGACGGGGTGGTCTGCCAAGTAAGCATCAATGCGATCTCGGTCGATAGCCATGTCTTGGATTTTTCCTTTGAGGAAATGCACATTGTCGTATCCGACTTTGGCAGCAACTTCGACCTGACTTTGCCGAGCGAGTTCAAGCATGGTGTCATTCATGTCAACGCCGATGACTTTTCCCTCTGGGCCAACAACCTGCGTCGCGATGAAGCAAATTTTTCCACCACCGCTTCCGAGGTCCAATACTGTTTCACCCGGACGCACCCACTTGGACGGATCGCCACATCCATAATCACGATCAATGACTTCTTGCGGGATGACGGTCAGGTACTGCGTGTCGTAGTCCACTGGACAGCAGAGCTCAGCTTCACGCTGTTGAGCTGCCGCTGAATATCGTTGGCGTACAGCATTTTCAGTGTCGAGCGTGTTGGACATGTCAATCTTTTTGTTTGGGTTCGAGTTCAGATAACAGCGCCACCGCAGCTACTGCCAGCTCCGGCAGTGCAGCCGTAACAATGATCAGCGACGGCAACTCGCTGATGAATATATTCATCGAATGAATCAATCTTCCATATCGTTTGAGATGTTTTTCCGGCAACCGGCATCCCAAGCATTTGGTTGAAATCACAGTCGAATAACTGTCCGTCCCAGCCAATCGAGAGCATCGCTTTGCACATCACTCTACGTGCTGCCTGTGGATTGAATGCTGATTCCAGCATCTGCATGTACTCCACCAACACTCCACGCTTCTTCAGGAACTTCGCGTATCTTTTGATTGGGATGTTGGTAATCGCAAGTAAATGATTGAATTCGACGTCGTAGCGTTTTTTTAGTTCACGTTTGTAATCGGCTTCCAATGTCGCTTGATCTGGTGGCAGTGATGGCCCGGTTGGATTGAAAACAAGATTCAGTTGTAAATCACTGTTGCTTTGACCATAGCCCAATGCGTTGAGTTGCTGCAGTCCCTTGATGCTGCGTTGAAATACGCCCGAGCCCCGCTGTGTATCTACATTGTCTTCTAAGTAGCAAGGTAATGATGCCACGATTTCGACTTGGTGCGAGGCAAGGAAGGCACCCAGATTTTCCTGCCCTGGTTCAGACAGAATGGTCAGGTTGCAGCGGTCGATGACCCTTAGGCCATGGTCACGAAAGTTACTTACCAGATTGCGGAAGCTCGGGTTAAGTTCTGGAGCACCGCCAGTCAAGTCGATTGTTGTTAGTGAATCACATTTGCCCACGAGTTCAGAAATGCGTTTTGCCGTTCGTGGCGTCATGTTCTCGGCTGTCTTTGTCGGACCAGCATCGACATGGCAGTGCGTGCATGTTTGATTGCAGAGTTTGCCTAGATTGATTTGCAATTCAGTTAACGAATCACGAGTCAACGTCTCAGCGTCTCGCGCGACACGTGTGGAAAATGGTTCGACGATTCCTGTGGGCAGGCCTGTATCGATGATCGGGAGGATGGACGACATGCGTTCGGGCAATGGAGGATTCGATTTCAGAGCACATGAGAATAACAAAAACACCTCCAGCAGGTTGCTATCACCTTTTGAAGGTAGAGTTCGACAGCAGAAATGACGGAGCTTTCCGAGTACGTTTGTAGCTTGGTGAGATCAGTGCACACAGTGAGTTGCAACGAATTGCAATTCAGTCAGTTCTGGTTTGATTGCTATGCCGCTCTCGCCTCTTCAAGCAATTTGATCCATGGTCCGACATAATGTCCATTGTCGTGAAACGTGCGTCCACTCACCAGATTTCCATCAATGACGCAAGCTTCGTTGACAAAAATGCCACCGCAAACTTCAAGGTCGAACTTGCATTTTGGAACGGTGGCCATACGACGACCGCGAACACAATCGGCGTAGGCTGGAATCTCTACACCGTGGCAAACACTTGCGATCGGCTTGTTGGATTCAAAAAAGTGTTTTGTGGATCGAACAAGGTCTTCGTCATAACGAATGTATTCGGGAGCTCGGCCACCACTAAACAGGATGCCCGCATAGTCCTCAGGGATGATCTGTGAAAAAGCGACATCAGCCTGGATCGTGTAGCCTTCCCACTCTTTCGTAATTGTCCACCCGGGCTTTATCTCGTGCATGACCATTTGATAAAGACGCTGTTCGGGGGCTGCCACCACTGGCGTGAATCCTGCTTCCTGTAAACGGTAGTAGGGGTACATCGTATCCAGTGTTTCGGTTGCATCGCCTACGATGATAAGGACCTTGTCAGACATCAATTTCTCAGTTCGGGGCAAGGTAGTGTGATGGAATGTGTGATTCGTCGGAAGGTGATGAAATCATCACAACGTGAATGAAAATGGGAACGCCATCATTCAGTGTTCTTTTGTAAGACAATTTAGAAAAGTATGCCCGCGTAGCCAACCACGCTGGAAATGTCACCAGAAACCTCGGCAGAGGTACAGTATGCAATCTCTTGGTATTTGCACGTACACCCCATGTGCTGCAGGGTGAGAAGGGCGAACGCGGCGGGGATTTGGCCACACATGCTGATCTTCTCCTTTGCGCAAGTATTCAGAAGTCCATGTGGATCCAATGCGGCGAGTTTTTCCAACGCGAGTTTATCGCGTCTTTGGTTTTCCTGCTCCGCAGCAAAGTGGTTCATGTCACTACTGATGACGATCAGTGGAGGTGTGGGAAGACTCTTCAACAGAGTTGCCAAAGCTTGTGCTGCTTCTTGTAGATCCGCATGCGCCGCTCTGCCCATTGCTATGGCCGTGATTCGTGAACTGGGTGCAAGCCGGTGCAAAAACGGTAACTGAACTTCGATTCCATGTTCCCGGCGATGTGCAGCCGCGTCTAGTTCCATTCCTGGCACATGGTCAGCAAGCATCTTCGCGAAGGTGGGGTTCCCAGGCATATTCGCGGAATCAGACAACGTCCATGTTTCGTGTGGCGCGACAGCCCAGTTGACGCCATCAGTGGTATGCTTCGGGCCAATGATGAGAATGTCATCAGGCAGGTCAATCCTTCGCCAAACGTCCGCCGCGATGCGTCCTGAGTAACGCAGTCCCGCGTGTGGGACCATGGCGGCGTTCACTTGCTTGGGGTGAACCGGCGAATGTTGCTTGTTTGTAAGATCACGAAGGATTTCTTCAACTAGGTTTTCGCGTTCACAATCGCGTTTTGGGTAGAAACTACCAGCTACGGCAGGTGGGCGCTCAGGGGCATGAGGAATAGCAGGAGAGCTTGAAGAAAGTGAAAATCGAGTTTTGGTAGAGTCACATTTCACTGAATAAACCATCGTGCTACCCGGTTTGAATCGTTTATCAGCTGCCGTGCTGGTGATGAGCTCATCAACGCTTTTTGTCGTGTCAAAAGTGAGAGACCAGTGTTGGTTGTCCGTGACAAGGATGGCCCGTCTTTGAGGGTCAACTTCCCTTGCATCAAATGCACTATCGGTGCCGTGATGAATCAACTGTGAAAGCACCGCGACGCTGTCAACCTTTGCAACAGATTCCTTCATGCTCAGGAAGTGGTTTGCAGCGGCCTCTGTCAATCGGAAGAAGGTGGACTGCAGTGGTATTCCTTCTTTGATATTAAGCTGCATCAAACTGAATTCTTGGTTTTTTTCGGCGGATGCTACCAACGTCACACCAGCAACGGTCATGTCGTCGACATCGGGGGCGTAATAGAAGGGGGTGCCCCCGCGTTGTATCGCGACCAAGTTCGAGTCGACCCAGTTGGCGAGCTTTTGCAGGTGTTCTGGACTCAGTGTGGGCAGTTCAGGATCAGTATCGACGCAGATGAATGCTGCTGAGTGATCGATTCCATCAAAAATTTCGACAACTGCATCCTCTCGCTTCCATGTTTCAGGGGAAAGATCAGCCTTGCTGCAAACGGCATCGAGAAATTGACGAGCATTCCAGTTGCGTTCTTTGGCCACTAGCGGCAGTAACAGACCCGCTTTCTTTTGCTGACGGATGCGAAGACCGTGTTGACCAATCTGAATCGCATTGATTCTCTCCTCACCAGTGGCATCAATGGGACGCGGCGTTCCGAGCACAGAAACTGAAAGTGTGAGGTGCGGCAATTCGATCGCAGTGATTGGAGCCATTCTCGGGTCGTGCAGTGCCGTTTGCTCTGCAGAATCTGCCAAAGCTTCTGCCAGTGAAATCGAGGCTCCCAGCATGCCGCAGCAGCCACGGAGTGTATTGCCTCTCTTTAAGGTGACAAAGATCCCTGACACTTTCAAATCCGCAAGTTGCCCAAGTTGTTGGCATGCATCGATTGTCTTGTTATTGACTGCTGCTGTTACTAGGTTGCATGCCGTCTGGTGGATCGACTGCAACTCGTCGAGCTTCAAAGACGCGATTGTTGTGTTCGTGTTCATTGGTGCTACCTTTGCCTCGGTGTTTATCTCTGGACCAGTTGAGGCTTGGTTCATGTTGTTGTGTTGCTGGGTTCGATAGTGATTGGTTGTCGACGTCGCCCCCAGTTACCAGCTTCCGTTTCAAAACGACCCGGGATGCGAAAGTCACACTTCCCACAGCGGTTGATATCAAGGTTGTAGGCGGTGAGTTGATACCAGTCACGTTGGATCACCGGTTCTCGGCAGTTGGGGCAATAGGTGGTTTGTCGACCGACATCATGCACGTTACCCACGTAGACGTATTTTAAGCCGGCGTGTAACGCAGTGTCGTGGGCGTGTGACAGGCTGTCGTGGGATGTCGCAGGGATGTCCCACATTTGGAAATCGGGATGAAAGGCGGTGAAGTGAATTGGTACATCACAACCAACTTCCGAGAGGATCCAATCGATCATCCGTTTCAAATCGTCGGCATCATCATTCGTTTCCGGGATCAGCAGGTTCGTCAATTCGACCCAGCAGTCGGTTTCGTGGACCGCGTAGCGAATCGTATCAAGAATGGGTTGGAGGTGAGCGCCAGTAAGCTTGTGATAAAAGTTTTCGGTAAATCCTTTGAGATCGATATTGGCGGCGTCCATACGTGAAAAAAAGTCAGGCCTCGCGGTGTCTGTCAGGTATCCTGCTGTTACGGCTACCGTGCTGAGTCCAATTTCGTGGCAGGCTTTGGCAGTATCGAGCGCGTATTCGGCCCATATGACCGGGTCGTTGTAGGTGAATGCGACGCTGCGGCATCCATGATTCAGTCCGGCTTGAGCGATCCCCAGTGGTGTTGCGATATCGCTGGTTCGTGAGACTTCACGACTTTTTGAGGTGTCCCAGTTCTGGCAGAATTTGCACCCGAGATTACATCCGGCGGTGCCGAAGCTTAGGGTTGGTGTCCCGGGCAAGAAGTGGTTCAGCGGTTTCTTTTCGATTGGGTCGATACAGAAACCCGTGCTTCGGCCGTAGGTGTCTAGCACCATTTTGTCGTCCCGGTTCAGTCGAACAAAGCAGAATCCTCGGTCGCCTGCTTTCAGACGACAGCCACGCGGGCAGAGCTGGCAGAGAATTCTGCCGTCCGATTCCTCGGTCCACCAACGACCGGGAAAGTCACCGTCTAGGGCTTCATTGATTACGATCGGCAAGGAAGAATTGACCATTCCGCATAGTTTAACAATCTAAACCTCACCATGATCTCGGCATGCCGTCTTTTCCATGGCACCGCCTTCGATAGACTTTGGGTTGACCGCCCAAGTAATGTCAGTTCCAAAGACGGTAAAGAACCAATGACGACCGAGCTCGCCAAAACACCTCTCGACGCATGGCACCGTGCTCATGGCGGCAAGATGGTCCCGTTTGCTGGTTATGAGATGCCAGTCCAGTACGAGTCGATCGTAACGGAGCATCAAGCTTGCAGAAATGCCTCGGCACTCTTCGACGTCTCCCACATGGGACGCCTTCGCTTTGACGGTGATGGTAGTGAGCAGTTTTTGGACCATGTCCTGACCCGGAAAATCGTGGACCTGCCGGTTGGCGGCGTGCGTTATGGCCTGCTTTGTAACGAAGAGGGTGGAATACTGGACGACGTTCTCGTGTCCCACGTCGAGACGCCGTCGCAACGGCGGTTCCATTTGATGGTAGTGAATGCATCAAACCGAGATAAAATTCTTAAGTGGCTCACACCCATTCTGGATGATTTTCCGACTGTTACTATGTCAGACCGTACGGAGTTAACGGCGATGATCGCCGTTCAGGGGCCGACGGCCATGGATGCCTGCAAGCGTTTGTTTTC